>Ga0335074_10001711_pt1 | contig 29608 bp, 25 predicted proteins | sample Lox_Sample_23_FD_206715 | JGI IMG/M metagenome (GOLD analysis project Ga0335074, IMG submission 206715) | Soil microbial communities from Loxahatchee National Wildlife Refuge, Florida, United States - Lox_Sample_2.3 | ecosystem: Environmental > Terrestrial > Soil > Wetlands | place: USA... | reverse complement strand
TCACCTCGCTGCTGGCGCTGCGCAAGGGCCGGATGGAGCACATGACCAACCACGGCACCGGCTGGGTCCGGCTGGACTTCATCGTGCCCGCCCGGGGCCTGATCGGCTTCCGCACCCAGTTCCTCACCGACACCCGGGGGACCGGCATCGCGCACCACGTGTTCGAGGGCTATGAGCCGTGGTCCGGCGACATGCGGATGCGGCCGACCGGGTCGCTGGTGGCCGACCGGTCCGGGACGGCGACCCCCTATGCCATGTTCTCACTGCAGGAGCGGGGCACGCTGTTCGTCGGGCCAGGCACCGAGGTGTACGAGGGCATGATCGTCGGGGAGAACTCCCGGTCGGACGACATGGATGTGAACATCACCCGGGAGCGCAAGCTGACCAACGTGCGCCAGTCCACCGGGGAGGAACTCGAGCGGCTGGTGCCGCCGCGGGCGCTCAGCCTAGAGCAGGCCCTGGAGTTCTGTGCCGGCGACGAGTGCGCTGAGGTCACCCCGGCCACGGTCCGGCTGCGCAAGGTCATCCTGGACGGAAAGGACCGCGCGCGGATGCGTGCCCGCCGCTCCCGGGGCGAGTAAGTGCCGGCCGGAATCATGATCGGAACCCCCCAAACTGCGTAGCGCCGGCTCAGTTAGCTGAGGGTTGCAGGTAGCCGGAAGGGCCGATTGTCTGAGACGGATATAGAATGGGTTTCCCGTACAGCCCATTCTTCGCAGCGGGCACCGGGCTTCCCACTCAGCCCGGTGCCCGCGTCCGCTTCAGGTGTCATCTCCGCCATCGCCGGCCTGGGAAAGCCGGTCCAGGCGGGAGCGGGCCCAGGCCACTGCCTCCAGGCTGGAGTGCACACCCAGCTTGGCCATCAGGTTCTGCAGGTGAGTACGGACAGTGTTGGACGACACATGCAGCATCTCGGCCACGTCCCGGCGGCACCGCCCGTTCGCCAGGTGGAACAGGACCTCGCGCTCGCGCGGGGTGAGCGCGGCAATGACCGCGTCGGTGTGCCGCCGATCGTCATCCTGGTCGATCAGCAGCCGGAGCACGGGCCCGATCGTGTCGGGGGGCAGATAGGTCCAGCCTCGCTGCACGGCGTAGATAACTCTGAGCAACTCCTCCACCGAGGTGCCTTTATTTACCCAGGCGGCCGCCCCGGCACGGATGGCACGAACGATCCTTTCCGCCACGGAGGAATCACTGAGGACGACAACCCGTGACGTATCGTCGCAGCCGGAGATCTCCCGGCAAAGGGACAGGGTCGCGTTGCCCGGCAGATCACCGTCGAGCAGCAGTACATCGGCGTGCTCGGTGACCACGACACGCATAGCCGACTGCGCCGACTGGATCGGGCCGACGATCTCGAGGCCGGCCTCCAGCGCCAGCCGGGCGGCAAGCGCTTCTGCGAAGGTTCGCTCGCGGTCGAAGATGGCGATGCGGATCGGGGCCACCCGTCAGAGTGTGATCCCCCCCGCCCATTGCCGGAATCCCAGTTTGAGGGTGGTCAGCTACGTCATTTTGTGATCAGCTGTCAGTTTGCGCGATAAGCCTCGACTCGTGCCCGCCGAGTGATCTATGAGGCCGGTGTTCAGTTTCGGGCATAGGGAATGTGACGCGACCTGCGGTTCCTGGGTTCCATTGTGCAATCCACGAGTCGTAACAGAAGTCATGTGCACAGGGGAGACCACTGTGTAACTAATCATCAGGGCTAGTGCAGTTTCGCTCAGGGTGACACTGGCCAAGGTGCCATGGAGTCCGCCCGTACGGCACCTGGCGGCATCCCTCCCGCTTGCGTTTGCCCAGGTCAGGGTGAACTTATTCGATCTGTCCAGCGGGGTGAATGCTGACAGGCCGGCTGAATGCGTTAGCACACGACGGAGTCAATACATCGGCCTCCGTGGTCAGCCAGTCGAGATGGGGTAGTCAGAATCGCGCATTTGGGGGGAGTCGGTTGCTGGCCGTATCTGTAGTCTCCGGCGGGGCGAGCCCTTAGGGAGTGCGTGGGGGAGTGCAGGGGGGAAGCAGTGATGCGCAGCTCAGAAACGGTAAGTGCGCGCGACCGGCCACAGGCCCGGTAAGGCCGCTGCCCAGGGTGGGTGGTGAGCGCTGTGCAAAAATCTGTCGGAGATCATCAGCAAATCGGGGCGGTTGACGGGTCTCAGCGCCTGCGTGAGACCTGTCACGACATTCGGCAACCAGTCGCCGGAGTGCTGGCGCTAGCCGGAGCCGCCTTGGCCGATCCCGGGTTGCCGGAGGTCGTGCGCTCCTATCTCGAACAGATCGTCACGCACGCGCAATCGCTGGCTGACGTCATCCGGCAGCGGCTGGTTGCCGATGACTCGGCCGAAGCGCAACTGCGCCTGACCGACCTCAGGCAGCTAGCCGACGAGGCCGCCACCGCGGAGCGGGTGGCCTATCCAGGCGACCTTCAGGTCGTCCCGGGCGCTGAACCGGTCCTGGTCTACGTGGACCAGCTTGATGTGCGCGGCATCATTTCCAACCTGCTGAGCAACGCCACCCGGGCCGCGGGCCCGGTGGGTTCGGTGAAGATCGAAATCAGCCGTGATTCCTGCCTGGCCCAGCTGGTTGTCGAGGACACTGGCCCTGGTTTCGGGAACGCGCCCGGAGGGGCCGGCCTGGGCTGGCGCATCATGGCCCAGGGCCTGGCCAGATGTGGCGGCAAGATCAGCTATGGGCAGAGCGCATGCGGCGGGGTGCGTGCCAGCTTCTGGCTTCCGCTGGCGGTGATCCGAGACTGGAGAGGCACCTGCGATGAGACTCGTCCTTTGCGACGATCAGAGACTCCTGTGCGAAGCGCTGGCGGCCGCCCTCGAAGAACATGATCACGAAGTGGTGGCGGTGACGACCACGGCTGGCGCCGGCGTTACCGCGGTCGCTACTCATGATCCCGACGTCTGCGTGCTCGACCTGTGCTTTCCCGACGCGGAGAACGGAGACGCCGGAAACGGGCTGGATGCCGCCCGGGCGATTGTTGAGCACCACCCCAACACGAAGGTCCTGGTGCTTTCCGGGGTCGCCGAGCCGCAGGAACTATCGGAAGCGATGGGTATCGGCGTCGCCGGGGTCATACCCAAGGACCAGAGCGTCGAAGAGATCGCGGATGCCCTGGATGTGATTGCCGCGGGCGGCACCGTGTTCGACATGGGTCTGTGCCGGGGCGCCCGGCATTGCCCGCCGGGGCGGCAGGCGGCGCACCCGGGGGAGCGGTTGGGCCGGCCCGTGGACGGTCTTACCCCCAGGGAGCGGGAGATCCTCGCCCGGATCGTGGCCGGGCAGAGTACGAAGCAGATGGCTCGGGCGATGCGGATCACGACCGGGACGGCCGGAATGTACGCACGGAACGTGCTCACCAAACTCGGGGTACACAGCCGGTTGCAGGCCGCCGCGCTGGTGAGCCGTGAAGGGCTGCTGGATCAGTTGCGATCGGGTGAAGCGTCACCCTCATAGCGCCGGCCCGTCGCGGTTCGATCGACGGGGGCCGGGGCTCGCGGCCGTAGCGCAGGACCGGCGGCCAGGCATCCGGGCCTGCCAAACGTCGTAGCTAAAGTCGTATCCCGGGGGGGAACGACGAGGTTATTGCGAGAATAGCCTTACGGGTAACTGACAGACTCCAAGTTAACCGTAGCTTCTCTCCGCAACGCAGATCTCGCCTGCGCCAGGCGCGATTTCCGGATGCCTCCTGGCCTCGATTACCTCTGATGGAAGGCGTGCCTGCGGCGCCCCGCGCGGGCTGTCCGAGCGTGCGCACAGAATGTGCCTACCAAGCTATGGATGCATAGCCGGCTGCAGTCCGCTCGGGGGAGGGAGTCAGCCACGGGAGCCAGCAACGTCCTTATCGTTGACCCGCAGCGCACCTTCGCCGATGCGCTTGCAGCATGGCTGGGAAACGAGAGCGATGCCGCAGTTGTCAAGGCGGTCTATGTGCCGCAGTCGGCTCGCTGCGTGCTGGCCACGAGCCGTGTTGACCTGATGCTCATTGGCGACCTGCCTGACCGGGGCGCGCTAAGTCTGTGCCTGGAGGTTTCCGCCCGCGAGTACCCGCCGCGCGTGATAGTGATCAGTGCCTCGGCAGATGTCGGCCACATCGTGGCGGCTATCCATGCCGGCGCCAACGCGTGGGTGCGCAAGAACGAGTCGGGACAGCACTTGCTGGATGTGATGGGCAGAGTGGTGCGCGGCGAGACCTGGGTTCCGCCCTCCGAACTGGGTCAGGTGTTCCGGCTGATGCTGAACGACCTGGAGCGGATGCGCCAAGAAGACCCGCTCGTTGCCCTCACCCGTCGGGAGCGTGACGTACTCCTGCACGTGGCCGAGGGTGCCGATCGCAAAGAAGTGGCCGAGCGCTTGCATCTGTCCGTCAATACGGTCCGGACCCATATGCAGAGCCTCATGGCCAAGCTGGGCGTTCACTCCACCCTAGAGGCCGTGGCTGTGAGCCGGCCCTGGCTGGATGTACCGGTTCCGCAGGAAGGCGGCCCATGGTCGATCGGCCCAGCGACCCGGTATCAAGGACCCAGGATACCGGTATGATGCGCATCATTCTGATAGGCCGGCATATCCAGGGCGGCCATAATTCCGGCTGCGAAGTTTGTGGCCATTGCCTCGACCGTGTATTTTCTAGAGCTCCGCACGCAACCCGCCATGAGTCTCTCACGGAGCGGTCTGTCCATGAGAAGCTGAGTTACTGCTTCTGCATATTGTTCAGCTGCTGATCCGGGTGCGAGCAATCTCCCGTTGACTCCATCTTGGAGATACTCGATTTCGGGGCTGTGCAGCGATTTGTCAATCGCCACGATTGGCGCTCGCGCGGCGAAGCTATCGACGATAACCAGGCCCACTAGCCCGGTGACGAGGGTCAGTTCGCTGGAAACGAACAACTTGTCACGTGCCGGACCATGGTCGGTCCCTTCGTAATGGAGCCACGGTCGGATCTCGGCCTCGCTCTGGACCCAGGAGCGCAACGGGCCATCGCCGACCACTATAAGCTCGAATTGAGGAACGTTGGCGGCAATGCTGTCGCCTGCTTCCAGGAGGAGGGGAAGTCTTTTGTAGTCGTACAGGCTACCGACGTAGATGCACCGGCCAGGCCGCTTCGGGATCTCCACTTCAGTGAGTCCGCTGGTGTCGACCGCGTTTTGCACCACCGTAATCCGGTTGGCTGGGAACCCACCGGATAGGACGCGATCGGCCGTACCATCCGTGTAAGCAAACCACCAGTTGGGGGTCCGTATCCACATACGCTTCCAGCGTTCACGGAGGCTGGCTGGGTTCCCCTGCAGATTGGCCCCATGACCGAAGAACGCGACACGTGGTCCACCGGCCGGCCGGCCCGCCAGCAGCAGGTAGTTCAGGGCCAGGCGGTTCGCCTGCTCGACGATGACCAGGTCGGCTCGGCGGGCTTGCCGCCACACGGGCTGCCACACGAGAGGGCCTAGGTGCGAGTTGACCACCTGATCGGCCCAGGGGAGCCCAGCATCGAGGGATCGCTGGGCAATGGCTTCTGTCGGCTGCCCGTAGTAGAGGCGGAGTTCGATTCGCTGGGCGCGGAGGACCTCGCGGAGCAGGTTGAAGAAGGGCAGCCGATAACGTGGCAGCCATTCCTGGATGAAGGCGACTGTTCGATAGGGACTCACTTGGTACCCTCCCAAAGTTCCTGGTCCTGTCCGTTCTGGCCTGCTGGCTTGCGCTGGCCAGGGGTGCGCTGAGAGCGGAGGCTGCTCAGCCGCAGGAGCCCGAGCCGGAGACCGGGAATCCGGTGGCGAAGCAGCCAGAGCAGGAGCCCGAGCACGGCCAGGATGGCGACGCGCACCGCGAGCGTGGCGATCAGCGCCTGGCCGGCTACTGCCTGGGCGACGAGCGGTGGTATGACAGCGAGAACGGCGAACACGGCGGTGTGTACCGCGTAGGCGCGCACGACTTCCGCTGTCCGCAGCAGGCCATCCCGGGAAACCCAGAGCAGCATGAAGACATGAGCGATCGCGGTTGCGGTAACCATCGCTGCTGCGGTCGCTTCGAGCTCTCCCGAGGCCAGGAACAGCGACACGACCATGGCTACGAGGAAAGCGAGCTGGGTGGTCCAGATCATCCGCATCCAGCGCATGGCCTCTGCCGCCGAGGCCAGTACGGAATACAAGCTGTTGACGGCGGCGAACGCGCACAGCACGGGGGCTATGGCCGCCGCGGCAGACCACCGTGCGCCGAGCAGGATGATCGCGGCCGGCTGCACCAAGGCTGCGAACGCCCCGAAGGCGATCACGCTGGCGCCGCTGGTAACAATGAGCGCTTCGGTCAGTGCCCGGCGGGTCCGGTCACGGCTGCCGCTCACTTCCCGGTACAGCGGGTAGGCCGCCCCCATCAGCCCGGAGGTGAACTGATAGGCCGGAAGCCACACGAGCGCGTAGCCACGGGAGAACAGCCCAGTGGCCGCCCCACCGGCCAGCCGGGCAACAGACCACAGCGGCAGGTTGCCGATCGCGTAGTGCCCCAGGTTCTGGCTGGCCACCTGTGCGGAAAAGGCAGTGAACTCCCGCGCCATGACCCGGTCGAATGCCGGGCGCACCGAAACCTGGGCCCAGAACAGGCCCACCACCATGGCCACCGCCGCGTTGGCCACCTGTCCCAGCGCCAGCCCGGCCGCGCCCATCCCCGAGATGGTGGCGGCTGCGCCTACCGCGAAGCCGATGAGGGTGGACGTGAGAGTGATAAGGGATGCCGCCCGGTAGCGCTGCCCGCGCCGCAGCAGTCCGTTGGCGAGCCCGGCCGCAGCGAGCATAGGTGGCTGCACGGAGAGAAGCCGCAGCATCTGCCCCGTGCTGGGGGTACGAAGCCAGTACGCGATGGGCGCCGAAAGCGCAAACAGCGCGACTGACAGCAACAGCCCGGTTCCGATGCCCAGGGTCAGGGCGGTCCGGGCGCCCCGGTCAGTGAGCTCGGGAACTCGCATGACCGAATCGCCCAGGCCGATCATGCCCACCAGGCCAGCCAGCCCCACGATGGTGAGGGCCAGAGCGTAGCCGCCGTAGGCAGCAGGGGTCACCAGCCGCGCGGTGAGCGCGGTGTACCCGAGCTGCGATACCAGCAAGATGAGTGCGGCGACATAACTCCAGCCAACCGCGTTGAATGCCCGGGCGCTAAGCGACCGGAAGGGAACCGGGGCGTGCTGACGGCCGAATGCGCGTCTGGCTTGCCTCGTGGCAGGAGCGTCCACCGGGCTACCCTGTGCGGCGCTGGCCGGGGGAACGGGGGACCCTCGCGGGTGCCTGTTCCTGGACGGCTGTGGCGTACCCGTCCAGGTACCCGCGCACGACCGCGTCCGCGCCGAAGGTGGTGACCGCACGGCTTCTGGCGGTCTTGCCCAGCTCGGCGGCGAGCCTCGGATCGGCGAATAGCCGCCGGATCCCGCCGGCTATGGCCCGCGGGCTACGGACGTCCACGAGAAGTCCGCACTGGCCGTCGCCGAGGGTCCACGGGACGCCGCCGGACCGTTGGCCCCCGATGACCGGAAGGGCGGCATGCATGGCTTCACACACGCTCATTGGGTGCGATTCCTCGAGTGAGGGGTGGGCGAAGACATCAGCCTCGGCCAGATGCAGCGCGACCGCTGGATGGTCGACCGGTCCAATGAACTCGACCGAGGCGTCGAGCTGATTGGTACGCGCCCAGTGCGCCATGGGGCCGGCTGGGCCCAGGCCGGGGCCGACGAGGCGGAGGGCCGCATCGGGGTATTCGTCCCGCACGTCATTAAAGGCCCGGATCAGCGCCGTCACGCCCTTGGCCCTATGCTCTGCCGAGATATCGAGAACAATGCGGCGGCCTGGTGAAACGCGGCGCGCGACGGTCGGCAGGGCGGTCGCGATGTTGGGGACCACCGCGATTGGCCGCCGGTAGGCCATCTCCCGGCGCCAGCGGTAGGCGAGATACGGGGAGACGGCCGACATCGTCCGGATGCCCAGCCGTGCCCGGTAGGCGAGAATCGTGCGGGCCAGCCGGTAGGCATCGTGGTAGAGGCGCAGTATAGCGAGCGGGGCATCGTGCGCCGTTATCAGAACAGGGCGGTGCTCGCGCTCGCAGGAAAGGGCGAACTCGTACGTCCAGTGCGCATGGACGATGTCGCCCGAGGCGAGGGCCAGCAAATCGGAGACTGCGCGCCTTTCCGCCGCGAAGAAGTCCCGGGCGCGGTGCCGTGCACGCTTCCGGTAAGGGCCTATCCGTACGTCCAGGCCCGGTCCGGAAAGGTGCTGCAGAGCAGTCACCTCAGGCGCCAAGGTGACGAGGTCCACGGCAAACCCGCGCTCCAGCAGGGCCATGACGAGCACGCTGACCGGCTCTCCTCCTACATCTCCCCCCATGCCTTTGATGGCCGCGGCGCGCTGGCTGTCCGCGCCGCACAGGTGCGTGGAGAGAGCCGCCGGTGATGCCGGCCCCACGATGATGATCCGGCCGATGGAGGTCACCGGCCTTCCCCCAGCAACTGGGCAGCGGGCGCGGCCACCGGGTCGGCCACAGGTCGCGGCTGGCGAGCCGGGTTCCACACCAGGAGGGCGGCGACCTGCGCCGCGGTAACGAAGCTGGGCTGGTAAGTGATCGAAAACAGCAGCAGCCCGATCAGCAGCAAGGCTACGGTCAGCGGCGAGATACCCAGCGCGGCCGCCGCCTGGTGGCGATACTTCCACACGTTCCAGTACAGGAAGGCGAGAGCGATCAGGCCGATCAGCCCTAGCCTCAGCAGGGTGCCGACGTAGAAGCTGTGCGGACTCGCTGTGACAACCTGCCCGTCGATGATCCGGCGGTAACCCGTCCCGAATCGGAAACCGAGCAGCAGCCCAGCGGCGGAGTGGTCAGAGTGCAGCAGGTCGGTCCACCCAATCACCCGCCACACAAAGGTGCTGTGCCTGGATGTGGTTTCGGCAAGGCTGCGATCGAACACATTGCCGGTTGCCACTCCGGCGGCCAGCGCCACGGCCGCGGTGCTGAGCACCGCCACACCGGTTGCGGCCAGGCGCCGGTGCCGGGCCGTGCCGTGCCGCCGTAGGCTCGCCGCAGCCCAGACGAGGAAGGCCACGACCAGGATGGCCCAGACGGTCCGCTGCTGGACCACGATCAGGGTGCAGACGGCGGCCGTCCCGAAGACAACCTTGCGCCGCGCGCTGATAGTGCGCGATCCCAGCAGCACGATCAGCGCGAAAGCAAGCGCCGCTGCCCCTGCGGCGTTAAGCGGCCGGGGATCAACCGGCTGGCCGTTGACGATGAGCGGGGATGTGGCCGGGTGCAGGCCATATCTCGCCACCCCCAGCCAGGCCAGGCCCAGCACGCCGAGGGCAAGGGCGAACCATGGCCGCCAGAACCTGGATGTCCAGGGCCCGACAGCGATCACGAACGCCGTCGTGGTGAGGAGGTACAGCCACTCCCTGGACTCGTTGACCGCGTGATGCAGCCCGAAGGTCGCAACGCCGAGCGCCAGGTTCACCGTGAAGATCATCCCGGCCACCGTTAGCGGGAACATGATCCGAGCGGGCGGCGGCTGGCGGATCAGGTAGATGGCCGTAACAATCAGCAGCACCACCGCGACCGCGTCGGCCGGGTAGATGTGGGTACTCCCCGCCTTGACCAGGGACGTGTCCAGGGGGATCGGGGTTGCGAACTCGGTTAGAAACAAGATGGCCAGGGCCCACAGGGCGACGGCTGGCTTGAGGACGACCGCAACCACGGCGACCGCGAGCAGGAGCAGCGCGCACGCCGCATAGAAGGCCGTCTCCGGGCTCCCCAGGAGCTGCCCGATCACGGTAACGACCTAGCTGTGCCGCGGGCCGGGACGGCCCAGGTGGCACCCGGGTACCAGCGGCCGGCCAGGAGACGGACATACGGCGGCAGCAGGAAGATAGGCCAGCAGAGACCGCCGTGCCGGCGCAGATAGCGGACCTGCGAGCGCAGCGGAAGCCCCTTCGGGCTGCGGAAGTACCGCCATCGCACGGACAACGGGAGAGACGGATCCAGATTCACGCTCGTGGCGTTGTTCGCGGCGCACGTCCCGACATGCCCGGGGATGAGCACATTCTCCCCGCCGGCCTGGCGCAGCCGCAGACCGTAGTCCATGTCGGCGTAAGAGTGCGCGAAACCCCCGTCGATGTGTCCCAGCAACCGGTAGGTCTCGCGCGGCACCAAAAGCACGTTGCCGTGCACGGTGTCCACGGTGGTCGGCACATCTGACGGCGTTACCAGCGCATACCGGAGCGGATGCCAGTCGCGCCGCCGCCGCCCGCCGTAGGTGGTCACACCCGTTCCGGGATCGCAGACTGACCCAGCCATGAGCACCGGGCCTGAGGGATAGACCTCAGCCGCATGCAGCAGCCGCTGCAAGGCATCGGGGTACAGGCGCACGTCGTCGTTGAGCCACAGCAGATAATCCGGGTCTGACCGCACCGCGGATGCTTCGGCGGCGGCCATCCCGCGTGCCCAGAACAGGTCACCCGAGGCGGAAATGACCTCGGCCGCCGGGAACGCCGTCGCTACCGCATCGCCGGTTCCATCGGAGCTTCCGTCGTCCACCAGCACTGCCCGTAGCCCGATGCCCGGGGTTTCCTGGGAAAAGTAACTGTGCAAGCAGGCCAGGGTCATCTCGCGCCGGTTGTGTGCGGCCAGGATGGCTACGACCCGCCGCGGCTGGGACCGCTCCGGAGCGGCGCTGGCCATCACTGCTCCGGCCCCAGGGAGCCCGGGCCACCCGGCGAGCCAACGGCCGGCTGGGTAAGCTCCGCAGGCGCGACTGTGCCCCGGCCGTTGGTCGTGGCCGCGAGTGGGGGCCTGGCGCCTGGCGGGCCGGTACGGACCTCCGTCGGCAGCACGGCAAGGTGCGCCGGGGTCAGCACGACGCCGAGGAGGTTGGCGTTGGCATTCCGTAGCATCTCCGTCGCCACCCGCAGATCTTCCTGCCTGGCCTCGTCCCTTTGCACGACGAGCAGAACGGTGTGCGCCGTGGCACTCAACTCCGCCGCGACGGCGTGGGCGAGGACCGACCCGACGTGCACGACGATGAAGTCGGAGGTCCCCTGCCAGGTGTCCAGCAGCTGAATCAACTCGGCCGGCGAGGGCTGTTCCGCGCCGGTGGCTGACGGGCCGGCCGGCAGGACGCGGAGCTTGTCGAGGTACGGCTGGGAAGCCGACTCCGGGGAAGCCTTCTTCCCGATCAGGGTGGTAAGCCCGAGCGGGCCGTCCATGCAGAAGTGATCGGCAATCCGGCCAGCGCGTGCGTCGCCGTCAACGAGGAGCACCGTGGAACCGGCCTCCGCCGTGACCAGCGCCAGGTTGACGGCGACCTCAGGGCCGGACTCGCCCGGCGCCAAGCTGGCTACCGCCACGCTCTGGGCATGATGGTCGGCGAGGGCAGGAGCCAGCCCGAGGCGGAGCCTGCGGAACGACTCGGCCGCCGACGAGCCGGGGCGCGCAGTGCGGATGGGCAGTCCGGCCCGGCGGATGAGCGATCGTGCCCGTCCTCCCGTATATCCGACGGTTGTGACCAAGCCGCATCCGGTACACGACCTGGCCTGGCTGACGGTCCGTACCCGCGGGTCCGCCCTCTCCCGCAGGATCACGGCTGTCAGCCCAACAGCCAGCCCGACCACCAGCCCTAGAGCCAGATCGATGGTCTTGTGCCGGGAGGACGGCCCGGTGGGCAGGAGCGCGGGCTTCACCAGTTTGAGCCTGACTGAGGGACGCACCCCCCGGTGACCCAGAACGCCAACGGCGACCCTCTCCGCCAGGGCGGTGAAGCGCGCAGCTGTCTCGTTGGCAATAGCCTGCACCGTCCCGGCCGAACCGCCAGTGACCGTGATGTCGATCAGGACGCTGTTCAGTGGCGAGGCGGCGGAGACGTGGCCGGCCAGCTCGGTTGGGGTCATCGGCAGGTGCAAGTCGGAGATCACCCCTTGCATGACAGCCGGGCTGTCTACCAGTGATGCATACGATGGGGCTTGCTGCGCCGCCAGCTCAGCCGCCGAAAGTGCGTTCTGGTAGGTATCTATGCCCGTCGCTGGCCTGGCCGGGGCGACAAATACCTCGGCTGTAGTGGTATAGACCGGAGCCGAGGTCCGGGCCACCTCGAAGGCGGCCGCCAGCGGGACGATGCAGCATACGGCGAACAGCAGCCAGCGGGCTCTGATGGCCCTGAGGACGTCAGCCCCGGTCATCGGTCACCACTCCTGGTGATCCCGGGACCAGGCATGGGGGCCTCCGTGCCATACCGGCGAGGAAGCGGGGGTTGCTGTAGAGATAGCGTCGCCACAGCCGCCGCGGCTCCTGCGCCAGCCGGAACGCCCACTCCAGGCCGGAGCGCTGGACCCAGCGGGGCGCCTGGCGGGTCAGCCCGGCATGGATGTCAAACGCCGCTCCTACTCCGATCAGGACGCCGGTATCGAGCTGGTGCGCATGCGCAGCCATCCATAGTTCCTGCTTGGGGGTTCCCAGCCCAACCCACACCAGGTCAGGCTGGGCGGCGCTGATGAGCCGCACGACGTCTTCGTCTTCCTCCGCGGACAGTTCGCGGAAGGGTGGGGCGTATGTGCCAGCGATTTTCAGGCCTGGGTATGCGTCCGCTAGGCGTGCCGCGAGCCGCTCAGGCACGCCAGGCTGGCCACCGTAGAGGAACGACGAGTAGCCGCGCGCCCTGGCCAGCTCGCAAGTGGCAAGCATGAGGTCGGGACCGTAAACACGGTTCATATGGCGGGCGCCGGCCGCCCGCCCCGCCCATACCAATGGCATTCCATCGGGAGTGGTGAGCCCGGAATGGTTGTGCACATTCCGCAACCGCGGGTCTCGTTGTGACTCCATGACCCCGTGCACGCCGGTAACGCAGATGTACTGGCGGTCGCCCCGCGAAATCCACTGGTCGATCAGCTGCAGCGCCATGGGCATGTCAATCGCGCTGACGCCGACCCCGAGGACGTCCACGCGTGGTGTGACCCAGGTGCCCGCGATCTCGGTAAGTCCGGACACCCATGCGCGGCGGCTGCCGTTCACCATCCGCTGACCTGCTCGCGGATCCAGCCGTAGGTGACCGCCAGCCCATCCTGGAGGGTGGTCTCTGGCTGCCAGCCGAGCACGGTCACCAGCTTGGAGTTGTCAGAGTTGCGGCCACGCACGCCCTGTGGGCCGGGCACGTGCCGGATCCGAACCCGCCGCTTGCCGGACAGCTCAAGGATCGTGTGGGCCAGTTCGTCGATGCTGACCAGGTGGTCCGTTCCCATGTTGAGTGGTTCCCGGCACGAGGAGCGCATCGTCCGGACGATGCCCTCGACGCAATCATCGACGTAGCAGAACGATCGTGTCTGCTTTCCATCGCCCCAGACTTCGATCTCGCCGCCATCGTCGGCAAGGGCGATCTTCCGGCACAATGCCGCGGGCGCCTTCTCGCGACCACCTTCGTATGTTCCGAGCGGCCCGTAGACATTGTGAAAACGCAGCACCCTGGTCTCGATCTCGTAGTCTGCCGAATAGTAGCCACAGAGCAACTCCGTGACGAGCTTCTCCCAGCCGTAGGCATCCTGGGGCGCCGCGGGAAAGGCATCCTCCTCCCGGAGCGGGACGACGTCCTCGTCGAGCTGGCGGTACTCCGGGTAGACGCAGGCCGATGAACTGTAGAAATAACGGCTCACGCCATTCAGGACAGCAGCATGGAGCGTGTGCAAGTTGATGAGTGCATTGTTGTGCAGGATGCGTGAGTGGTTGCCCGATATGAAGCCCATTCCGCCCATGTCCGCAGCCAAGGCGTAAACCTGCTCGACGCCCCGTGCCGCTTGCAGGCACGAATCCCAGCGACGCAGGTCGAGTATCTCGAACTCGTCGGCGTCGGACTTGGCGAATTCTGGCTCGGCGATGTCAGTACCGCGGACCCAGTGCCCTTCCTTTTTGAGGCGGGTAACGAGGTGGTTCCCGATAAATCCGCCAGCCCCGGTTACGAGCACTCGTTGCATTGCTTCCCCCTGTGTGGCGCATCTTCTTGTGCCTGTGTCATTCGCCGCGCCCAGCGGTCACTGCCCTTGCGGTGGCCATCAAGATCTTGAGATCGAGTGCCGGAGAGAGGGACTGGACGTAGTAGATGTCCAGATCTATCCGTTCCTCCATGGGGTCAACCCCCCGCGCGACCACCTGCCAGAGTCCAGTCATGCCCGGCTTGACGTCATGTCGTACGTGCTGCCACGGCTCGTACCCGGCCACTACCGACGCAAGTTCCGGCCGCGGTCCGATCAGGCTCATCTGGCCCCGGGCAACATTGAAGAACTGCGGGAGCTCGTCCAGGCTCCACCGTCGCAAGAACCGCCCGATGCTTGTATGCCGGGGATCATTCTTTGCCTTATGCGTGGAACGGCGGTCGGGAAACGGAATCGGCACCTGGGCACGACGTCGTTCAGGGAGCATCGTGCGGAACTTGAGGACATTGAATGGGCGCCCGTGCTGTCCGATCCTAGACTGGCGGAAGAACACGCCCTGGCCAAGCGTGACGCGTATGACAACTGCGATCAAAACCATCCACAGAGCGCTTAGCAGGATCAAGATCACCGCGAGGATCCTGTCGATGCCAGGCTTCCAGATACGTACATAGGTGCTTTGCACGGTGCCCAAGCTGGGCGAGCGCGGCTGCGGGTGAACGGCTGAAGCTATCGATGGTGGCGACACGCTCTCCCTCCCGGAATGATTCCTGCGTAGGGATTGACCTGGACATGCTTCTGGTGAACGGTATTCCTGAGGGAGCCCGGTTACCGCTCCTGGTATGACGATCTCAGCTACGACATTCGGCAGGGTCCTGAGTCAGGGTCACTGCGGTAATCTTGCTGAGACGGCTACGAACATCGTTCAGGCAGCGCTGTCCAACGTTATCGCGTATCCACGTCAAGCCCTGGACATGGCGGATTGGCATACCGATGAAAGTCCTACTTTCTGCCTTTGCCTGTGGCCCGGGCCGGGGCAGCGAGCCCGGGGTGGGCTGGGGCTGGGCCACGTCGCTCGCGGACGCTGGGCACGAGGTAACCGTCCTGACGTCGCCGAGATTCCGGGAGCCAATACTGGCAGCGAATCCGCCAGGCATAGAGTTCTGCTTCATTGATGAGCCGGAGCCGTCGCTTGACCGCCTTTCACCACGTCTGGGGATGTACGAGAGTTATCTGCGCTGGCAGGATGCGGCACTGAGGCAGGTTGCAGCGGCCGGGCGGGGATACGACGTGGCGCACCACGTCTCCTGGGGGTCGCTGCGTCTTGGCAGCCAGCTGTGGCGATTGCCCGTGCCGCTCATCTACGGCCCGATTGGGGGTGGCCAGGCAGGTCCGGTCAGGTACTGGCGCGCCTTCGGCAGCCAGTGTGCGGCGGAGACGTTGCGGATCGCATCCACGTCGCTGCTGGTGCTGAACCAACGGACCCGGGAAACAATCCGGAACTCGGCTGTCACCCTGGCCTGCAATTCGGCCACCGCGGCCGTGTCCCGGAGCCTCGGTGGCGCCGATGTGCGGTACATGCTGGCTGATGGTTTGCCTTGCGACTGGGTCATCGCCGCCCGCCGGCGGCCGGCCGGCGTTCCGGTGGTGCTGTGGGTTGGGAGACTGATCCCGATCAAGGCGCCCATGCTTGCCGTTCAGGCATTCGCGGAGCTGCGCCGGGCCATGCCCGCGCGCCTCGTCATGGCGGGCGATGGCCCGCTTCGCGAGCGACTGCACACCGCCGTCGAGCGCCTTGGGCTGGCCGGTGACGTCCACTTGCTCGGGCGGGTCAGCTGGGATGACGTCAGGCGGCTGTACGACTCGGCCAGCGTCTTCCTGTTCACCTCATTGCGCGACTCCTTCGGATGCCAGTTCATGGAGGCACTTGGCCGAGGACTGCCGGCTGTCGCCTTGGACCACCATGGAATTGCCAATGTCGATGCAGGCCCGGCAGCTGTGAAGGTGGCGCTTTCGAGGCGGCCGCGTGATCTCCCTGGCCGCTTGGCGTCCGCGCTGCAGACCGTCCTGGGCCACGACGAATGGGGCTTGCGGAGCGCGGCCGCCAGCGACTGGGCAGCCGGGCAGGTATGGCCCGCCAAGGCGGCCGCCGCCACGCAGATCTACGCGGAGGTTGTGCGGGCCAGGAGTGGTCGCCAAGCCGCATGAACTCAACCCGCGCTACGGCCCGACGTTGTTCGCGATTGAGGTGTGCGCGCCCCAGTGGCCTGCCTGTACCGTGATCCCTTTCGCCCCCGCGTGGAATATGTTTCCCTGCACCGTTGCATAATCAATGAGCGCGGTGGCCTGTCCGATGGTCCCGACCAGGATCGCTGACCGGTTGCCATAGTTGTGAATGGTGTTGCCGACGATTGCCCGGCCGTTCGCAGTGCCGTAGGAGTCGCTGGTCTCCAACCAGATGCCGTCCGCGTTCACGGCGTTGCAATCGATGACGTTGTTGCTGATAGTTATGTGGGCGACATTGCTGGCGATATCGATCGCTGAGCCTCCGCTGGCGTGCTTGCTGATCGTGTTTCCCGTGACTGAAACGTCGCTGGTTCCGGGGCCCTCGCCGCCAATCAGGACCGCCGGAAGGCCACCGGGGGCGATAGCGATGTGGGTGATGGTATTCCCGTGCAGTGACACGTGGTCAGCCGTGCTGCCTACTATGAGAGCATTGACGCTGGCATAGGTAGGTGCCCGCGGGCTGGTGTCCATCAGGGTGTTCCCACTGACTGCAGCGTTGCTGCATGCGGGTATCTCTATACCATACGCTTCCCAGCCCTCGAGGTAGTTTCCGCTGATTGTCACGCCGATGGACTGAGGCAACGATATGCCCATCGTGCCACCCCGGATAATGTTCCCGTCAATGGTGAGGCCCTGCACGTAGCTTCCGTAGACGCCATATGGCTCATCGGGAAGCCCGTGTTCGCCGGTGTGGACCGGGTAGGATTCAAGCACGTTATTACCGACGATAGCGTCACGTGCCCAACCGCCGCCGTTGCGGCCGGTGAATGCTACACACCCGCCAACGGATGAGGTCCCCCGGTCATAGTTGAGGATCCGGCAGTTTGTCACGACAGCCCCATAGAACGGGGTGGCTGGCGCCGCGAAGAAGGTGACCGCCCAGTACCAGGTGTTCGTGACCAGGCAATCTGTAACGACAGGATAGTTACAATTGGCGAACAGGAATCCGTATCCATTAAGATTTCGCGCTGTAAGATTACGGAACGACACATGGTCTGCTGATATTACCGATATGCCGGCCCTGCGATCAGACTGGTTGGCCAGGTTCCCATCCAGGACGCCAGGGCCCTCGACGGTGACGTGGCTCGCAGTGATACGCAGCAAAGAGGCATTGGCTGATGGCTTCAGGAACAGGGTTGCGCCGCCCAGCAGCTGCCAGGTCTGCCCCACGACGTTCAGCGCCAAGCCGCTGAGTACATAGGTTCCGGCTGGGACAACGACGAGACCGTTGGCCCCGGCGGCGTCGCGGGCGCTGGTGAATGCCCTCGTGTCATCGGTGCGGCCGTCCCCGGTCGCGTTGAACGGGGAAAGCCTGACGTTGGTGCTTTCCGGCAGCGGCCGCCCGGGAGGATAGCGCTGCCCCGCGTGGCGCGGACGGTCGGTGGCATCGCCAGCCAGCACGAAAGCACCGAGGCCGGTCAGCAGGTCGCGGCGCTTCACGGGCATCCACGTTACGGCAAGCAGTCCGCTCTGCGTGCTGCCGCAAGTCGTAGGAGAAACCACCTCTTCGGTAACGGTGACCGCACTGACCGAGGTATACGGTTCCCGAAGTCGGGCCGAAACGAAACCTGCCGCCCGTGCCGCTAAACGTCGCAGGAGAGAGCCGGAATCACGATGAGGAATCGGAACGCATGAGCCGGCTGGCCGTTATTGGCGCCGGTTATGTAGGGCTCGTGACAAGCGTTACCTTGGCTCGTCTGGGCCATGACGTCTGCTGCGCCGACATCGTACCTGAGAAGGTCGCGATCTTGTCGCGGGGCGATATTCCCATCGTGGAATCAGGATTGGGCCAAGCGGTTCGTGACAGTCTGGCCAAAGGGCGTTTGAGGTTCATCCTGGGGGCCTCAGCTGCAGTGTCCGGCTGTGAGTTTATCTTCATGTGCCTGCCAACTCCCGAGTTGGCTGACGGCTCAGCTGACATGTCCGCCATCCTGGCGGTCGCGAGGGAAATCGGCCCGCAACTGTCGCATGGATCGATCGTGATCAACAAATCCACGGTCCCTGTCGGATCGACCCACGCTGTCCAGCGGGCGCTGGCACGAACGGACGTGGCCGTGGTGTCCAATCCCGAATTCTTGCGAGAGGGCACTGCCGTCCATGACTGTCAGCATCCCGACCGTATCATCATCGGCAGCGACGATTACGGCGCGGCCATGCGGGTGGCCTCCTTGTACCATGGTACTGACGCTCCGGTAATGATCACCGGGCCTTCATCGGCCGAAACTATCAAGTATGCGTCCAACGCTTTCCTGGCCACCAAGCTGAGTTTCATCAATTCTCTTGCCTGCCTCTGCGAGAGCGTCGGGGCAGAGTTCAGCGACGTCATTCAGGGCGTGGGGTATGACCGGCGGATCGGTCTCGATTTCGTTGAGCCCGGCCCCGGATGGGGAGGGAGTTGCCTCCCCAAGGACATTCGCGCCCTGATTCACATCAGCGAGGATGCGGGTTACAACTTCAGTTTGCTTCGTGGCGCCATTGCCGCCAACCAGGAGCAACAGGACCGGATAGTGGCCAAGATCGAGGCCATAGTGGGCGGATCCCTGGCCGATATTACTGTTGCCGCCTGGGGATTGACGTTCAAGGCCGGAACCGATGACTGCCGGCACTCGCCGGCCATCACCATCATTCAGCGGCTGGCACGATCCGGAGCGAGGGTACGCGCCTACGACCCAACCGTGCGCCAGCCGCTGCCCGGAATGGATGTGTGCCTGGAGCCATACGGACCCTGCCGCGATGCATCCGTCCTCGTTGTGCTGACCGAGTGGGACGAACTGCGCTGGCTGAACTTTGACAAGATCAGCTCGCTGATGGCCAGCCCCTGCATCGTGGATGCCCGCAATCTGCTCCATCCCGGCACTATGCGGCGTGCCGGGTTCCACTATCAGGGGATCGGCCGGCCATGAGGTGCGTCGTCACCGGCGGCGCTGGGTTCCTCGGATCCCATTTGTGCGAACGGCTTATGGATCAGGGCAACGATGTGGTCTGCGTGGACAACCTCATAACCGGGTCCATGAAGAACCTCGGTCATCTCCTTGGACGGCCGGGATTCAGTTTCCTCCCCCAGGACGTCAGCACACCCATCGATGTCCCAGGACCGGCCGACTCGATCTTTCATCTGGCCAGCCCGGCCTCGCCGCGCGCTTATCTGAGGCATCCCATCGAGGCGCTGACGGCCGGAAGCCTGGGGACGCGCAATTGCCTGGAGCTGGCCAGGGCTAAGGGGGCCCGGTTCCTGCTGGCTTCCACGAGCGAGGTCTACGGGGATCCGCAGGTCCATCCGCAGCCTGAGAATTACTGGGGCCATGTGAACCCGGTTGGGTCCCGCGGCGTTTACCTCGAGGCCAAGCGCTTCTCCGAGTCGCTGACCATGGCCTATCGGCGCACCTTGGGCCTTGACGCGCGGATCGCGCGGATCTTCAACATTTACGGGCCCCGGCTGAGACCCGGTGACGGACGGGTGGTGCCCAGCCTGCTGGCCCAGGCGCTCGAGGGACGGCCGCTCACTGTGCATGGCGGCGGAACCCAGACGAGGAGTCTCTGCTATGTAGACGATGCGGTGCGGGCGATTCTCGCGCTGGAGCGAACAGGCGCGTCCGGTCCAGTCAACATCGGCAACCCAGCCGAGATCACCCTGCTGGACCTGGCCGACCAGGTCCTGGCGGTCACCGGCTCCTCCTCGCCGATCGTATTCAAGCCGGAGCCGCAGGACGACCCGGTCCGGCGGCAGCCCGACATCACGCTGGCGCGAACGCTGCTGCGCTGGGAGCCAGCGGTGGATCTTGTTACCGGACTCTGCCGTACCGCGGACTGGCTGGCCAGGGAGGTTGGCCACCCATCGAGACGCTCTGGGATACCGGCCAGGGATGAGGCATGGACTTCGCACTGAGCGCCGAACAGCACCAGCCAAAAGTTTCCGAGCAAGCGGGAGGTCGCTGATATGGCCACTGGAGACGGTAGCGAAGTCCGGCCTGAGCTGGATCGGCGCCAGGCGAGGAGCCTGGTGTTCGACGCCCTGGCCGCCGCCATCCCCAGCCTAAGGATCGAGGCGCTGGACGAGCAGCAAGAACTCTACGGCGACCTGGGGATGGACTCGTTGGGATTCGTCACCCTGCTCGTCGAACTCGAGAGCAAGCTCGACGTGCCCCTGGCAGATGAGGACCTGATGACGATCGAGCTCTTCAGCGTGGCGGACCTGGTTGATCTGGTCGAGCGGATCTCGCCTCCGGCGGCCAAGTGAATTCCGATCGTGGTGTCAGTGGAGGTCACTCCATGGTTACGGTTGCAGCGGCGCGAGACCCGCAGCTCCCCACTCACTGGTTCAACATCCTGCACGACCGGCCGCAGTATGTGACCTCGGCCGTGCCGAGATCACGACTGCCGGAAGAGGTGCAATGCGCGGGACGCGGCGTACAGCTCCAGCAACCGTTCTCCCTCGCGCGGCAGTCCCTCAACACGACCGATCGGTACATACCGATCCCCGGCGAGGTCCTGGACCTGTATGCGCAGTACCGTCCGACGCCCTTGCGCAGGGCGGTGCGGCTGGAGGAGCGTCTGGGCGCGAACGCTCGCATCTACTACAAGTACGAAGGGGCCAACCTCACCGGGAGCCACAAGCTCAACAGCGCCCTGGCGCAGGCCTACTACTACGCCCGCGCAGGTGTGCAGCACATCGTCACGGGCACGGCCGCCGGCCAGTGGGGGACCGCACTGGCTTACGCGTGCCAGGTCATGAACCTTGGCTGCACGGTCTTCATGGTCAGAGCCACCTTGCGTCAGAAGCCCATCCGCGGCGACATGATGCGGCTGTTCGGCGCAGTCGTCCATGAGAGCCCGAGCGACCTGACTGACGTCGGGCAAAGAGTGCTCAAGGAGGATCCGGCGGCGATCGGTACCCAGGCGGTGGCCAACGCGGAGGCTCTTGCGCTCGCGGGCCAGGACGGCGAATCACGGTTTGCCGTCGGCAGCGGCGAGAATTCGGTCCTGCTCCACCAGACCGTCATCGGCCAGGAGGCCATCACGCAACTCGCCCTGCTGGGCGAGTTCCCCGATTGCGTCATTGCCTGCATGGGGGCCGGATCGAACTTCGGCGGTATCGCGCTGCCCGTGCTGGGTGCGGCGGAGGACTCCGGGCGGTTGATCCGGCTCGTCGCCGTCGAATCGGCCGCCTGCCCGAAGCTGACCCGGGGTCGCTACCGGTACGACCTGAGCGATGCTCTGGGCACGACCCCGATCACCAAGGTCTACTCGCTCGGCAGCAGCTACGTGCCGCCGCCGGTGTACGCGGGCGGACTGCGGCACCACAGCGCCGGGCCGCTGGCGAGCGCCATGTACGCGGACGGGTCCCTCGAGGCGATGGACATCGACCAGCTCACTTCGTTCCGGGCCGGCCTGCTCTTCTGCGAGACCGAGGGCATTCTGCCCGCTCCCGAATCCGCCCACGCGGTGGCCGGGATGATGGATGTGGTGTCGCGGCACCCACGCCAGGAGCCCCCGCTGGTCGTCCTGGTGAACATCAGCGGGCACGGCCTGCTGGACCTAGACGCCTACCGGCGTTTCGGCGCCGGCGAGATCGAACCCGTGACAGCGAACGAGACCAACCTGTCGCAGAGCCTGAGCGCCCTCGAAGAGTTCAACCAGGCCATCGCGGAACCGGTGGAAGCAACGTGACCACCCAGAAGAGGATGATCGCTGCCGAGCTTGGGATATTGGCATGACACTGGCACATCTGCTGCTGCAAGCCGCCGATGCTCACCCTGACAGGCCCGCCGTCTGGGCGCCGGCCGGCGAGCTGAGCTACGCCGAGCTGTCCGGCCGGTCCATGCGCCTGGCCCACGCCCTGGTGGAGCACGGGATCGAGCCGGGCGACCGGGTAGTGATCGCGCTGGCCAAGGATGTCGCGCTTCCGATCGCCATCTTCGGCACGCTGCTGGCAGGTGGCGCCTACGTGCCGATCGACTACCTGGCTCCGCCAGCGCGAGCGCACGCCATCGCCGCCGACGCCGAGCCGGTCGCCGTGATCTCCAGCCCGCGGTCGATGCGGGCGATGCTGCTCGGCGACGCATACCCGGCTCACGACGGGCCGGGTGACAACTCTCCAGCGCTGCACTGGCTCGGCCGGGGCTGGTTCGATCCGGACCGATCCCCGGAACGCCGGCCGCTGAGCGAGAGCCTGGACCTGATCCAGCAGCTCAGCCACGTGCGCTCGCCGGTCGAGGTACCGGCCTCGGCGCTCGCCTACATCCTGTATACGTCGGGCTCCACAGGCCGGCCTAAGGGGGTGGCGCACACACAGGCCAGCGCGCTCGCGTTCGTCCGGTGGGCGGTCGATGCAGTGAAACTGGAAGAGAACGACGTCGTCTCCCAGCATGCGTCCCCGTCGTTCGATCTCAGCGTGTTCGACTTCTTTGGGGCGGCCATGGCCGCTGCCCGGCTCGCCCTCGTGCCCGCCTCGACGTTCGGCCGGGTCGCCAGCCTCTGCCGCTTCATTCTCGCCACTGGCGTCACCGTGTGGTACTCCGTGCCGTCGGCTCTGCTGCGCTCCAGCGCCACGGAGTCGCTTGCGCTCCTCCAGGGCAGCGCGCTCCGCCAGATCATCTTCGCCGGCGAGGAGATACCGGTAGGACCGCTGCGCGTCCTCTGGCAGCACCTGCCGCCGTCATGCCGGGTCGCGAACTGGTACGGCCCGACCGAAACCAACGTCTGCACGTTCCACGACGTGACGGCACTTGACGTGGATGCCGCAGATGCAATCCCCATCGGAAGGCCTTGCCCGTATGCCAGCACAGCACTGGCGGCGGAGCACGATGCCGTCTCATCGACGGGAACGGCGGGCGAGTTGCTCGTCGCCTCGGACACGCTCATGTCGGGATACTGGAAGCGCCCGGATGCGACATCCCGGGTATTCTCCACCGGCCCCGGCGGCTGCCGGTACTACGCGACGGGCGATCTCGTATCGAGCGGCGCCCGCGGGCTCATCTTCAACGGCCGGGTCGACCGGCTACTCAAGGTTCGCGGGTATCGCGTCCAGCCCGAAGAGGTGGAGCACGTGCTCGAGCAGCGGGCCGACATCGACGAAGCCGCCGTCGTCAAACATCGCCGGGGCGACGTCGACGTGCTGGCTGCGGTGGTACGCCTGTCCGGCGGGGGAGCACTGGAGCGCGCTGCGGTCAGCGGCTATTGCCGCAGATTCCTGCCGGCCTACATGGTTCCCGATGTCATCCTGCCCGTCGGCGAGCTACCACGTGGCCCTCGCGGGAAGGCCGACTATCAGGCAGTGCTCGAACTGGTGCAGTCCCATCGCGATGAAGATCAGTCCTGAGCCGGCCCAGGAACCACGCCATGACGCTCCATAGCACGGTCGCCGCTTTCGCCACCCGGGCGGGCAATTTGTGCGTCGGCGGGATCCCGGTGGACGTGCTGGCGGAAAGAGCTGGCGAGACGCCGTTCTTCGCATATGACCGAGGACTGCTGACAGCCCGGATAGCCAAACTGCGGGAGGCGCTGCCGCCAGAAATGGATCTTGGCTATGCGATAAAGGCTAATCCGATGCCGGCTGTAGTCCACCATCTCAGCGGCCTGGTCGACCATTTCGACGTCGCATCCGCTCTTGAGCTCCACGCCGCCCTGAACACCACGATGCCGCCGAGTCACGTCAGTTTCGCTGGGCCGGGCAAGGCACTTGCCGAGTTGTCCCAGGCGGTGGCCGCGGGTGTGACCATTGAGATCGAGTCCGGCACTGAGGCCAGGCGGCTGTTCGAGATCGCGGAGCGGCTTGGCATCCGTCCCCAGGTGGCGATCCGGGTCAACCCAGACTTCGAGATCAAGGATTCAGGGATGCGTATGGGCGGTGGTCCACAGCAATTCGGGGTCGACGCCGAGCAGGTCCCGGCTCTGCTCAAGGAACTGGCGGATGCCGAGGTAGACGTCCTGGGTTTCCATGTGTTCGCCGGTTCACAGAACCTTCGGGCCGATCTCCTGGCTGAGACACAGCGCAAGACCGTCGACTTGATCCTCCAGCTGGCGGAGGGCATGCCGTCGCCGGTCCGGTACCTCAACCTGGGCGGCGGGTTCGGTATCCCCTACTTCGAGAAGGACACGCCGCTGGATCTGGCCCCGATCGGAGTGAACCTGGCTGAGCTGCTGCGGACGAAGATCCGGGCAGGGCTGTCCAGGGCCCGCGTGGTCGTCGAGCTGGGCCGGTACATCATCGGCGAGTGCGGCGTCTATATCACGCGAGTGGTGGACCGGAAAATATCGCGCGGGCGCATCTTCCTCGTCGTCGACGGCGGACTGCATCATCAGGCTGGGGCGTCCGGCAACTTCGGCCAGGTATTCCGGCGCAACTATCCAATAGTGATCGGCAACCGCATGAACGAGAAAGCCACGGAAACGGTAACGATCGTAGGTAAGCTCTGTACCCCGCTTGACCTTCTCGGTGACCGTGTCCGGCTCCCGCGAGCGGAGGTCGGGGACCTCATCGCGATCTTCCAGGCCGGCGCCTATGGGCTTACCGCGAGCCCGACTGCCTTCCTGAGCCACCCGAAACCGGCAGAGGTCCTTCTGTAGGCCACCTGATGCCCAGAGACGGCCTGGCTGTGCGCAGGGCTCAGCCAGGGGGAAGGGGGACGGATGGAGTTCTCGCTGAGCGCCGAGCAGTGTGAGCTGAAGGAGGCGGCGGCGGAGTTCGCCCGGGCAAAGCTCAACCAGGACCTGGCGGAGCATGAGGCGTCAGGCGAGTTCCCGGTGGAGGCGTGGCAGGCCTGCGCCCAGTTCGGGATCCAGGGCCTGCCGATCCCCACCGAGCTCGGCGGCGGTGGCAGCGACATCCTGACGACGGTCCTGATCATGGAGGCCCTGGGATACGGCTGCCACGACAACGGGCTGATCTTCTCGCTGAACGCGCAGATGTGGAGCATCGAGCTGCCGCTGGTGAAGTTCGGCACGCCAGCACAACAACAGGCGTACCTGCCCGGGCTGGTGTCGGGGGACCTGATCGGGGTGCATGCGATGACCGAGCCCGATTCCGGCTCCGATGCGTTCAGCATGCGGACCCGCGCCGAGCGGATGGGGGATGACTACCTGCTCAACGGGACCAAGCTGTACATCACCAACGCTCCGGTGGCCGACGTGGTGCTGGTCTTCGCCTCGCACCCCGGTCGGCCCAGGCAGGCCGGCATCTCCGCTTTCCTCGTCGACAAGGGGACGCCTGGGCTCACGGTGAGCCGCAGCCTGGAGAAGATGGGCCTGCGCACTTCGCCGATGGGTGAGGTGGTGCTGGCCGACTGCGTGGTCCCGGCCGAGAAGCGCCTAGGTGCGGAGGGGGCGGGGATGGCCATCTTCAACTCATCGATGGGCTGGGAACGGAGCTGCATCCTGGCCAGTGCCCTGGGCGCCATGCAGCGCCAGCTTGAGGCGTGCGTGGGATACGCGCGGGAGCGGAAGCAGTTCGGCCAGGCCATCGGCAAGTTCCAGAGCGTGGCCGGGAAGGTGGCCGACATGTACCTGCGGCTGGAGGCCGCCCGGCTGCTGGTCTACCAGGCCGCGTGGCTCGCCCAGCAGGGCAAGCGCGCGATGGCGGAGTCGGCGGCCGCCAAGCTGTTCACCAGCGAGGCGTGGGTCCAGTCCAGCCTGGACGCGATCCAGATCCACGGGGCCTATGGCTACATGAAGGAAGCCGGGATCGAGCGCGATCTGCGGGACGCGGTCGCCGGCACCATCTACTCGGGCACGTCCGAGATCCAGCGGGTCATCGTGTCCCGGATGCTGGGTCTGTGAGCCGGAAGGCAGGAGGCCGCGCATGGGTGACAACCGGGCGAGGAGGCTGCTGCGGACGGTCGAACGCGCCGCCTACCTGGTAGCGGTGGCTCCCGCCGTGGGCCGCCTGCCGGCCGACCTCAGCTACCGCATGGCATGCTGGCGCGGCGACTGGCGTTTCCGGTGCCAGGCCGGGAAGCGCACCGAGACGGCACGCAACCTGGGGCAGGTGCTTGGCGACGAGCTCGGCCCGGCGGCGGCGCAACAGGTGACCCGGGAGTGGTTCCGGCTTGGCGCCTGCGGGATGGTCGACATGATGCGGTTGCGGCGCGGGGCGCGGCCACTGCGGCGGCTGGTGGAGATCCGGGGGCGGGAACACCTGGAGGCCGCGCTGGGCCCGGGCAACGGAGCCATCCTGTGCACCTGCCACCTGCACTCGCACGACAATGGCTTCTCGGTGCTGCACGCCAGCGGCATCCCGGTCACTTCCATCGGGCGCCGGTGGTACAAGTACGACGCTGGCCTTTCATCCGCCGAGCGGCGGCTCTGGGCGCTCTACGCCAGGCCGGTGGAGCGCCACCGGGCGCGGCCGGACATCGAGCCATGGCCTGGCCGGCCACAGGTCGCGGCGCAGGCGGTCGCCGCGCTCCGCGCCAATGAGGTGGTGACGATCACAATCGACGCGCCGCCGCTGGAGGGCGACCGGCCCCGCGCTGTCGAGGTCCCCTTCCTCGGCCGCCGGGCCCATCTGCTCCCAGGGGCAGTGACCCTCGCCCAGCTGACCGGCGCGCCGCTGCTCATGGGTTTCCTGTACCGCGCGGCCGACTACCGCCATCAAGTGCTGGAGATCTCCGCGCCAGTGCCAGTGGACAGAGATACCGGGACGGCATTCGAGCGCTGCGCCGCCGAGGTGAGTGCCGCCATCCGGAGGAACCCAGCCAACTGGGCATTCTGGTCGGAAACCGGCAATCTTGTCGCTATGGGGCTGATTCCGCCGGAGCGGGATGCGGCACCAGCCGCGGGAGCAGCCAGATCATCCCTGGCCAGGTAGTGGTTCACCCGGGCCGTCAGCCGGGCTTTTGCCTCGGCTGGCCATCGCCGCGATCTGTAGCCGGCTGTGCAAGCCCAGCTTGGCCAGGATGCTCTTGACGTACGAGCGAACTGTGTCGGGTGTGATGTTCATCGCCTCGGCCATGTGCTTGGTGCTCTCACCGTTAACGATCCGGCCGACGACCTCCCGCTCCCGCGTGGTCAGCTCATCCATCGGATCCGGTGGCCGCGGCCTGGGCCGCCTGCTCAGTGCAGAGCGCCGGAGTGCGGGCGCGATCAGGATGCCACCTGCCGCGATCACGTCGAGTGCCCGCGCGATCTCGTCCACGTTCTGGTCTTTGCGGATAAAGCCGGCTATGGGGAGTTCGACCGCCTCGCCGAGTGCGTCCGGATCGCTGATCCCGGAGAGCACCACGACCTTGGTATGGATGTGCAGGGCGGAAATGGCCCGGGCCGCGTCCAGCCCGCTCCGCTGCCCGTGGAAGGACAGGTCGAGCAGGCAGATGTCGGGCTCGTGCGTACGGACCGCTTCCACCGCGGTGTCCGGCGTACGGGTCACCGCGAGCACCTGATGGCCGCGAGCGGCCAGCGCCGCGGCCAGCGCTTCGGCGAGCACCAGATGGTCGTCGCACAGGATCAGCCGCATGTGGGCCGGGCTCCATCCTGGCTCAGTCGGGGCCCAGCGGCAGCGACACGGTAGCCGCTACGCCGCCATCGGGGCCCCGCCCGTAGTCGATCCGGCCACCGCACCGGACCAGGCAGCGCGCTATCACGCCGGTGCCGAGGCCGGTGCTCGGGCTGATCCTGGCGAAGCCAGGACCGGTGTCCTGCACGACCAGCTGGGCGCACCCGGGTTCACGGTCGACGCGGACGGTGACGGATCCGTCCGGCCCGGCCGCCCGGGTCGCGTTGCTGAGCAGGTTGGCGATGATGCGCCAGGCGTCAACTCGGTTGACGTCAACCAGCACCGGCCGGCTGGGCACCCTGGTATGCAGCATGCCCCGGTAGGTCAACTGCTCACCGGCTACCACTGCGCAGGCGAGCTGCCCCAGATCGGTCCGCGGGGTGCCGCCGACGGGATCGTCGCGGTCCAGGGACTGTTCGATGAGCTCGGCCAGCGTTTCTACCTGTGTGACGATCTGTTCCAGCCATGAGCGTGCGGCGCTGGGCAGCTCGGGTACCGTGAGGGCCGCCTCCGCCAGAGATAGCACCCCGGCCACTGGCTGCCGCATGTCGTGGCAGACTTCCCGGAAATGCTGCCCTGGTGCTGGCGGCCGGGCCAGTTCCCCGGCATGCGACGCCACCTGGGTCAGTACCAGGTACGCTCCAGCACGTTCAGCTGCCCCATTCATTATCACCAGCCCCATTGCTGCTGCCCCCACCGTTGCTGCAGGCCCCCCCTGGTAACGGCCGCGGCGTTGCTGAGTGGCCACCGCTACCGGGCTGCTGAGTTGTGGCTGAGCGGCATGCGCGGCGGGCGAGACTACGATGAACTGGGCCAACGGAGCACTGGCGTGCAGGCTCGCTGGAAAGACACTCGGCCCCCGGTCGCGCGGCATCGTATACCCCCGGGAGAACCGCGCAGCCACAACTTCCTTTTATGAGATTTAAGTCTTGCTCCTCGTGCTGCGACGAATGCTACATCGCCCCACGATCTGTTACCACTTCGTTATCATAACTGAACGAAGTCATTCGTTAACAATTCGCGTTTCCCCGCAGCTTACCGGCACTCTGGCGCTTACGCTTCGGGCAGGTCGGGTTAAGAAACGCCAGTGCTTATCGCGGCTAAGTGATCAGCGAGCGCCGCCACACCACCACACGCGCCGATTCTTTGCAGTAATCCAATGCCGACGGTGCGGGGTAACCCCAGATTCGCTGGCATATTTCCTCAGATTACTCAAACCATAAAAGAGCAAAAGTGATGCGTAGGACGAGATGAATTGTCCCCACCAGATCTACTTGATCAGGCCAAGGTAGATGACGCTGAGCAGGCCGAACACGAAGCAGTAGATGGCGAACGGGGTCAGCGTGCGCGTCTGGAAGTACTTCATCAGGAAGCGCACCGACAGGTAAGCGCCGACGAAGGACAGCACGCTGCCGACCAGGATCTGGCCGTGGATGCCGTCGCCCAGCGGGCCGGTCAGCTTGGGCAGTTCCAGCACGCCAGCGGCCAGGATGACCGGGGTGGCGAGCAGGAACGCGAACCGGGCCGCGTCCTCCCGGGACAGGCCACGGGTCATGCCCGCGACCATGGTGACGCCGTCCCGGCTGATCCCGGCGAGCAGGGCCAGGATCTGCGCGGCCCCGATCGTGATGGCCTTCAGATAGCCGATACGGACCAGCCGCTCATCGGCCGCGACCGCCTGGGCCAGTTCCTCCTCACGCAGCGCCTGGTGGCCGGAGACCTGCCGGTGCCGGGCCCGGGGGACCTGGCCCGCCGCCCGGGACGCCGGCTGACCTGGCCGGTAGCCGGGCTCGCGCGGCTGGTACAGGGCCTGGTACGGGTCCTGCTCCGGCCCGTACCCGGGCGGGCCGGCCGGGTAGCCGGTGGGGCCAGCCTGATAGCCCGCGGGACCGTCCTGGTA
>Ga0335074_10001710_pt1 | contig 29609 bp, 27 predicted proteins | sample Lox_Sample_23_FD_206715 | JGI IMG/M metagenome (GOLD analysis project Ga0335074, IMG submission 206715) | Soil microbial communities from Loxahatchee National Wildlife Refuge, Florida, United States - Lox_Sample_2.3 | ecosystem: Environmental > Terrestrial > Soil > Wetlands | place: USA... | reverse complement strand
TCGGCCTCCCAGCGAGGCTCCAGCTGGGAAACGGCTAGCAGCACGAGGTCGTCGAACCGGTCAGATCGGCTGCGGTACAGCGGCACGTTAGGCGGTACCAGGGAGCCGCGCAGCCCCCGGCCGTGCCTGTCCCGTCTGCGGACCCGGCGCGCTGGCGCACGGCCGCTGCCGTCGCTGTCGTGCATGGCAACCGAGCGTATCCCAGCCGGTGACGTCAAGTTGCCGGGCAGCGATCTGGCATCCGGAGACACGATCGCGCAGTGTGCCCCGGGTGGTGGCGTTACCGTCTGGCGATCGATACCGTCAGCCGTTGTGAGCGTCCATCACGATCCAGCCACCCCCGGCCTGTCGGTGGCGCCCGCCGTCGGCGACCGTCCGAAACCGGGGTGATCGTCCGTTGACCGCTCGGCAGTGCTCGCGGCCGGCCTGCAAGCAGGCTGCCCTGTACACGCTGACTTACGTCTACCGCGACTCGACCGCTGTCCTCGGGCCGCTGGCGGCCTTCGAGGAACCGCACTGCTACGACCTGTGTGCCCGGCATGCTGACCGGATGACTGCTCCCCGCGGCTGGGAAGTGGTCCGGCTTCCCATCGGTGAGCCTGACGAGGCCGCTGTGGCCGACGACCTGGAAGCCCTGGCTAATGCCGTGCGCGAGGCGACGACTCCCGCCACGCCGGCCGAGCCGACCGGCCAGGGGATCGAGGTGGGCCGCCGCGGCCACCTGCGTGTCCTGCGGTCAGCGCCGTCTACGCCGTCAGAAGGCGGGCGGCTCCGGTAACGGCCGGGTGGGTAGGGTGCAGCATGAGGCTCGGAGATGCTCAGACCGAGCGGCATCCGGCCACGATGACTGACTGGAGACGTAATGAAGATCGATGACTGGCTGCTCGACATCCTGGCCTGCCCGAAGTGCCATTCGCCGCTACGGCCGGACGAGGCTGCCAGCGAGTTGGTATGCACTGGCGCGGATTGCGGGCTGGCCTACCCGGTCCGAGACGACATCCCGGTACTGCTCATTGACGAGGCCCGTGACCCGGCGGCTGGCGACGCGCGGGAGTGAGGATCAATCGCCACTGAGGACAACAAGCCCGCTTCCGGGCGCGGTGGCGGAGCCGGTAACGACGACAGCGGGCAGGGCGGCAAGCGGGCGGTAATCGCCGCTCTCTCCGCAAATCTCGGCATCGCGGTCACAAAGTTCGTAGCGTTCGCAATCACCGGGTCGGCGTCAATGCTGGCTGAATCGGTGCACTCGGTCGCGGACTCCGGCGACCAGATCCTCTTGCTGCTCGGTCGCGCCAGGGCAGAACGTGCGGAAACGGAGCAGCACCCGTTCGGCTTCGGGGCCGAGCGCTATTTCTACGCCTTCCTCGTTGCCGTCGTGCTGTTCGTTGTCGGTGCCGCGTTCTCCTGCTACGAGGGCATCGAGCGCATCCTGCACCCCGAGAAGCTCACGTCAGCCGTCGTGGCGTTCGCCGTGCTCGGAATCGCGATCGTGCTCGAGAGCTTCTCGCTGCGCACCGCAGTCCGTGAGTCCGGCGAAAGTCGCGGCGACGCGAGCTGGCGCAGCTTCATCCGGCATGCGAAAGCTCCGGAACTGCCAGCTGTCCTGCTCGAGGACGTCGCGGCGCTCTGCGGCCTGCTGTTCGCGCTGATCGGCGTCACCCTGGCGACCATCACGAACGACGACCGGTGGGACGGAGCGGGCTCGGTCGCGATCGGACTGCTGCTCGGCTGCGTCGCCATAGTGCTGGCCACGGAGATGAAGAGCCTGCTCATCGGTGAATCGGCCGGAGCTGACGTCGAGGCCTCGATCGTCGCCGCTGCTCAGGCTGGCCCCGAGGTCGAGCGCGTCATTCACCTCCGCACGCTTCACCTCGGCCCGGAGACCCTGCTGGTGGCGGCCAAGATCGCGATTCGCCACGACGAGTCCGCCGCCAGCGTCGTCGAAGGCATCGATGCGGCAGAACGGCGGATCCGGGCGGCAGTGCCGATCGCCAGGCTGATCTTCCTGGAGCCTGACATCTACCACGCGGCGCGCGCCGACATCACCGATCCGGCCGTTATCGCGGCCAGCCGGGTCAGCCGCCGCGCTCGCCGTCGAAGCCCACCATCCAGCGCGGGTTGATCCGCAGGTAGACGATGTCCGGCCCCCACGTCGAGGGCGACGCCCCGTAATGCCGCGTCAGGTGCTCCTCAATCCAGCCGCGATCGGCGTGGCCTGCCGCCAGGAACTCTGCATCGCCGTGGGTGAACACGCCGAAGGTGTCGCCTTCCAGGTACGCGGCGCTGACGGCAGGGCGGCTTCGCAGGTCGGCGGCCTTCACCGACGAGCCGCTAGTGGTGAATACCCACCGGCCACGGAGCAGGTGCCCGTCGACGGCGCTGACCCTGGGGCGACATGTCGCGCTGACACTGCTAAGCGCGAGGGTGCGCATCCCGGTCAGGCGCGCCGTCAATTCTCCGGCGGAAACGGAGCGCTCCGGCCTGATGATTGACTGCAAGTGCTCGCTGGCTTTGGCTAGCGAGCGATCGAGCAACTGCTGCAACTCCGCTATGTCAGCTGGTTCCTCGTACATAGGTCTAGCTTCACCTAACTGCCGAGCAGCGCAGTAAGCAAACCGCGATCTCGCACGGCAGCGAGGTCGCTGTCGCGGACCGCGTTCGCGCGCACGTCAGGATTGAGCGCGACGGCCTCGGCGACAGTCGTGGCCGCCTCGTCAAGCAGGCCTGCGCCAGCCTGCGCGCAGGCCAGGTTGTAGCTGGCCATGCCACGCGCCGGGGCCGGCACGCCCAGGGCCGCGGCAGTCGTCACGGCCCGCTCGGCGAGCGAGACTGCCAGCTCGGCCTGCCCGTGGCTCAGGTGGTAGCTGCCGAGATGTCCGGCAGGGTGCCAGAACCCGCGCACGATCACTTGCAGCCACAACTGCCTGCCGTGCAGCCACGGATGCCGGGACGCGTCCAGGAGGTCTGCCTCGCCGGCTCTGGCTAGCTCCTCCAGCAGTTCACCGCTCACCCGCCAGCTGTCCCGGCCCGCGGCGTCAGCTGGCTGCGCCGACAGCTCGGCGTACAGGCTGGCGGAGCCGTGATCTACCTCAGTGAAGTGAGGTGGCGCCTGGCCGCTCCTGATCGCACGCAGCCGCTGAACTTGCTGGTGCCTGAACTCGGTGTTGTGCGCGATGAGCGGGAGCGCTGCCCAGCAGGCCGGGCTGCCTGCCTCGCCTGCTGCTGCCGCGGCGAGCAGCACCTGCTCCTCGCCCGCGGCGAAGCCGATCAAGCCCGCGATAGCCGCACGTAGCGACCGAACGTCGGTCATGCTGTCGCCTCCGGATCCGGCGCTTCCGCACTCGGCTTCCGGGCGATGAACATCAGCCGCTCGTCCACCATGACGGTGATCTGGCTGAAGCCGATTGTCTGCAGCCGGCCGAGCAGGGACGCCGGGTCGACCGGGTTGTAGGTGTCGTCAGCGTGGAAGTGATGCAGGTCGTTGCCGGGCAGGCTGTCCGAGCCGACGAGCACGCCGCCGGGTCGCAGGACACGGAACGCCTCGGCCAGGATCTTGTTCTGCAGCGCGAGAGTCGGTACATGATGCAGCATCGTGAAGGTGCCGACGGAGTCGAAAGATGCGTCCGGGTAACCGAGGTCAGCGCCGCTACCAGTGACGACCTCCACGTTGGTTCCGGCGTAACGCTCGGTCAGCAGCGCGGCGGCGGCCTCGTCGACTTCCACTGCGGTGAGCTTTCCGACCTTGTCTCGAAGCCAGTCGGTGGCGGCTCCCGGGCCTGGCCCGATCTCCAGCATCGACGCGCCCAGGTCGGCGTCACGGGTGACAACAGGCAGTACTTCTGTCTGCAGGTAGTCAGCCCACTCCGGGCTGCCGCAGACCTTGGCGTGGTTCTCGTTCATGGTCATCAAGCTATGGAGCGGCCGCAGCCCAGCCAAGAGCGTAGGCTGCCAAGCTGTGTCGCAAGACGGTCAGCTGCGCGGGGATCAGCACTGCGTCGCAGATGACTTCGATCCAGCGGCTGCTGTCGCGGTCGTGACGTTCCCGATGCCCAGGGGCCTGGTTTTCGACTGGCACACGCACACTGACCATCAGCTCGCCTGGGCGGCCAGCGGCGTGCTGACCGTACGCACCGAAGCGTCGGCGTGGGTGCTGCCGCCTCAGCGGGCGCTTTGGATACCGGCGGGCGTGCGGCACGAAACGCTGTCCGCTGGTGCCGCCACCATGCGGTCGGCCTATGTGCGGCCGGACCGCTGCGCGGTCAGCTGGGCAGAGCCGACGCCGGTGTCGGCCGGCCCCCTGCTCTGCGAGCTCATCGGCTACCTGGAGGACCACAGCCTGCCCGCAGACCGGAGAGCGCGCGCCGAGGCGGTGCTGATCGATTTGCTACGGCCAGTGGCGATGACCACCGTTGATGTCCGCTGGCCGGATGACGACCGGGCCAGGCAGGTAGCCGACCGCCTAGCGCAGTCTCCGGCTGACAGCCGGACCCTGGCTGAGTGGGGTCACGACGTCGGCGCCAGCGAGCGGACGCTGGCTCGCGCCTTCCTGGCCGAGACCGGGGTCAGCTTCGGCCGGTGGCGGACGATGCTCCGGATCCGGGCGGCGCTGACGGAGCTTGCGGCCGGCGAACCGGTAGCCGTGGTTGCACGGCGGGTTGGCTACGACTCAGACAGCGCGTTCGTGCAAGCGTTCCGGCGCGAGACCGGCGTCACACCGGCGGCTTACTTCCGCACCAGATGAGTGGCGCCGAGTAGGCGTAGTGCCCGTTCCTGTTCGAAATCGAGGGCGCGGGCTGGTGGCGCCTGAATCCTGCCGATGCGACGGCCGAACTCGGCTACCTCAGCCCGGACCCGAGGATCGGCCAGCACGCGGATGCCGAAGGCCAGTGCGACCGGACTGATGTCGTAGCGGCGCTCCAGCGACAGTCCGAGAGCGACGGCGGCGAGGTCAGCGTCGGTGAACTGGCGGTGCGCGCTTCGCGTCGGCGGTGCCGTCGGCGGACGCCGCCTTGCCCGCGCGCGGCCCGCGTGGCGCAGCGCCGGGAGGAGGCCGAGGGACTCCCGGTATCGGAGCATTCGGGGCGTCATGTCCAGCCGTTTGGCAGCTTCGGTGATCCGCATGCACTGAATCTTACAATCTCTTGTCAGAAACAGGCTCTTCGACGTGCCATAGCGGCCGGTTCTGCCGTACGGTCGTGCTGTGGCGCCGCCCGCCAGCCTGACCTGAAATCCTGACCAGAAACCAAGGAGCCCATATGCCCCTCGAGACACTCCCGTTCAAGGTCGCCGACCTGTCCCTCGCCGACTTCGGCCGCCGCGAGATCAGGCTGGCCGAGCACGAGATGCCGGGCCTGATGGCGGTGCGTGCCGAGTTCGCTGACTCGCAGCCGCTAGCCGGCGCGCGCATCACTGGCTCGCTGCACATGACGGTGCAGACGGCCGTGCTGATCGAGACTCTCGCCGCCCTCGGCGCCCAGGTGCGCTGGGCGTCGTGCAACATCTTCTCCACGCAGGACCACGCGGCCGCTGCGGTGGCAGTCGGCCCGGACGGCACGCCGGACAACCCGCGCGGCATCCCGGTGTTCGCCTGGAAGGGCGAGACGCTGGACGAGTACTGGTGGTGCACCGAGCAGGCGCTGACCTGGCCAGGAGAGCCCGGCCCGAACATGCTGCTCGACGACGGCGGCGACGCGACGCTGCTGGTGCACAAGGGCGCGGAGTTCGAAGCGGCCGGGCAGGTGCCGGCCGGCCGTGACGACGACCCGGAGGAGTGGGGCGTCATCCTGTCGGTGCTGGCCCGCTCGCTGGCGGAGATGCCGGGCAAGTGGACCGCGACGGCCGCCGAGATCAAGGGCGTCACCGAGGAGACCACCACCGGCGTGCACCGGCTGTACGAGATGGCCAAAGACGGCTCGCTGCGGTTCCCGGCGATCAACGTCAACGACTCGGTGACGAAGTCGAAATTCGACAACAAGTATGGCTGCCGGCACTCGCTGATCGACGGCATCAACCGGGCGACCGACGTGCTGATCGGCGGCAAGGTCGCAGTCGTCTGCGGTTACGGCGACGTGGGCAAGGGCTGCGCCGAGTCGCTGCGCGGCCAGGGCGCGCGGGTGATCGTCACCGAGATCGACCCGATCTGCGCGCTGCAGGCCGCGATGGATGGCTACCAGGTGGCGCGGCTTGAGGACGTCGTCGCGACTGCTGACATCTTCGTCAGCGCGACCGGCAACTTCCACATCATTACCGCCGAGCACATGAGCCAGATGAAGCACCAGGCGATTGTCGGCAACATCGGCCACTTTGACAACGAGATCGATATGGCTGGTCTCGCCCGCCTGCCTGGTGTCCGGCGGACCAACATCAAGCCGCAAGTCGACGAGTGGACCTTCTCCGACGGCCATGCGGTCATCGTCCTGTCCGAGGGCCGGCTGCTTAACCTCGGCAATGCCACCGGGCACCCGAGCTTCGTGATGTCCAACAGCTTCACCAACCAGGTCATCGCACAGGTGGAGTTGTTCACCAAGACCGACCAGTACCCGCTCGGTGTGCACGTGCTGCCCAAGCACCTGGACGAGAAGGTTGCGCGACTGCACCTGGACGCGCTCGGTGCCAGGCTGACCGTGCTGACCAAGGAGCAGGCTTCCTACATCGGTGTTCCGGTCGATGGCCCGTACAAGCCCGATCACTACCGGTACTGACCGGTCCGGCCCGTCCTTCCGGGGGGCTTCGGGGGGTCGTCCCGCCGGGCCGATACCGTCGGACATCGCCGATGCCGGGCTGGCGCTCGCTGGCCAGCCCGGCATCGCGTGGGCCGAGCGGTCGATGCCTGTTCTCGGAATGCTGCGCGCCTCGTTTGCTGACCGGCAGCCGTTCGCCGGGCTAACCGTCGCCTGCTGCCTGCACGTGACCGCCGAAACCGCGGTTCTGGTGCGGGCGCTGACGGCAGGCGGCGCGCTGGTACACCTGGCTGCGTCTAATCCGCTGTCGACGCAGGATGACATAGCGGCAGCGCTGGCGGCCGAGCCGGGCGTGGCCGTGCAGGCGCGCTCCGGTGTGGATCGCGGCGGCTACTACGAGCACATCCAGCGGGTTCTGGACAGTCAGCCGGACCTCGTTATGGACGATGGCTGCGACTTGGTCAACACGCTGCACGAGGCGCGCTCAGAGTTGATCGATGGCGTGCGCGGCGGGTGCGAGGCTACGTCGACCGGCGCGGCCAGGCTGCGCCGGATGGCGGCTGCCGGATCACTTGGCTTCCCGGTAGTCGCTGCCGACGTGTCGGCGACCAGACGGATGATCGACCACAAGCACGGCACCGGTCAGGCGGTACTAGACGGCATCCTGCGTGCCACCAACACTCTGGTCGCAGGCAAGACGATAGTCGTGGCCGGCTTCGGACCGTGCGGTTCCGGCATCGCAGAGGGCGCACGCGGCCTCGGCGCTCAGGTCATCGTCACTGAGGTCGACCCGGTCCGCGCCCTCGGTGCGATCATGCAAGGCTTCCGCGTGATGCCAATGCGCGCTGCCGCGCCGGTTGCAGAGCTGGTCATTACGGCCACCGGCTCGCGCGATGTCATCGGGGCGGCTGAACTCGCGGTTCTCCCTGACGGTGCGATGCTCGCCAACGCAGGCCACTTCGACGTCGAGATCGACGTGCCAGCCCTCGCGGAGCGGGCGACAGAAGTGAATCCCGGCATCCGGCCGCATGCTGATGAGTACGTGCTGGCAGACGGCCGCCGGCTAATCCTGCTGGCCGAAGGACGGGTGGTGAACCTGGTGGCCGGTGAAGGTAATCCGGCGGCTGCCATGGACACCTCGTTCGCGGTGCAGGCACTTGCGCTTGCCTGGCTGGCCAGCTCCGATCCCGCGGCGGGCGCGCGGGGCCGGGTCCTCGACGTGCCGGCCGCAATCGACGCCGAAGTGGCAAGCCTCGCCCTCGCCGCGCTCGGCACGCGCATTGACGAGCTGACGCCGGAGCAGTTGACGTACCTGGACTCCTGGCGGCTCGGTTCTTGATCCTGCTGCGCTTGCAAGCCCCGAACAATTCGCCCCGTTTGTCCGCCAAGTCGACGACTTAGCATCCGAAACGGCCCTCAGAAATCTCGCATATCCGGAGATAAGGTCAAGCGCGAGGGGCAATTTCGGATGCTAAGTTGCCGACGCCTGATCCGGATGTGTCGGAGCCGGGCGGACAATTCAGCCGGGCGGTGCGAAACCGGGCACTCTGTCGCTCCCTGGCTGCACGGCCGGAGCGTCGGAGTCTGGCTGCGGCTGGGTCGCTGAGGGCGGTAGCGGCGATAGCGGCGGTAGCGGGCTCTGCGGCTGGGCCGGCGGCTGGTACATCTGCGGCTGGGTCGCTGAGGGCGGGAGCGGCGGTAGCAGGCTCTGCGGCTGGTACATCTGCGGCTGGCCCAGTGGCCGGACCGCGGGCGGCTGGTAGATCGGCTGCGGTACAGGCGACAGAGGTACGGGCGGCAGCAAGACCGATCGCGGGAAAGGCGCGACAGTCAGACCGGCCCTGGCGGCATCACGTTCCCGCCGCACGGCGAGCACGGCGGCTAGGTAGGCAGCCGGCGGAGTGCCGAAAGGTGGCGCCGGGCTGACTTCTGCCGCGACCGCGTTAGCAAGTTGGACGCCGAGCAAGTCGCGTGCCTGGGGCGCCAGTTCGTGGTACCGGCGCAGATAGCTTCCGGCAGCCTCGGCAGTCCGATCGGAGAGCTGGGACACCTGGAGCGACTGGGCCCACACGGTCAGCGGCGGCGGCACCACGGCAAAGACCGGCGGCAACGCGGCCCGGGCAGGCATCCGCTCCTGCAGCACGTAGGTACCGGCGAAGATATCGCCGAGGCGCTTGCCCTTGGCTGAAACGATGGACGTGATCAGCGCCGCCGGCGGGAACGAGTAGATCTCGAACAGGCCCACCAGAGAGCGGACCAGGGCTTGGCGGAATCGTTCCGGGCTGCCGTCGTCGCCCACGACGCGCAAGCCGAGGGCCATCTTTCCGGGTGTCTTGCCCCTCGTCATCGTCTCCCAGAGGGTCGAATAGACGACCGTGATGGCCACGTACAGCCCGATTACCGCGGCCGCAATGTAGTCGCCGTTCAGCTGGCCGGCCAGCAGCGAGATGCCGAACACGGCCAGGCCGCCGAGGACGGCCTCGATGATCAGGTCGATCACCAGCGCTAGCAGGCGACCGGGAAAGCTCGCGACCGGAAGATCGAGAACGACGGCTTCGCCCGTAACGACCTCGGACATCTCGCGCTCCTCGCCTGGCCGCCCGCGCACCGCGGGTACGCCGCTAACAGTACCGATGAGCACCCATAACCGGCAGTACGCTCCAACCGTGGACGTCGACGCCTTCGTTGCCGCGCATGAGGCGGAATGGAACCGCCTGGACAAGCTCGTCAGGCGCCGCCGCAGGCTGTCCGGGGAGGAAGTCGACGAACTCGTTGCCAGCTATCAGCGGACGGCAACCCACCTGTCGGTACTGCGAACCGCCGGTCACGATCCCGCGCTGACCGCGAGACTCTCCGGCCTGCTCGGAAAGGCGAGAGCAGCTGTGACAGGCGCGCACACGCCTGGCTGGCGATCAGTAGGCATCTTCTTCGGCGTGGCATTTCCGGCCATGGCCTACCGCTGCCGGTGGTGGTGGCTGGGCACTGCGGTTGCCTCACTCGGTTTCGCCCTCATCACCGGGTGGTGGATAGCGGACTCGCCCGCCGTCCAGGCCAGCCTTCTCTCGCACTCGCAAGTGCAGGACCTGGTTAACAGCCAGTTCCGCAGCTATTACTCACAGGACACGGCTACGTCGTTTGCGTTGAAGGTGTGGACCAACAACGTGTACGTCGCAGCGCTAACGCTCATCACCGGGGTCCTCGTCGGTGTGGGCACGATCTACTTCCTGCTGGCAAACTCACTGAACATCGGCGTCGACGCCGGGCTCATGATCGGCCACGGCAAGGCAGCCGAGTTCTTCGCGTTGATCCTTCCGCACGGCATGCTCGAACTCTCGGCGGTGTTCCTTGCCGCCGCGGCAGGCCTTCGGCTTGGCTGGGCAATCATCGACCCAGGGCCGCGGCGGCGGTCTCAGGCGCTGGCCGAGGAGGGCCGGGCGACGATCACCATTGCGCTGGGATTGATCGTCGTGCTTGGCGTGTCCGGCATGATCGAGGCTTTCGTGACGCCGTCACCGCTGCCGACGTGGGCCCGGATCGGCATTGGCGCGATCGCCGAGGTCGCCTTCCTGAGCTACGTGATCGTCGCGGGCCGGAGGGCTGAGCGCCGCGGCTTGTCCGCGGACATCCATGAAGCACCTGAGCAGATCCCCGTCCGCGGCTGAGACGAGCCGCATCATCACAGCTGGCCAGCGCCTTTCAGACTGAGATACGCGTCCGCGAGCGCGGCGGGCAACCGGTCCGGCGGAGCGTCGACGACGCCGACCCCCGCCCGGCTCAGCCTGGCGGCCATCCGGGCCCGATCAGCGAGTGCGCGCTCTGCCGCGGCCGCCTGGTAGACCGAGGCAGCATCGCCCCGCCCCGCCGCCATCTCGGCCATCCGCGGATCGGCGACGGCAGCGACCAGCAGCCGGTGCCGGGCCGCCAGCAACCCGATCTTCGGCAGCAGCCCCAGTTCCAGCGCCGCGGAGTTCAGGTCGGTCAGCAGCACCACCAGGCACCGCTGCCGAGCAGTTGCCAGTAGCGTGCTGGCGATCAGGCCACCGTCAGACTCGGCAAGCTCGGGCCCCAGCACCGCCATCGCGTCCGTCATCCTGGCGAGCACATGGGTCCGGCTCACGCCGACGACTCTGGCTCGTACCTGCCGGTCGACCGCGAGGAGATCGATCCGGTCGCCTGCACGTACGGCAATCGCAGTGAGCAGCAGCGCCGCGTCCAGATAGCTGTCGAGCCGCGGCACGCCCGCGACGCGCCCGGCGGACGTGCGGCCGGTGTCGAGCACGATGACGACGCGGCGGTCACGTTCCGGCCGCCAGGTCCGCACCAGGACCTCGGCGCGCCGCGCACTGGACCGCCAGTCGATCGACCGCACGTCGTCACCAATCACGTACTCCCGTAGCGAGTCGAATTCGGCACCCTGACCCCGGATCAGGCTGCTGTGCTGGCCGAGAAGCTGGCGCAAGACGGTCAGCTTCTCCGGCAAGTGCTTCCTGCTCAGGAACGGCGGCAGCACCCGGACCGTCCACGGCACCGCGCGGCTGCGCTGTCTGGCGGCAAGGCCGAGCGGGCCTAGCGAGCGGATCGTCACCAGTCCGGCAGCCTTGTCACCGCGCCTGGTGGGTGCGAGCGTCGTGTTCACCGTGACCTGGCCGCCGGCCTGAATCAGCACGCGAGCCTGGCCGCCGGCCTGAAGGCTGGGCTGCCAGGCATCCCGCACGATAGCGCGCAGCGGACGCCGTCCCGGGTTGACGATCGTCAGCGTCGCCGTCCCCTGCTGCCCGAGCAAGATCGAGGTGTCGCCGGACCTGGTGAGCGTCAGTTGCCTGACTCCGGCCGCGAGGATCAGGTCGACGACAACGGTCGCGAGGATCACGCCGTCGACTGCGAGCAGGCCGGCTGTGGTGCGCAACAACAGCATCGCCAGCGTGCCGGCCAGGGCCACGAGAGCCGCGCGCCCGGTGACTGCCATCTGGTTCCGCTACCTCGGCACCGGGACTGAGCTGAGTACGCTTTCGAGCACCCCGTCAGCCGTCACTCCCTCGAGTTCGGCCTCAGGCCTGGGCCGGATCCGGTGCCGCAGCGTTGGCCGTGCGAGCGTCTTGACATCATCCGGCGTGACGTAGTCACGGCCTGACAGCCAGGCCCAGGCGCGGCTGGTGGCAAGCAGCGCGGTACCGCCTCGCGGCGACACTCCCAGCTGTGCGGCCGCGGAGGTCCTCGTCGCGCGGCAGATGTCCACGATGTACCCGGTCACCTCGGCGGACACCTGGACCCCGCCGACCGCGGCGCGGGCTACCGCCAGGTCAGCGGCGCTGGCAACCTGGCTGATCCCGGCAGTGCCAAGATCGCGTGGGTCGAATCCGGCGGCGTGCCTGGTCAGGATGTCGATCTCGGCATCCCGCTCCGGAACGTTGACAGCCAGCTTGAGGAGGAAGCGATCGAGCTGAGCTTCGGGCAGCGGGTAGGTGCCCTCGTACTCCACCGGGTTCTGGGTCGCCGCGACTAGGAAGGGAACGGGCAACGGCCGGGCAACTCCCTCCACCGACACTTGCCGTTCCTCCATCGCTTCCAGTAGTGCGGCCTGTGTCTTCGGCGGAGTGCGGTTGATTTCGTCCGCGAGCAGCAGGTTGGTGAAGACCGGTCCTTCGCGGTATTCGAACTCCGACGTGCGCGCGTCGTAGATCAGCGAGCCCGTCACGTCGCCGGGCATCAGATCCGGCGTGAACTGCACGCGCTTGCTGTCGATTGCAAGCGCTGCAGCGAGTGCCCGGACCAGCAGTGTCTTCGCAACGCCGGGGACCCCCTCAAGCAGCACGTGCCCTTGGCAGAGCAATGCCACCAGCAGGCCGCTGAGAACTTGATCCTGGCCGACGACTGCCTTGCCGACCTCGTCCCTGACGGCGACCAGCGCAGCGCGCCCAACCTCCGCAGATACTGTTTCTGCGCTGCTCACGATGTGCCTACCTCTCGTTCCAACTCGTCAAGATTCCGCGCCAGGTCGACCAGGGCGCGGTCCGATTCTGGCGGCGGGCCGTACAGCAGTCCGGCGACATCGGACTGCGATCGCGGCGCGAGCGCGGCAACGACCGCGTTCCGGCTGGCGCCAGCCGGCAAGCCTGCCCGCGGACTGACCCGGCTTACCACGCCATCACGCAGCGCTCCGGCAGCGCGTGCCCTGGCCCGCCGGGACTGATAGAGGCGCGCGTGTCCTTCGACCGTTTCGGCTGCGCGCACCACGACAGGCAGCGGCTCGGCGACCAGCGGTCCCAGCCGGCGCGCCCGCCAGGCCACGGCCAGCAGCAGGGCAACAACCAGCTGAATCGCCACCAGGTAGGCGGTCAGCGGAACGAGACTGAAGAACGACCTCGGTCCGGTGGCAGCAACTGCTGCGATCGGCGGCGGCACTAGCCAGACGATCCGGCGGCTGGCCAGCAAGTCGATGGCGAGCGCCGCGTTGCCCTGGCTCGCCAGCGCGTTGTTGGTCAGGGGCGCGCCGCTGCCCAGTATCGTCACGAGCCGCCCGCGTACGGTCAGCTGCGCCAGGGACGGGCTGCCGTCGACCGGATAACACTGCTGGACCTTGCCCGCCATTCGGTTAGGCACCACCAGCGTGGTGCCGCCCATATCCGCGGTCCCGGCCAGCACGGCCGGGTACAGCGGGCAGGCAGCCGGGATGTTCGTCACCGGCACGCCGGTGGCTGCGATGCCTAGGCCAGTGCCGAATGCCGTGAGCGCGGCGGCGTCCGGTTCGACCAGGAGCACCGAAGCGGGCGTCCTCGCGAGCGCAGTGAGCCCGGACTCTGAGAGATCGGCCGGGCTGGTGACGACCAGGGTGGCACCCGCGGATGCTGCGGCTACCGCGGAACCCGTGCTGGTGACCGGAGTGACCCGGCGGCCGAGTCCGGTCAGCACATCGGCGAGCGCGTGCGAGCCGGTGCCTGCGGTAGATCCCGGACTGAGATAGGTGCCCGCTGGCGGTCGGTTCAGCACGCCGATGACGATGCCCGCGATGATGATGACCAGGCAGATCAGCAGCACGCCACGCGCTCGCCGCCACCAGTTCGCGATCACCGGTTGGCACTGACGCGGATCGGGACCGCGTGGATTCGCAGATCGAGATCCCGGACTTGCTGGTAACCGTCCTGGCTACCGGGCCGGCCGCCATACCGCACATCGTCGAACAGGCGGGTCGCCTGCCCGAGTGCCGTCGCCTCGGCCGGGATTGCCAGGGCAGCTTCTGCGCTGAGTTCCGCCGCCGTCCGTCCGGGCCGGGCGGGCAGGATCTGCCGGGCTTCCAGGTCGACCGCGATCGCCCGGACCCGCTCGATAATCGCGGACCGGTAGTCGCCCGCGGCGGCGAAATGGTCGGCGGCTGACCGGTGCCCGGCCGCGCTCCGCTGCGGCGCTTCGGTGATCACGCCGCGATACCGCCGGTCGAACCTGGCCGGGCCTGCGTAGTACAGGACACTGCCGATCAGCGCGAGAATGCCGAGGCCGAGCAGAGCGGCCAGCAGCCAGTCCAGCGGGCCCGGCATGCCGTGAAAGGTCAGCGACTCAAACCAGTGCGCGATGCGGGTGCCGACGCGCGACAGCAGTGACGGGTGGTAGATCGGTCTGGCGAGTTCATGTTCCGCGAGCTGGCGGCCCTGCGAGCGGCTGACGGCTGGCCCGGCATTGTGGTGGCCGGAGAATCTGCCCACACCCGTCAGCCCGGTTAGCCCGCGCAGCGCAGTGAGCCCGGCCAGCCCGGTCAGCATGACATGCCCTGCCCCCCAAGGTCTGGCCCTATGCTCCTGCTGCCGTCGGCGGCCGCCACATCGAATCGAACTCCTCACCGGTCAGGCTGTCGCTCTGCGCTGCGGTGCGCAGCGCCAGATCCAGGCCTTCGCGGCGCATGCGCAAGTCGGCGTAGAGCAGCACGACGACTCCGGCGCTGATCGGTGCGGTGACCGTGCTAGCCACGATGCCCCCGATAGCGGCGATGATCACGCTGGCCAGGGTGGCCTTGGTGCCGACGCTGAAGAGGCTGCCGGAGCCGCCGAGCGCACCGCTGGCGATGGTGAACGGGATGGATAGCACGAGCGAGGCAATGCTCACGATGAACGCGGTCAGCAGTCGGATGCCGAACAGCCGCCAGAAGCTGCCCTGACTCAGCTCGAAGGATCGCTTGATTGCGGTGGCCGGTGAAATGCGCTCTAGCACCAGCGCGGGCAGGGCGACGCTGAGCCGGATCAGCAGAAATATCTCGAGCCCAACGCTGGCGATCCCGCCGAGGACGCCGATGAGAACAGCGACCGGCGTCAGGTGGAGCACCGCAAGAACGATGACCACGACGACGACCGGCAACGGGACGCAGACGGAGATCAGTAGCAGCAGCAGGCTCGTCCCGATGACTGGCCCGATGCGACCGGCGCGCCACGCCTGGCCCAGGCTCACTCGCTGCCCGAGCACGCCGCGCCCGATGATCGCGCTGAGCATTCCGGCCAGCGCGGATGTCAGGACGAAGCTGATCACGATGGTGACAGCAGCGGCTGGCAGGATCGCGCCGACAAAGCTTCCCAGCACGTTGTTCAGCTGCTGCTGGGTGAGCGTCTGCCCATTCTGCAGCGCTTGCTGCGTGCTGCTGATCTTGCCTAGCTGAGACCGTTCGATGTTCTGGAGGACTGCGGACATGATGCCGTAGATCGTCATGACGATGGCGGCAAGGCCGAAGGTCGCGACAGGGTTCCGGCGCGCCGAGGTGACGGCCCCGTTCAGGATGTCGCCGAGCGCGAGCGGGCGTAGCGGGATACCGCCCGGCGCAGGCGCCTGCGTCCACCCGCCGGGCCGGCCGTAGCGCGGTGGTCCGTAGCCGGGCTGGCCGTAGCCGGGCTGACCCCAGCCGGGCTGTCCGTAGCCGGGCTGACCCCAGCCGGGCTGTCCGTAGCCGGGCTGTCCGTAGCCGGGCTGACCCCAGCCGGGCTGTCCGTAGCCAGGCTGGCCGTAGCCGGGCTGCCCGGAGCCAGGCTGGCCATACGGCGGCTGGTTCTCCGGGCTCGGCGGGACCTGGTTCTCCCAGCCGGGCGGCATCTGGTCAGTCACCTGAAGCTCCATGATCGATGTTGATTTAGGGGGCCCACATAGCCCCCCTAAATCAACATCGATCATGACGGTCCGGGGGGCCGCCGACGCTGGCGCGCTAATGCTCGCACGTCAGCCAGCGGTAAACCAGCATATTCCAGGCATGCAGGGGCGGCTGGCAGCCATGACTTGGCGAAACCGTGCCCGCGCAGCAGACTCGGCAGATGGGGATCGCGGAGGGGACCGAGAGCGGGCTTGCCGCCTTGCGCTGGCTTGAGCCGCCGGATGGCCCGGCAATCGAGTTGCTGGACCAGACCCGGCTGCCGGCCGAGGAAGCATACCTGACCTGCACAGACGTTCCGCAGCTCGTGGACGCCATCCGCCGCCTGGCGGTTCGCGGCGCGCCACTGCTCGGCGTGGCCGGCGCGTATGGCGTAGCGCTCGCCGCCTGCCGCGGCGACGACGTGGCTGCGGCTGCGGCGGCGATAGCTGCGGCGAGGCCGACGGCGGTGAACCTGGGCTGGGGCGTTACCCGGGCACTGCAGTCGTATCGGTCGGTGGCTGGCGGGCAAGTCCCCGTTTCCGGCCTGGAAAATGCGGCGATGGCGACACTTGAGGAGGCCAGGGCAATCGCCGCGGAGGATGCGGCGGCAAGTGCCGCGATGGCGGGACACGGCCTGACCCTGGTGCCGCCGGGTGCCCGGATTCTCACCCACTGCAACACGGGCGGTCTGGTCTCGGCCGGGGCCGGCACCGCCTTCGCGGTGATACTCGCGGCGCACCGGTCGGGCAAGCTCGCACGACTCTGGGTCGACGAGACGCGGCCGCTGCTGCAAGGCGCACGGCTGACGGCCTGGGAGGCGGGCCGGGCCGGGATACCGCATTCGCTGCTGGCCGACAACGCCGCGGCGTCGCTGCTGGCGGCCGGCCAGGTTGACCTCATTCTGACCGGAGCCGATCGGATCGCGGCCGACGGCAGCGTGGCCAACAAGGTCGGCACCTACGGCCTGGCCGTGCTCGCGCGCCACCATGGCGTGCCGTTCGTGGTGGTGGCGCCGGTGTCCACCGTGGACTTCGAAACCCCGGACGGGGCGGGCATCGCGGTCGAGCACCGGCCCGCCAAGGAGGTCACCATGCTGGCCGGGCACCAGGTCGCGCCCGCCGGTACCGAGGCCTATAACCCGGCATTCGACGTCACTCCGCCCGACCTCGTGACGGCGCTCGTCACCGAACAAGGGGTGATCCAGCCGGTCACGGCAGGTAATCTGCGTGTCCTAAGCGTGAGTGCTGACGCGGTAGCGGCTCCCCAAGCCGCCCTCTACGTGGAACGATGAGGACTATGAAGGGTCGTGTGCTGGTCGTCGATGACGACGCCGCTCTGGCTGAGATGCTCGGCATCGTGTTGCGCGGTGAGGGCTTCGAGCCCACTTTCGTTGCCGACGGAGACCGGGCGATGGACGTTTTCCGGGACACCAAACCGGACCTGGTGCTGCTGGACCTGATGCTGCCGGGGATGGACGGCATCGACGTGTGCCGCCAGATCCGGGCAGAATCTGGCGTTCCCATCGTCATGCTGACCGCCAAGAGCGACACGGTCGACGTCGTGCTCGGCCTGGAGTCGGGCGCTGACGACTACATCGTGAAGCCGTTCCAGTCCAAGGTGCTGATCGCCCGGGTGCGCGCGCGGCTGCGCCGGACCGACGACCCTGCGCCAGAGACGCTCACGATCGGCGACGTCACGATCGACGTCGCCGGGCACTCCGTGCAGCGCGCCGGTGAACCCCTGAACCTCACCCCGCTGGAGTTCGACCTGCTGGTCGCGCTGGCCCGCAAGCCGCGTCAGGTGTTCACCAGGGAGGTCCTGCTCGAGCAGGTCTGGGGCTACCGCCACGCGGCGGACACCCGGCTGGTGAACGTGCACGTTCAGCGGCTGCGCGCCAAGATCGAAAAAGATCCGGAGCGGCCGGAAATCGTGGTGACGGTCCGGGGCGTTGGCTATAAGGCGGGTCCGGGCTGACCGCCGCTGACACTTTCCCGGCTGCTGGGCCGGGCCGACCATCGGACGGGGAAGGGCAGTGAAAGGAGCAGCCGCCGCCGGGGATGCCAGCTATCGCAGCTGGCTGGCCAGGCCTCGCCCGGTTGCCTCGCGCCAGTCACCGATCCTCAGTGGGTCGCACCGGTGGCTGCGGCGGGTGGGGGACCGGTACCGGCATTCCCTCCAGCTCCGCGTCGTCACCGCGACGCTGATCCTGTCCGCAGTCGTCGTGTCGGTGCTCGGTTACATCCTGATGCAGCATCTGGTGGCCGGCATCTACGCGAACATGGAGCAGAGCTCCACGACGATATTCGACAATGGCCGGACGTACGCGGGCAACGAGACGACGTTCGGCCAGCCGCCAGGCTCTCAGTCCTCGGCAGCGATGCTCGCCCTCGCGCAGGACCTGAATCCGTCGCAGGGCACTCAGTACGCGGTAGACGTGACGCTGGTGCCGCAGGACCAGGGACCGCCGGTCTACAGCGGCGGGGAAGCGGTCGGCTTCTTCGGCGCGGTGCCGGTGTTGCCGGCCAAGCTCACCTCGGCCGTTCTCAACGAGTGGCAGAACAGGGGGATAGGCGGCGCGCCGCAGTACCCGCAGAGCGAGTGGGTCAGCATGCCGCTGGGCTCCAGCGCGCGCCCGGAGCCTGGGCTGCTGATCGGGGCGCCCTTCGGCAGCGTCTACGAGTTGTACTACTTCTTCCCGCTCGCCGCCGAGCAGCAGACCATCGCGAGCATTCAGCAGAGCCTGCTGGTGGCCGGCATCGCGGTGGTATTCCTGCTTGCTGCGATCGCCTGGCTGGTGACGCGCTGGGTGGTGGTCCCGGTCCGGCTCGCGGCCCAGGGCGCCCGGCGGCTGTCGGCAGGAGAGCTAGACCAGCGGATGGAGGTGCGCGGCTCGGATGAAGTGGCTGCCCTTGCCGCGTCCTTCAACGAGATGGCAGCGAGCCTTCAGGAGAAGCTGGCCGAGCTGGAGGACCTGTCTCAGGTCCAGCGGCAGTTTGTCTCTGACGTTTCGCATGAGCTTCGGACGCCGCTGACCACTATCAAGATTGCTTCGGATGTGCTGTTCGGCGCGCGAGACGAGATGGGTCCCGCACCGGCCCGCTCGGCCGAGCTCATGCAGAGTCAGCTTGAGCGCTTCGAGGTGCTGCTGACTGACCTGCTCGAGATCAGCAGGTACGACGCCAACGCCGCGACACTAGACGCCGAGCCAGTCGACATCTGCGGCATCGTCCTGCAGTCGGCTGACGTCGCCCAGCAGCTTGCTGAACGGCGCGGCACGAAGATCGAGTTCCGGGTCCCGGCTGAACCTTGCATCGCGGAGATCGACCGGCGCAGGGTCGAGCGGATCATGCGCAACCTGCTGCTGAATGCTGTAGAGCACGGCGAGGACAAGGACACCGTCGTTACCGTCGCAGTGGATTCCGCTGCAGTCGCGGTCTCGGTCCGTGATTTCGGCGTCGGCTTGCGGCCCGGTGAGGCGCAGCTGGTCTTCGACCGGTTCTGGCGGGCAGACCCGGCCAGGGCGCGGACATCCGGCGGCACCGGCCTCGGGCTGGCGATCGCGCTGGAGGACGCGCGACTGCACGGCGGGTGGCTGGAAGCCTGGGGTGAGCCGGGGCGCGGCTCGGTCTTCCGGCTGACGCTGCCGCGCACGGCTGGCGCGGAGCTGCACGGATCGCCGCTACCGCTAAGCCCGCTGCCACTCGGCACGCTCGAGGATGGCATCGACGCGACGGCGGGTCCCGTCGTGGACGGGCTGGGCGACAGGGTTCCGGCTGCGGACGCGGCCGTGGTTACCATGGCGGACCTGGTCGGACCTGCAGCCGCGGACGTGGCTGCTCCTGGTAGCGCAGACCTGGCCGGTCCCGGGGCTGCGAGCGGGCCGGGTGCCATCGAGCCGGATGCCGATCAGCCTGAATCCACCGAGGTCGGCGCGCGTGGCTGACGGCCGGACCCGCCGTTTCAGGCTATTGCCCGCGTTGGCGGCGACGGTCGCGGCGGGAATCGTTTCGGGCGTCATCGCGGGATGTGCCACAGTCCCGTCAGACAATGCGCCTCGCCAAGTGCTGACCGGCGGCAACGCTGCCCAGGCGTACGTCCGGCCACTGCCACCGCCGGGCCCGCAGTCAGGGCTCTACAAGAACCCGAACGAGATAGTGTTCGGGTTCTTGTCCGCCAGTGCCAGCTATGCATTCGATCCGGAAGCGGCGATGCAGTTCCTGACGCCCGCCCTCCGCAAGTCCTGGCAGCCAGGACCAGTAACTGTTGTCAGCTCGGTCGAAAACGCGCTGCGGAATTCTTACCGGCCTGGCCTCGGCAGTGTCAACGCGTTGGTGCAGTTCAAGGCGCAGCGGTTGGCGACGCTGGGTCTTGGCGACCGGTACGAGTACGCGTCCGGCACCCGGACCTATACGTTCGAGTTGAAGCAGCAACCGAGCGGGGTGTGGCTCATCAGCGGGCTGCCGCTGGGCGGGCACAGCCTGCTGCTTACCGAGGCCAGCTTCCAGGCGGTTTACCAGGCGCGGAACTTGTTCTTTTTTGCTCGCCAGGCGCCGTCGGTGGTAAACGGCGAGCTGATCCCTGATCCGGTCTACGCGCCGGAGCAGAGTGCCGACAGCGCGCTCAACACCGACGTCGCGTGGGGCCTGATTGAGGGTCTGCTGAAGGATCAGGACAGCTGGCTCAGCGACGCGACGACCACCGCTTTCCCGCCGGGAACCAAGCTGAAGAAGGTCACGATCAGCGGCCAGGTCGCGACCGTCAACCTGATCGGCGCCGCGGTCGGTGTGAGCCAGGTGAGAAAGAACCAGATGGCGGCGCAGTTGCTGGCGACGCTTGCCAGCAACGCCTACTCCACCCCGCTGGCCCATACCGTCGTACTGCAGCTCAACGGCCGGACGCAAAGAACTTTCGGGCCGTCGAACCTCGTCAGCCCGGTGAGCACTGGCCCGGTGGTATATCAATCCGGGCTCGGCACCGTGAACGAGCTTCATTCAGCCGGGCCGTTGATGTCCGACAGCGCGATCAGCCCCGGGCAGGTCACTGCACTGGCCGCGACCGACAACAGCCCGGCTTCGGCCGCTCCAGCCGCCGGGCAGAGCGGCGGCCCTCCGCCCGTGCCGGCCATCGCCGTTACCGGGCCGGATGGCAAGGGGTGCACGGTCGACGTGCCTGTCGCGACCGCGCCCAGCGGACAGGGCGCGCAGTTCCGCAGCTACCCGCTGTCCTCCTCTGGCGGGCCGTGCACGTCACTGAGCTGGGACCGGAACGGGAACCTCTGGGCTGTGGCTGGCGCGCATATCTGGCTAGTGCGGACGCAGCAAGGCCGGGTGGTGAGCGTGAGTAACCCGCCGAACCTGCCCGCCGATGGCAGGTCTGGACCAGACATTATCTCGTTGCAGATGGCCCCGGACGGTGTCCGGGCGGCGCTGCTGATCAAGACGCGGGTAGGTAACCGGGTTTTGCTCGCCTCGGTCTTCAACTACACCAGTAAGCGATTGGTTTCGCTCGGGACTGCCGTCCCCGCCTGGACCGGGCTTAAGGATCCGACCGCGCTGAGCTGGTACAGCGCCTACTCGCTGGCGGTCCTGACTGACACCGGGATCTTGCAGGTGCCGCTCACTGGCGGTACTGGCCGGGTGCTCGGCAACGCTCCGCCCGGGGCTATATCACTCGGAACCAACGGCCGGACGCTGGTCGTCGGCACTCAGCAGGGAGCGATCGAGACCTCGTCAACCGGGGCTAACAGCTGGAAAACTGTGGCATACGGCTCGTTCCCGTCCTATCCCACCTAACCCTCGCTGAAGGCCGGACCGCAGGGTCCGGGTCTGCCGAACGGTGGTACCCCTCCTGACATTCATCGGCCGTGCGGCTAACGTCATGTCATGGCACCCGTCCGGGTCCGTGGTTGCGCCAGGTCAGTTGTCCTGCTAGCAGGGCGCCCGGCCTGGCTAGCCGATGCCAGCCGCAGGCGAAGCGGCCCACGTAAGGCGACTTGTTGTCGACCGATCACGGTGCGGCTTAGAAGTAAGTCCTGCCCCGCCGGGGGATCAGATATCCCCTGGGTAGGGAGAAGGGCAGTAGTGGCACAAGCAGCCGCGAACCCCTCAGCAGGCGGATGTGGGGCAGAAGACCAGGTCGGCCGGGCGGGTGCCGCTATATCCCGGACGAGAAGGGAGTTCCTCTGTGGAAGTCATCTTCAAAGCCCTGCATACCGATATGCAGGAAAGGTTCCGGCAGCATGCGACAGCCAAGCTCGCGAAGATCGAGAAGCTTGACAGCAAGGCGATCAGGATCGACGTGCAGGTATCGGCTGAGCACAACCCCCGGCAGTCAGGAACCAGAGAGCGGGTCGAGCTCACTGTCGTCTCGCGCGGACCGGCCATCCGCGCGGAGGCGGCCGCTGAGGACAGGTTCGCTGCGCTGGACGTCGCGCTCGGCAAGCTGGAATCCCGGCTCCGGCGCGTCTGTGACCGGCGTAAGGGTCGTCACGGCGCGCATGCCGCCGTGCGGCTTTCCGATCTCCCGGCCGCCGACCTGGCGTCCGGCGCTGAACGTCCCGCAATCCGGCTCGGAGCCGGTGGCGGGCTCCTGGCCAGCAACGACACCGCGGCCGTGATGGCGGCGATGGCAGCCGCCGCAGACCAAGCCGACTCGGCAGAGCAGGCGGACCCCGATGCCGAGGACCTTGTGCCGGTCGACATGCAGGGCGACGGGCCGCTCGTCGTGCGAGAGAAATTCCACACCGCCACCCCGATGGGGATCGAGCAGGCGCTCTTCGAGATGGAGCTAGTCGGCCACGACTTCTTCCTGTTCAGGGATGCTGTCTCCGGCGTCCCCAGCGTGGTCTACCGGCGCCGCGGTTATCAGTACGGGGTGATCAGGCTTATGGAAGAGCAGGCGCCGGCGATGGCTGGCGAGCCCGGTGAACCGGAACCTGGCCGCGAGAGGGCAGCTGAACCAGGGGCTGCCGAAGCCGAGCCCGGCGGCCCGGAATCCGGCCGCGGGCTCGTCAACGGTCAGCTTCGCCATGCGGCAGCGGGCCGGGCTGGCAACCAGGCCAGCGCCACGCGCGTCTAGACTCCGCGGGGTTGCAACCGGCGCCTCAGTCGGCGAGAGTTCTGGCACAAGCATCGTGCGGGTAGCTTCTGGTGGGCTGGGCGCCATTGCTGGCCAGGTCGCTAAGGAGGAAAGATCATGGGCCGCAGTGCCGGGGTCAGCTCGCAAGCGTCTGACGAGCAGGCGGATTCCGGCGTGCATGGCGCTGTTTCGGATCTGACTTCTGCCGGGAACGAGGCGTCGGGCACGGGTGACATCCGGCAGTCAGCGGCCGATCCGATCCGCACCATGATCGTCGACGATCATGCTCTGTTCCGGCGCGGACTGGAGATGGTTCTCGAAGCCGAGGCTGATATCGAGCTGGTCGGCGAGGCTGGCGACGGCGAGGAAGCCGTCAGCAAAGCCGGGGAGTCGCTGCCCGACGTCGTCCTGATGGACATCCGCATGCCCCGCACCACCGGCATCGAGGCTTGCCGCGCCCTCAAAGACGTGGCTCCGAGCGCCAAGATCGTGATGCTGACCATCAGCGACGAGGAAGAGGACCTGTTCGAGGCGATCCGGGCCGGGGCGAGCGGGTACCTGCTGAAAGACATCCCGCTCGACGAAGTCGCCGATACGGTGCGAGCGGTTTACGGCGGGCAATCCCTGATCAACCCGTCGATGGCTGGCAAGCTGCTCACCGAGTTTGCCGCGCTGGCCAGGCGAGATGACGGTGAGCCACCGCAGCAGGTCCCGGCGCCGCGGCTGACTGATCGCGAGATCCAGGTCCTCAGGCTGGTGGCCAGGGGGATGAACAACCGCGACATCGCGAAGGAACTGTTCATCTCCGAGAACACGGTCAAGAACCACGTCCGCAACATCCTCGAGAAGCTGCAGATCCACTCCAGGATGGAGGCCGTCATGGTGGCCGTTCGGGAGAAGCTGATCGAGTTCGGCTGAGTATCGACTTAGCATCCGAAACGGCCCGTCTAGATCAGTCATAACGGGAGATAACATCCGTCGCCAAGGGCGGTTTCGGATGCTAAGTCACGATGATCAAGCAAAATCGGCTGCCCGAGACAGGACTTGTCAGGCTGTTCCTGACGGCGTAAGGTAACGCCTGACAAACGTCGTCAGGCGGCTCCTGACAACCGAGCGGGGTCTTGCAACACAGCCGGGTCCGGCGACGCAGCTGAGTTCCGCAACGCACAGCTGTGCTCCGCAACGCAGCCGGGTCCGGCGACGCCGCTGTGTTCCGCAAGGCAGCCGTGCCTGACGACAAACCCAGGCAAAGAGGGTTCTGATATGGCCGTCAGCGAGTTGCAATCCGCTACCGCGTGCTCGTTCTGCCGGAAGCCACCGGATGCCGTTGCCAAAATGGTCGCCGGGCCTGGCGTGTTCATCTGCAATGAGTGCGTGGCTTTGTGCACTGAGCTCATCGCGATGCCAGCGGAGCAGCCTGCGGAGGAGCAAGTGGCCAGCTGGGAGCAGAAGATGTCAGATGGCGACCTGCTGCAGCATCTGCCGAGGGTCGCCGCCGCAGCTGAACAGGTCGAGCAGCAGCTCACTGCCTGGGTGCGTCGGGCACGTGGCCGGGGGATCACCTGGACTCGGATCGGCGAGTCGCTTGGCATGACGCGGCAGTCGGCCTGGGAGCGCTTCTCTGGCGAGGACTAGCAGGTCTCAGCCGCCGCTCTCGGTCAGCGCGGCCTGCAGCCGCTGCTCCAGCCCTGGCGGCTCGACCTGTTGCAGCTTGACGTTGTCACAGCCAACCCAGGAAGCGGCCTCGACCAGCGCCTGCGCCATCGGTTCGGCCGCAGCGGGCTTGTCCATGGTGAGTTTCCGCGCGATCAGCGTGTTGCCGCTGCGCGCCGGATCGACCCGGCCAACTAGCCGCCCGCCAGCCAGCAGCGGCATCGTGTAGTAGCCGTGCACGCGCTTGGCTTGCGGCACATAAGCCTCGAGGCTGTGCTCGAACCCGAACATGCGAAGCGTGCGTTTCCGATCCCAGACCAGCGAGTCGAACGGTGACAGCAGAGTGGTCCGGTGCCGGCCGCGCCTGGCCCCGAGATCGGGCAAGTTCGGATCGAGCCAGGCGCGCACGGTCCGCCCATCACCACGACCCGCGCGTCCGTCACGACGACTGCCGCCGTCTCGCCCGGCCGCGATCTCCACCGGCACCAGCCCGGCGGCAAGCGCAGCGTCCGCCGCCGTCATCACCTGGCCGTCCTTGCGCAGTCCTGCGCCGCCGTACCGAAGCCGCTGATAGTCGGCCAGATCGGACTGAGTTACGACGCCTAGCGCCCGGCCGGCTACCGCGGCGAGCCGGGTTACGCACTCGGAGTCGGTGAGCTCGGTCCTGAGCAGTTCCGATGGCAGCACGCGTTCGGGCAGGTCGTAGACCCGCTTCCAGCCGGTCCGCCGGACGCAGATCACGTCGCCGGTGTCGAGCAGCCACTCCACCGCGATCTTCGTGTCCGACCAGTCCCACCACGGACCGCCGTTCTTGGCGCCGCCCAGCTCGGTAGCGGTGAGCGGGCCTTCCGACCGGATCCGGGCCAGAACCTGCTCGCATACCTCCGGATGGCTCTGATGCCAGCGAAGGCCCCGCTCGCGGAAGGCGCGGCGGCGGAAGGCGTAATACGGCCACTCCTCGATCGGCAGCACGCAAGCCGCATGTGACCAGTACTCGAATGCTGCTGGCCGCCGCAGGTGCCAGTAAGCCTGCTCGACTTTCGCCCGCCCGATAGCACCGAGCCGGGCATAGGCCACGAGCTCGTGCGAGCGAGCCAGCACGCTGATCGTGTCGAGTTGCACACCGCCGAGCCGTCTGAGCATGGCCGGAACGCCGCCACGTCGCGCCCCGCTCCCGATGAGACCCTGCGCGTAAAGGGTGATAAGGCGTGCTTCGTCCCTGCTCAGGGTGAACTCAGGCGGAAGAAGATCAGGGACGGCCACGATAGGGAGACTACCGGGAGCCTCTGACAGTCAGCGGATCCTCAAGCCCGACCCTCTGGTGACTGCTAGCTGCGCCTCCGCCCTGGCATGCCCGGCCGGCGGGGCGTTTCGCCAGGTGACTGCTTCCGATCGGTTTAGTACCAGTCGTCAAAAATCCCGATAGACAGCGCGGTCAGCGCGCCTACCACGGCCAGGCCAACGGCGGCCCAGAACAGCCACCAGGTCGGCCCGAACACCAGCGCCAGGCCCCCGATCAGGAACGCGACCATGATCAGCGAGACGGCGAACCACGAGACGGCCCTGCCGTGGAAGGTGGGGAAGTGGACTGGTGTGCCCGGCACCTGAGATACGAACGGGACGATGTCCTGGCCACCGGCGGCGCTGGCGCTGGCACCAGCGACGATGCCCGCGCTCGAGCCGCTTCCCGGCACGCCTGGCCCTGGGCCAGGCACGGCTCCGCCGGCAGTGGCTGGGCCGACCTGCTTCGCCATGCGCGCTGCTCCTCTCCTACGGTCTGTCGTTGTACCTATCATTGTGGTCAAGGGCTCGCTATGGTGCGCACTCGGCCCCATAGATGCCCGATAGCTGACAGCGCGGACCTAGTTGCCTGCAGCGGTCTCGGCTTAGCCCGCTGTCTCGCCTACGATGACGGTGAGGCAGGAACAGTGGCTGTTGCTACACCGTTGATTTGGTACGGGAACGGAGCGGCCGAGAGCTGCTGCTGGCTGCCTAGCGGCAGCTGGCAGGCACCGGCCAGCCAGGACACGTGAGCCAGGGTAACGCCAGCCAGGAGATCGCAGGGAGCGCGACGACAAGTGCCAGCCATCATTGACAACATCCTTCGCGCAGGCGAGGGAAAGACGCTGCGCAAGCTCAGAGCGATCGTCAGCCAGATCAACTCAATCGAGGAAGACTTCTCGGCACTCACCGATGCCGAGCTGCGGGCGATGACCGATGAGCTCAGGAAGCGCCATGCCGACGGTGAGTCGCTCGAGGATCTCCTGCCGGAGGCATTCGCCACGGTCAGGGAAGCAGCGACCCGGGTGCTTGGCCAGCGGCACTTCGACGTCCAGCTGATGGGCGGCGGCGCTTTGCACTTCGGCAACATCGCCGAGATGAAGACCGGTGAGGGCAAGACGCTGACTGCTGTCCTGCCGTCCTATCTCAATGCGCTGACAGGCCGGGGCGTGCACGTCGTCACCGTCAACGACTACCTGGCGAAATACCACGCCGAGTGGATGGGCCGGGTGCACCGGTTCCTGGGCCTGGATGTCGGCGTGATCCTGGCGAACATGGATCCGGACGAGCGGCGCAAGCAGTACGCGGCTGACGTGACCTACGGGACCAACAACGAGTTCGGCTTCGATTACCTCCGCGACAACATGGCCTGGGGTCTCGAGGAGTGCGTCCAGCGCGGCCACTACTTCGCGATCGTCGACGAGGTGGACTCGATCCTGATCGACGAGGCGCGGACGCCGCTGATCATCAGCGGCCCGGTCGACCAGAACAGCATCTGGTACCAGGAGTTCGCCAAGATCGCGCCGCGGCTGCGCCGGGGCGAGGACGGCGAGGGCGACTATGAAGTCGACGAGAAGAAGCGCACCGTCGGCATCCTGGAATCCGGGGTTGAGAAAGTCGAGGACTGGCTCGGCATCGACAACCTGTACGAGAGCGTCAACACCCCGCTGATCAGCTTCCTTAACAACTCCATCAAGGCGAAGGAGCTCTACACGAGGGACAAGGACTACGTCGTGATGAACGGCGAGGTCCTGATCGTGGACGAATTCACCGGCCGGATCCTGCACGGGCGCCGCTGGAGTGAAGGCATGCACCAGGCCGTCGAGGCCAAGGAAGGCGTGCAGATCAAGGACGAGAACCAGACGCTCGCGACGATTACGCTGCAGAACTACTTCCGGCTCTACGAGAAGCTCTCCGGCATGACCGGAACGGCCCTGACCGAGGCCAACGAGTTCCACCAGACCTACACCCTTGGCGTCGTCCCGATCCCGACAAACATGCCGATGATCAGGACCGACCAGCCGGATCTGGTGTACCAGACCGAGGAGGCCAAGTACGACGCCCTCGTCGAGGACATCGTCGAGCGGCACTCCAATGGCCAGCCGGTCCTCGTCGGCACCACCAGCGTGGAGAAGTCCGAGCGGGTGTCACGCCAGCTCAAGCGCAGGGGCGTGCCCCACGAGGTGCTGAACGCCAAGTACCACGAGCAGGAAGCCGCGATCGTCGCGAAGGCCGGGCACAAGGGCGCGGTGACCGTGGCCACCAACATGGCCGGCCGCGGCACGGACATCATGCTGGGCGGGAACCCTGAGTTCCTCGCCGACCTCCAGCTGCATCAGCGCGGCCTGTCGCCGGTGGAAACTCCGGAGGATTACGAGGCTGCCTGGCCGGAAGCGGTCGAGAAGTGCCGCAAGGCCGTGGCCGAGGAGCACGAAGAGGTCGTCGCCGCTGGCGGCCTGTATGTGCTCGGCACCGAGCGGCACGAGTCACGGCGCATCGACAACCAGTTGCGCGGCCGGTCGGGCCGTCAGGGTGACCCGGGTGAGTCCAGGTTCTACCTGTCGCTCGAGGACGAGCTGATGGTCAGGTTCAACGGCGACAAGATCGCCCACCTGATGCAGCTGATGAAGACGCCGCCGGACGTACCGCTGGAGTCCAAGCCGGTCAGCCGGGCGATCAGGTCTGCCCAGTCCAACGTTGAGTCGCTGAACTTCGAGATCCGCAAGGACGTGCTGAAGTACGACGACGTCATGAACCGGCAGCGCAAGGTCGTCTACGACGAGCGGCGCGCCGTGCTGGAAGGCGCCGACCTGGAGCCGCAGATCAGCGGCATGATCGACGACGTCGTCGACGGCTACGTCAAGGGCGCGACCGGGGACGGCTTCCCGGAAGAGTGGGACCTCGACAAGCTCTGGCGTGCACTCAGGCAGCTCTATCCGGTCGGCGTCACCGTGGACGAGCTGATTGAGGACGCGGGCGGCGAGCGCTCGCATCTGTCCAGCGACTTCATCGCTGAAGCGGTCAGGGAGGACGCGCATGGCGCTTATGCCAAGCGTGAGCAGGAGCTGACGCCGGATGTGATGCGCGAAGTGGAGCGCCGCGTCGTGCTGTCGGTTCTTGACCGCAGATGGCGTGAGCACCTGTACGAGATGGACTACCTGCGCGAAGGCGTCAGCCTGCGCGGTTACGGTCAGCGCGATCCGCTGATCGAGTACCAGCGCGAGGGCTACGACATGTTCACCGCGATGATGGACGGCATCAAGGAGGACACTGTCGGCAGCCTGTTCAACCTGCAGGTACAGGTGCAGCAGAACCCGATCATGGCGGAGGACGGGCCGGATGGCGCAATTATGGCCGGCCCGACGATCAGCCTGACGCAGTCGGCTGCCGGGCCTGCCGTTGCCGCCGCGCCGGCTGCAGCGCCGCTAGTTGCCGCGCCCCTGGCTGCCGATCCGGCTGCAGCTCAGCCGCGCCCGGCCGCCAAGCCTGCCGCCCGGCAGCCGGCCCGCCAGGTGGCGCAGGCCGCGGCCGCAAATGGCGAGCCGAGCCTGCCGGCCGGTCTCGCCAAGGGTCTGGCCAGGCCGCAGCGCGCCGGGAGTCTCAGCTACAGCGCCCCGAGCGAGGACGCGACCGGCACCGCGACGCACTCCACCGGCTCGTCGGGCTCGACAGGCGGAGCTTCCTACGCCAATGTCGGCCGGAACTCACCATGCCCCTGCGGGTCTGGCAAGAAGTTCAAGCAGTGTCACGGAGACCCGCGAAACCGCTAGTAAGACCTTCATGCCGGGAACGGGCACGCCGGGCGGGCTGCCGTCGTT
>Ga0335074_10001709_pt1 | contig 29635 bp, 21 predicted proteins | sample Lox_Sample_23_FD_206715 | JGI IMG/M metagenome (GOLD analysis project Ga0335074, IMG submission 206715) | Soil microbial communities from Loxahatchee National Wildlife Refuge, Florida, United States - Lox_Sample_2.3 | ecosystem: Environmental > Terrestrial > Soil > Wetlands | place: USA... | reverse complement strand
CGCTCGCCGAGGTCAGCGGCACTGTCGAGACGTTGTTCGCTCAATGGCGGCGTGGAAACGAAACACTGCGACGGCTATGCGCAATTACTTAAGTCGCTGTGTATAAATGGACCACCAGACGGAGTCGCGTGTCCGTCCGCAAAATCAACATATCGTTGCCCGAATGGCATCCTTGATCCGCTCACGACTCGGTAGAAAAGCTGTTTCAAGCGGTTTCGAATAGGGGACTGGGGAATCGAATCCACACACCCTCTGGATCGGTGCCCGAATCAACCCGAACAGCTGTTCGGATATGCGAGCGGAGATCTCGGCGCCGACACCGAAACTGCGGACTGCCTCGTGTACTATTACTACACGACCCGTCTTACGCACGGAGGTAGTTATCGTCCGCATGTCCATGGGCGAGATCGTGCGCAAATCGACAACTTCGACGCGAATGCCTTCTTGGGCCAAAGCGTCGGCCGCCGCCAGACAATCACCCACCTGGCGCCCGTAGCACACTGCGGTAACATCAGCCCCCTCACGGACGATGTTCGCTTTGCCCAAGGGAATGCGATGGCCCGGCTCGGGCAGCAATCCCTGTGAGCGCAACAAGCCGAGAGGCTCGATGAAAATGCAGGGATCATCATCAAATATACACGATGTCAGGAGGCCGTACGCATCCGTCGGATTGGACGGAACAACGACCTTGAGGCCGGCAGTGTGCGCAAACCAAGCCTCCAACATATCCGAATGCTGACCACCGATGCCGAAGCCCGCACCAGTCGCGGTTCGGATCGTAATCGGAACGTGCGTCTGACCTCCCGACATGTAACGCAACTTTGCGGCGTGATTGACAATCATGTCCATTGCCACGGTTGTGAAATTCATCAACATAATTTCCACCACTGGACGAAAGCCGACGATTGATGCGCCAATCGCGGCCCCGATAATCGCCTGCTCCGATATGGGTGTGGAGCGCACCCTGCTCGTACCGAATTGCGTCGATAGACCTTTGCTCACCCCGAACACACCGCCGCCCTCTCGATCAGCGAAGTCCTCGCCGAAGGCGATCACCTTCTCGTCAGCGGCCAGCGCATCATGCAGCGCGCGGTTCAACGCCGCGACCAGAGTGACGGGCTTGTTCTCGGGCATCATACAGATCGCTCCGCGTAGATATCGGTCTCCAGTTCGACTAAATCCGGAAACGGCGACGCGATGGCAAACTGCTCGGCGTCGTCTATCTGCGCGGTGATCTCAGTCTCAATTCGAGCAAGAACGGCTTCGGTTGCCTTGCCGCTCGAAATCAACCATTGCCGAAAGGCCGGGACGGGATCCTTAGCCATCGCCGCCGCCCTCTCGCCAGCGCCCATATACGTATCCTGATCGCCAAACACATGTCCATAAAATCGAAATGTCATCGCCTCAATCAGCGTCGGGCCCTCACCGCGACGGGCTCGAGCGATTGCCGTCTGCGCCACCGCGTATACTTCCAGCGGATCATTCCCATCGACGCGAATCCCGGGCATTCGATAGGACGCCGCGCGATCCGCGACGCGATCCACCGCAGTCGCGTTCTCGAACTTTGTATGCTCGCCGTAAAGATTGTTGGAGCAGACGAAAATTACGGGCAGTTTCCATATCGATGCCAAATTCAGCGACTCATGGAATGCCCCAATGTTGCTCGCGCCATCTCCGAAGGCCGCTATTGTCACTCGTCCATCGCCGCCGATTTGCGAAGCGAGTGCCAAGCCGTTGGCGATCGGCATGCTGCTGCCAACGATCCCCGTGGTCACCATTACACCCGACTTCGGATGCGTGATATGCATGGGTCCGCCCTTGCCTTTGCATGTCCCGGTCACCTTGCCCAAAAGCTCAGCCCACAGCTCTCTCAGAGGCACCCCGCGCGCGAGGGAGTCGTGCAGTCCGCGATAGATCGTGCAAATGTAGTCGTCCGGCTGAAGCGCCGCAGATACGCCCGCGGGGATAGCCTCCTGCCCGCGCCACGAATAGTAGGGCATGGCAACTCGCCCTGCTTTGAGTAGGCTGCGGAACCGCTCATCATGCAGCTTGAGCAGGGTCATCGTTCTGAAAATGCCCTCTAGGACCAGCCAAGGGGGGGGGTCTTGGTTCACCGCTGGATCTCCTCGCTAATGGCATCCTGCTTTCCGCAAGCCGCTATGTTATAGTAATTCGTCGGGTGGTCAATTCGGCACCGCCGCCCGATTCTGGATCGGATAGCGCGATTGTGTAGAACGCGCCCGATGGGCGTATCCCTTAACGGGAACTTGCGACGTATTATCAACGGTGCGATTAGTTATTGGCAAGTTGCGTCGTCGCGGGCATCATGACTATAACTCGGAGAAGCGACCAGATTGCAAGACCCTTGCAATGCAATGAAGAGGTGTGACGAAAGTGACGGCATCAACTAATCAGTCGAACGTCGAGCCTGCCTCGGTAACTCCGTTTCAGTATGACGCTGACCTTATGTTTGGGCATCCAGACGACACGATGGAGATCGACGCGTACGAGGATCCGGTTCGCGAGATAGCGGCCCGGTTGTTCGCGGCTGGTCCGGTGGCCCGCGGACATGGCGTAGAGACTAAGACCGGGGCGGCGGCGGTTCGGTTCGCAGGCATTACCTTTCCGAACATCATGACCCCGCCGAGCTACTGCAAGAGCGAATGCTTTTGCGCGGTAAGCTGGGAGGCGGTTCGCAAGGTTTACATGAATCCAGGCGTGTTTTCATCCACCGTATTCGAAGAATCGGTGGGCGCCTTCTGGGGGCCAGCCCTTAGCCCGATGGATCCTCCCGAACACACGAAGTATCGCTCGATCATGCAACTCGGGTTTACGCCGAAACGAATAACTTCTTATGAGCAACGCATAATAAATCCGGTGATCACGGATCGATTCAACGCGATCAAATTCAAGGGAAAGGCAGACCTGGTGCGTGAATTGAACGGCTTCTACCCGTTCGAGATTGTGGGTGCAATCGTTGGGTTCGATCCCTCAATCGTCGCGTTCGTGGGGGCGTGTTTTAATCGTATCTGGCACGCGAATGTAGATCCGGAGGGCGCGCACGCCGCCGGAAGTGCACTGAGGGGTTACTCAAAACAGCTCATCGACTCGCGACGGGGCCAGCCGTCGAAGGACGATCTCGTTTCGGCGATGATGGAAGCGGAGGTGGACGGCAATAAGCTGCCTGAAGACCGTTTTGTAGCCATGATCAATCATTTCATGGCGGGGGGCATCGACACAACGTACGGTCAATCGGGGAATCTGGTCCATAACCTGATGACTCACCCGGATCAGTTCGAGGCGTTGAAACAGGATCGCACGTTAATTCCGTTCGCCATCGAAGAGAGTCTGCGCTACGAGGGCATCGGCGGCCTTGTCTGTCGCCGTACGCTCGAGGACACGGATCTTTGTGGGACAGCTATTCCGAAAGGATCTGTAGTGTTCATCATGCATTGCGTGACAAATCGCGACAGGTCGAGGTGGGAGGATCCGGACAGTTTTAACATTCGACGACCGCGACAACCGCATATTCAATTCGGCAATGGCCCGCATGCCTGCATTGGGCAGCATCTTGCCCGCTTTATGCTTGCTCGATATGTAGAACATCTCATCGATGATTTGCCGAACTTGCGATGGGACCCGGCACTGGCTGCTCCTCCGAAGATCACAGGGTGGACCCAGAGGCATCCGCTCAGGCTACCCGTCGTGTGGGATCCCAAGGTGTAACTGGTACTACGACGATAGGCTTTGAGGTGTCGGCGCGGCGCCATTCGTGATACGACGCCGGACTGCAATCGGAATTGCCGACTGAAGCGGCATGAAGTTATAGGGCTGGAGGTCCTTATCGATCGAGACGAGATGGCCAACGAATGCTCCGTTTTTTCCCTCTGGATCGGTCGTGGAGTCGACGGCGCCCCATCCGTGTGACATCGAAACCATGCCGCGTCGCAAGCCAGGGTCGCGCCGTACGGTGGCAATGACCATGCCGTGCTCTGAACTGATTTCCACTAAGTCGCCGTTTAAGAATCCGTTTTCCTCCATATCTTGCGGGTTCATGAAGGCAGGGTTGACGGGGTATCGCAATCGAGTCTTCGATGCATTGCTGTAGGCACTATTCATCGATTCCAGCTGCCGTCGCGAGGTTAGTCTGAGCGGGAAAGCCGCATTGATCGGGCGATCGTCCCTGAGTTTAGCGAGTTCCTCAGCAACGTCGGTGGGGCACAGATTCAGCCGTGAGCCATCATCGTCTTGCGCCGGTTGGATGAAGGCATGATCGTGCAATAAAACGCCCTCGGGTCGAGCGATGAGCTGCTCGTATTTGAGTATGTTTTGGGAGCACATCCAGCGGACGAGGTCTTCGGTCTGGGGTTTCTCGTCCAAACTCAGTATTAACTCGGGAGCGACGATCTGCCTGTGTGAGGCGCCGAACGTGGGTTTTTTGATTGCGAGCGGACGACCCATTCTGCGCGCAAGCCCCCAAAAGAACTCCCAGTCGTCAATCACGCCTCCAGGACGATCGATGAAGGGGCGTGCCGCTTGCGCAAAGCTCACCGAGTAAAGCGCGTCGTACATGCCGCTGTAATCGAAACGTTCGTAAGGCAAGCTTGTTGCTATCGAGTAATGGGAAACGGCGGCCGTCTCGGTTGGGCGCGGATCGAGGGTTACCAACAAGGCCAGATCCTTGAAGGCGGCAAGCGTCCTCTTCGGATCACCGATGGCCTTCAACGGATTTCCCCCGACGACAATTAATGCCCGAATCTTGTCGTCGTCGCGCCCAATAATCTCTCGGGGAAGGAGCGCGGACGGATACTCCCCGAACATCGGTCCAATATCGACTGTTCGGCACTTTGGACCGAACTCCCAACTTCGATGTGGGGGGAACACCTGCTCCTTGATCGGATGTCCACCGAATAGCGGGTGAACATTGCGCACAATGTCACCGGCACGGCGGTAGCCGCCGCATATGGCGTTAAGCGCCTCGAGTAAGTGCTCGGCAAGGTTCGAATCCGCCGCCATGTCGATGCCAGTGCCAGACGCGGCGGACTTCCGCTTTGCTGCGGCGAACATCTCCGCCGCCCGTTCAATCAGCGCGCGATCCACGCCCGTCCGCTCTGCGACATACGATGGCGTAAACCCAGCGATACCAGCGCGCAACTCATCAAGCGATTCTGTGAAGCGAGAACAAAATGCCGCGTCGTGCCATCCCTTATCGAGTACAAGATGGATCATGCCGGCGAACAGTGTCGCGTCTTCGCCGGGACGAATTTGCAGATGGATGTCCGCGCGTCGTGCGGTCTCGGTCTGCCTGGGATCCACCACGATGAGCTTGATTCCGCGGCTTTTCGCGTCCCGCAATGCCTTCTGAGGCGCACTCATCGGGATGGTGCTGGACATGTGCGACACAGCAGAATTGACGCCGACTTCCATAATCACGTCAGCATCCAACGCGGAGTATTTGCCGGGCGCGAAAAAACCCATGCGTCCCATCGTGACCCACTTCGCCGATTGATCAAGGGTCATACTGGAGAAAATATACGGCGATCCAATCAAGTCAAACCACCCCTTCATTGCGGAATGGCATAACGAGTTATTGTTGGCTCCCGTACCGTAGTACATCGCAATAGCACCTGGGCCGTGGCGCAAAAGGAGTTCGGTCAATTTAACGTGTATTTCGTCTAGCGCTTGCTCGACCCCAATGTCTTCCCAATTCCCATCGGCCGACCGACTTCGAGAACCGATGAGACGGTCCTCCCCATTATGAAGGTCCATGCTGGCTAAGCCCTTGACACAAAAGTAACCACGGGTGAGGGGATGGCTCGGGTCGCCGCGGATTCCGATGATTCTGTTACCCGACACCTCTACCCGCAACCCGCAGACCGAAGGGCAGTTACGACAATAGGTCGTGTGGATAGACGACATTGCGAGCGCTTCACACGTTTCGTAGGGTTCGCGGCATTAGGCGGACGTCCCGCCCGCTCGGGCAGCTGCCTGAGCTCACGCACGCAATTGACCGAGGGGTCAATTGTCTGCCACGCAGGCATCCTGGTCAATATAATTCGACTGTAGATAATCGGTGTGGGCCATGAGGCGGGGCACTTGTTAGTCCAACGCCGTTGGATATTTCGGATCCCGGCGCAGCCTCCGTTCGAGTGTGTCAAGAGCGATCAAAGGGGAATTTTCGAGCGATCGTCGCCCCACGGAATGGATCGAAAAATGTATCTCTGCTACGGTGCAGAATCACTCTAATCTCGGTGAGCGGTGCGATATGTATCTGCGTATGTATGTAGGGACCACGTGAGCGTTTACGAATCAGTCTTGTACGAGGTGGGTGACCGTGTGGCCACCATCACTCTCAACCGGCCGCAAGTGCTCAATGCCTTCGATGCACAGTTGCGTACCGACTTGATCGCGGCGATCAACGAGGCGGTCAATGATGACCGCGTTCGAGTCGCAATACTCACTGGTGCCGGACGTGCATTTTCGGCTGGCGCCGATCTTCGCGAGGCGACGCCGCCGGAGTTTTTACCGCAATTTCAGCTCGACGATGAGTTTAAACCGGGATTGATGGCAATCGCGCACTCTGCCAAACCGTTTATTAGCGCTGTAAACGGCGTCGCCTCCGGAGCGGCCGTTGGGTATGCGATGGCTTGCGACATGATGATGATGGCTGATAATGCGCATCTTCATCTGGCGTTTGCATCGGTGGGTCTGGTTCCCGATGCAGGCACCACATGGCATCTCCTGCACCGGCTAGGGCCCAAGAAAGCATACGAAATCGTGATCGGCGCCGAAAAAGTCTCAGCACAGCGCTGCCTGGAACTTGGGCTGACGAATCGAGTCGTGCCTGCGGATGGATTGTTAACTTCAGCGCACGCATGGGCTACGCAGTTATCGGAGAAAGCGCCGCTTGTCTTACGTTACGTAAAGGAATCGTTCCGTAAGGTTGCACGGATGAATTTGGCCGACGCCATCTCCTACGAGGCCGCTCTACAGAATCGTCTCTTACGCAGCCAGGACGCACAGGAAGGCATCCGCGCTTTTCTCGAAAAGCGCAGGCCCAGATTTGTTGGAAAGTGAGGTGATCGCGCTAGCTACTTTCCGGCGCAAAAATGACTTTGCGAAAGAGGCCGCGAGCGGTGGTCGAGCATGACAAATCGCCGGCCTTACGACCGGGCAGGTATGAAGGGAGCGAGGTTGGGAGTCAGCGCTCGACGGAGGGGACGAGCGCGTGGCCGATATTGATGAGATTGTCGGCGATGACGCCGAGGCCGACCCAACGCTGGATGCCAGGCAGGCCCTTATAGCGACAGCGGTTCAGGCCGTGGCGGCGTTTGAGAAGGCTGATACGGCCCTCGGAGCCGGTACGCCACCTCTGAGCGTTGCGGAACCAACGTTTCTTTTCGAGCTGCTTACGCTGCTCGCTTTTGGTGTTGCGATTGGGGATGGCGACTCGCTTGACGCCGCGGGTGCAGGCCGTCGTCTCATTGTGCTGGGAAAAGAACGCGGCATCGGCGGTGACCAGATACGGCATGCGACCCAAGAGCTGGCGATGCACGTTGAGGGCGGGAAGCAACAAATCACTGTCCCAGGGACGCTCCCCGTAGACCTCGTAGTGCGTGACGATCTGCGCTTCGGCTTCTTGGATCTTCACCATCTTGCCGAACTCGGTAGGCTTTGAGGCTTTGCCCTTACGGATCACCTCGGTGTGCGGTTCGAACAAGCTGACGAGCTTACCCGGCACATGCGTGTTGCCCTTGAAGAGGCGCTCGCGCGCCTGGTGCATGACCTGGCGCACGCGCGGGATCATCCGCTCAAGGTAGGCTCTGTTCGCCTCCAGGCGGAGCTGCTGGAGAATGCTGCGGGCACGCTTGCGGCCGGTGGCGATCTCCTCAGCGAAGCGCTTGGCTTGACCGACCACGCGAGCCGTGTGGTAGAGCAATTTACGGTAGCAAGCCTTGAGTCGCTCCTGGCCCTGCTGCACCACACGGCTGCGGCTGGCGCGGGCGATCTGTCTGACCTGATAGCCCACCGCGCGGGTGCGATCGCGCAGCTTGGTCCCTGCGCGACCGGCGATCTTGGCGATGCGCTGCATCGTGCGGGTGAGCACCCGCACGCCATCCCCGAGAAGCGAGCTGTCGGTCGGGTAATGGATATCGGTCTCCACCACGGTGGTGTCCACCCGCAGCCGTCGGCCGCGAACGATGTGCTTCTCGCAGGCGATGGCCACCACTCGGGCGTGGATCTGCTCGATGATCTCGGGGCCGAGCGCGAGGGCGAGCCTGCCCAAGGTCTTGGCATCGGGAACCTTCTGCGCTCCGACCCGCGTGAACTGTCGGTAGACCAAGTTCGCGCGCACCTCGCGCTCGAGCACGTAATAGCTCCAGTTGCGCATGTGCTTCAAGAGCAACAGCCGCAGCACCACATCGGCGGGCGTGCCAGGCCGGCCCCGCGTACGGCTGTTGGGCGAGCGCCGAGCAAGGGCTTCGTAGACAATCTGCACGAGCGCCCGGTCGGCAAGCACTTGATCGACCTCACGCATCCACTCTTCCCACAAAGGACCGACTTCCTCTTGGATCAGGCCCTCGGCGAGAGACAGCTGCACTCGCGTAGGCTCGATCAAGTTAGCCCTTCCTGCGCCGCTGTGAGCGCTTGGCGCGAACCAACTGCTTCTCGCGCTCAAGCGAGCTCAGCAATCGATCACGGTTGTCAGCGGAAATCTCGGCCCCGATCTGCTGAAACTCATGCCACGCTTCTTGCGCACCGCGGAGGCTCTCCCCCAGCTCCGCCGGCACGTACACCGAATGCACCTTGCCTTCATCCTTGTAGCGGAAATACAGATGCGGACCGTGACGACTGGCCGGATCGTGAGCACATGCGCAAGAGGGGTCACCGCACTGGCGGGTGGACTCCGAAAGCGAGCCCTGCACCATCGAGGCCGCTGCCTGCTCGAGTTGGTGGATGAGTTTATCCTTACTACTCATTGAGTCGTAAGGTAACAAAGGAGGATCCACCCGTCAAGCCGCGCGCACCCGATGCGCCGCCGCTGATGTCTACGCCTTAAAATCAGTACGATCCTGCAGGAAATGTCCCGCGCGGCCGGTGAAATCGCCGCGACGACGCGCCTTATTTTTGCGCCGGAAAGTAGCTAGGAAAGCGCTGGCGGGGACGGCTCTAAGGACTATACGGAGCAAACCGGTGCTCGCGCACTCCGGTCAGTGCGCGGTGCGCCTCACCCTGCCGCGCGATCGCCTCCAATATGAAGGGCAAAAAGCGATCGAGTACTCGACCCGAAGCCGGGTTCGCGAGCAAGAAAAGGGACGCCACAGGGGTTTGAATTCAAGTCCTCTAGAATTTCTTGGTGAACTTGGCACCGAATTCGCGCGGCCGGCCAAATTCTCCCGATTCGGTCAGAATTGTGGCGTTATCATAACGGCCGGTGTAGTAAAATTTGTTGCATAAATTGGTCACGAACACTTTTACCGACCAGTTGTCTTCAGGCTTAGCTAGAGTGGCGAGCAAGTTGACGAGTCCATGCTGCGGCTCTTGTGAGAAGGGAGAGTTGAAGACCGAGTAATACTGTCCGCTGACGTAGTCGACTTCGCCCCGTCCGGTTAGCGTAAAAGCGGCGGTGAGATTAGTCGTATATTCAGTCCCGAAGGCTGCCGAATACTTTGGCGAGCGGTTGAGTCTGTTCGTCGCGAGATTGTAAACGCAGTTGGGCTGACCATTTATAGGTGCACAATCGTAAGCTCCCGAATTTCTGGGTTGGAGTCCGGCTGGTGTTGGCATACCAAAATCAGCGTAACTCGTCACGTAAGGATCTTGGCTGTCGAATTGCAAATACTTCGCGATGGGCAGCCAAGAAAACCCTAGGTTTGTCGTCCAGTTCCGGACCGGTTTCGCGACGAGGTCCAAATCCAAGCCCGCTATCTGCGAACGGGCAGCGTTCGCGACGCTGGTCAATGTGGGACTACCTGCACCACCTGTGGGAACGATAACCGATACTTGCATGTCGTCGTAATTGTAGAAAAACGCCGAGGCGTTTAGCGTCAGTCGCCTGTCGAAGAAGTTATTTTTGACCCCTACTTCGTAGGCGTTCACTGTTTCTGGCTTGTAGGCGTCGCCGCATACATTGTCCGAGAAGCCGCCAGCCTTAAAGCCTCTGCTGTAGCGCACGTAGGCTAAGCTGTTCTGCGCGAGATCGTAGTCGGCGCTCAGGTCGCCAGTCCACGAATTAAATCCGGCGGAGTATGTGGCGTCACACACGTTAACCATAGTACCGTTAGGGACGCCGCCCGTGGCACCCACATTATAGAAGTTTTCGTAGGTGAAGCTCTTGGTGTCGCGTGTGAATCGAATGCCGCCACTGATTCGCAATTGATCGATTACCGAATATTTGAGCTCCGTAAAGGCCGCTCCCGACTGAAGGGTTTGCCAATGATGATCTATGATGAAGGTGCCTTCCGGATAGGGGAGAATCTGCGATCCGTAGTCGATTGTTTCATCTTGGCGCGTTTTCTCATGGAGATAGAACATGCCGGCGGCCCACTGCAGTCGATCGACTTGACCAGTTAGATCGAATTCTTGTGTGATTTCGGTGTCATTGATTGGAGCGGCTGTGCTTGTAAGATACTCAGCAGTGGTATCGTCGTAATCGCCCCGATTATTCCAAATCATTGTTACGAGACCCGTGATCGACTTGAGCTTGGCAGTTCCGAAATCGTAATTCACCGTGGCTGAATAGATGCCAGTCTGCGTATCTGTAAACGGATAAACGTCGGACGCCGTCGTCCACGAATGCTCGTTATACAAAACATACTGACCGCCGAACAGGGCTCCGATTCCGGGAATGCCAATCGGGTCCTGCGCACTAATCGTCGAGTGCTCGTCATCAAACTGCAGCCGAAGGATAACTTGAAGTGCATCATTGGGCTGGTACAGCATCGTTCCACGTAAGTCTATCTGGTGTACTCCGTCTTCTTCCTTATCCAAAAACGTGTTCTTTACGTACCCAGCATCATAATTCGCATAGGCCGCCAAACGGCCCGATAGCTCTTGGGTCCCGCCAGTAACGTAGCTGAAAAAATTACCATCCTGGTTGCTGCCGCCACCGACCGTCACCTCGCCTGAGAAGCCGTTTTCAGGGAGGTTGGAATTGTAGAGCACGGCGCCGCCAGTGGCGTTGCGCCCGAAGCTTGCTCCCTGCGGCCCCTTCAATACTTCGACGTCAGCCAAGTCATTAAACGGTGAGAATATCGCTTGCACGCGGCTTATATACACGCCATCCTGGTAGACAGCGACTCCGCCTTCCGTCCCAATATCAAATAGATCCTGGCCAATGCCCCGGATGAAGATCCTCGGCGAACTCGACCCCGGGTCGACCATAAGGCCGGAAACTTGACTCATCAGCCCCTGTGGACCGGTCACATCCCTCTCCGCGAGTTGATCGCCCGAGATCGCGTTGATGGTGATGGGTGTTTTTTGCAACTCCGACGCGCCGAATTTGGTCGCCGTTACGACAATCTCCGTGAGACTATCCGCGCTCGACCCTGGTGATGCTGTAGGGTTCTGCGTCTGAGCAAGTAACGCGCCGCCTCCGCTTTCCGCACTTTGGCCCCAGCCCAAATCGGGGGCGACGATTAATGCGGTTGCGAGAACGGTCGTGGTCAGGAATGACATATGCATATATCGCTTACCCTCCCCGGGGCACGTCTGCTTCTAGTTGTCGAGCACTCCAACCCTGCCCGGGATTCGGGCCGCCGTTTTTTCTGGGACAGTTGGTGCATTTACACGCTGCACTCAGCGCTGGTTCAGGGCGCAGCCATAATGTGCCTTACGAATTAATTAGTCAATTACTCGGACTTGATCGGTTGAGCCCGCACGCACCGCGCTGGCACCTCCGCCTGGGCGGACACAGACGCATGCGGACCGGATGCGCCCCTTGACAATTCCGTGATTCGCGAACCGTCGGTGGAGCGTCTGTGGGCGAGAGAAACATCGGTGGGCCGGGGCGCGCGCGGAATCCGCAGGTGAACGGTTTCACAGACGAGAACCTCATAAATCGAGCTTGTTAGAGTTCACGATTGCCGCCATCATTTAGCGCAGGCGTGCTCGGTCACGTGCGCCACTGGCGTGGTATTCTCAATGGCCGCCTTGCGGTTCATGGGTGCGCCAATGATGCCCGCCATTCGTCAGAGCGTATCTTGAATTAACTGCTTGATTATTTTATGCTTTGGTGCCGGGCGTGATCGATTCTATCTTGCGCTGCTGCATCTCAAGGCAAGTAGCTGGGGGAAGGGGGGCGTCTAGGCATGGCGAGATTGGACGAACTTAAGTTAGCCCAGATCGATATATTCGATTCTCGGTTCGCTCGCGACCCCTTCGCCATTTATCAGGCGGCGCGCACCATCCATCCTTGGCTTGCACGTTACCAATTCGGCTATTTTCTTCTCGATTATGCGTCGATGAAAGCGTTTCTGCGCGACGATTCGCGCTGTCGGACGCCAAATCGCGATATCACCCGCCAATGGAACGCCTGCGGGATGTCCTTTGAGCGATTCAACGACCATCAATTGGTCGCACTAGGAGGCGTGGAGCACAAGCGAATAAGAGATTTGGTGGCGCCGGCGTTCACGCCGCGCGCCGCCAATACACACCGCCCTTTCATGCGCGAGGTCTTCGAGGGGATACTTGATGAGCTGGGGGACGTCGACAGCTGCGATATCAATGACGTGTCCTCGCGATATCCGATCACCGTCATGTGCGGCTTAATTGGAGTCCCCCGTGAAGATATATCGAAGTTCGTGCAGTGGCTGGACGTGATGGAGGCGGCATTCGGTCAGGATGTCCGCATCCTGCCAAAGCTCAACGAGTCCGCCACAGGAATGATCGACTATGTGACCGATGTGATCAATGATCGCCGCAAGCCGGGAGAGCATCCCGACGATCTCCTCCAGTCGCTCGTCAATCTCGCCCACATGGGAGACCGATTGACAGACGAGGAGTTGAGACTGCTGCTCGTCCTATTACTCGGCGCGGGTTTTGATACGTCCAAGAACCAACTGAACCTCATAATGAAACTATTCATCGAGTACCCCGAGGAATGGCGCAAGGTGGCCGATGACCCCACTCGTGCAAAGCTAGTTATTGAGGAATCGCTGCGCTTCATGAATCCTATCGGCGCGCTGCATCGAGTCACCAATGTAGATATCGTTTACAACCATGTGCTTATCCCCGCAAATAGCTTCTTGAGCATCCCCCTCACCTACAACGGCCGGGATTCGGCGGTGACCGCGAACCCCAATGTCTTCAACCCTGATCGCCCTAAGGTGACCCATGTGTCGTTCGGCCAGGGGATCCATATGTGTCTCGGTCAGTTCTTGGCGAGAGCGCTACTCGAAGAAGCGGTTCCGATTATGGCTCGGCGTCTGCGGCATCCGCGGTTAAACGGCGAGTGCACGTTCCGCTCGCCATTGGGTATCTGGGGCGTTCGGTCGCTACCGATCAAGTTTGAGAAGTCCGCGGCGCCGGCCGTGAGTTAAAAACGTCAATCTTTGCAAGGTGAACATGTGAACAGAAGTGTCATCGACGACCAAACGCAGGATTACGCGAAATCACCCGGGGAGTCAGTGCAGAGCATATTTGCCAGGGACCTGCGCCCCCCTCCCAATGCGTGGCGCCAGACGTCCTATCGCTTTCTTGGAAATGACGACATTCCGGTGGAGCGCTATATATCGCCGGCATGGCACGCCTTGGAGGTGGAGCGAGTTTGGCGTAAAACCTGGCAGGTGGCATGTCGGATGGAAGAAATACCGAATGTGGGGGATTACCTCGTGTATGACATTGTGGATGACAGCGTCCTCATCGTGCGGACGGCCGCGGGAGTCATCAAGGCCTATGTCAACGCCTGCCTTCACCGTGGGACGATGCTGTGCGTCGATCGCGGCAATGCCAAACAGTTCCGGTGCCCATTTCACGGTTTTACGTGGTCCCTCGAAGGAACTCTTCGCTACATTCCTGGACAGTGGGATTTCCCGCACGTCGATCGCGCGAAGTTTCGTTTGCCGGAGGTCAAAGTCGATACCTGGGGTGGCTTTGTCTTCGTCAATTTGAATCCCGAAGCGGTGCCGCTGCGTGACTATCTCGAAATACTGCCAGACCACCTCGACGGTAGGGATTTCGAGAACCGCTACAAAGCGATGCACGTTTCGCAGGTTGTTCCTTGTAATTGGAAGGTCGTGCAAGAAGCCTTCATCGAGGGCTATCATGTCGCTGAAACGCACTTCGCCAAGGACGAGGATGGTCAAGTGCTGCCGACCGATCCGATCGCCACATTTTCTCATGACACGGCAACGCAATATGACATTTGGCCCCACGAAAGTCGGCACATAAATCGCCTCATGCAGGCGGGAGGTGTTCCAAGCCAATACGTAGCCCATCATATAAAAAGCGAGCAACAAATCGTTGATCGGATGCTACGAAGAGTTCCCGAGGAAAGAAGGCCGAAGCTGAAGCCCGGTGAAAAGGCTCGGCCTGCGCTTGCCGAATTCAACAGACAAGCGCTCAGTCAGTTGCACCGGACTGATTTATCCAGTCTCAGCGACAGCGAAGTGATGGATCAGAATCAATACAATGTGTTCCCCAACTTTACGCTCTGGCCCGCCATGATTTCCCCGCTTTGCTACCGCTTTCGCCCGTTTGGAAACGATCCCAATAAGGCGATCTTTGAGGTCTGGTTTCTGTATCCCCGGCCGCAATATGGTGAAGCGCCGAAAGTTGCCTCTGAGCGACGACTGGCGGAAGGCGACAAATGGGCAGGCGTTGCGGAACTGGGCGGCTATGGCCCCATAATCGATCAGGACATGCCAAATCTCTCGCGAATACAAAAGGGCCTGCGCGCTACAACAAAGCCCGGGGTCACACTAGCGAATTATCAGGAGGTCAGAATAAGGCATTTTCACCAGACACTTGAGGAATACATATATAGTGAGGCCGGAAAGGGAACCGGTTAGGAGGTGTTCCGCAAGAGCGTCAGGCAGCCGTATAGCCCCCATCGACTTTCAGCGAATGACCGAGGATGAAGCTTGCATCATCGGATGCGAGGAACAGGACCGCATTGACGACCTCCTGCAGATCGGCGATACGGCCGATGGGGTGCAGCGCTAATCCTCGGGCGATCAGCTCAGGATGAAGCCTCTCCACGGATTCATACATTGGAGTGCGCATGCCCCCGGGGCTTACGGCGTTAATGCGGATGCCTGACTGGGCGAACTCCAGAGCGAGCGAGCGCGTCAGTCCAAGGGCGGCGTGCTTGCTCGCTACATAGGCCGGATTTCCAGCCGCGCCAATCTCATCGGTAATCGATGTGACGTTGACGATCGCTCCTTTGTGGCGGGGGAGCATCGCGCGAATCTCGGCTTGCATACACAAAAACACGCCCCGGAGATTGACGGCCATAACACCATCAAAGACGTCTTCCTCCAGATCCAGAAAGAAGCCAGGTGGCTGCTCAACCCCAGCATTGTTCACGGCAATATCAACGTCTCCTAGCTTGGCAACGGTCTCGCGCACCAACTCGTCCACGCTCGCCCTGACGGCAACATTAGCCGAGATCGCGATGGCGTGGCTGCCCGCCTTCTTGACCAACTCCAGAGTCTCGAGATTCCCGTCTTTGTTTATGTCAGCCAGCGCAACCTTCGCCCCCTCGCTTGCGAAAGTGAGGGCTATCGCCCGGCCCAGTCCTCCGGCTGAACCGGTCACGATGACAACTTTCCCGTCGAAGCGTGCTCGGCCCACTAAAACGAACTCCTGGTTAGCGAATATAAGCCGCCATATTTAACTGCTCACGCGAAAACAATTCATTCCTTCGTCCAGCACGGCTCCCACGAGCCGCAGCCCGCCTCGCCGTCCCACTCGATGTTGCAGCTAATGTCACAGTATGCGAGCCGCGTCGCCAGACCATCCACCAATCCGACGTGCTCGTAGTTAGGGGGGACCATGGTTAGTGCCACGCGACGTTTCGTCACCTCATAAACGACCTCTGCGGAGTGACCGTCCGCCACGGCGAGGAATTTTCCTGTATCGCCCGGCTCCCAGCCCGATTTCGGCATCTCGACGCGGGTTACCGTATGAATCTTGCCGTCCCCAAGATGCATGTAGCCTGTATGGGAGCCCGGCGACATCTGGATGGCAGTAAGAGAACGACCGCTCGGGAAGGCGCCGTTAAAGAAACCTGATCCGTTGTGCAGCTTCTGGGTGTTGCGCGGTCCGTAGGAGTGGTCATTCGCGCCTGGACAATTGAGCTCAAAGCGCTCATTTCCGATTTCCACGTTTCCGATCACCTGACCGGTTTGCTCGAAGTGGGCGGGCATGACCGATTCGGTATCCGCTGTGCCATGCTTCAATCCCCAGACAGGGGTTCTACAACTCAACTGTAGGTCGACCGCCAACGGCACAGCGGGTCCGTCACTGATGGCCGCCTGCAACAGCGCGGCGGCGGAGCGCTGCTGTCCTGCACCTTCTGCGCGGAATCGCCACAGATGGTGCGGTTGTTCGATGATTATATGCACGGCCTCGAAACCCGGCCCAAAAGGCGAGCGCTGCCGACCGTACGAATGAAGGACATAAACCTGATCCCCCTTCATGACGGTACAGTACCCACGCCATATTATTGGCTTCTCCGGATGGCGCTGGAAATGGGCGTATACCGTCAGATCGTTTTGGTGATCCCAGGCCCAGAACGCATAGCTCTCGCTCCAGTACGCGACTGGTTGCGGCTCGTGCGGAAGATCCTCCTTTGGTGAAACATGGGAATGTAGGTTCATGCGGACCCTTCCTCGCTTAGGAGAGCGATTAACGCCAAACGTTAGAATTTATAACACAGCTACGCCTTCGCGTCAGCCTTGAATCAATCCAGTAATTACTTTAGGCTGGCAACTGATGAGCAGAGACTCTATCCATCGAATTCGATCTCGTTGCAACGGCAATCTTGCAAGTGGTTTGAACAGCAAATTCAGTATTACTGATTAACGAGGGGTCGCTATCTCTACGACGAGTTTGCCGATGGCGGCGCGCCGAGCTAGTCGTCCGATTGCCTCACCACCCCGCTCGAGCGGGAACACCTCTGTCACACGCGGGCGGATCTTACCGGCCCGCCACCATTCGAATAGCTGACGCACATTATCCTTTTGGGCGGTCGTTTCGCGTGCCGCAAAGGCACCCTGGAACACTCCGCGGATGTCGCAACCTTTTAGCAGCACGAGATTGAGTGGCAATCTAGGAATTCCCGCGGGAAATCCAACGGTAAGGAAACGGCCCTTCCATGCGATTGCACGGAGAGCGGCTTCTGAATATTCGCCGCCCACCGGGTCTAGAATAACGTCGGCGCCATGCGCGCCGACCGCCGCCTTCAGGCCGTCTGCGAGTGCCCGCGCTAAATTGCCGGAGAAGGGCGGCCGACCATATATCAGGACGTCGTCTGCTCCCGCGGCGCGTGCCGCTTTGGCCTTTTCGTCTGATGAGACGGCCGCGACGACCCGCGCACCAATTGCCTTGCCGATCTCAACTGTTGCTAGTCCGATACCACCGCCGGCTCCGAGGACCAGCAATGTTTCTTCCGCCCGCAATCCGCCGCGATCCTTCAATGCATGAATGGCCGAGGAGTACGTGAAGAGTAACGCCGAACCGTCAATGAATCCTCGTTCGTCGGGAAGGTGAAATACGTTGTCGGCAGATGCCACCGCTTTGTCCGCAAGCCCACCGCTACCCGAGAGCATTGCAATGACCCGGTCACCCACGGCGAATTCTATCACCCCCTCACCGAGGGTGTGGACCGTTCCGGCAACTTCACTGCCCGGCGCAAATGGGCGTTCTGGCTTAAACTGATATCTGTCCTCAATGACTAGAACATCCGGGTAATTAATCCCACAGGCCGCAACTGCAACCACGATCTCACCGCGCCTCGGAACCGGATCGGGCACGTTCAAAAGTTGAAGAGTTGCCGGGCCACCCGCTGCAACGGAACAGAGCGCTTTCATATATCACCTCGTCGGAGCACATCAACCGCGAAACTTGCACCATGGAGGCGGATCAGAACATTCGATAGATAGTCCATCGTTTGCACAAATCGGCACCCAGAGAATCCGCAGACTTGACCTGATCGAAGAGCGCCCGAGCGGTTACGGGCTCGCTGCCCTTCTGATATAGAAAGACGGCTGATATAGAAAGACGGCGTCGGGATGAAAGCAGCTCTCGTACTGCCGAACAAAATCGCAGCGATCAGCGCAATCCAAATAGGTATGGAGGACATCTGTAATCTCCTGCCGATCCCGCAACTCCTGCAGTTGACGGGCCAGTATCGCGGTCGCGGATGCCCATATGAATGACCGGGTGTCGGATTTGCCGAACAAGCACGACCTCACCGAGACACTGCCGCGGCTTCCGCGTGACTCCACCCTATATGGGCCAGCGCCGAGAACGACTGTGACCGTCGCAGGGCATCCGCAGAGACGGCGGTGCCGCGGGCGACCCGTCCGCGAATACCGTGGAATATCGCCGCCAAACGAAAGAAGTTGAAGGCAAGATAAAAGTTATAATTAGGAATCGACGCCCGTCCGGTGCTGCGGCAATAGTCATCGATATAAGCCGCTTCGGACGGAATATTGAGGAGTGAGAGGTCCGATCCGGCAAGTCCGGCCACGATATCGGGCGGCATATGATACATCATTGCGTGATACGCGAAGTCTGCGAGAGGGGACCCTAGCGTCGATAATTCCCAGTCGAGGACAGCTAGAACCCGCGGCTCGGTGGGGTGAAAGATGAGATTGTCGCAGCGAAAATCTCCATGAACAATCCGGGTTTCGTCGTTCGATGGAACATGGGCGGGGAGCCACTCAATCAAACGGTCGATCGCCGGATCGCGTCCCGCGCTCAAATCCTCGAGATACTGTCTGGACCAACGCGCAATTTGGCGGCAGAAATAGTTGCCCGGTCGGCTGAAGTCGCGAAGACCGATCGATTGATAATCGACAACGTGGAGGCGTGCAAGCGTGTCGCTCATGGCGCGGAAATAGGCTGGCCGCTCATCACGCGGTACGTTAGGAAACGTCGCATCCCAGAAAATTCTGCCCTGCACGTGTTCCATGACATAGAACCAGGTTCCGATCACGCCCTCATCGAGGCAGAGTCCGTATACGTGGGCGACTGGGTACCCGACCGTGCTCAATGCCGTAAGAATCTTCGCTTCGCGCTCGACTGCATGAGCTCCCTTGAGCAATAACCCTGGCGGCTTGCGGCGCAAGACGTAGCACCGGCTGCGGGTGACTATTTTGTAAGTGGGGTTGGATTGCCCTCCCTTGAATTGCTCGACGGCGAGCGGGCCACGGTAGCCCTCGACGTTCGCTCTCATCCATTCGCCGAGGCGTCCCTCATCGAAATGAAAGCCCGCGCGGACTCGTGTGGTGCCTGAATTCGCGTCAACTTCCGTATTCATGGCCGTCTCGGTATTGTCTCCCGTTTAATTTTCTTGGCGAGCGACCATTTATGCACCTCGGTCGGCCCATCGTAGATTCGAAAGGCACGGATATCGCGAAAGATCTGCTCTACGACGGTGTCGCGGCTGACCCCGGTGCCGCCCATCACCTGCACGCAGCGATCCGCGACGCGAAACAACGCTTCGGATACGGAGACTTTGACGGCGGAGCTCTCCGCCGTGCCGGGTGAGCCAGCATCGAGAATGTCTGCGCACCAGTCGATCATCAGCTCCGACTGCTTCAGGTCGATCATATTGTCGACAAGTTGAAACCCCACGCCCTCATGGTCGATCAGCACCTTGCCGAACGCACGTCGTACGCATGCGTACTCAGTCGCAAGTTCCTGCGCCCGAGTCGCTGCGCCATGCCAGCGCATGCAGTGCGATAGCCGAGCGGGTGACAGTCGCATCTGGGCGTATTTAAAGCCTTCATCGGCTTCACCCAATATATGATCGGGAGTAACGCGCAGATCCTTGATTGACAGGACTGAATGGCCGCCTGGCATCGAACTATCGATGGTGTCGAGCACGCGTTCCAGGACGATCGCTGGCTGAGGTAGATCGAGCAAAAACATCGTCGCCGCCGTTCGCTCGGGCGTGCCCGTGTTGGCCATGAGGATGCCCACCTTCGCCCCTCGATATCCGGTGATGAACGTCTTCCGGCCGTTGATCACCCAATGATCGCCGTCGCGCCACGCGGTCGTCTTCATCATGGACGGATCGGACCCTGCGCCGTTTTCATCGGCCGGTTCCGTCATGAGAAAGGCGGATCGTGCTACACCATCGATCAACGGGCGGAGAAAATGGCGCTGCTGCTTCTGCGTCGCAATTTTTCCCAGCAAGTACATATTGCCCTCGTCGGGCGCCATCGTGTTGCAAGCGAGCGGCCCCAGCGGCGACAACCCGGTTTTCTTCAGCACCATCGCCGTATCGCGCTGACTCAAATGACTGCCATCGGGGCGTATGTGCGGAGTGAGAACTCCCGCCTCGCGCGCCTTGCATCGCAATTCGTTGACAAGTTCGTCAGTCGGTCCGTGAGCGTCGCGCAAGGGCGATCGTTCGTAAGGAATCACGACTTGGCGGACAAACTCCTCGACGCGTCGAGCCAATGTAAGGCTATGCTCGGTGGGCGGCATGTTATAGCTCACTACCAGGTGGCCGCCGTCAACCGTCGACAGCGAAGGACGCAGCCTGCTTGTCGCAGAACTCCAGAAGTAGCCACCTAGATGGATCTTCCTACACGATTGCCGTCAGCGATTGCGGCCTCGAGAAACCGTGGTGACAAAGCGTCGCCAATGATCCGAACATCTGGATGTTGGCCAGAGAGGGCTTCGTGAAGCAGGCAGTTTCGACCATTTGCCGAGATTAACACCACGGTATCAGCGGCAACTTCCTCATCCATACTTCCGTGGACAGTTCGCAATACAGCGCGGTCATTACCAATACTGGCCACCATGGCATTAGGAATCACTCTGAACTTCCTTGTGGCATACAGGCGGATTCTAGCGGGTTGGGCGGACAGTGCGAATTCCATCTGTGGCGCCATGGAGTTAAAGCGGGTGACAAAGGTCACCTCAGAAGCGCCCCATTGCAGCATGGTTTCCGCTACTGCAATTCCTTCGTAATGACCCACATCATCGCTTACGATCGCGTGCCCGATGGGACCTACCGGTCGGTTCGACATGAAGTCATGGCTTGACTGAACGTGAGCACGCTCGATCCCTAGCATGGGTAGACTCGGGTCGAGCAAACTTACGCCATCCATTCTTGGAGAAGATCCTGTTGCCGTAGTCACTACGTCGGGGCGAGTGGCGAGCACATCGTCCGCGTCAAAAAACGTACTCAGCCGAATCTCCACGCCCAATTTATAGAGTTGACCCTCGAGCCAATAGGCGATGTCCCCAATTGTGTGTCGAAAAGGCGCTTTCATAGCGAAATTCACCTGGCCACCCAGATCTTTAGACGCTTCCACTAAAGTGACTCGATTCCCTCTCAATGCCGCCATACGCGCAGCCTCCATGCCCGCCGGAGCGCCCCCGACCACCAGAACCGTTCGCGGCGTTTCTACCGTATTGACTTCGTCATCACGCATGACCCACTCGAGGCTCGTCGTCGGATTAACGGCGCAACTCATAGGAATGAGCCCCGACAGGCCGCCTCGATTGATGTTCGCCACGCACGCCTGATTGCACGCAATGCATGGTCGCACATCCTGCTCGCGCCCTTCCATCGTCTTGCGTACAAGATTGGGGTCGGCGATGGTTGCTCTTACCATACTAACCATTTCCGCCTGACCCAGGCGCACCACCTGATCTGCTTCCTGAAGTGTCCGAAAACGTCCTGTTACAAGGCGTGGCAGCTCAGTTAGTGCCGTAATGAATTCGTCACTTGGCAATTGATAGCCCGTTGGCTCCGACATCGAGCCGATCATTGCCGGCATGTCAAAGTAGCTACCGGTCGACAGATTAACGAAATCGATTAGGCCAGTGGCCTCGACCGCATGCAAAACCTTGCGGTTTTCAGATTGTGTCATTCCCTGCGTGAGCCCATCGGGTCCAATTCGCATGCTCAGCAGCAGATGTTCGCCTAATTCTCGACGGCAAGCAGCCAATATCTCCATTAGGAAACGAACGCGACTCTCAAATGGACCGCCGTATTCGTCCTGTCGGCGACTAAGCGCGGGCGAGAGAAATTGCTGCACGAGATAAGTGTGGGCAGCGTGGATTTCGACGCCATCGAGGCCGCATTCACGGACTAGGCGTGCGCCCTTGGCGTAGCCGCCAACGATCTCGCCAATCATGCCTTTGCTCATGGGTGTCGGCACAATACCAAGGAGCGGCGATGGAATGTCGGAAGGCGCCCAGGGAGGCGAGCCATCCGAGGTCCGGCCGCTGTGCCCCGCATGCCATAATTGCTGCATCAAGCGCATACCGGTGGGTGCCACCACGTCCACCAGCTTGCGGTAGCCATCGGACAGGCCAGGCTCGTAGATCCGCATCGGACCATAGCTTGAGCTATGAACAGAGCAAACCTCGAGAGTGGAAAGTCCGACGCCGCCTTTGGCGCGGGCAAGATGATACGCAATCAGCTTTGGTCCGAGGCTACCGGGCTCTTGCGCCCCAATGGTGCTTCCCTGGGCCGCCCGCACCACGCGGTTTTTTATTGTTACGCCTCGCATTGTCAGCGGTGCGAGGATATGCCGGTAGGACACAAACCCTTCCGACTTTGGAACGATCACTTCCGGCATGGCACCAACCTCTAGTTGTCGCGCCAAGACGAAATTCAACTACCGCGGCGGCTGGAAAGCCTGTCAGCCCGCACGTAATGCCGAACTGATGAACCCTGGACCTTTTAGAATCAATCTCAAGCGGTGCATGCGTATGAATCAATTGGCGGATTAATTGTACACGGCCAATGCTTGGCCGCAAGGTTTATCGGATTTGAGTTAACCGATCGGTAACCAGTTCTCGTAACGCTACGTCCAATTTTTCGCTCATGGCAGAACAGGTCGTCAGTTTCGGCAGGTTCACGCATGGTTTGAGACGATGGTCGTTCAATCCTCGACATCGGCCGGAATTAATTGACCAGCTGATTGGCCTATACTACGCTATATGCATTTAAAAAGCTCAAACGTATAGATGTAGCGGTTCGCTGCGCGTCAAAGGCTTAGGGGAGGCCAAGTATGATTAGGGGAGATGGTTTTTGTGCGAGCGCGGCGATTGTGCTCGCAGCGGTCGCGGGGGGGCCAGCTGTCGCATCGACAAATGCCGCTGGAGCGGATGCAGCGCAGGCTCCGAGTGAGGTGCAACTGGAAGAAGTAGTCGTCACAGCACAAAAGCGGCCCGAAAAGCTGCAGAGCGTACCAATTGCCATTTCAGCCTTGTCTGCTGAGTCACTTGAGAGTGCCCACGCCCAAACGACGATGGACCTACAATTCGACGTGCCCAGTCTTGAGTACACCATGACAGATGGCTTTGCGCAGGCGAGGATGAGAGGGATCGGTAATTCTAACAATCAAGTCCAGGTCGATCCGTCTGTCGGTACGTACGTCGACGGATTCTACATCTCCGGGCCGCAAAGCGGTCTGACCGATTTGCTTGGCGTAGAAAGAGTCGAGGTGCTCAATGGACCGCAGGGGACTCTGTATGGCCGAAACTCCGTGGGTGGGGCTATTAATATTTACACGCTTACGCCGACCCAGGAACCCGACGCGATGCTCGCGCTAACGGGAGGAAACTACGGTACAGCCCAAGTAAATGGATATGTCTCCGGAGGGTTCGGCGACAAGCTGGCCGTTGGAATTTATTTTGCTGGAAGTAGAAACGACGAGTGGACGGACCAGATTGTGATAGGCCCCACCAGTTCGAAAAAGCTAAATCAAGACGTTAGCGGTGCCGTTCGAATAAAGGCGGTATACACTCCATACGACTGGTTGAAGGTCTCGGCCAGTGCCGAGGTTTCGCAGTCAAATAGCGGCGATTTTGCCGTGTTCAGGGCTGATACCGCCAACTCTAGTCCTCTCGGCTGGGGGTTTGGTGCAACTCAGATTAGCGATAACTATACGCAAATTACGAACCAGCCAGATTGGTATAAGCAAAAAGCGTCCACTTACATTCTTCGCTCCGACGTTGATCTCGATTGGGCACGATTGGTAGGTATTAGCGGATATAGGCAACTTGTTCAGAACGGCGAGACCGATGCCGATGGGACCGATGCAAATCTCTTCAGCTTTGAGGACCAAAATTCTATTCAAATGTTTTCTCAGGAATTGCAGCTCATATCGCCGGAAGCTAGTAGCGTCAAATGGATTGCTGGTCTGTACTATTCTAATCAGCAGGCGGGGCAGAATCCGTTCCTGCTCAAGAGCTTACCCCCTATTTCGCCGTTTCCTGCAGCGACCGCACAGAGATTTGACGTCCTGTTTAACTCCTATGCGGCGTTCGCTCAGGCGACATTTCCGCTGACGGTGGTCGCACAGGACTTGAACCTGACTCTGGGCGGCCGCTACACAGTTGATGATCAGCATTTTACAGCAAGCCAGTTCTCCTCTCTCCTTGACGTTGCCACGAACAATCCCGCGTCGCCGATTCCGGGAAGCCAGATCGAATTCCCTCATCTCAGCAAGGATTGGAGCGCTTTTACGCCAAAAGTGACCCTCGATTACAAGGTGCTTCCGAGCACGATGGTCTATGCAACTTGGGCAAAAGGCTACCAGGAAGGTATTTTCAATGGCGCTTCTCCAGCCAGTCCTGGACCGGTCAACCCGGAAAAGCTGACCTCGTATGAGATTGGCTCCAAGTCAACGCGTTGGGATAATCGCGCCTGGCTCAACCTGGCCGCTTTCCACTACGACTTCAAAGATCTACAGGTCCAGGCCACCCCGAATGCGAATACTGTCGTTGCAATTATCGAAAACGCGGCCCGCGCCACATATGAAGGGGTTGAGGGTACGGCTAATGTGCAGTTGACGGGTGACCTAAAGCTCTCGGGTGGTGTGACGTATGTCGACTCCTATTACAACAGCTTTCCAAATGCGGCGGTCCTAATTCCAAACGGCGCCCCGTTTCCGTTTGGTCTGCAGACTGTTGTTATGAACGTAAGCGGTACTAGAGTGGAGCAATCTCCTCGTTGGGTTACGACGCTCTCCGCGGGCTATAACCACAAGTTCGATTCGGGACATTATGCGCACGCAAATATCGGCTGGTACCGCAACAGCGGATTCTACTGGCAAGCCGGCGAGTTGGATCACGAAAGCGCATACAATATTCTCAATGGTTCTATTGGCTACACCATCGGGCGATGGGACACTTCGTTTTGGATCACGAATGCACTGAACACATATTATAGGACCGAAGACGCGGCGACCGTCTTTGCAAATCTCGTTGAGAATTCGCCGCCGCGCATGTTTGGTGTCACATTCAAGTGGAAATTACATTGAAGTAATAATTATAAAAGCGGCACTTCGGTATGCGACGTAGGCCGCATGTCGAAAGTCGAGCTGTTGCACCGGGTTCTGTCTCTCACGCCGCTGAACAGGAGAAAGAGGTAGGATCTATTTGCCTTGGCCCCCTAAACGAGGGAGCGTCAGTCTTCTGAGAAAATGGCTGTAATGCAGTTCGCGAGCGCGTTTGCGAGGACAATCTAATGGCACCATCCAAGGTTTTGCGCACCGGAGAATCTGGAGACCATATCACCTACTGTCGTTTATGTGAGGCGACCTGCGGTCTAATTGCGCACGTCGAAAATGGAACCGTTACCCATATTGGACCCGATCGCGCCAGTCCGCATTCGCACGGGATGATCTGCGCAAAGGGTCCAGCCATGCGGTTCATCACGCATGACCCCGATCGTATTTTGCATCCGCTCAGGAGAAATGGGGCTCCCGGTCAATTTGAGCGTGTATCTTGGGAAGAGGCACTTGCCGACATCACCAGTGCGCTTGACTCGATCTTAAAGAAAAGCGGTCCTGATGCGTTTGCGGGCTATTTTGGAAATCCTCTGGCGTTCGCTACGTTTTCGATGACTCACTTTATAAGTTTCCTGAATGCGTGTGGCTCTCATAAGATCTATTCGCCGGGGTCCCAAGATACGGCAACACGAAGTGTAGCCTCGGATATAGTTTTTGGTGGACCCTTCATGTTTCCGATGCCAGATCTCGCGCGAACGGATCTCATCTTTGTCTTTGGCGCCAACCCCCTCGTTTCACGAGGATCGTTGTTTATGACGGCGTCAATTAGGCAAGATCTCGATGCCATAGCTGCGCGCGGGCGTGTTGTGATCTTCGATCCAAGACGGACAGAATCGGCAAAAGTGTACGAGCACGTCTTCGTGCGATCAGATGCCGATGTGTGGCTCCTGGCCGTAATCATCAGAACCATCATTGATTCGGGCAGGATAGATCGTGCTTTTCTAGAATCGCATACCGTGGGTTTTGGCGAATTGAGTGCTGCTCTTCATCAGCTCGATTGTCACTACGCAGCGGAGCGATGCGGAGTGCCATTGTACAAAATTCGTGATCTCGCGAATTCATTTGCCAACGCGGAACGCGCTGTCGCCTATGGACGTGTCGGCGTTTGTCGCGGCACCTTTTCGACATTGACGAATGTGCTAATCGATGCATTGAACATTATTACGGGGCGATTTGGCCGCCCGGGCGGCTGGGGTTTCGGCCTCCGACTGCGTAAGGATGGCTCGCACTTTGGAGGAGCGAGTGTCGGTACGCGGCGCACGCGTGTGGGCGGACTTCCCGACGTGGGAGGGCATCTACCCGGCGCACTGTTAGCTGCAGATATCGCAGCTCCGGGTCCTGGACAAGTCCGTGCGTTGATGGTCGCTGCGGGAAATCCGGTGTTATCCGTTCCGGATGGCAGGAAGCTCGAAGAAGCACTTAGTAAACTTGAACTAATGTTCTGTCTTGATTTCTACATGTCGGAGACAAGCAAATACGCGAACTACATTTTACCGGTCACAACTTTTTTGGAGCGTGCTGATTCAACGCTCGAGTTCACGCAGGCTATGGTACGTCCGTGCTTGCAGGCCACTCTTCCGGTCATTGCACCTATTGGTGAGGCACGCCCTGAGCATGAGATTTTTCCAGATATGGCACGCCGACTGGGTATGGCACATCCATTACCTTCCGTACTTCCCTCGGAAGCAATTGCATTGGGGATCGAGCCATCCCACGAGGGGTCAATCGACATGACCATTCGGCTCTCTGACTTCGGTGATCATTACGGCGCGCGACCGGCGGGAATCTCTCTTGAAAAGCTTATTCAAGGTCACCCATCTGGATTTCCGTTGGGTACCTCTGATCTGCTGGTTGACTCTCTATCACAGCTCGGTCATTCAGACGGTCGAATTCACCTCTGGGATAAACGTCTCGAGAGTGAATTCCGTCGGCTGGAGAATAGCGCTTCCTTGCCCGAGCCTATGTTTCGTTTGATTGGGCGACGTAATTTGCTTTCCATGAACAGCTGGATGCATAACGCAGAGCGGCTGGTGCGATCGCAGAGACCACGCTTGCAGATGAACGATCAAGACGGATACAGGTTAAAGTTGTCCGACGGTGCTTTGGTAAGCATTCAATCGAAGACGGGTAGAGTCGAAGCCGAAGTTGAGCTCACCGCTGACCTGATGCCGGGGGTGGTCTGTTACCCCCATGGGTGGGGTCATGATGGAGGTTGGACGCGGGCAAATCTATCCGAGGGTGTGAATTTCAATCTTTTGGCCTCGTCCGATCCGTCGGACCTGGAGCAGCTGTCAGGCATGAGTTTCCTCGACGGCATTCCCGTTACTATCGAACCCATCCTCGTTCATCAGTCGGCAGATGAGTCAGAAACGCGACGGCGGTCCGTGAGTGTGGCATGCGACAACTGAGCGATTCGCCGCGCTAGTGTCAGGCCTACCTGCGAGAGGAGTTGTCGTGAGTCAAAATCAATTAATCCATTAATTGTTATGGACGGCAGGTGGCCCCGTTGTGTATTCTCGGGCGGGAAGTGCCTCAACGGATCGCCGGTCGAGAATGTATGAGACCGCAACGTAGGAGAAAAGCCATGACGGATGCAGCGCTCGCCATACCCACGAAGCTCTTGCCATATGCTGGCAAGATCATGGATGTCGATACACATGAGCAATCACCCATCAACACTTGGAATGATCTCTATGGTTCAGTCGTCGATCCTCTGATCGAAGCCTTGAAGGTCATGAAGCTACCCGCGATATTGGATCTTCGGGAAAAGGACGATACGGAGATCAACGCCCAGACGGTATGGAAGACCAAGCTATTTAACGCTCCGGGAGCTTTCGATTTCGAGCGCCGTATTGAGGTAATGGATCTGACCGGGGTAAAGCAGCAAATCGTTTTCCCCGGCAATTTGGGGCTTTTTGCCGTGTGGGCCTATGCCGTTGCGGGAATTCCTGAAATGTTCAGCGCTCTTCCGGGATCGGCCACTGAACGCAGATCCTACGCCCGCAAACTGATAGCAAGCCACAATGAATGGGCCATAAGCGTCACTCGCTCGTCTAATCGGTATGTTGTAGTCGGCGCGCTCATCGGCGAAACGCCCGAAGAGCTGCTCGCGGAAGCAAAGCGCCTTTTGAAGCATGGAATTCGCGGCATTTGGATGCCCAGCTCGGTCCCGCCGGCCGGAGTATCGCCAGCGCATTCGCAACTCGATCCGCTGTGGGATGCGCTTTCGTCTGCGGACGTTCCGGTCTTGGCCCATATAGGGGCTGATCGTGACTTCTTGCGCACCGAAGTGTGGAAGGACGCGTCTGCGTTCGAAGGCTTCCGGGTGGGCGCGGAAGTGCCTCTCGATCCTTGGACACTCGCAACGATGAACCGCGCGACGGAGAATTTCCTCGCAACGCTGGTCATGGGTGGTGTGTTCGAGCGTCATCCCAAGCTGCGTTATGGTGCTATGGAGACGGGGGGTAATTGGATTGGGCCGTTAGCTCAACACCTCGACATTTGGATCCAGCAGACCGGCCTATTTGTCGGACCGAACGCAAAGAGACCCGAACTCAAGATGAAGCCGTCGGAGTACATTCGCCGGAATGTTCGCGTCGCGCCATTCGGTTTCGAGGATGTCGGCGATTACATTGCACGTTATGAGATGCCGGAGCTGTACTGCTATGGGAGCGATTTTCCGCACCTGGAGGGTGGAGTCGACCCGATGGGCAAAGCTGTCGAGAGCTTCGAACGTCACGGCATCAGCGAGGACATTATGAAGATGTACTTCGTCGACAATGCAAAGCTGCTTATGCCCCACTGACTTCAATGTCTCCACGTACTAGTGCGGCGGCCGAATCTGGGCACCTTCAGCGAAAGTGATCAAGGAAAATCTCGTGGTGACTCAGGTGCTTACAATTCCGAATCATGCCCCCGCTACCAATTCACGCGTAATTAATTGATTTATCGGAATATTGTCGAGTTTGCGATAGCACCACGCGCTACCAAAAGCTACCTATTCCACCGACCTCCGAGAGCCGCGACGCCTGCAGTCCAGACTCTCCTCATTTCTGAAAGCAGCTACCTTTTGCGTAGACCGACAGTCGCGTCGCCAGTTGATCGAACAGCAATCGGATTCGGCGACTGCTCCGCAAGTC
>Ga0335074_10001708_pt1 | contig 29640 bp, 26 predicted proteins | sample Lox_Sample_23_FD_206715 | JGI IMG/M metagenome (GOLD analysis project Ga0335074, IMG submission 206715) | Soil microbial communities from Loxahatchee National Wildlife Refuge, Florida, United States - Lox_Sample_2.3 | ecosystem: Environmental > Terrestrial > Soil > Wetlands | place: USA... | reverse complement strand
CCGTGATCTTCGCCAGTTCTTCGGGTGGCAGCGGCACCCGGGCGCGGAAGATGCGCTCGTAGCTCTTGAACAGCAGGTCCCGGCGGCCGCGGATGCCCGTCGCCGGGATCTGGGTCAGCACCTCGGTCACGTAGGCCTCGATCGTCGTGGCGCCGGTCGCCAGCGCGATCGAGACCCGGTGATGGCCGTCGATCACGAAGTGCATGCCGCCGACGCGGTACACGTCGATCGGCGGGATCGGCTCGCCGCGCCGCTGGGCCAGCGCGAGCCGCTCCCACCGTTCCCGCACCCGCCCGCTGGTGGGCCGGAACCTGCGGTCGAAGTCGCGGCTGGAGTCGACGGTGCCGACGATCGTGTCTAGCCGGATGGTCTGCAGGCCGAGCCGCCGCTCGCCGCGCATCCCCAGGGCGTCGACGACCTCCTGGAACGGCAGGATGACGTTGACGTCGTCGGGTCCACGGCGCAGCCGCTGGGCGAGCCGGGACAGCACCTGGCGGCGCCGGGCGCGCAAAAAGTCGTTCTCGACGTCGGATCTGGGGAACCCGGTATCAGCGGGCATCGCTGCGGCCCTGATCTCCCGCGCCGTGCAGCAACTCGGCCGCGCCGCTGCCTGGCACGATGTCGAGCAGGTGCCATCCGGTGACGTTGCAGACCACGGTGTGGCCGATCCGGCCGGACACGGCCTGCGCGCCGTAGGCGCGCACCGGATGCACGTGGCCGTGCAGCAGAGCCGCCGGGCGCAGAACCGTGGTCAGCCGGTGCAGCGCGGTGAACCCGCGGTGCGGCGGATCGTCCCCGTCCCCGACGCCGCGCGGCGGGGCGTGGGTGAGCAGCACGTCGACGCCCCGGCCGTCGCGCTGCCTGCGCCACAGGGCCGCCGTGCGCAGCGCGAGGGCGCGGCGGGCCTGCTGCCGGTCGGTGTACTGGTTCGGGCCCTCGCGGTAGCGCAGGCACCCGCCGAGCCCGGCCAGCCGCAGCCCGGCCGCGTCGACGACGTGACCGTCGGCGTTCACCGCGCCGTCCGGCCACGGGGCCCGGACCGGCATGCCCGCCCGGAGCGTCAGGCCCGCGCGGGACCACCGGTACCCGGACAGGTCCGGGTCGTGGTTGCCGGGAATGAACACCAGCGGAATGTCGAGGGCATTCATCAGCGACCCCAGGTACTCGAAGGGCAGATCACCGCAGGACACGATCAGGTCGGCGCCGCGCACCGGGCCCGGGTCGGCGGCGAGCGCCTCATCGATCTCGTCGGAGACCGCGAGCACGCGAACCGGCGCGGGTGGGGCGGGCGTGGCGGGCACGGCTCAGCCCGCCATTCAGTGCACGGCCGTTTCCCGGACGTCAAGGCCGCGCAGGCGCAGTTCCGCTTCCACCCGGTAGATCTCGGCCTGCGCCGCGTGGTCACCACCCGCCGGAGGCGCGACCTCGAGCCGCTCGCAGGCCGAGGTCAGCGCGTCGGTGTACGCGCCGCGCAGCGCCCGGACGCGGTGGTGCTTGGCGGTCAGGCCGGCCCTGGTCTCGGTGTCCTCGAGTTCCGCGCGCAGCCGGCGCAGGTCCGCCTCGAGCCGCTCGAGCGGCCTGCGTGGCGGGGCCTTGTACCGGGACTCGTTCAGCCACCGGGCCCCCCGCCACGCGAAGATCAGCGCGTACCCAGCCACGGGCATCAGCACGACGGCAATGACCACCTCGATCCAGACCACCCGTCCAGTGTCGGCCGGGCGGAACCGTAAAAGCAAGAAGCCATAGGCTCTGGGCGACCCAGGATCGGAGGCAGATGGACGAGAACGACGGCGGGCGGCGCTGGTGGCACGGTGCGGTGCTCTATCAGCTCTACGTCAGGTCGTGGCTGGACACCAACGGCGACGGCTATGGCGACCTGCCCGGCATCATCGAGCGGCTGGACTACCTTTCCTGGCTTGGCGTGGACGGCATCTGGCTGTCGCCGACGATGCCGTCCCCGGACCAGGACTGGGGCTATGACGTCTCCGACTACCTGGGCGTGCATCCGGAGCTGGGCACGCTGCAGGACCTCGACCGGCTGATCGCCGACGCGGGCGAGCGTGGCATGCGGGTGCTGCTCGATCTGGTTCCCAACCACACCAGCACCGAGCACCCGTGGTTCGTCGACGCGGCAACCGGCCGCGGCGCCGAGTTCCGCGACTACTACGTGTGGGCCGACCCAGCCCCGGGCGGCGGCCCGCCGAACAACTGGATCGACGCGACCGGGCACTCGGCGTGGGCGTGGCACGAGCCGACCGGACAGTACTACCTGCACCTGTTCCTGGACAGCCAGGCCGACCTGAACTGGCACGAGCCCGCGGTGCACCGGGAGTTCGATGAGATCGTCAGGTTCTGGTTCGACCGGGGCGTCGCCGGATTCCGCATCGACGTGGCGCACGGCCTGTACAAGGACGCGGAGCTGCGCGACAACCCGCCCGCGGCCACGACGGACCCGCTCGGCGGCCGGTTCGGCCAGGAGCAGACCTACAGCGCGAACCGCCCGGAGACCCACGGCGTGTTCCGGGACTGGCGGAAGATCGCCGAAAGCTATCAGCCGCCGCGGCTGCTGCTCGGCGAGACCTGGGTCCGGGATCTGGCCAGCCTGGCCGGCTACTACGGCCACGGCGACGAGCTGCAGCTCGCATTCAACTTCCCGTTCGTGTTCGCCCGGTTCGCCGCGGAGGACCTGTCCGGCGTCGTCGGCGCGACGCTCGCGGCGCTGCCCGCCGGCTCATGCCCGGTGTGGACGGCCTCCAACCACGACGTCGGCCGGTTCCCGACCCGGTGGTGCGGCGGGGACCAGCGCAAGGTCAGGCTCGCGCTGATGGTGCTGGCCACCCTGCCAGGCACCACGGTCCTCTACTACGGCGACGAGATCGGGATGACCGACGTCAGGGTTCCGCCGGAGCTGCGCCGGGACGACATGTCGCGGCAGGGGAGGGGCTGGGACGGCATCAGGGACCGGGGCCGGACTCCGATGCAGTGGGACGCCTCGCCGTCGGCCGGCTTCACCGCCGAGGGCGTGACGCCGTGGCTCCCGGTCGGTGACGCCGCCGAGAACGTGGCCGCCCAGCGCGACGACCCGGCGTCCGTGCTCAGTTTCTGCCGCAGCCTGCTCGCGCTGCGCCGCTCCGAGTTCCGCGGCGAGATCGTTCCGTATGAGCTGCTGGCGGCGGACGGCGCCTTGTGGGCCTACCGCGCTGGCCCGCTCACGGTCACGGCCAACCTCTCCGATCGGCCCGCGGCGCTCCCGGGCCCGGCCGGCGAGATCCTGCTGAGCACCGCGGCGGACCTGCGGTCACCCGGAGAACCACTCGGCCCGTGGCAGGGAGTCATAGCCGGAACGTGACGCCAGCGGCTGGGTCACGCCGGGCCGAGCAGCTTGGCGCGCAGCGCGGCGACGTCGTCCGGGCCGAACCCGTGCCCGGCGAGCCAGCCCGCCGCCCCGCCGTAGCGCGCGTCGAGCTGGCCGAGGAAGGCGGCCATGGTTTCCGGCCGCGGCGCGTCGACGGCCGCGGCGTCGGGCCTGCTGTTGATGTCGGCCGCGTACGTCCTTGACGCGCGCAGCCGGTCCAGGATCGCCTCCATGCGCTCGGCGCTGGCCGCGTAGTCCGCGACCACGGCGTCCCTGACGACGCCGACGGTGGTGAGCGCGAGCGCCACGACCACGCCGGTCCGGTCCTTGCCGGCGGCGCAGTTCACCAGCACCGCGCCGGGCGCCTGGGCGATGCTGCGCAGCGCCCCCGCCACCTGGTCCGGCCTGTCCTCGAGGTAACCGAGGTAGTAACCGGTCCTGACGTCGTCCGGGTACCGCGAGAGCGCCCCGTCGCGCCGCAGCACGGCCAGGGCATCGGCAGCGACGTCGGTGGCCGAGCCGGCCTCCGGCAGCACGGAGTGATACGTGTGCCGGACCGACCCGACCCGCGTCAGCGGTCCGGGCCCCTCGGACTCGATCTCCCCGGGGGCGCGCAGGTCGACGACCGTTGTCACGCCTACGTCGTCGACCAGCAGCTTGACGTCGGTCGGCGAGAGGTCCTGCAGGTTGTCCCCGCGTATCAGCCGGCCCGCCACGGTGGTCCGGCCGTCGTAGGTGTCCAGCCCGCCGAGGTCACGGACGTTGACGGCGCCATCGAGTTCGATCCATCCCACGCCTTCATCCTCGCTGCCCTTGATCCGGCGAGGGAACGCGGGTTGGTCTTTTTCGGTATCTATCCACCTTCCTGTCGCGTTGCGTTCATCGGCGTCATCACCGCCGGGGTGTCAGAACGCGCCGGTGCCGTCCGGGGTGCCCATGCCGGTGGGCGCGTCGTATCCCTTTTTGGCCACGCACAGGTAGTCGTAGCCGCACGTGGCGCCGCCCGCGCCGTTGAACCAGTCGTTGTTGCCCCTGGTGACGTCGAACAGCGAACTGGGGTGAGCGTAGGCGTAGCCAAGCGGGACCGTGGTCGCGTTGCCGGCCAGCGCGTACACACCGGCGATCAGCGGCGCGGACACGCTGGTTCCGCCCACGGTCAGCCAGCCGCCCTGGAGCTTCTCGTAGATCGGGATATTCCAGGCCACGGCGGCGACGTCGCCGACCGTGCGCATCGCGCAGTGCGGGTCGTGCTGCCAGGCGGGCTTGGCCACGTACGCCGAGCAGGCGCTGCCGCCTGCCCCGGCAAAGTTGTTCCAGACCTGCTCGTTCCAGCCCCTGGCGTTGCTGGCCTTGGTCAGCTGCGTGCCGCCGACCGCGGTGACCGTGGTGAGGTTGGCCGGGAAGTTCGCCGCGGTGAACCCGAGGTCCCCGTTGGCGACGACGATCACATGACCGGGGTGGTCGTAGTCGGCGGAGTAGGCCTGGCTGAAGCCGGACTCCTGCGTGCCGAAGCTGTTGGAGATCACCTGCGCGCCCAGCCGGGCCGCGGTGTTCTCGGCGGTGGCCAGGTTCGCGACGCTGTCGTTTCTGGCCTCGACGACCAGGATCTTGCAGTGCGGGCAGACCGCCGACACCATCGAGACGTCGAGCATGGTCTCGACGTCCCATCCCGAGGGCACCGCGGACGCGGGCAGCGGCCCGGCGTTGCCTCTTTCGTTGACCACCCGCAGGCAGCCGGTTGACTCCTTGCACGCGCCGAGCCCGTAGTGGCTGCGGTAGACGGCAAGGTTAGCGGCCAGCTTGGGGGTCTGGAAGGCCTCGACCACTGCCACGGTCTCATGCGGGTTGCGGCCGGTGGGCAGCTTGTAGGCTGCCGCGATGTCGGCGGGGCTCAGGCCCGACGGATGGGACGCGGCGCCGTGGACTCCCGCGGCGATCGCCGCGTTCACCCTCAGCTGCGGCGCGAACAGCGCGAAGCACCGTTCATCGCCAGCCGGGGCCGTCGGGCAGGCGGCTCGCATCGCGCCGCCCCCGGCCGCGGCCACGCTGGCGGCGGAACTTCCGGCGGTGGCGGTGAGCAGGCCAAAGGACACGATCGCGGCAGTGGCCGCGGCGAACACGTTGCGCAGGTTCATCGACGGTCTCCAGCCTGGATCATGCCGCGGTCTTGTAACCGCGGGTGATGGTCTCGGTGATCTGGTCCCCGGCCGCGTCGGCGGCGTGCACCCGCAGGCTCACGAAGGCCCCGGGCGGCGCGGTGAACGTCACGTTGAACAACCCGCCGCCCGCCGGGGTCACCGTCGCGGGCTGCCAGGTGGCGCCGCCGTTGACCGACACGGCCACGGTCGCCCCGGTGACCCTGGACACCGGAGCGTCCTGCAGGCGGCCGACTGTGAGCTGGACCTGCTGCGGGCCGGCCGGGGCGACGCCGTCGACGGCCATCCCGCTCACGTCGTACAGCAGGGTCATCATCCGCTGCACGGCGCACCGCTGTGATCCGTTGGCGCAGATCCACCCGGCCGGGACCGTGGCGCCCGGCCGGCGTGCCGTGTGCCACGTCCACACGGTCTGGCTCGCGGTGGACAGGTGGTAGATGCGCCCCGTCCGCGTGGCGCTGAGCGTGAACCGGACAACCCCGGGCTTGCTGGCGAGCGGAGCCTGGAGGAACAGGCTGGATCCGCCCTCGGCCAGCGCGGCGGCGTTACCCGCGGCGATCTTCTTGCCGTTCTCCTGCAGCACGTAGCTGCCGCGCAGCGAGCCCACGTTGCCGAAGATGCCGGGGGAGAACCCGCTGCCCGTGTGCCCGAACGTGTTGTCGCTGAACGGCGTGACGACCAGCGTCAGCGTGTTGCCGGAGCGGCTGGCCGACGGCAGCTCGGGGAATGGGTTGGCCGCGCCGACCAGGTTGACGTCTGGCCCGGGATGCAGCGGGTACGCGTTCCAGTTCTGCGTTGCCGTCTGGCCCGGGGTGAACACGCGGGCCGAGTCGGTCTGGCCGCCGGACAGCGTCGAGAACTTCTGGAAGTACGCGTTGGTCCACAAGAGCGAGGGCCCGGCAGAGAAGTTCTGCTCCAGCGACTGGGGCAGCCCGAACGGGAAGATGTCGGCCGAGACGAAGCCCGTCTCCTCGAACCCGAAGATGCCGAGCGGCTCCCACCCCCCGATCGACCCGCCGTCCTGGAAGTAGCCCGAGCTGGTGGTGGCGACGCTGCCTGGGGTCACCGTGTACTGCTGCGGGCCGATGACCCCGCCGGTACCGGCGAACGCCAGGTTGTAGTCGTACGCCGGGCTGGCGCCCCGCGGCGAGGTCAGGTACCCCGTCACGGTGGTCTGCAGCGTCCCGACCGTCGGTGCCTCGGTGGTCTCGTTCGTCCAGAGCGGCACGTTGCCGCCGTCGAAGCCGTTCTCGATCACGTCACCGTTGCCCGTGATCCGGTAGGTGGTGAAGGTGGCGTCCTGGGTGACCGCGGGCTGCGGCGTCACCATCTGAACCTGATCGGTGGCCGCCGGCTCGTCCACCGCCACCGTGGTGTCCGCGTCGACGGTGAACTGCGGCAGGGTCACCGACCGCAGCCCGGTGACGTTCGTGCCGGAGAGGTCGAAGAAGATCCCGACCGCCATGTAGTGGCCCGCCGGGACGCTGAACTTGACCGAGCCGTCGTCGAAGACGTTCGTCGTCTCGACCGGGTCGCCGAACTTCAGCAGGTTGTCCACGTTGTACACGCTGACCAGGTCACCCGTGTCCGGCGCGCCCGCGAGGTCGGTCCCGGTCACGGTCAGCGTGTGCATCACGAAATGCGGCCGGGCCGCGGTGGCTGCCGCCCGGCCGGGCAGGCCGATCGACACCCCGCCGGCGAACATGCCATCGGCGCCGTAGCTGCCGTGGGCGTGGTCGGCCACGAACTGGCGGGCCAGCGCCGCCCCGAACGCTGGGGCGGACGCGGCGGTCAGGTACCCACGTGCGGTGCCGCCGCGCGAACTTGTGATCGTGACCCCGGGCAGCCTGGGCGCGCGGCCGTGGTAGCCAACCTGGACCGGCAGCCGGCCCGCCGACTCCGCCCCGGCCAGCGAGCTCAGCTCGAACAGCGCCGGGCTCAGCCCTCGGTTCAGGTACGGCAGCGCGTCGGCCGGGATCTCGAACGCCTTACCGCCCAGGTCCAGCCGGATCAGGGCACCGCCGATTCCGTCGGCCGTCGTGCGGGCGACCGTTGCGACGAGCCCGCCGGGCCCTGTCGCGGAGACCGCCACCCGGTCGCCGTTGATCAGCGTGAGCGTCCGCGGCGCGGCGGTCACCGCCGCGACGGCAGCGGCCGTGCGCTCCACCGGCGCCGGGGCGGCCACAGCCGGGCCGGCGGTCAGGAAGGACGCCGCCCCGACCGCGGCGGCGATCGCCACCGTGCGCCGGGCGGTACGTTCGCGCCCCGTGGCGCGTGGGGGATTGCTGGCATTCATCCGTCTCGCTCCCCGTTCTCGAGCCATGGCACGCGGCACGATCTCGCCGCCCGCTCGGGCCGCGGCACGGGCATCCGTCTCGCTCCCCGCGGTCCTGCCACGACTCCGACCAGTTGCGCACAATTCGGGCTATTGCGAAGGTACCTCGTGTATTGGACGCCATACTGCCATGGGAGGTTGCCCTCGGAACAGGCATTTCTTACAGCTTTTCTGGTGCCGTTCTTCGGCTGGCCTGGTGCCGCCGTTCTGGCTGTTCTCGGCCATGGCAATCAACGGGCCTGGATTCCTGGACGGGAACCGTTCGGCCGCATGCAACGCGCCGTTTGGTGCATCGATGGCAGAAACCGCGCCGAACCCGGGCCGTGGCAGCCTGCGCGCGGCGGCTACCCTTGGCAGGTGCTTACCAGGGTTGATCTGCGCGGGGAAACCGCGGCCAGCCTCGGCAGGCAGCGGCTCGACGGGGTGCTGCCACGCGCCAGGCTCGACGTCGAGGCGGCACTGGACGCGGTGCGGCCGGTCTGCGAGGCCGTGCGGCTGCGGGGCGCGGCAGCGGTCAGGGAGCAGACCATACGGTTCGACGGCGTCGACCTGCCCAGCACCAGGGTTCCACGAGAGGCACTGGCCGACGCGCTCGCCGCCCTCAGCCCGGCCGTGCGGGCCGCGCTCGAAGAGGCGGCGCGGCGGGCGCGCCTCGTGCACGAGGCGCAGCTGCCGTCAGATCCCGTTACCAAGGTTGCCGAAGGAGCCACGGTCACGGAGCGGTACGTGCCCGTGGACCGGGCCGGTGTCTACGTGCCGGGCGGGCTGGTGGCGTATCCGTCCTCTGTGGTCATGAACGTGATCCCGGCGCAGGTGGCGGGCGTCGCCGAGATCGCCGTCGCCTCGCCGCCCCAGCCCGAGACCGGCGGCCTGCCGCATCCTGCGGTGCTGGCGGCGTGCGCGCTGCTCGGGATCACCGAGGTGCACGCCGCCGGTGGCGCCCAGGCGATCGCGATGCTCGGCTACGGCACCGAGGACTGCGCGCCCGTCGACGTCATCAGCGGCCCGGGCAACGTCTACGTCGCCGCCGCGAAGCGGCTGCTCCTCGGCCAGGTCGGGACCGACGCGGAGGCCGGCCCGACCGAGGTCGCGATCATCGCGGACGGATCCGCCGACCCGGTGTTCGTCGCCGCCGACCTGGTCGCGCAGGCCGAGCACGATTCGCTGGCCGCCTGCCTGCTGATCACCACCGATCCCGGGCTGGCCGACCGGGTCGACGCCGAGCTGACCGGGCAGGTCGCGGCGGCGCGGCACCGGGAACGGGTCGCCGAAGCCCTGGCCGGCCAGTCGGCGTGCGTGCTCGTGGACGACTACGACGCCGCCCTTGCCGTCTCGGACGCGTGGGCCCCGGAGCACCTGGAGATCCAGGCCGACGGCGCCGCCCGTCTCGCCGCGCGCGTCAAGAACGCCGGCGCGGTGTTCGTCGGGCCGTATTCGCCGGTGTCACTCGGCGACTACCTGGCCGGCTCCAACCACGTGCTGCCGACCGGCGGGACCGCCCGGCACTCCGGCGGCCTCTCGGTGCTGACGTTCCTGCGGGGCATCCACGTCGTGGAGTACAACGCCGCAGCGCTCGCCGAGGTCGCGCCGTACATCGGCGCGCTCGGCGGGGCCGAGGACCTCGCGGCACACGTGAACGCGGTCCGCGCGCGTAGCGCAGATGTCAGCGATAGTTAGCCGCGTCGTCATCGCGCCGAAGCCGTTTCCGAACCTTGGCTGTTGCACCGTGTGATCGTGAGGATCGCGGTCATAACCGAGTCATTCCCGCCCGACGTGAACGGTGTCGCTCACTGCGTCCTGCGCGTAGCCGAGCACCTGGTCCAGCGGGGTCACCACCCGCTGGTCATCGCCCCCCGCCCCGCCGACAGCATGCCCCGCCCGGACGGCGCGCTTCCGTACCCCGTGGTGCGGATGCCGTCGCTGCCGATGCCCGGGTACCCGGGCTTCCGGATCGCCGCCGCGGGTTCCGGCCTGCGAGCGACGCTGACGAGCCACGGCACCGAGCTCGTGCACCTGGCGAGCCCGTTCATGCTCGGCGGCGGCGGCGCGTTCGTGGCCGGCCGGATGCGGCTGCCGATGGTCGCCGTGTACCAGACCGACATGCCCGGCTACGCGCGCGCCTACCGGTTCGGGCCGGCGGGCCAGGCCGCCGCCTGGCGCCGCGTGCGCCGGATTCACAACGCCGCCGACCGGACGCTCGCACCGTCCACCGCCGCGGCCTCGAGCCTGCACGCCCACGGCATCCAGCGGGTGTGGCTCTGGGGCCGGGGCGTGGACACCGCGCGGTTCGACCCGGCCAAGCGCAGCGGGCAACTGCGGGCCGAGCTCGCGCCGAACGGGGAGGTGCTGGCCGGTTACGTGGGCAGGCTGGCCCCGGAGAAGCGGGTCGAGCTGCTCGCCGAGGTGGCGACGCTGCCCGGGGTGCGCCTGGTGGTCGTGGGATCCGGTCCGGCCGAGGCGGCCGCGCGGCGGGCCATGCCCGATGCCTTGTTCCTCGGCCAGCGCCAGGGAGATGAGCTGGCCCGCATCTACGCCAGCCTCGACGTTTTTGTGCACAGCGGGCCACATGAGACGTTCGGCCAGACCCTGCAGGAGGCCGCGGCCAGCGGTCTGCCCGTGGTCGCGCCCGCCGCTGGCGGGCCGATCGACCTGGTCGGCGACGGCGTCACCGGGTTCCTGGTGCCGCCGTGCGACCAGGGCGCGCTGGCCGGAGCCGTCGCCGGGCTGGCGGCCGACCCCGGACTGCGTGCCAGCCAGGGCAGGGCCGCCCGGCAGCGGGTGCTCGGCCGGACCTGGACCGCTCTTGGCGACGAGCTGATCGGGCACTACGAAGCCATACTGCGGTCCGCGAGCGCGGTGGAGGTGTCCGCGTGACCACGTTCACAGCCCTCGGCGACTCGATCACGCTCGGCGTCGGCGACCCGGTGCCCCTCGATGGCCGCCGGGCCTGGAGAGGCTGGGCCGCGCTGCTCGCCGAGGGCCTGCACGAGCCGCGGCTGCACGTCCTCGCGTGCTGCGGCGCGCGGATCGGTGACGTCGAGCGTGACCAGCTTCCCACCGCGCTGCAGCTGCGGCCGGAGATCGCCAGCTTCGTCGTCGGCGTCAACGACACGCTGCGGGCGAGCTTCGACATCGCGCAGGTCGCCGCCGCCGCGGCGCACACCGTGGGCGCGCTGCGCGCGGCCGGCGCCGAGGTGCTGACCATGCGGCTGCCCGACCCGGGGCAGATGCTGAGCCTGCCCGGTTCGCTGGCCCGCCCCCTGGCCCGCCGGATGCACGAGGTGAACGCCGTGCTGGACGGGCTGGCGGAGCGGTTCGGCACGCTGCATTACGACGCCGCGGGGGACGCCGAGGTGCACGACCCGCGGATGTGGGCCGTGGACCGGCTGCACCCCAGCGAGCGCGGCCACCGGCTCATCGCCTGCCGGTTCCACGACCTGCTCGCCGGGGCTGGGCTGCCCGCCGGGCCCCGGCCCGATCCCGAGCCGTCCAGCCCCCCGCCGACCCGGCTGGCCGAGTTCGGGTGGATGGCCACCAAGGGGACCGCGTGGGTGCTGCGCCGCTCGGTCGACCTGGTGCCCGGCCTGCTGGCCATGGCGATCAGGGAGTGGCGCTGCGGCGAGCCGGCGCCTAGCGCCACCATGGAACGCGTCGCAGCTGGGCCACGTGCTCCGCAGGGACGGTGATGTCGTTGGCGTGCTGCCCGAGGTCCTGAAGGTGCTCACGGACCCACAGCGGATGCGGGCCGAACAGCGGAGGGACCGCGCTGGCCGGCGGGAGCGCAGGGGCCGCAACGGGCGCTGGCGGGTCATGGCCGGGCGGCCCGACCAGGACCGCGATGCGCTGGTAGAAGTCGGTCAGCTCCGAGCTCAGGTGGCGCAGCGACTGCACCGGATCGTGGTTAGAGTCCGCGCCCATCGGCGGGCAGTAGGCGCGCAAGCCGGTCAGTGAGTGCGCGGTGAGCCTGAGCCGCAGCGTGGCCATGACCAGGCTCCACAGATCGTGCTTGGACGCCCGCTTGGTCCCCTGCTCGGACAGGAAGAGGCGGAGCGCGTCGTCGAGGCGGTTACCGGCGGCGACCGCGGTGAGGGCGGTGTCGGGTGCCTCCCGGCGCAGGCCGAGCGACCAGTCCACCGCCTGCGTCAGGTACGCCGCGCCCGACCGGAACGCGTCGGCGAGGTCGTCGCCGACCACGCCGCTGGCGCCGCGCGGCCAGAACAGCACCCCGACCACCAGGCTCACCGCGCAGCCGAGCACGACGTCCTGCACCCGGACCAGGCCGACCCTCCAGCCCGCCGGCACCAGCAGGTTGAACAGCACGATCACGGTGATCGTGAACGCCGCCTGGCCGACCGCGAACGGCGCCGTGCCCGGCGCATACGCCGCGATGAGGACCGCGATCGGCAAGGCGATCCACAACGCGGTGTACCCGGTGCCGATGGCCAGCATCAGCGCGGCGCCGATCGCGAAGCCCACGACGGTGCCGGCCAGTGCCCGCAGCACCGTCGCCCCGGTGGCGGCCGCGTTCGTGCGCAGCACCGAGAGGGTCCCGAGCACCACCCAGAAGCCGTGCTGGACGTCGAGCGCGTCGGCCACGGCCACGGCGACCGCGAGCGCTATCGCGCCGCGCAAGCTGCTGCGGAACCACACCGAGCGAATGGTGGCGTGCCGCGACGCGACGCTCGCGGCGCCGGCGAGCCCGGCGAGCCGCCCCGCGGTCAGCCGCCGCGCGGCCGGCGAGCCGCCCTCGCTCGTCTCGTACCAGCTGCTCCGCTCGGCGGCCACGGTCTCAGGGTCGGCCCGCCGGCTGGCGATCAGGGCGTCCGCCACGGCGCTCCGCGCGGCGACCGCGATCGCCTGCGCGTGCACCGCGTGCTGCGCGGCCGCCGCGACGCTGGCCGGGTCCCCGGAGAGCTCGTGCTGATACGCGGAACTGGCCTCCCTGGCGCGTTCCAGGCGGCCGATGTCCCGCGTGACGTCCTCGGCAGACACATCCTGGCTGGAGAGCAGCAGGGCCACGTCGGCGAGCACGGTCGCCGCCGCGCCGAGCAGGTCGTGGTCGGCCGCTGTCGCTCGCCGCAGGTCCACGTGGCCGTCCAGCGCGTCGGTGGTCAGCGAGGTCACCCACTCGAGCAGCTCGGTGATGTTGGCCAGGCCCTGGTCCGCCGTTGCCAGGCCGGTCGGCCGGTATGGCGTGGCCGCGAACAGGTTCATGAGCTGGTGCTCGGCCTCGACCGTCGCATCGCGGCTGCCCTGGTCGGCCTCACCGCGCCCGGCGGCCTGGAGGTGGCTGGCCAGCGCGTTGGCCAGGGCGGCGGCCGCGGCTCGCAGCCGGTCTCCCTGCGATCGCGGCGACAGCAGCAGCACCGCGGCCGTGCCGGCCACGGACGCCAGCCACCAACCCGCGAGCCGGGACGGGACGTCGCCGATCGTGCCGGGGGAGGCGACCGGCAGCACGTAGGCGAGCAGCGCGGCCGTAACACCCGAGGCGGCATTCGGCCCGGCCACCCCGGCAAAGAAGACGGCGAAGGCCACCGGGATCGTCACGATCACCGCGAGCCACGGGATGGCGTGCACAGCGGTCCCGATCGTCAGCACCACGCTGCCGACCACGGCGAGGCCGAGGTGCGCGATGGCCTTGTCCCGCCTGGTTCCGCCGAACGAAGCCAGGACAAGCGTGGCGAAGCTGCCAAAGGCAGCAAACGTCGCCATCTGCAGGTCGCCGATCACCTTGTAGGTGAGCGCGAATAGCGACGGCATCACGATCGTGGCGCGCACCGCCCGCATGGCGGCGGGTGTCGACCACGTCACGCGCCAGGCGGGCTGGCGCGGTGCCCCCGCAGAGGAGGGCCGTGACAGCCTGGCCCGCAGTCGCCGGGCGGGCGGGGTCGCGATCGCCGAATCGGACATCGGCACAAGCCTACAAACGGGCGCGGCCCGCGGGAATGCCCGGAACACATGAGCCGACTTACGACCGGTGACCGCCGTGCTGCAGCCGCGGGCCTGCGATGATGCACCGGTGAGCGCCGAAGAGCGGATCGCGGTCGTGACCGGCGGCAACCGGGGGATCGGCCGCGAGGTCGTTCGCCAGCTCGGCCGGCGCGGCTTCAGCGTGGTCCTCGGGTCTCGCGACCCGGTGGCCGGCGAGCGCGCGGCGGCGGAGCTGATGGGCGACGGGCTGGCCGTGCGGGCACACCGTCTCGACGTGACCGACACCGGCACCGTGGAGGCCCTCGCGTGGGAGCTGGCGGACCGGTACGGCCGGCTCGACGTGCTGGTCAACAACGCGGCCGTCCACTACGACACCTGGCAGCGGGCGTCCACCGCCGATCTCTCGATCGTGGCCGAGGCCTGGGATACCAACCTGATGGGCCCGTGGCGGATGTGCCTCGCCCTGCTGCCGCTGCTGCGCCGCGGCGAGCACCGCCGGATCGTCAACGTCTCCAGCGAGTCGGGGTCGCTGGCCAGCATGGGCGCGGGCACGCCGGCCTACTCGGTCACCAAGGCGGCGCTGAACGCGCTGACCAGGATCCTGGCCGCCGAGCTGCGCTCCGACGGCATCCTCGTCAACGCCGTGTGCCCGGGCTGGGTCGCGACCGACATGGGCGGCCCGGGCGGCAGGCCGGTCGCCGACGGCGCGGCCAGCGTGCTGTGGGCCGTGGACCTGCCCGACGACGGCCCGACCGGCGGCTTCTTCCGCGACGGCCAGCGCCTGCCGTGGTGACGGGCGGCGGAACGCCCCGGCCAGGCCCGTTAGGCTTGCCGGGTGAGAACCGGTCAGGCCCTGCCGCTGCGTGACGACCTCGCAGGCCGGCAGCCGTATGGGTCACCGCAGCTGGACGTGCCGGTGCGGCTCAACGTCAACGAGAATCCCTACCCGCCGTCGCCCGCCCTGGTCCGCGCGATCGCCGACGCGGTGGCCGCGGTGGCGGGCACGCTGAACAGGTACCCGGACCGGGACGTCACCGGGCTGCGGGACGACCTCGCGACCTACCTCGGCCACGGCCTCGGCCGGGACGAGGTCTGGGCCGCCAACGGCTCCAACGAGATCATGCAGCAGCTGCTGCTCGCGTTCGGCGGGCCCGGCCGCACCGCGCTCGGCTTCGAGCCGTCGTACTCGATGCACCCAGAGATCGTGCAGAATACGTGCACGCGCTGGGTGCATGCCGGCCGCGACGGCGGGGATGACGGCTTCGGCATCGACCCCGGCCGGGCCGTGGCTGCCATCCGCGAGCTGCGGCCGGACCTGGTCTTCCTCGCCTCACCGAACAATCCGACAGGGACGGCGCTGCCCCTGGCGGTGATCGAGGCGGTGTACGACGCCGCGCCGGGCATGGTCGTGGTCGACGAGGCCTACGCCGAATTCTCCCGCGACCGCAGCCGCACGGCGCTGGACCTGCTGCCGGGGCGCGAGCGCCTGGTCGTCACCAGGACGATGTCGAAGGCGTTCGCGATGGCCGGAACGCGCCTCGGCTACCTGGCCGCCTCGCCCGAGGTGATCCGGGCGCTGCTGATCGTGCGGCTGCCGTACCACCTGTCCGCGATCACGCAGGCCGTGGCGCGGGTTGCGCTCCAGCACACCGGCGAGCTGCTGGCGACCGTCTCCGACCTCCGCCATGAACGGGACGCCCTGGTGGAATGGGTGCGCGGCCGCGGTCTGGCCGCCGCGGATTCCGACGCCAACTTCGTGTTGTTCGGCACCTTTCCCGACCGGCATGCGGTGTGGCAGGGGCTGCTGGACCGTGGCGTGCTGATTCGCGAGGTCGGGCCGCCGGGCTGGCTGCGCGTGAGCGTGGGCACACCGGCGGAGATGGCCGCGTTCCGCACCGCCCTCGATGAGGTGCTCGCCGATGGCTAGCCGCACCGCGCGCGTCGAGCGCGTCACCAAGGAGACGCAGGTGCTGGTCGAGCTGGACCTCGACGGGGCGGGCGCAACCGAGGTGGAAACCGGAGTGCCGTTCTTCGACCACATGCTCGCTCAGCTCGGCAAGCACGGCTGCATCGATCTCGTCGTCCGCACCAACGGCGACACCGAGATCGACGCGCACCACACCGTGGAAGACACCGCCCTGGCACTCGGCCAGGCGCTGCGCGAGGCGCTCGGCGACAAGGCGGGCATCACCCGGTTCGGCGACGCGCTGGTACCTCTCGACGAGACCCTGGTCCAGGTCGCCGTGGACCTGTCCGGCCGGCCGTACGCCGTGCACACCGAACCGGAGCGCATGCCGCCAACAATCGGCACCTACGACACGACGCTGACCAGGCACTTCTTCGAGTCGTTCGCGATCACTGCCGGAATCTGCGTCCACGTCAGCGTCCTGACCGGCCGGAACCCGCACCACATCGTCGAGGCCCAGTTCAAGGCGTTCGCCCGCGCCCTGCGCGCCGCCGCCACCCCGGACCCGAGGGCACCCGGCATCCCCAGCACCAAGGGCGTGCTCTGATCGGGACCATCACCGGCCCGCCCGCCCGGCGCCCCCGCCCGCCCGTCCGGCACCGCCCGCTCGCCCGGCACCCCCGCTCGCCCGGCACCCCCGCTCGCCCGGCACCCCCGCTCGCCCGGCACCGCCCGCTCGCCCGGCACCGCCCGCTCGCCCGGCACCCCCGCCCGCCCGGACCGCGTATGAATGTGCGATCCGACGGGGTATTACCCGCCTTTTCGCACATTCATTCGACCGGAGACACGGCGCAGCCGCGCCCGGCGGGGCGCATAGTGACGCGGGACACCCTTCACAATATGTTGCTCTATACGTAATAATGAAGGTACGTAGACGCTGGACGTGAAGGGAAAGGGGCAGCTCACGTGACGACCACGACCGAGGCTTACGCGCTGACCAGGATGACGGGGGTGCTCGGCGCCCGCGTGGACGGCCTCGACCTGTCTCGCCCGCTGCCGGAAGAAACGGTGGCCTCGCTGCGCGACGCGCTCTCTGAGCACTGCGTGCTGATCGTCTCCGGGCAGGGCGACCTGACCGCCGAGCAGCAGATCGCGTTCGGGAAATACTGGGGCGAGCTGATCGCCATGCCGCCGGACGTGGACCTCGTCGACGGGCACGCCGAGCTGTTCAGGATCAGGACGCAGCCCAGGGACGACGACCCGCACTGGCACGACGACTGGCACTCCGACTGGACGTTCCTGGAGCGCCCGCCGTTCGTCTCGATCCTCGCCGCGAAGAAGCTGCCCGACGCCGGCGGCGACACGATGTGGGCCAGCCAGTACGCCGCTTACGAGCGGCTTTCCGCGAGGCTGCAGGACATCGTGAACGGGCTGCGTGCCGTGCACGTCCGCAAGAAGGGCGGCGGCGTGGAGAAGGGCGTGCACCCGGCGGTGCGCACGATCCCGCAGACCGGCCGGCGCGCGCTGTTCGTGAACGAGTTCTACACCACGCAGTTCGAGGGCATGACCGTCGAGGAGAGCGCCGGTCTGCTCGGCTATCTGACCAGGCACGCCACTAATCCCAACTTCAGTTTCCGCCATCGGTGGAGCCCCGGCGACGTGGCGGTGTGGGACAACCGGTGCGTGCAGCACTACGCGGTCGCCGACTATCGCGAGGAGCGGGAACTGCACCGGCTGACGATCGTGGGCGAGGTTCCCGAATTCCACTGACCGCCGGCCGCTAGGCCTGCTCGCGGGCGATCGCGGTGAACGCCTCGAGCGCCTCAGCGTCGGAGTAGTGGCTGCACACGTACTCGGCCGCCCATTGCTGCGCGCCCTGGTACCGGCTGGCCCCGATGGCTTCGGCGGCCGCCCGCACGTCGTACATCGTGCGCCGCAGCGTCACGTCGGGCCCGAGCAGCGCCCAGCCAGCGCCGGAGTGGCCGTAGGGCATGCCAACGCTGCTCGGGTTCACGACCCGGCGCCGGTTGACCAGCCGGTCGAACGGCATGTGGGTGTGCCCGCAGACCACGACACCCGGTTCCACGCCGTCCAGCGCCGCGGCCCAGCGTTCCGGCGGGCTGTCGACGAGCAGCATCTCGTCGTCACGGCGCGGCGAGGCGTGGCAGAACAGGGTGGGCCCGAGCCCGTCGATGTCCAGGGTGACGGTGAGCGGCAGCCCGTCCAGGCGGTCCCGCTGGGCACGGCCGATCAGGCCGGCGCTGGCCGCGGCGTCGGCGCCGTTTGGCCCGGGAATCTCGCCGCCGTCGAACGCGGTGACCATCTCGCGCTCGCAGTTGCCGTGCACCCACACCGCCCGGCCGCCAAGCTCCGCCAGCCTGTCGAGCGTCTCCGCCGGCATCGGCCCGAGCGCGATGTCGCCGAGCAGCACCACGGCGTCGGCCGCCGCCACGTCCGGTTCGTCGAGCACGGCCTCCAGGGCCGGCAGGTTCGCGTGAATATCGGCCAGCACGGCAGCCCTCATGCGCACCGATTATGCCCCGCAGCGGGGGTGCCAGACCGGCGCCAGTGCCCGCGATCGGCGGAATCTGCTTCTAGCGAAGGAATAACCCATCGGCCCGGCGGTTGGCGGCAGGTGTGAAAGCCATTGGTGTAACCGAGTTCGGCGGTCCCGACGCGCTGCACGTCGTGGAGCTGCCAGATCCCGAGGCCGGCCCGGGGGAGATCCGCGTCCGGGTGCACGCGGCCGCGGTCAATCCCACCGACACGGTACTGCGCAGCGGCGCCAGGCCGACGGACGCCCCGCCCCCCTACGTTCCCGGCATGGACGTCGCGGGCGTGCTCGACCAGATCGGCCCGGGCACGTCCACGGACCTGCAGGTCGGCCTCCATGTCATGGCTATCGTGGTGCCGCACGGCCAGAGCGGCGGCTACGCCGAGCGGGTCGTGGTTCCGGCCGAGTCCGTGGCCAGGGTGCCCGCGGGCGCCACGTACGCCGAGGCCTCGACGCTGCCGATGAACGGGCTGACCACGGTCCAGGCGAGCTGGCCGTACTCGCGGTGCGCGACGGCGGCCAGGTCGCGACCGTGCGCGGCTTCAAGGGCGAGCCGGAGCGCGGCATCACCTTTCACCCGGTCACGGTGCGCAGCTACGCCCGCGAGCACGCCAAGCTCGACAACCTGCGCCACCTTGCCGAGACAGGCCAGGTGACCCTCCGGGTGGCACGCGTTCTCCCGGCCGAGCGCGCCGCCGAGGCGCACCGGATCCTGGAGGCCGGCGGCACCCGGGGCCGGCTGGTGCTGGAATTCTGATCCCATGGCCGATGAGGATGTGCTCGCGATCGTGCAATGCGGTGACCCGGTGCTTCGCCGTCCCGCGGAACCCGTCGACCCGGCCGACCTGCGCACCGCCGAGCTGCAGCGCCTGATCGCGCAGATGCGCGCGACGATGGAGGCCGCTCCCGGCGTCGGGCTTGCCGCGCCGCAGGTCGGGGTGCCGCTGCGGCTAGCGGTGCTGCAGGACGGCCCGGAGCGGTGGGGCAACCTGGACGAGGAGGAACGGGCGGCACGCGAGCGGACCGAGCTGCCGTTCACGGTCCTGGTCAATCCCGTGATCACGCCCGTCGGCGGGAACGGCCTGGCGGGCTTCTACGAGGGTTGCCTGAGCGTTCCCGGGCTCGCCGCGCTGGTCGCGCGGCACCGTGCCGTGCGGGTCGAGGCGCTGGACGAACGCGGCGAACCCGTCGACCGAGTGCTGCGTGGGTGGCCGGCCCGCATCGTCCAGCACGAGGTCGACCACCTCGGCGGGCGCCTGTATCTGGACCGGGCCGAGCCCAGGTCGCTGTCGACGCCCGACAACTACGTCAAGTTCTGGGCCGGGCGGCCGCCAGCGGAGGCGGCGGCCGGTCTTGGATTCACGCTCCGTTAACCGGCCCGGCTAGCCTGGGCGGGTGGGGAACAAGGTCGTCGTACTCGACTACGGCTTCGGCAACATCCGCTCGGCGCAGCGCGCGCTGCAGCGGGCCGGGGCCGACGCCGAGGTGACCGCTGACTTCGACGCGGCGATGGGCGCCGACGGGCTGGTGGTGCCGGGGGTCGGCGCGTTCGCTGCCTGCATGGCCGGGCTGCGTAAGGTACGCGGCAACATGATCATCGGCAGGCGCCTCGCGGGCGGCCGTCCCGTCTTCGGCATCTGCGTGGGCATGCAGGTCCTGTTCGAAGAGGGGATTGAGCACGGCGCGCGGACCGAGGGCTGCGGCGAGTGGCCGGGCGAGGTGCGCCGCCTGAAGGCACCTGTGCTGCCGCACATGGGCTGGAACACCGTTGACCCGCCGCCGGGGTCGCGGCTGTTCGCCGGGATCGGCGGCGGCACGAGGTTCTACTTCGTGCACTCCTACGCGGCCACGGAGCTGCCGCTGCCGGAGAGCCAGTGGATGACGCCGCCGCTGATCACCTGGGCCACACACGGGGAGCCGTTCATCGCCGCCGTGGAGAACGGCCCGCTCAGCGCGACGCAGTTCCACCCGGAGAAGTCCGGGGACGCCGGCGCGACGCTGCTGGCCAACTGGCTAAAGTCGGTGCAGTGACCGACCTGTATTTGCTGCCCGCCGTGGACGTGGCCGGCGGTCAGGCCGTCCGGCTGGTGCAGGGCGCCGCGGGGACCGAGACCAGTTACGGCGACCCGCTCGCCGCTGCCCGCGACTGGCAGCGTGCCGGGGCCGAGTGGATCCACCTCGTCGACCTCGACGCGGCGTTCCGCCGCGGCTCCAACGCCGAACTGCTGGCGTCGATCGTCCGCCAGGTCGACGTCGCGTTCGAGGTCTCGGGGGGCATCCGCGACGATCCCTCACTGGCCGCCGCGCTCGACACCGGGTGCGCGCGCGTGGTCATCGGCACGGCCGCGCTCGAGGATCCGGACTGGGTCCGCGGCGCCATCGCGGCGCACGGCGAGCGCATCGCGGTCGGGCTCGACGTCCGGGGTACCCGGCTGGCCGCGCGCGGCTGGACGACCGACGGCGGCGAGCTCGACGACGCGCTGGACCGGCTCGACGCCGACGGCTGCCGGCGCTACGTGGTCACCGACATCACCAAGGACGGCATGCTGCGCGGGCCGAACCTGGACCTGCTGCGCGGGGTCTGCGCGCACACGGAGCGCCCGGTGATCGCCAGCGGCGGCGTCTCCAGCGTGGCCGATCTGCGGGCCATCGCCGGCCTCGTGCCGCTGGGGGTGGAGGGGGCGATCATCGGCAAGGCGCTGTACGCCGGAGCGTTCACCCTGGAAGAGGCATTGAACGTGACGCGCGCGGCCACCGGCGGAAGCCGTGCGGACCGCGAGGGCCGGCCCGTCGGCCCGAGCGAGCGTCAGCGGGGGGTCCGGGCGGTCGTCCCCCCGACTGGCAGGGTCGGCTGATGGCGGTCGCCGTCCGGGTCATCCCGTGCCTGGACGTGGACGGCGGCCGGGTGGTCAAGGGCGTCAACTTCCGCAATCTGCGCGACGCCGGCGACCCGGTGCAGCTGGCCGCGGCGTACGACGCCGAGGGAGCCGACGAGCTGGTTTTCCTGGACATCACCGCGTCGGCTGAGCACCGGGAGACGATGGTCGACGTGGTGGCGCGCACCGCTGACCAGGTGTTCATCCCGCTGACCGTCGGCGGGGGAGTGCGCAGCGTGGATGACGTTGACGCGCTGCTGCGCGCCGGGGCCGACAAGGTGTCGCTGAACACCGCGGCGGTCGCCAGGCCGGAGCTGCTCACCGAGGTGGCCGGCCGGTTCGGCGCGCAGTGCGTGGTGGTGTCGGTCGACGCCCGCCGCGCGTCAGGCAGCCTGCCCAGCGGTTTCGAGGTGACCACGCACGGAGGGCGGCGCGGCACCGGCCTTGACGCGGTCGCCTGGGCGCGCCGGGCTGCCGAACTCGGCGCCGGCGAGATTCTGCTGAACTCGATGGACGCCGACGGCACCCAGGGCGGGTTCGACCTGGAGCTGATCGGGTCGGTGCGGCAGGCCGTTGAGGTACCGGTGATCGCCAGCGGCGGGGCCGGCCGGGCAGAGGACTTCGCCCCGGCGGTCGCCGCTGGCGCCGACGCGGTGCTCGCCGCCAGCGTGTTCCACTTCGGCGAGCTCAAGATCAGCGAGGTGAAGGAGTCGCTCCGGGCGGCCGGCCACCCGGTCCGCTGACAGTCATCCTTAAATCAGCTCGCCCGACAACGCGCAGCATTTCTGCGATTCGCTCGTGACTGTCAGCAAAGAGGTAATGGAAGCCAAGCTGCGCGGCCGGGGAACGTACGTCAAGCCGCCAGGCGATGGGCGCTCGTAGCTTGGACGGCATGCCAAGCTAGGGGCATGAGCACGAGCGACAAGACCACCAGGGTCGGGATCGGCGAGTCCGCGCTCGACCCGAAGATCGCCGCGCGGCTGAAGCGCAATTCCGACGGGCTGATAGCGGCCATCGCCCAGCAGCACGACACCGGGGAGGTGTTGATGCTGGGCTGGATGGACGACGAGGCGCTGCATCGCACGCTGACCACGGGCCGGTGCACGTACTGGTCGCGCAGCCGGAACGAGTACTGGGTCAAGGGCGAGACGTCGGGCCATGCCCAGTGGGTGCAGTCGGTCGCGCTCGACTGCGACGGCGACGTAGTGCTGGTCAGGGTCGACCAGACCGGGGCCGCCTGCCACACCGGCGACCGGACCTGTTTCGACGCCGCCGTGCTCCCCGCGATCGTGGCGGACCGCGCCGAAGCGGGCTAGGCCCAACGCCGCTTACATATCAGGGGCGAACTTTCATGGAACGGCGGCCTTGGGACTAGGCCACCGCTTGGGGGGAGCGCTGGAACTGGGGAGCTAGCAGCGCGCGCAGGCCATCCTGGAACATCTCCTCGTCGACGTCCCCAAGGAGTGCGCGCTGCATGGCGAACCCGGGCCCGATCGCCATCAGGACCTTGGCCACCGACATCGGCGGCACGTCCGGGGGAATCAGGCCGCGCTCGGCGTAGACGGCCGCGAGCTCGGCGAGCGCGCCGCGCAGGCCGTTGAAGGTCTCGGCCACTCGCTCGGCGAGTGCGGGGGAGCGTAGCGCCTCGGCCCAGACCTGGACGGCCAGGTTGGCCAGTTCCTCCCCGGCATCCAGCCGGCCCACGGTCGCAAGGATCCGCCCCACCACGTCCTCGAGCGAGGGCAGCGGATCGGTGTCGAGCACGTCCGCGACCGAGGCAGCGAGCGCGGTGAGCGCCTCGTCGGCGATGGCCGCGATGATGTCGTCCTTGCCGCGGAAGTACCGGTAGACGGCGCCGGCGGACAGGTCGGCCTCGGTGAGCACGTCCTGCATGGACGTGGCGTGGAAGCCGTTCTTGATGAATCCGCGCCGGGCGGCGTCAAGGATCTGGCGGCGCCGGGCGTCCAGGTGCTTCTGCGTGACCCGTGGCATGTCTCCATTATAGAACGAACGTTCATTTTGACAAATCGGCCGCGGGGAGGTAAACATGTAGAGAACGAACATTCGTTTTGGAGGTGCGGGCCGATGCACGGCGCACATGCGAACACAGGTACTCAGGCAGGCGACACCGGCCAGGCGGGTGCGGTCACCGGCGCGGGCGCGGGTGCGGCCACGGGTGCGGTCACGGGCACGGGTGCGGTCACGGGCACGGGTGCGGTGACGGGCGCGGGTGCGGTGACGGGTGCGGTGACGGGCACGGGTGCGGTGACGGGCACGGGCGCGGGCGCGGGTGCGGGTGCGGGTGCGGGCACGGGCGCGGGCGGGGCCAGCGGCACGGGTGCGGCCAGCCGCGTGGGCGGCGCCCACGCCGGCTCCGGCATCCACCCCGCGATGCTCCTTCGGGCGGCCGTCATCATCCCGGCCCTGGTCGCGGCCGTCGCGATATCGGCCTTCGCCTGGTCCGCCGCGCGGCTCGCCCCGCGCGACGTTCCGGTGGGCGTGGCCGGGCCGGCCAAGGTCGCAGCCACCATCGAGCACCGGCTCGACGGCGGCGGGGCGTTCGACACCCACATCTACGGTTCCGAGGCTGCGGCAGTGACGGCGATCAGGCACCGGGAGATCTACGGCGCGTTCGTGGCCGGGCCCGGCGGGCTGACCGTGCTCACGGCGCCGGCTGCGAGTCCCGCCGTGGCCACGCTGCTGACCAAGGTCGGCGAGGAAGCGGGCCAGCACGCGGCCGCGGGGAGAGCAGTCCCGGTACGCGTCGTGGACGTGGTGCCCGCCGATCCCAGCGACCCGCAGGGCATCGTGCTCGACTCCGCGTTCCTGCCCCTGGTGATCATCGGGTCCCTCGGGGGCGTGATGACCTGGGTGGCCGGCCGGGACGGCCGCCGGGCTGGCTATCCGCAGGCCGGTGTGCTGCTCGTCAAGTCCGCGCTGATCGGCCTCGTGGTGGTCGGGATCGTGCAGGGCTGGCTCGGCGTCATCCCGGGGGACTGGCTGGTCAACGCGGCAGCGATCAGTCTCACCGTGATCGCGATCTCATCGACCGTCTGCGGGCTCGGGGCGCTGCTCGGCGCGCCCGGAGTGGCGCTCGGCGGGCTGCTGATGGTGTTCGTCGGCAACCCGTTCTCCGGTGTGTCCTCCGCGCCGCAGCTGCTGCCGAGCCCGGCGGGGACGCTCGGCCAGATCCTTCCCCCGGGTGCCGGCGCCAGCCTGCTGCGCAGCGCGGCGTTCTTCCATGGATACGGATCCGGTGCCCACCTGATCGTGCTCGCGATATGGGCGGGCTGCGGGCTGACCGCGGTGATGGCTAGCCAGGCCGTGCGGCGCCGGCGCGCAGCAGCGGCGGGCAAGCACGCCGAGGTGTGGGCGGAGCCCGGCGTGGTGACTGGCTGACGAGCCACCCCGGGGCTATTCGGGGTGCTCGATGTCCACCGGCGGAAGGTCTTGGACCTGCCGCTTGGTGATGCTCAGGCGGATGCCGTCGTCCGGGTCGACCTTGGCGACGGCGCCGATCGGGATGGCCACCTCTTTCTTGCCCCACAGGTGGCCCTCCTGCAGCAGTACGTGGGTCACGTGGCGTGAGTTCCGGTCGACCACGAGCCCCTGGACCCGCCCGATCGCGCCGTCAGTGGCGTGCACGTGCTCGCCACGGCGCACCTCAACCTCACCGAGCGGGGTCGTGTCGTAGACGACGCCCATCGGGGCCAATTCCGGGCCGAATCCGGCCAGGCCCGGGCCGAGGCCGTAGTAGGGCCAGGAGAGAGCCTGGTCGGGGCCGTAGGCCGGGACGCCGCCTGCGCCCGGGATGAACTGGGTCTCCTCGGCATCGTCGAGCTGATCGAACTCGGCCGTGGTGCAGCGGAGCCTGATCTGGCCGGCCGATGCGTCCACGAGATCGAGCGGAACCAGCTTCGCCAGGCCGAGCCGGTGTTTCGGCTCGACGACCAGGTGTGTGACGGCACGGGCAACCGGGTCCACGATCACGCGGCACACCACGCCGCAGGCCCCGTCGCTGCAGCTGACCTCGGCGCCGATAGTGAACGGCAATGTCTCTGCCACGGTGATCCTCCTCGATGTGGTCAGCGATACCCGCGTCCGGCCGCGGCAATCACGGGCCACCCCCGGCAAAATCATGCGAAGGTGATAAGCCCGGAAGCGTACTGATATTGCCAGTCACTACCCTCATAGGGTGATCGGTGGAGGGGAGCTCCCGGCGTCGCTGCCGCCGCGGAGGGCGATTCTGCGCGCTGGAGCCCTCGCCTCGATGGCTGCCGTCTGGAGCGCCGGGCTGGCCCCTGTCGAGACGGCCGGGACCGGCGCCCAGCGTACGTACGACTTCAATCAGGGCTGGCTGTTCGGCGGCATGTACGTCACGGGCTCCGCCGACCGCGACTACGACGACAGCGCCTTCGCCCGGGTCACGCTGCCGCACACGGTCGTGCCGCTGTCGTGGGGCAACTGGGATCCGGCGTCGTGGGAGGCGGTCTGGGTTTACCGCAGGCACTTCACCCCGCCCCGCCTGCCGGGCGGCGGCCGTGGCCGCGTCTTCGTCGACTTCGACGGCGTGATGGTGAACGCCACCGTGCTGGTCAACGGCAGGGTGGTCGACAGCCACCAGGGCGGCTATCTGCCGTGGCAGACCGAGCTGACCAGCCATCTGGCGAGCCGCGATAACGTTCTGGCCCTGATCGTGGACTCGCGATGGCTGCAGGTTCCTCCCGACGGTGCGGCTGGTGGCGCCCGGGAAGTGGATTACCTGCAGCCGGGCGGCATCTACCGTGAAGCCACGCTGCGCGTCGTCCCCGAGGTGTTTCTTTCCGACGTGTTCGTCAAGCCCGTTAACGTGCTGCGGCGTGACCGCAGCGTGCAGATCCAGGCCACGATCGACGCCTCGGTCGTCCCGGCCGGCCCGGTCCAGATCAGCGCCCAGGTGTGCGACGGGTCCAGCGTCATCGCCACGGCCTCGTCGTCGGTGGCGATCAACGAGACCGGCGCGACGTCCGTCACGTTCGGCGTGACCGGGATCGGCGACGTGACGCTGTGGTCGCCGGACTCTCCGAAGCTGTACACGGTCGTGGTGACGCTGGCCCCCGCGGGCCGGCCGGCGCACACCGTGACGGTCAGGACCGGGTTCCGGGAGGCGCGGTTCCGGGTTGACGGCTTCTACCTCAACGGGAAGCGGCTGGCGATCTTCGGCCTGAACCGGCATCAGCTCTTCCCGTACATTGGCATGGCCGCCCCCGGGCGGCTGCAGCGCAGGGACGCGGAGATCCTGAAGTACGACCTGAACTGCAACATGGTGCGCTGCTCGCACTACCCGCAGTCGCCGGAATTCCTGGACGCCTGTGACGACCTGGGCATCATGGTCTGGCAGGAGCCGCCCGGCTGGGGCTACGTGGGCGACGCCGCCTGGCAGGGCCTCATGCTGCAGAACGTCCACGACATGGTGATCCGCGACCGCAGCCGGCCGTCGGTGATCGTCTGGGCCACCCGGCCGAACGAGGCGCCGAACTATCCCGCCCTGTACGCCCGGGCCCGCGAGCTCGCGTACCAGCTCGACGGGAGCAGGCAGACCACGGGCGCGATGATCAACTATTCCATGGACGGCTGGGCCGAGGACGTGTTCGCCTATGACGACTACCAGCACAGCGACGGCAACGCGGTGCTGAAGCCGCCGATGCCCGGTGTGCCGTACCTAGTCAGCGAGGCCGTCGGCGCGCTGGACGGGTCGCCGACCTACCGCTGGGGCGATACCGGTGCGGTGCTGGCCGAACAGGCGCTGCTGCACGCCCAGGTGCACGACGCCGCCCAGTCCAACACGCGTTACGCGGGGCTGCTCGGCTGGGCCGGGATCGACTACGCGTCCTACCACGGCGGCAGGCGGATCTGGGACGGGCTGAAGACGCCCGGCGTCTTTGACACCTTCCGGGCGGCCAAGCCCGGTGCCGCGTTCTACCGGTCACAGCGGGACCCGCTGGTGGAGCCGGTGATCCTGCCGGTCTTTTTCTGGGACTTCGGCCCGGACTCGCCGCCGTTCGGCCCCGGACCGGACGCCATGATCGCCACCAACTGCGATCGGCTCGAGATCTTCGCGAACGGCTACCACATCGCCACCGGGACCCCGGACACCTCCCGCTTCCGAAACCTCGCCCGCCCGCCGGTGTTCGCCAACCTCCTCGTCGATGGCTCCAACCTGCCCGAGCTGCGCATCGACGGCTATCTCCATGATCGGCTCGTTGCCTCGGTCCGCATGTCGGCCGATACCGCGCAGGACCGCCTGGTGCTGGCCGCCGAGGACGCCTCGATCCGGGCGGACGGCACGGACATGACCCGGCTGACGTTCCGTGCCGTCGACGCGTACGGCAACCAGCGGCGCTTCGCCACCGGCCTGGTGCGCCTGTCCCTGGCCGGCCCGGCCACGCTGATCGGCGACAACCCGTTCGACTTCGGCGCCTACGGAGCCGTTGGCGGCGCGTTCCTGCGGTCCAAGCCCGGCCAGCCGGGCCCGGTCACCGTTACGGCCCATCATCCAGGGCTCGGCTGGGCCACGGCCGAGATCACGGCCGCCGCGGTGACCTGAACAGGCGCATCGCCTGGCGGTCGTGAAATTGCTAGACGAACTTCGTCCGTATTATGCTGGCCATCGCGACGCCGGACCTGGAGGAGCTGCGCATGACGGGGAGCCGAGGCGCCCCCGCACGCATCGCTCCCATCGCGGGCCCGGTGACGGTGACCGGGGTGGCCCAGCGACAGGCGTGGCGAGCCCGCGAACTGCCCCCGGTCGAGCAGGTTCGCTCCGGCGTATGGTCCGTGCCGGTGACGATCCCGGACAACCCGCTCCGCTACACGCTCGCCTACCTGCTGCTTTCCGATACCGGCGCGGTCGTCGTGGACCCCGGCTGGGATCACGAGGGCGGCTGGGAGGACCTCATGGCCGGCTTCGCGGCCGCGGGTCTGGCGGCCGACCGCGTCACCGGGATCGTCGTCACCCACGTGCACCTGGACCACCACGGACTCAGCCGCCGCCTCAGCGAGGCATCGGGGGCGCCGATCGCGATGCACGCCGCCGAGGTGGACGCCCTCCCATCCCGGATCAGGGAAGCCACGGAGTCCGACGCCATGCAGACCTGGCTGGCCCGCTGTGGCGCGCCCGCCGACGTCGCGGCCGAGTTCAACTCCGACCTCGCCGAGATGCTCGGCGTCTTCCGCCTGGCCGAACCGGACGTGCTGCTGAACGACGGCGACTCTCTCGACCTGCCGGGCCGGCAGGTGCGGGTGGTCTGGACGCCCGGCCACACTCCCGGGCACATCTGCCTGCACGACGCCGACCACGACGTGCTGCTGACCGGCGATCACCTGCTGCCGCGGATCTCGCCGAACATCGGCCTCACGCCGGGATCGAAGGACGCGCCGCTGGCCAGCTACCTGGACTCGCTGCGCGCGCTGGGCGGCTATGACGGCGCCGAGGCGCTGCCCGCCCACGAGTACCGGTTCCGGGGGATCGCCGGGCGGGCGGGCACCCTCATCGAGCATCACGACGCGCGTGCCCAAGAGGTTCTCGACGTCATCGCGGCGTCGGACTACGCGACGGTCTGGGGCGTCACCACGAAGCTGACCTGGTCCCGCGGCTGGGATCAGATCAACGGCTTCATGCGCCGGGCCGCGCTGTTCGAGACCGCTGCGCACATCCAGTACCTGGAGCAGGAGGGGCGGCTGGCCATACGGCCCGGCGCACCCGGTGAGCCGGACCGGCTGGAGGTCGTGCCCGTCGTGCCCGCCGGCCGCTAGCCGAGCCAGCGGTCGAACCACCCCCGGATACGTCGTATCAGGTCGAGCCGGTGATCCCGCTCCTTGATCGGGTGTCCCTCTCGCGGGTAGACGATGAACTGGTGATCCCGGCGCCGACCACCGCTGCCTTGAACCGGTCCGGTCTGCCCGACCGCCGGTCGGCGATGGCGCCGTTCCACGCGGTCAGCGGCTCACCCACGGATCGGTTACGCCCGGCCGGGCCTGCGGGTGCGGGGCAGCTTGGCCCGGGTGTCGTCGTCCGCCGGGCTGTACACGGCGATGCGCAAGTCCGCCATGCCCGAGACGTCGAGTTCAGCGCGGTTGAACGTCATCGGCCCGGCCTCGGGGTGGCTGAACCGCAGGATGCGTGGTGCCGGCCCGGCGACCTCGTGGCGCGCCCATAGCTCGGCGAACTCCCGGCTCAGGCTCGCCAGCCGGCGGATGTCCTCGTCCCACTCGGGGTCGCCGACATGGTGCGCGTAGGCCGCACGCAGCCGGGCGACCATGTACGGGATCTCCTCGTCGTAGTTGAGGAACTGCTCGCGCGCCCGCGGCTCGGTGACCGCGCACCACAGCAGGTTCTTGTGCACGCACGGCAGCGTGTGCCAGTCCCAGAACATCTCCTCGTGCGCGCTGTTCGTCTCGACGATGTCGAACCGCGCGTTGATCAGCACGGCGGGAAGGGGGTCGAGCGAGTGCAGCGCGTCGCGGACGGCCCCGGGCACCTCGGCGG
>Ga0335074_10001707_pt1 | contig 29648 bp, 34 predicted proteins | sample Lox_Sample_23_FD_206715 | JGI IMG/M metagenome (GOLD analysis project Ga0335074, IMG submission 206715) | Soil microbial communities from Loxahatchee National Wildlife Refuge, Florida, United States - Lox_Sample_2.3 | ecosystem: Environmental > Terrestrial > Soil > Wetlands | place: USA... | reverse complement strand
GGGCCGTGTGGCGCGCATCGTGCTCGGCGCGGACGGAAGCGGGGTCGGCGTGCTTCGGGACACCGGGAACGCGGTGGGTGAGGTCGTGCAGGAGCCTCACGACCAAGGGGTACGGGCGTTCGGACTCGCCGGCCCGTTCGGGCTGGGCAGGCGGTGTGACCGGCTGGGAAGCTGCAAGCTTCCGAAGGGCAACCACGTAGGGTTCACCCGTCGCTGCGGCACGCTCGCGAGCGGCGCGCTTACGGGCACGATTTGACGTCACGTCCACTCCAGTAGGGCCAAGCCCCACGTCCCTGGCCGCGCGAGGAAGTGACGGTCAGAATGAATGCGACGACGCACGAATCGGAGACCCTTGTCCTCGTTGCCGCTGCTCACGTGGGAAGCAGACGACTCGGAGTCAGGCAGGTGCGGCTGCCAAGACGACTCTAGCACTGCCGGGCACGCCACAGCCCGCACCGGGGGCACCTGTACCGCCTTGCAGCGCGCCAGCTTCCAGGACGGCCCTGAACTGGGGGCAGCGCTCCCGGCCGACGACTGTGCACAGGCCCACGAGGACCCGCAGCTGGTCTTAGCCGCGCTTAGCGGCAGGCTGACGGGGCTGAGACCAGCGATGCCGCACGGGTGCCCGTCGATGAGCAGGACCGCCTTTCAACGCGCTGGGTCGTCAAGCGGGTCACGGCCGCAGGAAGAGCAGACGCATTGCCGCCGGGAACCCGGGGCAATGGGTCTGCTAGATCGCTGGAGGCGTTAAGCCGACCTGGCCGACACGGGGTCGGCGTCGATGATCTGCTGGTGCAGCTGCTGGATCTCGGGTCCTGGCTCGTTGCCGAGCTCCTCAACCAGCAGCTCACCGAGCTGGTCGACCGAGAGGTGTAACGCCTGGGCTAGCTTCGGCCGGGTCCACGGCAGCGGGTCGCTCGCGCCGCCCTCCCAGCGCACGACGGTGGAGCGGTCTACATCCAGCTCGCCCGCTAGCGCCTCCTGGTTCAGGCCCACCGCCTTGCGCCGCTGCGCCAGGCCACGCCGCTTCGCTGCCATGCCCGCCTCCGGCCCCGGAATGGGCGGATAGTAGCCCACTTTGCCCCGTCGGCGTGATGTGCACAACATGTCCGCCTGGAGCGCCGGTGAGCCGGCCCGGTGTGACATTCCTGCGGCCTTCCTGCGACGTTCATGCTCTAGTTGCGCCGGTCCCCCTGTGATTTGATCCTCGCGGGCATCACGAGAACGCGATATTAAGGAGGAGAGGATTGTTAAGTGCCAGGCGTCCGAGCCGCTCTAGCCATTCCTGCCATCGCCACGGTTGCATTGTATGGGGCCGTTCTTTTCAGCGCTGCGGGAACGGCTGACGCCGCCGCGAGTACCCCGCAGGCCACGGCGAGCCCCCAGCTAGCCGCGGCGAGCGCAAATGCGGAAGTGACCCTTTATTGGGGCCTGTACACCAGCCCATTCCTTTGTAGCCTGGCTGGCCGGGGCCTCGAGGGTACCTACCAGAGCACGGAGGCCGGCGTCTACTACATAGTGGGCTACAAGTGCGTAGAAGACCCCGATGGGGGCTACAGCCTCCTCCTGATCGGGGAACCCGCCGTGTGCCCTTCCGTCTCCACCCAGCCAGCCAAAGTTGAACAACCCGACACAAGCGGGTCACCCAGCTCACCGTCTGCTAGAAGGTCGGCGAGCTGCAATCCCCGCTCGTCAGCGTGCAACGTCGGTTTCGCGCTGGGCGCGGACGAGCGTCTTGGCGATCCGGGACTGGTAATGCGCAAGAAGCGTGCCCCTACTGGGTACTCAGCAGGACGCCGACCATGACGGCACTTGCAGCTGAGCGGTTCTGCCAGTCGTGCGGAACGCCCGGCTGCTGGACGACCGAGTCACCCGGGCGAAGCACGACCTCGTGTCCGCCGGCCACAAGCGTGACCTCGCCGCGCAGAATGGTGACGTAGTCCAGCGTGCTGGTGGCGTGCGCTCCCTGGAACTCGGCGTGCTCGGCTTCGCCAGGCTCGCCGGTGCCGGCGACACTCCCCCCATCGTCGGCAGGCGCTATCTCGACGATCCGGAAGCAGGCGCCGCCCGGGGTGGCTCGAGCGCCCAGTGCCGCGTGGAGGTGTCGGTGTCGCCCGGCGCCATAGGGCTGCGGCCAGAGACCCACAGCTCGGTCGTGGTGTACCGGCCCGCATGGATCACCGTGGGCGGCTCGCCCGCGGCGATGACGGTGGGATTGCCGCCCGCATCGAAACCCGTCACGACTCTGTTCACGCAAAGCTCCATTTTCTGGGCGGGAAGGGCGCCGACAAGGCCGTCTGCGCGGCAGGTAAGTCAGGCCCGGGGGCCGACAACGTGGTCGCCCTTCCCGCACGGGCTATCTTGCGCGGTTGCGGGGGTGGCGGTCAAGGCGTCCGGGCCCGGCCGCGGCCGGTCACCGCCCGCCGGTCACCGCCCGCCGGTCACCGCCCGCCGGCTACCGGCCGGACCGGAGCGCTGTCCCGGTAGGCGCGAGCCATCGCCTACCGGCGCTCGATGTGGCCGAACGCGATGTTGCGGGTGCCGCTGGCCGTGTCAGAGTTTGGTCAGCTTGGCGCACGGCGTCATGATCCGCACACGGCACGAACCGAAATCCACGAGCAGGGTCGCGTCGAGCTCGACGCCGATGACCCGGCCGAGGCCGTACTTATCGTGGGTAACCTGATCCCGCACGGCGAACTGCTCAGCAGGCGCGGCGTCGGCTGGAGGGGCGAACGGGCTGGTCGGCAAGAAGCGCCGGGTCGCGGCGCGGGCTGGTTTCATCACTACCAGTATGCGCCTGCCGGGCCACTCGTCACCGCTTCCCCCGCACCCGGCGGACGGCTCACACCAGAGTCCCCCGCTCACCTGGCCGCGCGCCGGGCGAGTTCATCCCCTCCGCGGCGGGGTGATCCGGGCGGCTATGAAGCCGCAGCGTTCCCGGTCTCATCAGCTTGCTGCGCTTCGGCGGCTAGCCCGGCATCCTCCTCCCGGTAGAACTGATGGTGAAGCCCGGCTGCGAGCGCGCCCCCTACCAAAGGCGCGACGACGAACAGCCACACCTGATTGAGTGCCGTGCCACCGACGACGAGGGCCGGGCCCAGACTACGTGCCGGATTCACCGATGTACCGGTGATCGGAATGCCGACGAGATGGACGACCGTCAGGCTCAGGCCGATGGCTATTGCCGCCGTCGCCGGGTTCCCCGTCGCCGAGGTCACCCGGAGGACAACAAAGGCGAAGATGGCAGTCAGGATGATCTCGAAGATGAGCGCTCCGCCAACGCCGACGTGGATCAGCGACTTGCTGCCCCAGCCGTCGGTTCCCAGGCCGGTGATGGCCCTGCTGTACAGGGGCGAGGTGCTGAACGTTCCCCACAGCGCAAGCGCGCCGACGATCCCGCCAGCGAACTGGGCGATCCAGTAGCCGACCGCCTCCACCAGCGGGATGCGGCCCGTGAGCAGAGCGCCGATCGTTACCGCCGGGTTGACGTGACAGCCAGATACTGGCCCGATCAAGTACACCAGTGAGAGCAGCGTCAGGCCGAAGGCTAGCGCGGTGGCAACCACTCCCGCGGCCACGCTGCCACCATCGAGTTTGAAGCCGAACATCAGCGTGGCTACGCCCACGGCGAAGAACACCAAGATCGCGGTGCCCAGGAACTCAGCGGCGAACTTCCGGGTCATTCCTTGCCCCCTCCGGTCGCACAGCAACTGCAACTGCGAAGTTAGCCCGGTTGGCGCCATGAGGCGAATGTCCGCGGGCATGTGCCGACGAAGTCGGGACTTCCCATGAAGCCAAGCCGCGGATCCGGTGCATTGCCTCTAACTCGCTCAGCCCCTGGCCGTGATGCTAAATCTCGGCAGGTGCGGGCCGGCTTCCTGCCGGATATCTGCCGGTGTCATGCTCAGCAGTCGGCGGTCACTCCGCCCGGCGCGATGCTCGTTGGGCCGTTCTTCGAAGACTTCCCGGCGACGTAGGGTCATCGGCTGTTCCAGGCAACTCAGACCCTCGCTGCTGAACGGGCCATGATCCCAGTTGCAACGTGCTGGGGAGCCTCCTCCCGCGGGCCTGGGCCTGGAATCCGGCTGGCAAGCAGGACGGATCGCCGAACTCGCCGAGAATGAAGCAACTGCGGCTGAGGCCCAGAGCGCCGGCAACGAGGAGCGCCAGCGCCAGCGCCTCGCCCGCCAGATACCAGGGCCCGGTCCGGATGTGCTCGCTGAACAGAAGCACCCCGAGCAGCGCGGCCGACAGCGGGTCCAGGATGGTGAACCCGGGCTGGGAGGCGGCCAGCGGCCCGGCCGCCAGCGCGTGCGAGGCCAGCAGCATCGTCGCCGCCCCGGCCACCAGCAGCAGGTACAGCGACCAGGTTGAGAAGACGGCGCCGATGCCACCGCCAAGGTGCGAGCTCAGCTCCTTGATGACGGCGGCCACGAAGCCCCACGCGATGCCGGTGGCCGATCCCAGCAAGGCAGCCCGCCGGGTGGAGGATGCTCCAGCCCGGTGACCCAGCCCGAACGCCGCGGCGACGGCCACCAGCACGACGCCGAGCGTGATCAGGCCCGCCAGCAGCCAGGACTCACCCGGCGCGTGCAGCCGTCCCCCGGACGGCGATGCCAGGCGGAGAAAAACCGCGATTCCCGCCGACATGGCGGCCGCGGCCGCCCAGTCGCGGCGCTTGATCCGCACTCGCCCTCGGCCGGCGACCGCCATATAGCCGAAAACGAGAAGAAGTTCGAGCGCCAGAATCGGCTGAACCAGGGCGAGAGCGCCATAACGCAGCGCAGTGAGCTGAAACAAGAAACCGGCGATCATGCTCGCGATGCCCAGAAGCCAGACCGGCCGGCGGGCCAGGCGCAGGATCAGCCGTACGTCGAAGCCTTCGGTCGCCGGGACGCTCCTGGCCCCCTGGCGCTGAGCCACCGAGGCCGTGGCGGTGCAGAAGCTTGCCGCAACGGCCAGCAAGATCGCCTTCTCCATCAGCCCACCTCGCTTCCGACGCACACGGCCACGCCTGGCCGCCCCAGCCGCCCGAACAGGATCAGAGTCCGGGGAATTCCCCGGTCGGCGCGCCGACCGGGGGGCCAGTCATGCCCACCTGCCGCCGTCGCCCGCCACCTAGCCGCCATCGCCACCGGGTCTCGCAGCCAGTGGGCAGTGGGAGGCCAAGGAAAGTGGGACGGATAAGATGCGGCACCGGCAGCCGCGCGGGGCAGCCGTGAATTCAGTGCGAAATCGGACGCATCGCCGTCAAGGCCGCTGCGGCTGGCATCGACACCCCCGTGACCATCCGCGTTTAGTGGCTAGCTGGCAGGTAATTTAACGACCAGCAAAGCGGGGGGAGTTCACCGAGCGCCGCCAGGGCTTGTCGGCGAGGCGCCTACAGCGCCGCCCATATGCTCGTCGAGATCGGCCCGCCGCTCCACCCCAGAATACTCGCCACCTGGAGCATCCCATGAGCAACCCGAGCTATTCCGGCGCCTACAAAAACCTCGCAATGAGCCGCGATGACAACGGGGTGCTGACGGTGCGCTTCCACACCGACGGAGGCCCCATCGTCTTCACGGAGCAGACCCACGAGGACCTCCCCCGCGCTCTTGAAGACATCTCGCTCGACGGTGACAACCATGCGATGGTGCTCACCGGCACGGGGGATGCGTTCATGGACCAGATCGACGGCGACAGCCTCGGCGAGATCTTCAAGCCCGCGCACTGGGAGAAGATCCGGGTCGAGGGCCTGAAGGTGCTCCAGCGGCTCCTAGAGCTTCCAATGCCGGTCGTCGGCGTCGCGAACGGCCCGGCGATCGTCCATTCGGAGTACCTGCTCCTTACCGACGTGCACATCGCCTCCGACCGTGCCGCCTACGGTGACATCGCCCACCCGGGATTCGCCATCACTGGGGGCGACGGACTGCAGGTCGTTTGGGAAGAGGTCGCCGGCCTGGCCCGGGCCAAGTGGCTGCTGTGGACCGGCGAGACCATCGACGCGGCGACCGCGATGCAGTGGGGCGTGGTGAACGAGGTGGTGCCCCACGAGCGAGCACTCGACCGCGGCCTGGAGGTCGCCGCCAAGCTGGCGGCCAAGCCTGAGCTGTACCGCAAGCTGCAAAAGCAGACGCTGAACCAGAGCCTGCGTCGCCGCATCATCGAAGGAGTCCCCTACGGCATGGCCCTGGAGGGCCTGACCGCCTCCGACCTCGCCTACCAACAGCCTGGCTGACGGCTACGGCCCAAACCAGGCCTAAGCTAGCCGCCTCCGGGCACTTCCCCAGGCATGGCAAAACGGTAAGCACCTGGTTCTACCACGACGCCGCTTACGTCAACATCGTCCCGGCCTAGCAGGGGCTCCAGACGCAGCGATGGCAAGCAGCCGTCGCGGCGCGGGCGCGGATCAACCTAGGACGCGGTGCGGTGCCGAGCTCGGCCGTGCCCGCTCTGGACGAGTGGCTGGCCCTGTTCCGGGAGCGGCCGGGAGAAATCCAGCTCCCATTTGCGCTCCCACCGGACGGAGCCGGAGAGAGGGAGTGAACAGTTTTGCCTGGTGGGCGCACTTGGGATCGAACCAAGGACTTCTCGCTTGTAAGGCGAGTGCTCTACCACTGAGCTATGCACCCCAGCCGCTCGCCCGGTGTCCGGGCGCAAGCGTGCCTCAACCGGGGCCAGCGTACCCGCTTCGGGCCTGCCAGACATCGTCCAGCGGGCGCCCAGGAACACTGCCCAGCAAATGCGGCAGAACACCCAGGACGGGCAAGACGATGCAGAGGCCGCCGGGCTAGCCGATCCTGGCGGGACGCCCCGCGCGGCCCAGAACCCGCTCCAGCGCGAGTTCCACCTCCTCGGCCAGCCCCGGCGTCTCGCCGAACCCCGGCTCCGACCCCGGCCCGGACCCCGAACCAGGCTCCGGACCCGGCCCAGACCCAGCCCCGAGACCCGCCCCGCCGACCCCGGTCAGCCCCTCGGCGCCCACCGACGCGAGTCCGGCCACAGCAACCGCCGCGCCGGGTTCGCGGACATAGCCGCAGTCGCGGCACTCGACCTCGCCCAGCCTGCGCATCAGATGCGCGCTCGAACACACCGGGCACCGGTCAAGCTCGGACGTCCAGTCGAAGGACGCCTGGCACGCGGGACAGATGAGCACCTGGCGGTCGGCCCGGACCCCTCGTTTCCAGGGGCTCTCCCCCCGGTCCGGGTCGACCTGCCGTGCACCACAGCGATAGCAGGGCATTGAAGCGTTTCCGATTCTGCCGTTCCCCCAGAACGCAGCCTGACGGGCTAGTCCAGCTCCGCCAGCGCCTTCTGATACTCGGCGATGTCACGGGCCTGCGGTATGGGATTGACGACCTTCCACCGCACCACGCCATTCTTATCAATGATGAAGGTGCCGCGGGTGGCAATCCCCGCGTTCTCCTCGAACACGCCGTACTCCCTGGCCACCGCGCCGTGCGGCCAGAAGTCAGACAGCAGTCCGAAGCCGAAGTGCTCGGCGTCGGCCCAGGCGCGGTGGGTGAAGGTGGAGTCCACCGACACCGTGAGCAGCTCGACGTCGTCCCGGTTCACCTCCGGGAACTCATCGCGCATCGAGCACAGCTCGCCGGTGCAGACGCCGCTGAACGCCAGCGGGTAGAACACCAGGACCACGTTCTTCTGGCCGCGGAAGCTCGAGAGCTTCACGGGCGTCCCGTGCTGGTCCTTCAGCTCGAAATCCGGGGCCTGCTCGCCGACCTCGACCGCCATCGCTGGTCCTTTCCGTTCAGGGTGACTGCGCGGGCCTGCGACCGGGCCCGCATGCGAGAGATGTGCTCAGTCTGCCACCCGCATCTGTCACTCGCGGCACGCACCCGCGCGCCCGCGCCCGCCGGCTCGCCGCGCCCCGTTGCGCGCCTGTGCCGCGCAGGCTCAGCGGCGCGCCTTCGGCGCGACCAGCCGGGTGCCCGACCAGTCCCGGCCGGCGCTCACGGTCGATGTCTGCGACAGGCCGGCGGTCGGCGCGGCCTCGCCGATCTCACTGGGCTCCACGTGGCCCTCCCGCCCGGCCTTGGGCGTGAACAGCCAGATGTAACCGCCGTCGGCGAGCGGTGTCAGCGCGTCCACGAGGGCGTCGACGAGATCACCGTCCCCGTCCCGCCACCAGAGCAGGACCACATCGACGACATCGTCGAAGTCCTCGTCGACTAGCTCAACATCCTGTACCGCGACGATCGAGTCACGAATCTGCTCATCGCAGTCGTCGTCGTATCCGATCTCCTGCACCACCTGGCCCGGCTTGATGCCAAGCCGCCCGGCCAGGTCGCGCTGGTCTTGCGCGTGGCCCGCGGTCGCGCTCACTGACTGCCTCCCGAGTCATTTCCCGCTGCCCGGCATCACGCGGCCCGGGCCGCGCCACGCCCGCAGACGGTCGAAGTCAGGTCCGGCACGAGTTGTACCGTCACCTCTTGATCGGACAGTTCACACTGGGCTGGCCCGTGGCGCAAGTCACAATTCGTACACAGAGCCAAAACACCGGTCATGACTTGATCTTCCCCCGCGTCGTCCCCGTTTATCCGAGCAGTGACAACCGTACCTGCCTGTCCGGATTATCAACATTAAGGTCCACAATTGCGACGGATTGCCATGTCCCCAACGCGAGCCGGCCCGCCACCACGGGCAGGATCGTGAACGGCGCCAGGAACGCGGGCAGCACGTGCGAACGCCCGTGCCCGCGCGATCCGTGCGCGTGCACCCACCGGTCGTCGGCGGGCAGCAGGTCGGCCAGCACGGCCAGCAGATCCCGGTCGCTGCCCGACCCCAGTTCCATCAGCGCCACGCCCGCGGTCGCGTGCGGCACGAACACATGCAGCAGACCGTCGCCACCTCCGGATGCCTGGCGGGCGAAGTCGGCGCACTGCGGCGTGATGTCATGCACGACCTCGCGCCCGCCCGTATGCACCCGGAAGACTTCAGACTTCATTTTTTACGCACCGTCTCGAGCCCGGCCGGGCGGCCAGCCGATAGCTAGGACCGGGCTGTCTTCCCCCTGGCCGTGGCTCGGGCCCTCTTCTGCGGGTGCTCGACCACCGCGTCTGGACCGGGGAACACCAGGCAGGTATGGCCATCGTCGAACCGCACCAGATACGGCGGGGCTCCGCCTGAGTCACGGACCTCAAGGATCTCACCGGTCCGCTCAGGATGTCCGACGACATTCCCGCGCACGTGCAGCCGGTCCCCGACCACAGCATGCATGCGTGCACCTCCTTCACCAGTTGCTTGCTCCTGGTGTACCCAGCGTGGCATGGGCAAACAGTCAAGTGAAGGGACCTCCGGCTCCGCTCGCGGCTCTGTTACCGCCCGGTAGAGGTGCGTTCCAGGCACCCACGTACCAGGATGAGAATGGAGAGAACGAAAGTACACGTGACGGCAGCGCGCTGCCAGGCAAGACACACCAGCGGGGGCTAGGCCGGGACCGGCGAGCCCACCGTGGGAAGGCGAGGAATACCCCGTGGCTTCAGGACGCCAGCGCTTCTCGATTATCAGCGACGGCCTGCCCGCCCAGCTGCCGGACATCGATTCCGAGGAAACGCGGGAGTGGATCGATTCGTTCGACAACGTCGTGCGGACCCGGGGCCGGGCCCGGGCCAGGTACGTGATGCTCCGGCTGCTGGAGCGCGCCCGCGAACAGCAGGTCGGCGTGCCCGGGCTGCGCAGCACCGACTACATCAACACGATCCCGCCCGAGCACGAGCCCTGGTTCCCCGGCGACGAGTACGTGGAGCGGCGGATCCGGGCCTACATCCGGTGGAACGCCGCGGTGATGGTGTCCCGGGCCAACCGGCCGGGGATGGGCGTGGGCGGCCACATCGCCACCTACGCCTCGGCGGCCAGCCTGTACGAGGTCGGCTTCAACCACTTCTTCCGGGGCAAGGACCACGGCGAGTCCGGCGACCAGGTGTTCTTCCAGGGCCACGCCGCCCCCGGCATCTACGCCCGGGCCTTCCTGGAGGGCCGCCTGACCGAGGAACAGCTGAACGGGTTCCGCCAGGAACTGTCCCACCCGGGCGGCGGCCTGCCCTCGTACCCGCACCCGCGGCTGATGCCGGACTTCTGGGAGTTCCCGACCGTCTCCATGGGCCTGGGCGCCATCGACGCCATCTACCAGGCACGGTTCAACCGGTACCTGCTGGCCCGGGAGATCAAGGACACCAGCCGGTCGCACGTCTGGGCCTTCCTCGGCGACGGCGAGATGGACGAGCCGGAGGCGCGCGGCGCCATCCAGCTGGCCGCCCGCGAGGAGCTCGACAACCTGACCTTCGTGATCAACTGCAACCTGCAGCGCCTCGACGGGCCGGTCCGCGGCAACGGCAAGATCATCCAGGAGCTCGAGTCGTCGTTCCGCGGCGCGGGCTGGAATGTGATCAAGGTCATCTGGGGCCGCGACTGGGACCCGCTGCTGGCCAAGGACACCGACGGCGTGCTGGTCAACAAGATGAACACCACGCCCGACGGCCAGTTCCAGACGTATGCCGTCGAGTCGGGCGCCTATACCAGGGAGAACTTCTTCGGCGGCGACCCGCGGCTGCGGGCCATGGTCGAGCATCTGTCCGACGACGAGATCCGCAACCTGGCCCGGGGCGGCCACGACTACCGCAAGGTCTATGCGGCGTTCAAGGCCGCCCAGGAGCACGTCGGCCAGCCGACCGTGATCCTGGCCCACACGATCAAGGGCTGGACGCTCGGCCCGGACTTCGAGGCGCGCAACGCCACGCACCAGATGAAGAAGCTGACCGTGGCCGAGCTCAAGGAGTTCCGGGACCGGCTGTACCTGGAGATCCCGGACGCGGCCCTGGAGGCCGATCTGCCGCCCTACTACCACCCGGGCGACAAGTCCGACGAGATCCAGTACATGAAGGAGCGCCGGGCGGCCCTCGGGGGGTACCTGCCCCGCCGCGTAGTACGCGCCCGGCCGGTCACCCAGCCCGGCGACGCGCCGTACGCCGAGCTGAAGAAGGGCTCGGGCAGGCAGCCGGTCGCCACCACGATGGCGTTCGTCCGGCTGCTCAAGGACCTGATGAAGGACCCGGAGATCGGCTGGCGGTTCGTTCCGGTGATCCCGGACGAGGCGCGCACCTTCGGCATGGACTCGCTGTTCCCGACCGCGAAGATCTACGACCCGCACGGCCAGGCCTACGAGGCCGTGGACCGCAACCTGCTGCTTTCCTACAAGGAGTCGCCCAAGGGCCAGATCCTGCACGAGGGGATCAGCGAGGCCGGGGCGATGGGGTCGACGATCGCCGCCGGCACGGCCTACGCCACGCACAGCACCCACATGATCCCGGTCTACATCTTCTACTCGATGTTCGGGTTCCAGCGGACCGGCGACCAGATGTGGGCGTTCGGCGACCAGCTCGGCCGGGGCTTCCTGCTCGGCGCAACGGCCGGGCGCACCACGCTGACCGGTGAGGGCCTGCAGCACAACGACGGGCACTCGGTGCTCCTGGCCTCGGTCAGCCCGGCCTGCGTGGCGTACGACGCGGCCTGGGCCTACGAGCTCGCCTACATCGTCAAGGACGCGCTGCGGCGGATGTACAGCTCGTCGCCCGATCACCCGGACGGCGAGGACATCTTCTATTACCTCACCGTCTACAACGAGCCCTACGTGCAGCCGGCCGAGCCGGCCGACTACCCCGGGGGCACCGAGGCGCTCGAGCGGGACATCCTGCGCGGTCTGTACCGGTACGCCGACGCGCCGCAGCCTGCCGAGTCCGCCGACCCCGGCGCCGAGCGACCGCGGGCCCGGATCCTGGCCTCGGGCGTGGGACTGCGCTGGGCGCTCGACGCGCAGCGGCTGCTGGCCGAGGACTGGGGCGTGGCCGCCGAGGCCTGGTCGGCCACCTCCTGGACCGAGCTGCGCCGGGACGCGCTGGCCTGCGACGAGTGGAACATGTTGCATCCTGACGTGGAACCACGGGTGCCGCATCTGTCCAGCGCGCTGGCCGATCACCCCGGCCCGGTGGTGGCGGTCAGCGACTGGATCCGCGCCGTACCCGACCAGATCGCCCGCTGGGTGAACGCGCCGTTCACCTCGCTCGGCACCGACGGCTGGGGGTTCTCGGACACCAGGCCGGCCGCGCGGCGGTTCTTCCACGTGGACGCCGAGTCGATCACGGTGGCCGTGCTGAGCCAGCTCGCCAAGATCGGCGAGGTCAAGCCGGAGGTCCTGGCGCAGGCGATCGCCAAGTACAAGCTCGACCTCCCGGTCAGCGACGCGTTGTGAGCTAAGGAGCCCGCTGCCGGGCCCGCTTCGGCTCGTTCCGGTTGGCCCGGCGGCGGTGCACGAGCCGGCCGCGGAGGATGACGGCGCGCGGGTGGTCGAGCTGGGCGAGGTCGGCGCGCGGGTCGCTGTCGTAGGCGACGGCGTCGGCTGGGGCGCCCTCCGTCAGCCCGGGGAGCCTAAGGTAGGCCCGGGCGGCCCAGGAGCCCGCGGCCAGCGCGTCGTGGGGCCCGATCCCGGAGGCGGCCAGCGCCCGGATCTCGTCCGCGATCTTGCCGGTCGGCCGGGAGTCGGTTCCGGCCAGGACGGTCACCCCGGCCTCGGCAGCCGCGGCGCACAACTGCGCGTGCACGCTCGCGCCGCCCACATACCAGGCCTTCCTGGGACTGTCAGGTCGCGCCAGAACCCGCGCCAGAGATCCGGTGATCACGGTCAGCGTGGGGGTCAGCGCCGTGCCTTGCGCGGCCATCTGGGCCAGCAGCGCCGGATCGAGACCCATGCCGTGCTCGAGTGAGTCGACCTGCGCCGCCACCGCCACCGCGCTGCCCTCGGGCTGCTGGGCGTGTACGGCGACGCGCCCGCCGACGGCATGGACTGCCTGGACGACCGCCCTCAGTACCTCAACGGGAATCGGCTCCCCGTCATCCATCCAGTCGCCAATCAGCTTGGCCCAGCCGGTGGCGGCGGCCTGCGCGGCGGCGAGCGCGGGAAGCTCGGCGTGGTCCGCGCGCCGCCCCCAGCCGTCGAAGAACTGCCCGTGCTGGGCGATCCAGGGCCCGGCGTGCACCGCCCGCGGCACGTCCTCGTCCCGGCCGAACCATCCGGGCGGGTCACCGGCCAGCCCGGGCGAGCGGATCATCGTTACCCCGGCCTCGACGTGCCGCCGCAGGTCCTTGCGCAGCAACCGCTCGTCGAGCGGGTCGCCCGGGTCCGCGGCGCCCGGATGGGTGTGCGCGTCAACCAGACCGGGAAGCAGCCAGCCCTCCGCGACCAGCTCGGCCCCGGCGACCGGCTCCGTGGTCCACCGGTCGCCGTCGGCGTAAAGGTCGGCCGGCTCCCCGTCCGGCAGCGCGAACCCGCGTACCCGGAGAACGCTCACGTCTCCTCCATCCCGGACAACCGCGCTGCACCCGGTGGTCGCGCGTCAGCGGGCGGCGGTCCTGGCGAATTCCAGCGCCTCGCGGGCGAGCGGCAGCCACTCCTGCCCGGACCCCGGGTCGAGACTGAACCACTCCTTCATCGGGGTGCCCTTGTTCGCGTCGAAACGGACGCCGTCACCGGACGCGACCAGGGCGTCGATGCGGTCCGCGGGCAGCTTCACCACGAGCCGCCCGCGCACGAACATCGCAAAGATCTTGTTCTGGAACCTCAGCGCGCTGCGGCCGAAGCCGGTGCCGCCCCGGGGCGGGGTGACCCCGTCGGTCCCGAGCAGTCCGTCGACCAGGTCCCCGTAGCGCTTCTGCGCGGCGTCCGGCACAGGCCCAGCGTAAGCCCGGCCCCCGACAATCGTGGCGGAGCGTGTTGACCGTGCGCCGCACCACCTCGGCGGCCGCCTCGGGAGTACGGGCGCGTCCGGCCCCGGTCAGGGCGCTGGACAGCGCGCAGGCCAGCTCGATCGCCTCGGCGGACGGCTCCGCGAGCCGCGCCCGCGCCTGCGGCGTCAGCAGCCAGGCGGCGGAGGAGGTGGCCTGCCGGGCCAGTGCGAGCTGGCCGATGACCTCGGCGTCGGTGATCTCCGATGGCTCACGGATCCGCCCGGATCGATCCATATCCACATACAGGCCGCGCCGTTTGAGCCGGTCCGACTCCTCCGACTGGGCGCTGAGCATGCGCAAGATGTGGACCACGTGCGCCGCGGGCATGGCCGCGAGCCTGGACGCCAGACCGGGCTCTTCAAACGTCAGCGCGGCGATCAGCAGCCCCCCGACCTGCTTCAGCTGATGCCATTCCAGCATCCGGCCGACCGGTGCCTGCATCCTCACGCTCCTGGGCAGCACCGACAGCGCGACCAGGCAGCCGGCCTTGCCGCACTCCTCGACCGCCATCGCCGCCACGGAATACGCGCGCGCCGCTCGGCCCGAGCCGGCCAGGGTCTCGGCGTCGCGCAGCAATCCCTGGGTGTTGCGCGCCGCCGCCACGCCGCACGCAAAGAGCTCACTTCTCCCCGCCGCCTTGATGGCCCGAAGATCCATCGGGTAAGCGTAACGAGGCTTCTCACGCGCGGATCACCGCCCGCCCCGCCATGGCCCGGCACCTGACGGAGCCGGAAATGTCCCTACCCGTCCGCTAGGATCGAACTAACAATCGAAGATCGATGCGGAACAGCGTGAGGAAGACGCGGACCACGCCCGGGGCCGAGCAGGCGGAGTGCCTGCGCGGGCTGGAACGTGCCGAGGCGGTGCACGCCGCGCCCGGGGCCCGGGTGCTGGCCGCGTTCTGCTCCGGCACATATGTTGGGCACCTGCGAGGAATGGGCCGCGGACCAGGCGACCGGCGAAAGCACAAGATGAAGGGGAGCCGCGCGGGTTGACACGCGGCCCCCCTTCGACCAGGTGACCAGGGTCGGGTCATCGGCCGGATGGCTCAGCTGCCGGTGCACTGCTGGCTGGCCTGCACCAGGGCGACCTCCATTCCTATGCCATGCGGCCCGAAGTTGCCGGCGAGCTGCACGCCAACCCCATGGGGCAGGGCCGCCGGGTCGATGACCACGCGGGGCCTCGGAGGCGGCGCGGGGAAGGGAAGACCTGATCCATCAGTGCCTGGCTCGCGCGGTATACCTGACATGAGCGGTTCTGCTGGCCATAGAAGCCGACGCTGGCCGGGACGCCATCCGCGCGGAGTGCGTTTTGCAATCCGGCTGGGTCACGCAGTTCGCGGACGGTGAGGTAGATATTGCCGTCCTGCTTGGTGACCGTCCAGGCCGCTAGCTGGGCGCTGAGCGGGTGACCAGGCTGGTGGCTTGACGGGAACAGCGCGAGCGAGGCAACTGCCACGCCTGCCAGGACTGCCACTGCTCCGGCGATGCCGGGAATCCGGCGGTGGCTGCGTACCGCGCGGCCGCGGCTGATGATCTGTTCCACTGGGGTGGTCATCTGGACTTTGTTTCGCTGCTCGCGCACTAGCGTGATCAGTTCGTCGTCGTTCATGACAAGCTCTCCGGATCTGGGGTGGGGACAAGTTCGCCGCGCAGCGCGGCGATAGCGCGGCCCAGGTGAGCCTGAACCGTGCCCGGCGCGATGCCGAGCACCTCGGCGGTGCGGCCGGTATCCAGATCGAGGAACAGCCGCAGGGCGACGACCTGCCGCTGGCGGGCGGGAAGCCGCATTAGGGCGGCCATGATCTGGGAATCGACGGGGTTGTCGCATGCCCGCTGACCGCGGGCAGGTCCGCGACCATGGCAGGGTCTGGCACCGTTATCTCCCGGCGGCGCCGCCACCGGGAGATGTTTGCGTTCAGCGCGGTGCGGACCCCCCACGCGGTCGGTGCCGGATGCCTGCTGACCGTGCGCCACGACGCCCAGGCGCGGGCGAAGGCCTCGGCCACAAGCTCCTGCGCCGTGTCCTGGTCGCCGACGCTCACCAGGACGGTGAACAGGCATTCATCCTTGGATTCGCGGTAGAACCCCGCGAAGTCCGTCCGTTGGGTGCCCACACCCATCCAACGCGCAACCGCCGCGCGCCGGTTACCTGGCGCATCGTGCTGCGGCCCGGCCGGGTCGGTCGCCGTCGCCAGCCCCGACCGCTACCGCGCCTGCCACGGCCACGGCCCGCCCACCAACGCCGCCGCCTGACGGCGTTGGTCACCGGCCTGGGTCAGCTGGCCTCGGGAGTCGGGTCGGTTGCCAGCAGCGAGAACATCACGCTGTGCCGACGGCCGTCGCGCGTTGGCATCCAGGCCCGGAGCAGGCCCTCGCGGGTGAATCCCGCTCGTTCGGCGACGCGCTGTGAGGCCACGTTCTCCGGTGCGGTCTGCAGGCTCAGCCGGTCAACGCCCACGACCGTGAACGCCCATCGGGACACAAGCTGGACAGCGATCGTGGCCGCGCCGTGGCCGCGAGCCTCCGGGGCCAGCCAGTAACCGACCTCGGCCAGGCCGGTGTCACCGGCCGCGAGGTGCAGCCCGATCGTGCCCAGGCCTGCACCGTCAGGGCCATTGGAGATCACGAACGTCGCCGCGCTGCCCTCGGCCCAGGCGCCCGCGGCTCGCTCGGTGAAGGCCCGGGCATCCGCCTGCGCGTAGGGGTAGGGAATCCCAGGGATGTACCGGCTCAGCTCGCGGTCGGAGCAGGCCGCGGTGATCCAGGGGATGTCGCCGGGCTCCAGGTGGCGAAGCACGATCCCGCTGGCCGCCAGGGCTGGGTCAGGAAAAGCCAGTGGCACGCCCAGCAGCATATGAGGCCGCCGGGCCGCCCGCCGTTTTGTCGGTGGCGTGTGGTACGACCAGCGGCATGGCCGACAACTACATGCGCTACGGGGTCGTGCTGCCCGGCGGGACCGCAACTCAGCAGCTGGAGCAGGCCGTGCTGGCCGAGCGGGCCGGCTGGGACGGGGTGTTCACCTGGGAGGCCGCCTACGGGGTCGACGCATGGAGCCTGCTGGCCGCGATCGCCGTCCGGACGAGCCGGGTCCGGCTCGGCACCATGCTGACGCCGCTGCCGTGGCGGCGGCCGTGGAAGGTGGCCAGCCAGGTCGCCACGCTCGACCAGATCTCGGGCGGCCGGGCCGTGCTGGCGGTTGGCGTGGGGGCTACGGACACCGATCTCCCTGACACCGGCGAGGTCACCGACCTGCGCGGACGCGCCGAGCGGATGGACGAGGGGATCGACCTGATCCGGGCGCTGTGGGACGGCGGGACGAGCTACGAGAGCCGGCATTACCGGTACCGCACCGGACGCATGGACCTCGGCTCGGCGGCGCGGCCGGTCCAGGAGCGCCTCCCGATCTGGGTGGTCGGGGTGTGGCCGCGGCCCAAGTCGATGCGCCGGGTGCTGCGCTGCGACGGCGTCATCCCGCAGTACGAGACCGACGGCCGGGATCCCGCCCCGGACGACGCCCGGGCCGTGCGGCGGTGGCTGTCCGAGCACGGAGCCGGGCCCGGCTTTGACGTCGTGGCCGACGGCGAGACCCCGACGCAGGATCCGGCCGCCGCGGCCGCCCTGGTGCGGGCCTGGTCGGACGCCGGGTGCACCTGGTGGCTGGAGACCAGGTGGGAGCTGCCGCACGACTCGCCAGAACGGATGAAGCAGATCGAGGAGCGGCTGGCCGCCGGGCCGCCCCGGCCCGCCTGATCGACGGAGCCGGGGCGGCTGGCGATCAGGCGTTCCTGGCGATCTCGTAGGTGACGAAGGCCAGGCCGCCGCCGATGGTCCTGGCACCGACCAGGCGCAGTGGTTTTGGGTCGCTGGTCTCGGCGAACAGGCGCTGCCCGCCGCCGAGCACGACCGGGAAGATCACGAGCCGCAGCTCGTCGGCCAGATCATGCTCGATCAGCGCGTGCCCGAGCTGGTAGCTCGCGTAGACCAGGATTTCCCCGTCGACCTGCTGCTTCAGCTTCGAGACCGCATCCACGACGTCGCCCGCGAGGACCGTCGAGTTGGACCAGAGAGGATCCTTCAGGGAGGCGGACACCACGTACTTAGGCAGGCTGTTCAGCTTGTCCGCCCACTCGCCGCCGCGAGACTGCCACCGCGTGGCGAACCACTCGTCGCTCCGCCGCCCCAGCAGCAGCGCCTGCGCGCCCAGCGCCTCCTCGGTCTCGAGCTTCGCCCACTCCTCGAGGTCAGCGCCGCCGAACTGGCCGAACCAGCCGCCACGCCCGAAGCCCTCCTGGCCGTCCGGGTCCTGGACGACCCCGTCGAGCGACACGTTGGTGGTGATGACGATCTTGCCCATCTCGCACATCCTTCTCTCGGTGCTGTCACCGTCAGGGATGCAGACACGGGGATACCGGGAAAACCGACGCTCGCGGACCGTCCAGTTCGCGTCCCGGCCGGTGTCGGTATGAATGATGTGAGTACGACGGGACGCGGGAGGAGCAGTCACGGTGCCGGCAGTGGACCTGATCGCAAGGGCGAGAGCCGGGGATGGCGACGCGTTCGCCGAGCTGACCGAGCCGTACCGCCGGGAGCTCCAGGTGCACTGCTACCGGATGCTCGGCTCGTTTCAGGACGCGGAGGACGCGCTGCAGGACACGCTGCTGAGCGCCTGGCAGGGCCTGGGCGGCTTCGAGGAGCGCGCCACGCTCCGCACCTGGCTGTACCGGATCGCCACCAACCGGTGTCTGAACGCACGTCGCTCAGCCAGCCGGCGCCAGGCCAAGGAGTGGGACGTGCCCGGGGTCGAGCCGCCCGAGCCGACCCGGCTCGGCGAGGTCGTGTGGCTCGAGCCGTTCCCCGACGCCCTGCTCGAGGGCGTGATCGACGTGCCGCCCGGCCCGGAAGCCCGCTATGAGCAATCCGAATCCATTTCGCTGGCCTTCGTGACCGCCCTCCAGGTCCTGCCGCCGCGCCAGCTTGCCGTCCTCATCCTGCGCGACGTGCTCGGATTCCACGCCAGCGAGGTGGCCGAGATGCTCGGCTCGGGCGTTGAGGCGGTCAACGGCACCCTCAGGCGGGCGCGCGCCAGCCTGGAGCGCAGGCTGGCGGACCCGGGCGAGCACCGACCGGCTCCGGCCCCGAACTCCCCGGCCGAGGACGCGATGGTGGCGAAGTTCGTCAGCGCCTACGAGTCGGCCGACATCGAAGCGCTGGTGGCCCTGCTGACCGACGACGTGTTCATCTCGATGCCGCCGATGCCGTTCGAGTACGAGGGCTGCGAGGCGGTATCCCGCTTCTTCGCCAGCATCTTCGGCGCGGGCCGGAGGTTCGACCTCGTGCCGGCGCGCGCCAACGGTCAGCCGGCGGTAGGGGCCTACGTGCGCGCCCCCGACGGCAGCAGTCGGGCGGCCGGCTTGTTTGTCCTGACCCTCGCCGGCGAGCGGATCTGTGCCATGACGCGCTTCGAGAACACCGTGCTGCCGTCCTTCGGGCTGCCACGATCGCTTCCGAGCCGGTAGCGGACGGCCTAGGCCGGCGGCCGGATGCCGTAGTCGCCCAGAGACGGCTCCAGCAGATCGAACGCGCGGGTGGCCTCGGCGGCGAGTGCGGCGCAGATCTCCGCGCGCGGCTCCCCAGCCTGGCTGCGCCGGCTGGCCTCGGAATAGAGCACCCGGTGCACCGAGGCGAGCAGCGCCGCCACGAGCCGCTGCCGCGGGTCGTCGACGCCGGTCTCGGCGGCGATCGCGTCGCCCAGCGCCTCCTCGCGCTGGTAGATCATCTCCAGGCCGCGGCCGGTGAGCGCCGGGCTGTTCTCGATCATCCGGGCGAACGCGGGGCTGGACAGCCCGAGCGTCACGTCGGCCCGGGCCACGCGCTCGGCGAAGTCCCGGCGGATGGCGGCCAGCATGCTCTCCCCCGGCGCCCGGGCCCTGATGACGTCGGCCAGGCTCCGCACGATGCCCTCGGCCCGGTCGAAGACCAGGTCCTCCTTGCGCGGGAAGTAGTTGGTGACGGTCATCTTGGCCACCCCGGCCGCCTCGGCGACCTGGGCGATCGTCACCTGGTCGAAGCCGCGCTCGGCGAACATCCCGGTGGCGATGTCGGAGATCGCCTGCCGGGTCTCCTGCTTGCGCCGCTCGCGCAGTCCGCTGGTCATGCTGCCACCATACCTAAAGCTTAGGTCGAACACAAGATTAGGTTTGACATAAACTTAGGTCGGACCTAGTGTGACGTCCATGGCGGTACACCAGCGAACGGAGGCGGCCCCCATGCCGGTCAGCGCGGAGCCAACGATGCAGTCAGCCCCGACCCAGGGTGCGCCCCGCCCGGCGGGCCCCAACCCGGCCGACCTCCTGAAGGTCCTGCGCCCGCTGCTGCTCGACGTGGGCGTGCCCGTCGGCAGCTTCTACCTGTTCCGCGACGCGCTAGGGCTGAGCCTCTGGCTCTCGCTCGCGCTGAGCAGCGTCGGACCCGCGGTCAGGACCCTGACCGGCATCGCGGCGGAGCGGCGACTGAACGTGCTCGCCCTCCTCATGCTGGCCGTCAACGTCGCCGGGATAGCGGTGAGCTTCCTGACCGGCGACCCGCGCGCGATGATCGCCAAGGACTCGATCGTCAGCAGCGTGATCGCGTTCGCGATCCTGGGCTCGGTCGCCGCGCGCCGGCCGCTGATGTCGGCCGGCCTCAAGCCGTTCGTGACCCGGGGCACGCCGGAGCGCACCGCCGCGTGGGACCGGCTGTCGGCCGGCTGCGCGCGGTTCCGGCGGTTCGAGATGTTGTTCAGCGCGATCTGGGGGGTAGCTCTGCTCGCCGACTGCGTCGCCCGGCTGGCGGGCGCCTACACCCTGCCGGTGACCACGATGGTGTGGTTGAGTACGGTGCTCACCCTTGGGGCCGTGGGCCTGGGGATCTTTGCCGGCGGCATCGCCAGCCGGCCGATCGAGAAGATGGTCGAGGCCGAGGCCGTCGCCGGCTGACCGCAAGGAAGGAAGAGCGATGCGAGGCAAGGGCATCAACTACGACACCGGGTTCTCCCCCGGCGGCCATATCAGCCGCCCGGACTTCGACGTCGGCATCGTCCGCCGCGAGATGCAGGTCATCGCGTCCGAGCTGGGCTGCACCGCGGTGCGGGTCTCCGGCGGCGAGCCGGACCGGCTGAGCGTGGCGGGCGAGGCGGCCGCCGCGGCCGGACTGGAGGTGTGGTTCGCGCCGTTCCTGTGCGAGCTGACGCCGGAGCAGATGGCGCCCGTGTTCGCGGACTGCGCCGACCGCGCCGAGCGCATCCGCCGCTCCGGCGCCGAGGTGGTGCTCGTGACCGGGTGCGAGCTGACCCTGTTCGCGGCCGGGTTCCTGCCCGGCGCCACCGCGTACGAACGCATCGCGGGCCTGCAGTCGCCCGGTCCCGAGCTGTACGCGGCGTACGGGGCGATGACCGCCAAGCTCAACGGGTTCCTGGCCGAGACCGCGGCGGCGGCCCGGGCCCGGTTCGCCGGCCCGGTGAGCTACGCCTCGGGCATGTGGGAGCCGGTCGACTGGGAGCCGTTCGACATCGTGGCGACCGACGCCTACCGCGACGCCACCAACGCCGAGGGCTTCCGGGAGGAGCTGCGCAAGTTCCTCGGCCACGGCAAGCCGTTCGCGGTCACCGAGTTCGGCTGCTGCCCGTACGCGGGCGCCGCCGATCGCGGCGGGACGGGCTGGGCGATCATCGAGGCGACCGCCGACGGCACGCCGCAACTGAACGGCGACTACGTGCGCGACGAGGCCGAGCAGGTCAGGTACCTCCGCGAGCTGCGAACGATCTTCGAGGACGAGGGCGCCGACCTGGCGTTCTGGTTCACGTTCGCCGGCTACAACCTGCCGCACCGTCCCGATCCGCGCCGCGACCTGGACATGGCCAGCTACGGCGTGGTGAAGATGCTCGAGGACGGCCCGCCCGCAGGCGAGCAGGGCCTGGGCTGGGAGCGCAAGCTCGTGTTCGGGGCCCTGGCCCAGGCGAGCTAGACCGGGGCTAGGCGGGCGAAGAGCGCGCCTTCACCATGCCGGTGATGGCCAGCATGACCAGCGCCGCGGCCTCGACGATCAGCACGGTGTTGGCCAGCCCGGTGGAGAACGTGAGCTTGAACCCGAAGATCCCGACCGTGCGGGCCAGGATGAAGCCCACGATCGTGCCGGCCATCAGCAGCCAGGCCGCCACGACCACGAGCAGGTGCCGGGTGACCAGCAGCAGGAGCGCGAACAGCAGGCAGGCGACGGTCTGCACCAGGAACAGCACGTCGAGCGTCTTCACGTGCCGGTAGGCGATGTCCCACAGGTGCAGGTGAATCAGGCCCGACGCGACCAGCAGGCCCGCGTCGGCCAGGAACAGCAGCCAGAGCCCGATCTGCGGCCGGCGGGCGGCGGCGGACCGGCGCTCGCGAGTGGTAGTCACGGCTTCGATACCTCGTTCGTTAGTGAAGGAAGGGCTCGGCCCACTGAGTCAGGAAGGTCCGCGCGAAGCGCGGCCGTTCGCCGGCCTGCTCGACCGGCACGGGGCGCCCGGACAGGCCGGTGACGAGGACGCCGGTTCCGGCGGCCGGGAACACGGCGCGGCGCGACATCACGTCCCAGATCGTGAAGACCGTGCCGAGGTTGATGTCGAGCCGGCCGGTGGCCCGGTGGTGAATCCGGTGGTAGGCGGGGCTGATCACGATGGCGCCCGCCTTGCCGTAGGTCCAGCGCACGTTGGCGTGCGGCAGCGCGCCCAGGCAGGCGTAGGCCGTGAAGATCGCCGTCGGGGTCACCGCGTTGGACGCGATCGCGAGGACCGGGACCGCGGCGATCAGGAAGCTGACGTGCACCAGCGGGTGGGCCCGGAACGTGGTGAGGATGCTGAGCTCCTCCTGGGAGTGGTGCACCGCGTGCAGCCGCCACAGCGAGTTGATCCGGTGGTTGCCCAGGTGCGCGAGCCAGTCCAGCCCGTCGATGGCCAGCAGGGCGGGCACGATGAAGCACCATCCGGGCACCCCGCTGACGCGGGGCAGGACCAGCCACGGGGCGTGCCGGGCCAGCTCCGACGAGAAGCCCGCGCCGATGAGCACGATCAGCGGCACGACCACCATGGCGTAGGCCAGCAGGTAGGTCATGTCGAGCAGATGACCCCGGGCCAGCAACGGTCGGCGCTGCGCCGGCCGGACCTGCTCGATCAGGAACACGACGACCACGAACGCCAGCACCACGGGCCCGGCCAGCTGGAACTCGCCCGCCCGGATCGAGTGGACCGGGCCGGACTCGCCCAGCTCCTGCCAGCCCTGCCAGGCCAGCCAGGCCGCGACGGCGGCGACCACGACGGTCGGCAGGTAAAGCCGCCTGGTGCGGGCGGCGGGCAGGGCAACGGGCCCCGGCTCAGCGTCCATGCCAGGTCGGCCTCCAGTTTCTCTGCACGGCGGACTGGTGCGCCTCGGGTCCCCACATCCCACCACGGCCCGAGGGCGACAGCGGTTCAATCGGACCGGTTTCCTCATCCTCGCCGTGTCCTCGACCCTGGCCGCCGTGCGGCCGGCCGCTCCCCCGGCCACCGCCGCGCGGCGGCCGCTCTCCGTGCCTGCGCCGTCGAGCGACTGACCGGCCGACCGGCCCGGCGCCACGGCCGGGGGCGAGCCGGTGCGTAAAGTCTGATAGATGGATGTCGCACGCCAGGTGGAGGCCATTTGCGCAGCGGGCTGATCACGCACGCCGACAAGGTGCTGTTCCCCGAGCGCGGCGAGACCAAGGGCGATCTGGCCGACCACTACGTGCGGGTGGCCGGGCCGCTGCTGGAGGTCATGGGCGGGCGCCCGGTGCTGCTGCAGCGGTTCCCCGAGGGCGCGGGCGGGCCGTCGTTCTTCCAGAAGCGGGTGCCGGCCAACGCCCCGGACTGGCTGGCGACCACCACGGTGGAGACGCCCAACGGCACCACCGCGCGGGCCCTGGTCGCCGCCGACATCGATCACGTGCTGTGGGCGGTCAACCTCGGCTGCCTGGGCTTTCACGTCTGGCCGTACCTGGCCGGCGACCCGGACCACGCCGATGAGCTGCGGATCGACCTGGACCCGACGCCGGGCGTGGACTTCGGCCATATCGTCGCGGCCGCGGCGGAGCTTCGGCAGCTGCTGACCGAGACCGGCATCACCGGCTATCCCAAGACCACCGGCAACCGCGGCCTGCACGTCTACGTCAAGCTCGAGCCGCGCTGGGACTCCTACCAGGTCCGCTCGGCCGCCGTGGCCATCGCGCGCGAGCTGGAACGGCGCCGGCCGGACCTGATCACGGCGGCGTGGTGGAAGGAGGAGCGCGGGCAGCGGGTGTTCATCGACTACAACCAGAACGCACCGCACAAGACGGTGTTCGGGGCGTGGTCGGTCCGGGCCCGGCCCGGCGCCCAGGTCTCGACGCCGGTCGCGTGGGACGAGCTCGGCGAGATTCACCCCGATCAGTTCACGATCGCGTCGCTGGCCGGGCGGCTGGCGACCCCGGACGGCGACCCGTGGCGGGAGCGCGACGACGACCCGCAGTCGCTGGAGCCGTTGCTGGAGATGAACGCGCGGGACCGGGCCAGCGGGCTGATGGACGCGCCGTGGCCGCCGGTGTACCCGAAGCAGCCCGACGAGCCGCCCCGGGTCGCCCCGAGCCGCGCGAAGAAGTCCTGACCATGACCTCAGCGAGGGAACCAGTGCTCGGCATGCTGCTCCGGTACCGCCCCGAGGGGGAAACCGAGGCCGCCGACGTCGAGCGGGTCCGCGCCCTGGCCCGGGCCGCCGACGACCCCTGGCTCCGCTCAACGCCGCTGCACATCACCGCGTCCGCGCTGATCGTGCACCCGCCGACCGGCCGCGTGCTGCTGCGCTGGCACCAGCGCCAGCAGGCCTGGCTGCAGGTCGGCGGGCACGGCGACCCGGGCGAGAGCGACCCGCTGGCCATCGCGCTGCGCGAGGCGGCCGAGGAGACCGGGCTGACCGACCTGGTGCCGTGGCCGGACGGTGAGCTCCGGCATGTGGCGATCGTCGGCGTTCCCGAGGGCAACCACGAGCCCGCGCACGAGCACGCCGACCTGCGCTTTCTCCTGGCCACCCGGGAGCCGGACGCGGCGCGGCCGGAGAACCCGGGCGCGCCGCTGCGCTGGCTGTCGCCGGATGAGGCGGGCCAGGCCACGGCCGAGGACAACCTCCGCGAGACCCTGGCCCGCGCGCGGCGGCTGCTGGACGGCTGACGATCGATCAGCGGTCGGGGGTGGCGAACAGGCCGTGGGTCTGGCCGGCCGCGCTGACGTAGAAGCCGACCAGCTCGCCCGCGTTGTTCACGCCGCTGATCGTGGTGGCCCCGGGCCCGTCCGGGTCGTTGACGGTGATGAAGCCGCGCTGGCGGGTCCAGGTGAACCCGTGCGTGGTCGCGCCCGCGCCCCGGCCGACCTGGTAGGCGCCCACGACCTCGCCCTTGTCGTTGACCCCGAGGGCCTCGGTCGTCGTGGCCCCGGGCACGCGCAGCAGGTCCACCTGGCCGGTGTGCCGCCGGAAGAAGCCCTCGGTGACGCGGCCGCGGCCGCCGCAGAACCCGGCCACGTTGCCGTCGTCGTTGATCGCGGTCGCCGTGACGCTGCTCGCGCCGGGCACCGTCACCGGGCTGAACCGCTTGGTGGCGATGTCATAGAGGTAGCCGTGGTCCTGGCCCGCGGCGTCGGCGTAGAAGCCCACGGCGACGTCGCGGTCGTTCACGCCGAGCAGTTGGTTGACCGGCGGGCTGGCCTGGCCGCGGGCGGGATCGCCGACCGACACGTAGCGGCCGCCCATCAGATAGAAGGCGACCTGGTCGCCGGCCTGGCCCGCGGCGCCGCTCGCGGACCAGAACCCGACCTGGACGCCCTCGTCGTTGAGCCCGGTGAGCTGGGTCTGCGCCGAGCCGGGCACGTCGATGTCCTGGTACCGGGCCGGACCGTACGGGGGGCGCAGGATGTAGCCGCGGTTCGGGTGCCCGGCCGCGCCGGAGCCGAAGTAGCCCGCGATGTGGCCGTTGTTGTTGATGCCGAGGAGCTGGTTGAACGCCGCGTCGCCCGCGTCGTCGAACGTGCTGAACGAGTACCTGGCCGCGGCTCGGGCGGACGCGGCCGGGCGGGCCGAAGCGGCCGCGGCCCGCGACGGCTCTGGCGAGCCGGCCGCGGCCGCGGAGTCTCGGCTGACCTGCGGCGACCTTAAACCGAGCGCGATCCCCGCGGCCAGGGCGCCCGCGGCGATCAGGGCGGCGGCCGCCAGCCACAGTCGCATGACCGGCCTCATGCTGCGTTCCTCCGGGGTTGGGGTCCGGGTCCAGCCCGCCGGGCGGAGGCGGGTTTCCTACTTTGCCATCCTTTGCGGCGGCACCGGCCGTTGCGGCCTGTGGCAGTCTGGCGGGGTGAGGGCAACGCAACGGCCAGCGGCGCAGACGGCCGGCGGCGGCACGCAGGCCAGGGTCCGCGACGAGACCGTGCGGCGGCTGGAGCGGTCGATGGGCCCGCTCTCCACCGCCGCGATGGCCTCGATGGACAGCAGGCTGCCGTGGTTCCGGGCGATGTCGGCCGAGAACCGGTCCTGGCTCGGGCTGGTCGCCCAGGCCGCGCTGGCCACGTTCGTCGACTGGATCAAGCACCCCGAGCGCGGCCGCCCGGCGGTGGCCGGGCAGGTGTTCGGCACCGCGCCCAGGGAGCTGGCCCGGGCGGTCAGCCTGCAGCAGACCGTCGAGATGGCGCGCGTGATCATCGACGTGGTCGAGGCGCAGGTCGACGACCTGGCCGCGCCCGGCGGCGAGGCCGAGCTGCGCGAGGCCGTGCTCCGCTACACCCGGGAGATCGCGTTCGGTGCCGCGCAGGTCTACGCGCGCACGGCCGAGGCGCGGGGGGCCTGGGACGCCCGCCTCGAGGCGCTGGTGGTGGACTCGCTGGTCCGCGGCGAGGTGGACGAGGGCCTGCAGTCCTGGGCGTCGGCGCTGAACTGGTCGGCCGGGCCGGTCGTGGTGATCGCCGGCAACGCCGACGACAGCGACCCGGAGGGCCTGATCGACGAGTTGCGCGTGATCGCCCGCCGGGCCCGGCTCGACCTGCTGGCCGGGGTGCACGGGCACCGGCTGGTCGTGGTGCTCGGCGGCACGTCGGACCCGGTCAAGGCGGCCGCCCAGCTGGCCGGGCGGTTCGGCGCCGGGCCGGTCATCGTCGGCCCGGTCGCCGGCGACCTGCAGTCGGCCACGCGGTCGGCGAGCGCGGCCCTGGCCGGCCTGCGCGCGGCCGCCGCCTGGCCGGACGCGCCCCGGCCGGTCGAGGCCGACGACCTGCTGCCCGAGCGGGCGCTCGACGGCGACGAGCAGGCCCGGGCCCAGCTGCTCGCCGAGGTGTACGAGCCCCTGCTGAGCGGCGGGTCCGCGCTGCTCGACACCGTCATGACCTACCTGGAGCAGGGGCATTCCCTGGAGGCGACCGCCCGGCTGCTGTTCGTGCACCCGAACACCGTGCGCTACCGGCTGCGCCGCGTCAGTGAGCTCTCCGGCCTGGTCCCCGGCAACGGGCGGGGCGGCTTCGCGCTCTGGGTGGCCGTGGTGCTCGGCCGGCTGAGCAACAGCTACTCGGCCTCCGGCGCGCACAAGGGAACGTAGCTTGTAGGCTTCAGACAACATCGGCCGACGGAACTTCGTACCGTTCGTCATTCGTATGGTGAACTTCTACAGTGCAGGGTAGAGGGATGCTTCTCATCGCGGCGCCTGGCCAGGGCGCTCAGGCGCCGGGGTTCCTGGCGGAGTGGCTGGAGCTGCCGGGAATCTCGCAGCGCCTCGGATCCTGGTCGGAGCTGGCTGGCTGCGACCTGATCCGGTGCGGGACCACCGCCGACGCCGACGAGATCAGGGACACCGCGATCGCGCAGCCGCTGCTGGTCGCGACCGCGATCGCGGTCGCGACCGAGTTGCTCGGCGAGCCGGGGCGGGCGGACGGGCTGGCCGGGGCGGCGGCCGGCTCCGGGGTGGGTGCCGCGGCCGGGCACAGCGTCGGCGAGCTGGCGGCCGGCGCGATCGCCGGGGTGATCCCGCCGGAGGACGCGATCCGGCTGGTGCGGGTCAGGGCGGAGGCCATGGCGCGCGCCGCCGCGGCCGAGCCGACCGGCATGACCGCGGTGCTCGGCGGCGACGAGGAGGCGGTCCTGGCCTCGATCGAGGACCACGGGCTGACCCCGGCCAACGTCAACGGGGCCGGCCAGATCGTGGCCGCCGGGACCATGGACCAGCTGGCCGCGTTCGCGGCCGACCCGCCCCCGAAGGCCAGGCTGCGCCCGCTGTCGGTGGCCGGCGCCTTCCATACCAGGCACATGGCCCCGGCCGTGGACGCGCTGCGCGAGGCGGCCGCGGGGGTGACCGCGAGCGACCCGGTCCTGGCCCTGCTGTCCGACCGGGACGGCTCCGTGGTGGGCAGCGGCGCCGACTGGCTGGAGCGGATCGTCACCCAGGTGAGCGCGCCGGTCCGCTGGGACATGTGCATGCACACCATGTCCGGCCTCGGCGTCTCGGCGCTGATCGAGCTTCCGCCGGCCGGAACCCTGACCGGCCTGGCCAAGCGGGCCCTGCCGGGGGTGCGCACCCTGGCCCTGAAGAGCCCGGCCGACCTGGACCAGGCCGGCGAACTGCTGGCGGCCGAGCAGCCGCTGGTCCGAGCGCGGCCCAACGGAAGCGACTGAAGGAGCGGTCTGGATGCGACTCACCGAAGGCTCAGCGGGCGCGCGGGTCCTGGCGTTCGGCGGCTACCAGCCCGCCAAGGTGGTGACCAACGATGACCTCGCGGCCACGGTGGACACCAACGACGAATGGATCCGCAGCCGGGTGGGCATCGCCAGCCGCCGGATCGCCGGGCCGGACGAGACCGTGGCCGACATGGCCGTCGCTGCCGGGGGCAAGGCCCTGGCCGCCAGCGGCCTGTCCCCGGAAGACATCGACCTGGTGATCGTGGCCACCTGCACGCCGGAGGTGCAGATCCCGAACACCGCGGCCCAGGTGGCCCGCAGGCTCGGCATCTCGGCCCCCGGCGCCTACGACATGAACGCGGCCTGCGCGGGCTTCTGCTACGCGCTGGCCAACGCCGCCGACGCGGTGCGGGCCGGCTCGGCGGGCAACGTGCTGGTCATCGGCTCGGAGAAGCTGTCCCAGTGGATCGACTGGACCGACCGGAGCACCTGCATCATCTTCGCCGACGGCGCGGGCGCCGCGGTCGTCGGCCCGGCCGACGACCCGGCCGAGGCCGGGATCGGCCCGGTGGTCTGGGGCAGCGCCGGCGACATGGCGGACAAGATCTACATAAAGGACCGGAACTCGTTCATCTTCCAGGAGGGGCAGGCGGTGTTCCGCTGGGCCACCACCGCCCTGCACCCGGTCGGGAAACAGGCCTGCGAGCGGGCCGGCGTGGACCCGACCGAACTCGCGGCGTTCGTCCCGCACCAGGCCAACCTGCGGATCGTCGAGGCGATCGCGCGCCGGCTCGGCGCGCCGCAGGCCATCGTCGCCGACGACATCGTGACCGCGGGCAACACCTCGTCGGCATCCATCCCGCTGGCGCTGTCCCGGATGCTGGAGCGCGGCGAGCTCCCCTCGGGCGCGCCCGTGCTGCTGCTCGGCTTCGGCGCTGGCATCTGCTATGCCGGCCAGGTGATCACGGTACCCTGACCGGACCTCGGCCCCCGGGGTCCGGATCGACGTAGCACAGAGAACGACAGAGACAAGGAGACCGCAACCCATGGCCATGACCGACCAGGAGATCCTGACGGGCCTCGGCGAGATCATCGATGAGGTGGCCGGCGTACCCGCCGACCAGGTGACCCCAGACAAGACGTTCGTCGACGACCTGGACATCGA
>Ga0335074_10001704_pt1 | contig 29669 bp, 32 predicted proteins | sample Lox_Sample_23_FD_206715 | JGI IMG/M metagenome (GOLD analysis project Ga0335074, IMG submission 206715) | Soil microbial communities from Loxahatchee National Wildlife Refuge, Florida, United States - Lox_Sample_2.3 | ecosystem: Environmental > Terrestrial > Soil > Wetlands | place: USA... | reverse complement strand
TGACCGTGGCCGCCCAGGATCCGGCGATCGGGGCCACCGCAGCCCAGTTGCTGTTCGCCAGGATTAACGGAGACGTCTCGCCTGCGCGCCAGGTAGTGTTGCTTACCCGGCTGATCGCCCGCGGTTCCGGCGAAATCCCTGCACCCGCCAGTTGTCCTGATTTATGCTATTTAGCGGCGCATTAAGGGGTGTGCGGGCCTGTGGGATTAGAGTCTGATTTGTAGGGAAGGTACTGATGGGATTCAGGCGGCACGTGCTACCAACGGCACTGGCCGTGCTGACGGCCTGTGGCATCGTCGCCGGCTGCGGCTCCGCCGACACCGCCAATGGCGCCAACGGCACCAGCGCTATCCCGCCAGGACCGGCCGGCAAGCCGGAGAAGACCAATATCGTGGTCAACACGCAGCCGACCGTCGACTCGGCGGGCCTTTTCGTCGCCCAGTATCTGGGCTTGTTCAGGGACGAGGGCCTGAATGTCGCGATCCAGGACTCACCAAGAACCTCGCAGAACTTCGAGCAGGTCATCAACGACCAGGCCCTAGACACCATCGATATCACGGCGGGTAACTACGTCTCCTATATCGAGGCGCAGGACAACTACGACAACGGCTATCTGCCCAGCGGTAACATCCAGAACCCCGGCTGGCAGCAGATCTCCTCAGACCTGGACATCTTCGCCGAGGCGTCGGTGATGACCCCCGGCTACGCGGGCCTGTTCGTGCTGCCAGGGTCGCCGATCAAGACTATCGCCGACTTGAAGGGCACGACGATCGGCATCAATGCACCAGACGACTATGCGTACCTGATGGTGGCGGCGTTTCTCGAAGAAAACGATATCTCGTACAAGTCGGTGACGTTCGTGTACTACCCGTTCCAGGACATGCAGAAGGCACTTGACTCGCGCGCGATCCAGGTCGCCTTCCTCGCCGAACCGTACGTCTCGGAGGCGGAGGAGACCGGAGGGCTCACCGAGCTCACCAACCTCGACGAGGGCATGACCACGAACTTCCCCATTGAGGGCTACGCGGTCACCAAGCAGTGGGCGCAGACGTACCCGAACGCACTGCTCGCGTTCACCCACGCGCTGGAAGAGGGCCAGCAGATCGCGGACACCAACAGGGCGGTCGCGGAGCAGGCCATGATCCATGAGATTCCCGGCATTACCCAGCAGTATGCCGCGCTAGTCACGCTTGAGAACTATCCGATCGGCCCGGTAGACCCCACCCGGATCGAGCGCGTCGCCGACGATATGCAACAGTTCCAGCTTCTCGACGGCGACAACTTCAACGCCCAAGCGCTGCTGGGCGACACCCAGACCCTTCCGTAGGCCGGCCTGAGCTGGTGGCCGCGGTTTGATAGCCGTGGCGCTCTGCCGGGTGCGCTGCGGAGCGGCCCTGCGGCCGGGTGTGCGGCAAATGACCCTATGTGTGCTTCGCGACGGGCCTCTCCGCAGCGCTGGGCCTCTCCGCAGCGCTTCGCGCGGCAGTCTGGCCCGCAGCGGGCCGAAAAAGTGCGGGAGAGGGCGACCGCATGGATGCATTCCCGCACCCGGTCGGCCGGGCGTGCCGAGGATTGCCCGGGGCGACTATTCGATTTGTCCGTATAAAAGATGATAAAAGTACTTATAGGCTCCCAGCGTCTCCTGGGATGACCATCCTCGTTTGCCATCTCTGGGTGATCATGTCCCTCGTCATACCGCGCGGTTACTTCTAGTCCGTTCTGTTCATCTGTGGCCGAATAGCCGTTGGTAACTCTCCGTCAGAATTACGCTGCGTGATGACTGATGGAGATGGTTATGCGACGTATAGGCAAGATGTTCCCGGTGATCGCGGCGGGCAGTGCCGCGATCCTCACCCTCACCGTGACCGCCTGCGCTAACGGAGGCGGCGTAATACCAGCCGCGCAAGCTCAAGTACAGGGCGTGGAGAAGCCGAACCTGACCGTGGCGGTCGTGCCCGCCGTGGACTCGGCCGGATTCTTCATCGCGCTGCACGACGGCCTGTTCAAGGACCAGGGCCTCAACGTTCACTTCGTGCCGGCGATCAGCAGTGAAACTGTGATCGCCGACCAGGTCAAGGGCACCGTCGACATCACCGGCGGCAACTATGTGTCGTACATCCAGGCCCAGCAGTCCGGCCAAGCCGACCTGGACATCTTCGCCGAGGGCTCGGTCATGGAACCCGGCGCCCAGGGCCTGTACACGATGCCGGACTCGCCGATCAAGACGCTCGCCGACCTCGAGGGCAAGACTGTCGGCATCAACGCGCCGAAGAACATCCTGTACCTGCTGGTCGCATCCGTCCTTGCCGAGCACAACATCCCGGTGAATTCGGTTCACTTCGCCGACTACCCGCTGCCGACGATGGCCGCCGCGCTCAAGGCCGGCAAGATCCAGGCTGCGGTGCTGCCTGAGCCATTCGCTAGCCAGGCCGCACAGCAGTACGGCGTCATCACGCTCGCCGACCTCAACCAGGGCGCAACTGCGGCCTTCCCCGTCCAAGGGTACGTGGTGACCAGGCAGTGGGCCGCGGAGAACCCGCGCACACTGACCGCCTTCAACACCGCGCTGCAGGAGGGACAGGAACTCGCCGACACCAACCGCGCCGTCCTTGAGCAGGCCATGGAGCACGTGCCTGACGGGCTCGGCGTGAGCCAGAAAACCGCGGCAATCATGGCGGTCGACCTCTATCCGGTCGGAGCCGTGGACAACGTACGGCTACAGCGCGTGGCCGACGTGATGAGCCAGTTCCTGGGCTTCCCGGCCTTCAACGTCAGGTCGATGGTGGGCGGCTAGTACTCACCGGTACCAAATGTCGCGATCCCTAGCTGGTGCGATACCGTAACCTGGATTCCGTATGTGACTCATCTCACCCTGCCGCACCGCCCCCGGCACCGCGCGGCCGATCCTGACATTTCCGATATCGCCGTGGACGGACTTTCGGGCTTTCAACCTAATAACGTGCGAGATCCGCCCTTTGTGCAGCGCTGACCCTCATTTTCGAGGGTCAGCGCTTCGCGTACGGGTAATCCTCACATGATCTCGACGTGCCCAGACCACCTTATATCCGCTCGCCTCGTCCGCCTCGTCCGCCTCGCTCCGCTGGCTTGCGTTCCTGGCGAATGCCAGGGGCGGGAGGGACCTATTCGCCGACCTCGGCGGCGGCTGCCCGGCGTGCGGCCGCCAGCGCCGATTTCGGCGGTTTGTCGAGGGCGATGACGTGCACGTCGATGCCCAGCGGTGCCGCCTCGCGCAACACCCTGGTCACATTCGAACCGCCGCCGGTGATCTGCTGCCACCGGCTGCGCCTGCTGGAACCGATCACGATCTGGGTGATCTGGTTCTTGCGGGCGAAATCCGCGATGCCCCGAGCCGGGTCGTCATCCTTGATGTCGTGCCAGCGGGCGCCGATGTCGCCGGCCAGCTTTTTCAGTGCGAGGATTCCCTTCTTCTCCCCCGGGTTCGTGGCGTCGGTGGCCGTCACGTGCACCACATCGAGTGGCCCCTTGAGCCGGGCGGCCATCCGGGCCGCGCGGCGCATCAGCGTGTCAGTGCCCGGCGCTCCGGTCACCGCGACCATCAGCCGCTCGCACGTCTCCCAGATCCCGCTCTGCCGTTGACGTAGGTGGTCGAGCAGTTCTTCGTCGGTCTCGTCGGCGAGGAAGCGCAGTGCGAGTTCGCGCAGCGCGGTCAGGTTATCGGTACGGAAGAAGTGGGTGAGCGCCTGGGCGACCTTCTGCTGGGGATAGATGTTGCCGTGCAGCATCCGCCGACGCAACTGCTCCGGCGAAGAGTCCACCAGCTCGATCTGGTTCGCCTTGCGCACCACCCAGTCGGGCACCCGCTCGCGCACTTTGGCGCCGGTCATGTGCTCGACCTCGTCGGCGATGCTCTCCAGGTGCTGGATGTTGACCGTGGTGATCACGTCGATGCCCGCGGCAAGGATGTCCATGACGTCCTGCCAGCGCTTCTCGTGCGGGCCGGAACCGGGCACGTTCGTGTGGGCCAGTTCGTCGATCAGCGCGACCTTGGGGTGCCGACGCAAGATCGCGGCTAGGTCCATCTCCTCAAGCGGGCTGCCCCGGTACTCGACGGCCTTGCGCGGGACTACCTCCAGGTCGTTAATCATGTCCTTGGTGTGCTGCCGTCCGTGGGTCTCCACGAATCCGATCACGACGTCGGCACCGCGCTCCTTGCGACGGCGACCCTCATTGAGCATGGCGTAGGTCTTGCCGACACCGGCCGCGGCACCCAGGTAAATACGGAAATGCCCGGCGGCCTCCACCACCTGCTCTTCACTCACGCAAATTATTGTTCCCGTCTCTACCACCCCCGACCAGGCCAATCACGCCATCCGTCCGCTAAGTCACAATAGGTGACTTAGCGTAAGATTTGCCGCTTGGGCTGCGGACCGGGGCGTATGGAAACCGCAAGGATCGGGTTCAGCCGGGGCATCGGGCTTAGCGTCTAGGGACGTGAGCATCATCCAGGGGGGACGCGCTTTATGCAGGGCGTAGCTGGTCAGCCATGGCATTGATGGCGGCAGTGAACCGCTCGCCCATGGTTCCGCCGAAGTGACCGGCGTCTTCGACAACCTCTAGGCGGCTCGCCGGCCATGCCTTGTGCAGCTCCCAGGCGGTGTCAAGCGGGCCGGAGATGTCGTGGAGGCCGTGAATCAGTGTGGCCGGGATGTGCGCGATCCTCGTCATGTTGGCGAGCACCTCGTTGTCTGCCAGGAAGCAGCCGTGCCCCCAGTAGTGCGTCACCAGCCGAGCGAAGATCACTTGCCAGGACAGCTCCTGCACGCTGAGGCTCGGCTGGTAGCCGGGCGCCAGCGACATGTGCGTGTCCTCCCACTCACACCAACGCCGGGCAGCCTCCTCACGCACCGCCTGATCCGGGCTGGCCAGAACCCGCGCGTAGGCGGCGGCAAGGTCGCCGCCACGTTCGGCCTCGGGCAGCAGCTCGACGAAGCGGTCCCACTGACGGGGGAACACCCGCCCCATGTCCCGGGTGATCCACTGTGTCTCTCTCCACCGCCCCGACGTCACTGCCCCCAGCACCATGCCGAGAACCCGCTCCGGGTGACGCTGCGCGTAGACCAGCGCGAGCGTCACACCCCATGAGCCCCCGACCACGACCCACCGGTCGATGCCCAAGTGCACGCGCAGCCGCTCGATGTCAGCAACCAGATGAGACGTGGTGTTCACTGACAGGTCCGCATCCGCGTCGCTGGCCAGGGGCCGGCTTCGGCCACAGCCCCGCTGATCGAAGATGACCGCACGATAGCGGGAGGGGTCGAAGTTCCGCCGGCTGCCGGCAGAGGCTGGCCCGCCCGGGCCGCCGTGCAGCCAGACCGCCGGGAGGCCGCCAGGCGAGCCGACGACCTCCCAGTACACGGCCTGACCGTCGCCCACGTCGAGGTAGCCGGAATCATACGGTTCGATAGGCGGATGCATGACGACGATTCTTCCAGATGCCTACGAGACAGCTCAGTTCATGAGGCACGCCGCGCGGCCCTATCAAGGTGAGAATCCGGTGTGTCGCGGACCGGTGCGTCGTCGGCATCGACGCCGACCGCGCGCAAGAACGTCGCCGTCGCGGCCGTGTGTGTTGTGTTGTGTACGGGCGGGGGGACTTGAACCCCCACGGTGTTGCCACCACCAGGACCTAAACCTGGCGCGTCTGCCATTTCGCCACGCCCGCCTGCTCCGGCAAGTCTACAGACCGAGCTCCGTTCGCAGCCTGGCCACGTGACCGGTCGCCTTGACGCCGTATTGCGCCTTCTCGATCACGCCGCCGGCATCGATCACGAACGTCGAGCGGATCACCCCGACGGTAACCTTGCCGTACAGCTTCTTCTCGCCGTAAGCACCGTACGCTTCCTCGACGGCGTGGTCCGGGTCGGACAGCAGCGGGAACGTGAGCCCTTCCTTGTCCCGGAACTTCGCCAGCTTGGCCGGCGCGTCCGGCGAGATGCCGAGCACGACGATCCCCGCGGCGGCCAGGCTGGACAGGCTGTCCCTGAAGTCGCAGGCCTCCTTGGTGCACCCGGGTGTCATGGCCGCCGGGTAGAAGTAAACGATCACCCGTTTGCCCGCGTAGTCCGAGAGGCTGACATCCTTGCCGTCCGCATCGGGCAGGGTAAAGTCGGGAGCCTTGTCGCCAGGTGAGAGCCGTGTCATGGGTTAACGCTACCCTGTTATGCACAGGGCCAGCGCGCGGAAAGCCTTGCCTCGGTGGCTGATCGCGTCCTTCTGGTCCGCCGTCATCTCCGCAGTCGTGACGTCGAAGCCGTCCGGGACGAAGATCGGGTCGTAGCCGAACCCTCCGCTCCCCCGCGGTTCCCGGATCAGGTGGCCGATTACCATGCCGAGCACCACGTGCGACGCGCCGTCGGGGTGGACAATCGCGGCCGCGCAGGTGAAGTTCGCGCCCCGCCGCTCGTCGGGCACGTCGGCGATCTGGGCGAGAAGCAGGTCCAGGTTGGCCTTATCGGCGCCGTGCGTACCCGACCAGCGGGCCGAGAAGATCCCCGGCATGCCGTTCAGCGCGTCCACGCACAGGCCGGAGTCGTCAGCCACCGACGGCAGCCCCGTGAGCGCGGCGATCGCCCGCGCCTTCAGCAGCGCGTTCTCTTCGAAGGTCGCACCGGTCTCGGCCACCTCGGGCGCTTCCGGGTAAGCCGCGAGGCCAACCAGGTCGACGCCCACGAGGATGCGGGCCAGCTCCGCGACCTTCCCCTCGTTGCGGGTGGCCAGCACATACTTGCCGGTCAACGAGCGAGTACCTCCGCCTGCAGCCGGGTTAGCTCCGTGCAGCCGGCCGAAGCGAGATCGAGCAGCTGACCTAGCATGGCCCGGCTGAAAGGGTCACGTTCGGCGGTGCCCTGGATCTCCACGAAGTCACCGGCACCCGTGCACACCACGTTCATGTCGGTCTCGGCAACCACGTCCTCGTCGTAGCACAGGTCGAGCCGGGGTTCACCGTCCACGATGCCGACGCTCACCGCCGACACTGAGCCAACCATCGGGTTTGTCTTAAGCCTGCCTTTGTCACGCAGCCAGCCGATCGCGTCCACCAGCGCGACGTACCCGCCGGTGATCGCCGCGGTCCTGGTACCGCCGTCCGCCTGGAGCACGTCGCAGTCGATCTGGATCGTGTTCTCGCCCAGCGTCTTGTAATCCACGCAGGCCCGGAGCGAGCGGCCGACCAGCCGGGAGATCTCATGGGTGCGCCCGCCGATCCGTCCCTTGACCGACTCCCGGTCGTTGCGGGTGTGCGTCGCCCGCGGCAGCATCGCGTACTCGGCGGTGACCCAGCCGAGCCCGCTGCCGCGCCGCCAGCGCGGCACGTCTTCGCTCACGCTCGCTGCGCACAGCACTCTGGTCGCGCCGAACTCGACGAGCACCGACCCTTCGGCGTGGTCAAGCCAGCGGCGGGTGAAGGTGACCTTACGCAATTCGGATGCGGATCGTCCATCGGGTCGCGACATACCCCCACCCTATCCGTAGGACTCCCCGGGAGCCGCGAGGGTCAGCCGCCCGCCGAACGCGCTCGCCGCCTCGGCCCGCGACGCCTCGGCATCGTTCGTCACGACCAAGTGGGTGAGCGCCAAGTGCCCGGCCCCGGCCTTGGCAGCGTGCTCGCCCGCTTGCCGAGCAGACAGGTGCACGCCGACCGGGTTGCCCGGCTGGTCAAGGAAGGACGCCTCAGCCAGCAGCAGATTCGCGTCGCGGGCCAGTTCGACCAGTGCCGCCGACTCGCCCGTGTCGGCCGAGTACGCCATGGTCCACCCATTATGCGAAACCCGGAACCCGAACGTCTCCACCGTGTGGTTGACGTGCGCGGTTGTGACGGCAAACGGTCCTATCTCGAACGAGCCCGGCGCGAGCCGCTCGAAGATAAACCGCTCGATCAGCTCGTCCGCGACCAAGCCGAAGGCCGGAGCAAGGCGCTCCGGTGCGCCCGCCGGAGCGTACACCGGGATCGTCGGCAACGGGCCGTCAGGCCCGTAGTAGTGTCGCGCGACCGCGTACGCGCCCAGGTCCACGCAGTGATCTCCGTGCAGGTGAGAAAGGCAGATCGCGTCGATGCCGAACAGCGGCGCGTACTTCTGCAGCGAGCCGAACGCACCGTTCCCCATATCGATGACCAGCCGGAACCCCTCGGCCTCCAGCAGGTAGCACGAGGCCGCGCTATCCGCGCTTGGGAAACTCCCAGCGCACCCCACCACAGTCACCCGCATCCGCCCATTATTGCTGACAGCAAACCCGGGCCTGTCCATACGAGAGGCCGACATGGCGGCCCGCCTGCCCTTTCCCCCATACCGGACAGGGCAGAAGTCCGATTTGACACAGTTCCATGTCGCGACGGCCCTGATGGTCTATCCCGCGATGGATGAATCGCGCCCGGCTAATGGATGGACCGCGCCCGCCCGCCACGCCGCCCCGCCCCGCGCCGCCGCACCGGGTCGCGCCGCCGCCCCGCGCCGCCGCCCCCGCCACGCCGGACATAACGTACACAACCGGCACCCGCCACCGTAGCGCGGCCTTTCCGGCCCGGATCTGCTCCAAACTACGGGCTCTGATGCACTTCATGGGACGGTTTGCGTTCGGCGGCGCGACCCGGTGCGGCTCGTGCTGGCCCGGGGTGGCGCGGCGTGAAAACAACGTGGAAGTTTACCGCTTCGTGTCCGTCTGTCATACGTATACGACGGGTAAACTTCCACGTTGCGGCAGAGTTCCACGTTAAATGGAGAGTCGGGTCATCCCGTGAGTCACAAGGGCACCTTGCGGAACGCGAGAAACTTCCTTGCCTGTACGCCCCCAGCCGGGAGCGCACAGCTGGTCAGCAGCTTCCCATGAAGTGCATCAGAGCCAAACTACGTGAGGGTTTACCCCTTCGTGAGGCACACCGCGGGCCCGCTGAGCCGCCAGAACGGGACATAACACCCGCACGGCCAGAGATCCCGGCTATCGTGTGCAGTTACACCCCCCATGAGGGGTGTAAGTGCACACGATAATTCGATTAACCTCATCAGCCAGCGAAATAGCACAGTTTCACCCTTCGGGCGGCCAGGGTCGGCAACCGGTCTCCCCGTAAAGTGAGCCAGAGCCCGTTATAACTTCGTACCCTGTTGCCCAGGGAGCCCAAATAGTGAAATGTCGGGCTCGGGCCGCGGTGCGGCGGGCACGCGGGGCCGCGGCGGCGCGGACACGCGGGGGCCGCGGTGCGGCGGACGCGCAGGGCCGCGGCGGGGCGGGCGCGGAGCGGGCGCGGCGGGGCGGGCACGCGGGGGCCGCGGCGGGGCGGGCACGCGGGGGCCGCGGCGGGGCGGGCGCGGAGCGGGCGCGGCGGGCGGAGCGGGCGCGGCGGGCGGAGCGGGCGCGGCGGGGGCGGGCACGGCGTAAAGGGCGCGCGGGGGGTTTGACTGCCGTAGGGGCGCGGCGTTGCCTGGACTGAGGAGCGAGCGACGCAGTCGCGAGCGACGAGGGAAGGCGACGCCCAAAAGCGCCCCGGAGGTCCCCGAGCCAAAGGGCGCCCTAGCTAGGCGCCCGGAGGCGAGCAAAAAAATCGCGAGCAAAAAGTTACGCCCAGAGCTGGCCGTCCAGGGAGTGTTCGGCCTCCTCCAGCGTGCCGCTGTACGCGCCCGTGGAGAGGTACTTCCAGCCGGCGTCGGCGATCAGGACCACGATGTCGCAGGCGTCAGACTTGCGGGCAAGGGCCAGGCCGGCGTGCAGGGCGCAGCCCGCCGAGATGCCGGCGAAGATGCCCTCGGCGGCGACCAGCTCGCGGGTACGGCGCAGCGCGTCGGCGGACGAGACGGAGAAACGAGTGGTCAGGATCGACGGGTCGTAGAGCTCGGGGACGAAACCCTCGTCGACGTTGCGCAGCCCGTAGACGAGTTCCCCGTACCGGGGCTCGGCGGCGACGATCTGCACGGAAGGCTTCTGCTCGCGCAGGTAACGGCCGGCACCCATCAGCGTGCCCGTGGTGCCCAGGCCGGCTACGAAGTGGGTGATGGAAGGCAGGTCAGCGAGGATCTCCGGCCCGGTCGTCTCGTAGTGCGCCCGCGCGTTCGCCTCGTTGCCGTACTGGTACAGCATGACCCAGTCTGGGTGCTCGGCGGCCAGCCCCTTGGCCACCCGGACCGCCTCGTTCGAGCCGCCGGCCGCAGGCGAGCCGATGATCTCGGCACCGTACATACGCAGCAGGTGGCGGCGTTCCTCGCTGGTGTTCTCCGGCATGACCACGATCAGCCGGTACCCGCGCAGCTTGGCCACCATCGCCAGTGAGATCCCGGTGTTGCCGGACGTGGGTTCCAGGATCGTGGCACCGGGAACCAGGCGGCCTTCCTTCTCTGCCTGGGCGATCATGTAGAAGGCTGCCCGGTCCTTCACCGACCCGGTCGGGTTGCGGTCCTCGAGCTTGGCCCACAGCCGCGCCCGCGGCGACGGCGACAACCGGGGCAAGCCGACCAGCGGCGTGTTGCCCAGCGAGTCAAGCAGGTTGTCGTAACGCATCGCTAGCCATTGTTATTGAAAAGAGAGCATTGAATAAGTCACCCGCCGGCGACAGCGGGCAGGACTGTTACGGTGTCGCCGTCCTTGACCGGCGTGTCCAGTCCGGACAGGAAGCGCACGTCCTCGTCGTTCAGGTATACGTTCACGAACCTGCGCAGTGCCGGCGACTGGGCTCCCGCGTCGATCAGCCGGGCCGACAGGCCAGCGTGCCGGCTCTCCAGGTCGGCGATCAGCTCACCCAGGGTAGAGCCGGTCCCCTCGACCTGCTTAGCGCCGTCGGTGTACGTGCGCAGGATGGTCGGGATACGAACCTCAATCGACATCTGGCTCCCCTGGGGTCTGTTGCATGTTCCTGGGCGTGCAACCCATAGAAAGACCGAATCATTCCATAACAACGACGGGTTCTTCGGTCACTTCGGCGTCGAGGATGCGGTAGGAACGGAACTCCGTGCTGCCCTCGTCGCGCGTCGATACTAGGACATAGTGGGTGTCCGGCTCACTGGCGTAGGAGACGTCGGTGCGGGACGGGTACGCTTCGGTAGCTGTATGTGAATGATAGATCACAACAGGTTCCTCGTCGTTGTCGTCCATCTCACGCCAGACCCGCAACTGCTCCTTCGCGTCAAAACGGTAGAAGGTAGGCGAGCGCTCCGCGTTCTCCATCGGGATGAACCGCTCGGGACGGTCACTGCCCGCCGGGCCGGCCAGCACACCGCAGGCCTCATCCGGGTGATCCTCGCGGGCGTGGGCGACGATCTTGTCGTAGAGGTCTCTTGAGATGGTGAGCATGGCTCTCACCATAGGGCGCGGACGAGGGACTCCTGGACCGCTCCCAGCCACGCGTACACCTCGAACGCCGTACGCAGGGGGTCGTCGTGCGCGAGCTTGTCCCACTGATCCTCGAAGTCCTCGGTGACGCCGAGCTTGGTGCCGAGCGCGAGCCGGACGTCGTTGAGGGCCTTGAGCCATGCTTGGGCCTGATCGGGGGTGAGCTGGATCTTGCCTCCCTGCTCGGGCAGGCTGTCCAGCATCGCCTGGGCGCTCTCGTGCTTGGCGGCACGCAGCGACAGCTCGGTGTACTTGCGGAACTCCCCCGCCGCGTCCGGGTCATCGCGGTAGCCGTCGGGCAGCAGGCGAGCCAGCACCGGGTCGGTGGGCGTTGAGGCAGCCTCAGCCTGGAGCAGCGCCTCAAGCTCGTCTAGGTCGGCCGCTCTCGCCGACTCGGGCTCGATGAGGTCCATCACCTGAGCGACCAGGCTGCGCAGCAGTTCGGCCTCGGCGGCGGCGAGGACTGCCTTGACGCCGCCGCCCCTGATCGAGCGGAAAGGTTCCACGCCGGCTAGTCCTGATGAACCGTAGCCCACAGGCCGTAGCCATGGAGAACCTCTGCGTTGTGCTCCATGGCCTCACGGGCACCGGTCGCGACCACCGCCTTGCCCTTGTTGTGCACGTCCAACATCAGCTTTTCTGCCTTCTTTTTCGGGTAGCCGAAGACGTGCTGGAAGACATACGTTACATAGGACATGAGGTTGATGGGGTCATTCCAGACGATGGTGACCCATGGCTTATCGGGTGCCGGCTCGTTCTTGTTGGCAGGGTCCCGATCCACAGAACGCTCGACTTCAGCCGGTGCCACGCTCACTAGTGCCCACCTCCCATTCCGTAGTCTTCCATCTGTGCAGATCCCAGAGAACCACCAGGGCGACAGTTCGGCGTTGCTGACCGACCACTATGAGCTGACCATGCTCGAGGCGGCGTTGCGCAGCGGTGCGGCGCACCGGCCAGCGGTGTTCGAGGTGTTCGCCAGGCACCTGCCGCACGACCGCAGGTACGGCGTCGTGGCGGGCACCGGGCGCCTGCTCGACGCGGTCGAGCAGTTCCGTTTCGGGCAGGCCGAACTATCGTTTCTCGACTCGATCGTCGATGCGCCGACGTTGGCCTATTTGGAATCTTACCGGTTCTCGGGGAATATCTGGGGATACGCCGAGGGTGACTGCTACTTCCCCGGCTCGCCGATCCTGGTGCTGTCCGGGACTTTCGCGGAGTGCGTCCTGCTGGAAACCGTCTGCTTGTCGGTCCTGAACCATGACTGCGCGATCGCCTCCGCGGCGTCGCGGATGGTCACTGCCGCCTCTGGCCGCCCGTTGATCGAGATGGGGTCGCGGCGGACACATGAGATGGCGGCGGTGGCGGCGGCCCGGGCCGCTTTCGTGGCCGGGTTCGCGTCGACGTCCAATTTGCGGGCGCGGTTCCAGTATGGAGTGCCTTCGGCGGGGACGGCGGCGCACGCGTTCACCCTGGTGCACGACAACGAGCGGGCCGCGTTTTCCGCGCAGTTGGCTTCGCTGGGCTCGGAGACGACGCTGCTGGTGGACACATTCGACGTGGCGCGAGCGGTACGGACGGCCATCGAGGTGGCCGGGCCCAATCTGGGCGCGGTGCGCATCGACAGCGGAGACCTCTCGGTGCTGGCGCGTTCCGTGCGGTCCCTGCTCGACTCGCTGGGAGCGGTGAACACCCGGATCCTGCTTACCGGAGATCTGGACGAGTACTCGATCGCTGGGCTCAGCGCGGTGCCGGTAGACGGCTACGGTGTGGGCACGTCGCTGGTCACCGGGTCGGGTGCGCCGACCGCTGCGCTGGTCTACAAGCTGGTGGCCCGCGCCTCCGATGTGTCGGGTGAGCTGGTGCCGGTCGCGAAGCACTCGGTGGGCAAGCCGAGCCGGGGCGGGCGCAAGTGGGCGGTGCGGCACCTGGATTCCGATGGTGTCGCGCTAGCCGAACGCGTGACGTTGTCGCCCCCATCGCCAGGCCCGGCGGATCGGGAGCTGCTGGTGCCGCTGGTCGTTTCCGGTTCGGTTGTGGGACGCGAGCCGCTCGCGGCGGCACGATCGCGGCACGAAAGTGCCTTGGCCGAGCTGCCGCCGTACGCGCAGCAGTTGTCCCGCGGCTACCCGGCCATCCCGACCGAGTTCGATTCGTTATGGTCAATCCCGGCTCGCCGGACGTGTTAGTAGGTATGCCTGGGTCCAGTGACTTCGAAGAGTTCTACGCGGCGAGCTACGGCCGCGTGGTCGCCCTTGTCGCCACGATGGTCGGCGACAGGCACCAGGCCGAAGACATCGCTCAGGAGGCCTTCGCGCGGGCGCTCGTGCGCTGGCACCGGGTTGCCCGGTACGACGTGCCAGAGGCATGGGTGCGGCGGGTGGCGATGCGGCTCGCCGTCGACGCTGGCCGGCGAGCGGCGCGGGCCCTGCGCATTGTGCGGCTGCTCAGGGCTTCTGGTCCTGGCGCCGGTTCCGGCGGTGATCCTTCTGACTGGCCCGCGCTGAACCTCGCTCTGCTCAAGGTGCCGATCCGGCAGCGGCAGGCGCTTGTGCTGTATTACCTCGCCGACCTGCCAGTGGACGTCATCGCCCGCGAGTGCGGTGTGCCGGAACGGACGGTAAGGTCGCGGCTCGCCGCGGGCCGCAGGCGGCTGGAAAGCGAGCTGCGAGAGTACCCGGAGGGGGCGCATCATGCGTGATGAGGACTTGCGCGACCAGCTTCTTGATTCGGTCCGGGCCTTGCGCAGCCTGCCCGCTCCTGGCATGGGCGTGCTGCGCCGCCGCGTACGCAGACGGCGGATACGGACTGGTGCGGCTTGCTTCGCGCTGAGCGCGGTGGTCGGCACCGGGGCGGTCTTTGCCGCCGGGACCAAGCTGGGCGGGGCGGGCCAGCATCCGGCAGGCGGCGCCTCGCCTTCCAGCACGCCCACCGTCGGCCCGCTGCCGCAAGGCTGGCGTCCGGCGGGACCAGCGCTAGCCCCCGATGCCGACGTGACCGCGGCACCGTATTACGTCACGCTCGACCAGACGGGCTACGTTCCGCTCAACTTCAGCGGGAGAGGGTACGCAATCGTGGCCGACGAGTTCACCGGCAATGCGGTCGCGACCATCGTGGACCCCGACGGCCCGGTATCCTTCACCGCTGTGGCGGCGGCCGGCGATGACCGCACGTTCTTCCTCGCCACGGAATTCACCGCGTCCTCTGTCGCCATCTACGAACTGCGGCTCGGGGCCGACGGCAGGCCGGTGTCGTTCACCAGGGCGTACACGACCAGGGGGCACGCGTCTATCGATCAGCTGGCGGTATCGCAGGACGCGACCAGGCTCGCCTACGTCACGTCGAAGGGGATAGAGGTGGTATCGCTGCCCGGCGGGTCGAGCCACCTCGTGCCCTGCCCCAGCGACACCATCAGCGGGATGTCGTGGATCGGCGATCGGACACTCGCCTATGTGCAGCATCTCGACTCCGCGCACACGTTCTTCCGCATGGTCAACGTGGAGCCAGGACCGGTCCGGCAGATCGTCCCGGTCCCTTCGGTCTCGTATCCGCTCATCGCCTCGGACGCCTCCGTAGTAGTCGGTACGGTGGTCACCGGCGGGAAGGAGAACCCGGTGGCGGCGGTCGAGGAATTCTCGGGCAGCACCGGGCGGCTGGTCGCGAGGCTGACGCCATGGACGGGAGAATCCGGTATGGGCTCATCGTGCCTGCCGCTGTGGATCGATTCCTCTGGCACGCATGGCGTGGTCGAATGCGGTGGGCAGGCGTTCACGTTCGCCGGCGACCGTTCCTCGCGGACGGACGTGCACGTGCCGCGGGCGAACTTCTCCGTTCCCCCGGACTGGCTGATCGCGTGGTAATGCGACGTCGGATAACGTGCTTTCTTATGCGGGCACTGATCATCGTTGACGTACAGAACGACTTCTGTGAGGGCGGCTCGCTCGCGGTTACCGGCGGCGCTGCCGTCGCCCGGTCAATCGACCCCGCTGGCTACGACCTGGTCGTCGCCACCAAGGACTACCACGTCGACCCGGGACCCCACTTCTCTTCTTCGCCTGACTACGCGGCGTCGTGGCCCCCGCACTGCGTCGCCGGTACCGCCGGCGCGGACTTCCACCCGGACCTGGACACGTCATCGGTGGCAGCGGTGTTCTTGAAGGGAGCTCACGCAGCTGCCTACAGCGGGTTCGAGGGCGCTGCCGATGACGGGACCCTGCTGGCCGACTGGCTGCGTGCCAGGGGCGTGGACTCTGTCGACGTGGTCGGCATAGCCACCGACTACTGCGTGCGCGCCACGGCGCTGGACGCGGTGCGGGGCGGGTTCGCCACTCGAGTCCTCGTTGATCTCACTGCGGGTGTTGCGCCGGAATCGACCGCCGCCGCCATCGAGGAGATGCGCTCGGCCGGCGTCGAGCTCGCGTTACCGGGGATGTCTTGCGGAAGGGGCTTCGTGGCGCACGAACCCCTGGTGAGGCAGGGCCTAGCGGCCAGGCTGGCGGGCTTTGACGGCCAGGCTCAGCGGCCGGAGATCGCCCACTGACGGATGCGGTCGATGCGGGCGGTGATCTGGTCAGCGGACGCCTGCGGCAGCGGCGGGCCACCGCACTGGCGGCGCAGTTCGTTATGGATCACGCCGTGCGGCTGGCCGGTCCGGTGGCTCCACGCGCCGACCAGTCCGTTGAGCTCCTTGCGCAGCGCGGCGAAGGCCTCGCGATTGACCAGAGGGGCGGCAGGAGCCGATGTGACTGAAGTGGCAGCAGATGCTGACGGAATGGACGGGGCAGGCGCGGGTGCGGCGTGGACGCGGGCTGCGAGCTGAGCCTCCTGGCGTTTGCGCAGCAGCACGCGCACCTGTTCCGGCTCCAGCAGGCCAGGCAGGCCGAGGAAGTCTTCCTCCTCCGGCGAGCCAGCCGCGGTCGCCGTGCCAAACTCCCCGCCGTCGTACAGAACGCGATCGAAGCGCGCGGACGCGTTGAGCGCCGTGAACGCCGGCTCACTGGGGGCGTCGGGGTTGTCGCGCTCACGCAGCGCCTCGGCGAGCTCATCTTCCTCGGGGGACTCACTAACCGCCCGGAGCACATGATCTCGTTCTGCCTCAAGTTCGGCGGCGAACCCGAGCAGGACCGGCACAGACGGCAGGAAGACAGAGGCGGTCTCCCCCCTGCGGCGGGCACGGACGAACCGGCCGATCGCCTGCGCGAAGAACAGCGGCGTGGACACGCTGGTCGCGTACACCCCGACGGCGAGCCTAGGGATGTCGACGCCTTCGGAGACCATACGGACCGCGACCATCCAGCGGTCATCCGACAACGAGAACGCGGTGATCTTCTTGCTCGCCGCCGGGTCATCGGACAGCACCACAACCGGGCGCTTGCCCGTCAGCCCTTTCAGAAGCGCGGCATATGCGCGTGCGTCCGCGTGGTCGCCGGCGATCACCAGACCGCCGGCGTCCGGCATGCCGCGGCGCACCTCGGTGAGCCGCTTGTCCGCGGCCTCGAGGACCCGGCTCACCCACTCGCCCGCCGGGTCGAGCGCTGTCCGCCACGCCTGTGCGATCTGGTCTTTGGTCATCGGGGTGCCGAGCGTGGCGGTGATCTCGTCGCCCGCCCGGGTCCGCCACCGCATCTCACCGGAATACGCGAGAAAGATCACCGGCCGGACCACGGAGTCCTCCAGCGCAGGACCGTACCCGTAGACGTAGTCGGACGAACTGCGCTTGCCGCCGCCAGGCTCGTCGAGATAAGCGACGAACGGGATCGGGTTGGCATCGGAACGGAACGGCGTACCCGTCAGCGCGAGCCGCCGCCGGGCCGGGTCGAACGCCTCCTTCGTGGCATCACCCCAGCTCAGCGCATCGCCGGCGTGGTGGATCTCGTCGAAGATCACCAGCGTGCGCCGGTTCTCCGTGCGCTGCCTGTGCAACGCCGGGTGGGCGGCCACCTGCGCGTACGTCACCGCGACACCATGGAAGTCCCTGGCCGCGGGCCCTTGCGCGTTGGAGTATTTCGAATCGATCGCGATGCCGAACCGCTGCGCCGACTGTGCCCACTGATGCTTGAGGTGTTCGGTGGGTGTGACGATCGTCAGGCCCGCGACCTCGCGCCGCGCGAGCAGTTCCGCCGCGACCGTGAGCGCATACGTCGTCTTCCCCGCTCCTGGCGTCGCCACCAGCAGGAAGTCGCGCCTCAGCACGCGGAAATACTCGTCGTAGGCCTCCTTCTGCCAACCCCGAAGATCGATTCTGCTGAACTGGCCGTGGTTGCTCTCGCCGGAAAGTGCGTCAGATCGAGTGGTCCCCACGAGGGCGAAATGTTACCCGCCCGGAGCGTGACACGCCCGGCGGGGCGCGCCAAATCCGCTCCAAGCTAAACGGGTTGCGGTCAGCCCTCTTCTCCCGGCGGGAGGTTCTCGTAGATCTCCTTGCAGGTAGGGCACACCGGGTACTTCTTCGGGTCCCGGCTGGGCACCCAGATCTTGCCGCACAGCGCCTGCAGCGGCGTGCCGGTCACCATGCTGTCGACCTGCTTGCTCTTCAGCACGTAGTGCGCGAAGCGCTCATGGTCGCCGTCGCCGTCGGATGTCTTAGGCCGGACGTCCTCGTGGACGCGCAGGTCCTTCTCCGGGAGAACTTCAGTGGAGCTCATAGACTAAAGAGTTTACGCGGTCCTCAGTTCCGGCTCGGATCGTCTGGAAATGTAGCGACATATGCCAATTCGCCGCCTTGGCGGTGGAGGACGGCCGACCATAGGCGACCGGGGTCCGCGGCGAAGGGATCGCCGGGTTCGGCCCGCAGGACATACCAGGCGCCCTCATCGATCTCATCCTGGAGCTGTCCGGTGCCCCAGCCCGCGTAGCCCGCGTAAACCCGCAGCCTAGTGATCGCCGGGCCGATCAGGCCAGGCGGGGCGTCAAGATCGACCAAGCCGAGCTTGGCCATGGACGGGCCGCCGTCCAGCGGGTGCCAGCCGACCGGCTCGTCGGCCCCGGAGATCGCGGCCAGGGCGAGGGCACTGGTCTGCGCGACCGGACCGCCGCTGAACACCACCGACGGGTCGGTCGCGAGCTCATTCCACGGCTCAAGCACCTGACCGACCGGCACCTGGGTCGGCCGGTTCAGCACGACGCCGAGCGTGCCCTGCTCGGCCTCATGCTCGACGACCAGGACGACGGTGCGGCGGAAGTTCGGGTCAGCCAGCATCGGGGTGGCGATGAGCAGTCGTCCTGCCCGAACGGTTTCGTCCATGTCTCTATGATGTGTTATCGGGTCGACTGCTAGGACGGCTGCTTATCTGGCCGCCGCCTCCTGGGACGCCATGTCCCGGACCGCGACCGCCACGGCGGAGGCCACGTCCGGCTGGAACACCGAAGGCACGATGTAGTGCGGGCCGAGTTCGTCCGGCAGCACCACGTCCGCGAGCGCATGCGCCGCGGCGACCAGCATCCTGTCGGTGATGTTCCGGCTCTGGGCATCCAGCAGGCCACGGAACACGCCGGGGAACGCGAGCACGTTGTTGATCTGGTTCGGGTAGTCGCTCCGCCCGGTCGCCACCACGGCCGCGTACTCCATCGCGACGTCGGGGTCCACCTCGGGGTCGGGGTTGGCGAGCGCGAACACGATCGACCGGTCGGCCATGGCTTTGATGTCGTCGCCGTCCAGGATGTGCGGCGCGGACAACCCGATGAACACCTCGGCCTGCTTCAGCGCGTGCCGGAGGTCTCCGGCGTACCCCGCGCGGTTGGTGTTCTCCGCGATCCAGCACAGGCTCGGGTCCATGTTGGGCCGGTCCTTGTGCACGGCCCCCTTATCGTCGACCACGATGATGTTCGCGGGCGACGCGCCGGCGCCGAGCAGCAGCTTGAGCACCGCGGTGCCCGCCGCGCCCGCGCCGGCCATGGTGATCCGCACCTCGGGCAGCTTCTTGCCCACCACTCGCAGCGCGTTGGTCAGGGCGGCCATCACCACGATCGCGGTTCCGTGCTGGTCGTCGTGGAATACAGGGATGTCGAGCAGGTCACGCAGCCGCCGCTCCACCTCGAAGCAGCGAGGTGCGCTGATGTCCTCCAGGTTGATGCCGCCGAAGCCCGGGGCTATCGCCTGGACGGTCCTCACGATCTCGTCGGTGTCCTGGGTGTTCAGGCAGATCGGCCACGCGTCGATGTCAGCGAACCGCTTGAACAGGGCGGCCTTGCCCTCCATCACCGGCATCGCCGCGTACGGCCCGATGTTGCCGAGCCCGAGCACAGCGGAGCCGTCGGTGACCACCGCCACCGAATTCCGCTTGATGGTCAGCCGTCTGGCGTCCTCCGGGTTGGCCGCGATGGCCATCGCCACCCGGCCCACACCCGGCGTGTAGGCCATCGACAGGTCGTCACGGTTGCGCAGCGGCACCTTCGACCTCATCTCGATCTTCCCGCCCAGGTGCAGCAGAAATGTCCGGTCGCTGACCTTGTGTACGGATACGTCGTCGATGGCGGCCAGGGCAGCCACGATCGCCTCCGCGTGCGCGGTGTCCCGCGCGGCACACGTTACGTCCACCCGGAGCCGCTCGTTGCCGCCGTGGGTCACGTCGATCGCGGTAACCGCACCGCCGGCCTGCTCCACCACCCTGGTGATCTCGCTGACCGCACGGCCCCGCGAGGCGACCTCAAGCCGCACGGTGATCGAGTAAGAGACGCTGGGGGCGATTGTCACGTCGGGTCCGCCTTTCCGCTGGACTTCCAGCCTAAAGCTGGACCGGCCTATACGCAGTCCTCCGTGCTGTCGAGCACGTACGCTTGTAGGGTGAGCATGGAATCATCGGCGGCCATCGCGTACGACGTTGATGTCGTGATCGACGTCACACGCCTGCGGGTTGCGCTCGCGCGCCTGTCCCGACGGCTCCGCCGCCACGATGTGGCAGGGCTCACCCCCACGCAGCTCGCGGCCCTCTCCACCGTCGAACAGTCGGGCCCGCTCCGGCTCGGCGACCTCGCCGCAGCCGAAGGCATCGCGCCGTCCACCCTCACCCGCCTGGTCACCGCGCTGGAGGACAGCGGCTACGTCCGCCGGTGCGCGGACCCCAGCGACGCACGGGCATCCACTTTGGCCGTCACCCCGCACGGGCACGAGACGCTGGAACGAATCAGGAGCGAGACCACGCTGGTGCTGGCCGAGAGGCTGGGCTCACTGAGCCCGGTACAGCGCTCGGCTCTCGCGTCGGCCCTGCCGGTACTTGAGCAGCTCGCCGAAAGCGGCCCCGCGGACTCCCGGCCTTAACTCTGTCCAACTGCCCCGGTCCGACTCTGCCTCACTGCCCTGGCTCGTCTCACTGCCCTGGCTCGTCTCACTGCCCTGGCTCGCCCGTCGGTGCCGCAGTTCTTGGTACATCGCGGCCAGCTCGTGCTGAGCTGCGGTCAGCTCGGCGAGCCGACGGGCCAGCTGGTCGCGCTGCCTGGTCACCGCCGCGAGCCGTTCCTCCAGCTCGATGATGCGCCGGATGGCAGGCATCGTCATTCCCTCGTCGGCCATGGACACGACCTGCTGGATCACGCGGATCTCGATCCGCGAGTACCGCCGCTGGCCGCCTGCCGACCGCTGCGGAGACACCACGCGCAGCTCATCGCAACGGCGCAGGAATGCCTGCTTGACGGCGAGTAGCTGCGCGACCTGACCGACCGTGTACAACGGCACGTTCTCGTCGTCCAGCGGCTGGGTCATCGCGCTCCTCCTCCCCGGCTACTGCAGACTTCCCGGCTACTGCAGATGCTCCCCGGCTACCGCAGATGGCTTCCCGGCTACTGCAGATAGTAAGCGGCCGACAAGGCGTCATCGCTTGCCGGCCGCTGGCTCTTGGTCAGTAACGGCTACTTGACCAGCTCCTTGACCGCGTGCACCTCGACCTTGCGTGGCTTGGCGCGCTCGGCGACCGGGACCGTCACCTCAAGGACACCGTTGGTGTAGGTGGCCTCGACGCCGTCGGAGTTCAGCGTGTCGGACAGGTATACCTGGCGGGTCACCGTGCCCATCGTCCGCTCACGGACGAAGAACCGGTCCGTGTCCGCGTGCTCCTCCTGGCGCTTCGCGCTCACCGTCAGGACGCTGCGGTCCACGGTGATCTCGATCGTCGCCGGGTCGATGCCAGGCACGTCGAAGCGCAGCAGCACGTCGTTTTCGCGGCGGACGCCGTCCACCGGCATCGCGCTGCCGAGCCGGGTCAGCCGACGACGGAAGTCGTTCGCGAACGGGTCAAAAGTAGTCAGATACATCTCTTCTTCCTCACCTTCCGAAGGTTCACCGAGGGCTTGGGCCGTGCCCGGACATCACCCTCTGTCGGTAAGTAACTTACAACTTCATTTGTATATTCCTTGAAGCGTGCTTGTCAAGAAAGTTGCCCGGATCAAGCTCGTCCCGGCCATGGCGTCACCGGCTCGCTCGCCATCCCGACCAGTCGAACGCCCACCGGCCAGTTGAACGCCCACCGAGAGGGGACCTCGCGACTCGCGGCGAGAGCCACCGGCGCGCGCCGTCTTCGCACGCCCACCTCGCGCCGCCCCTCGCGCGCCCGGCCCACACCGCCTTCGCGCGCCTGGCGCGCGAAGGCGCACACGCGTGAGAAGTGACGGAAGGGACGTGGGTTAACATCGGGGCCCGGCCGCGTCGGAAATGACGTGCGGAGTTGCCACCTAGTAAAGTGTTACCCTCGGTTTTCGAGGGTCAGCGCTTCACGAAAGGGTGAACCAACACGTTGTTTGGCTCTAGCGCGCTTAGTGGGCGCTTGCGCTCGGGTGGTTAGCGACCCGGTACGTCGGTGGGGTGCGGCCCGTGCTGGCATCCAGGCGGCGCGGCGTGAAATAACGTGGAAGTCTGCCGCTTCGTGTCCGTCTGTCATACGTATACGACGGTTAACCTACCACGATGCGGCAAAACTCCACGTTAAATGAGAGCCGAGGCCGACCCCCAAGCAACGTAGGCACCATACGGCACACCCGTCACTTGCCTGGCCATGCGCCTGCGCAAGAGCCCGTTGCCGAGGCTCACCTGCGACCTGCGGGACGCGCGGACCTGCCGCTCCGAGGCATATGACCCTTATGCCCGCCCCTGGCCTTGTGTCCTGTCCGTGTCGGAGGGGACGGCGAGCGGAGGGGACGGCGGACGGGGCGGGATGGCGGGCAGGACGGGACGCGGGACGCGGGGCCGGGCGGCTGCCAGGGCGGGCCTGGCAGCAGGTGCCGGCTAGGCGGATCAGCGGATCAGCGGATCAGCGGATCAGCGGATCAGAAGAGCAGGGCGGACAGGGCGGAGCGGGCCTTGTTCACGCGCGGGTCGCGCGGCGGGAAGATCTCGAACAGGCCGACCAGGTGGGCTCGCGCCTTGTCGCGCTCGTCGCCGGAAGTCCGGCGGACGAGGCCGAGCAGCCGGTCGAACGCCTCGTCAATACGGCCGGCCGCGAGGTCGATATCGGCGACCTTGGCCTGGGCGTCCGGGTCGGCGGGGTGTTCGGCGGCGTCGCGGCGGACGGCGGCCTCATCGTAGGAACTGACGCGGCGGATCAGGTTCACCTGAGCGAGCCCGGTCTTGGCCACGGTGTCGGCGGGCGATTGCGCTAGCTCGGCCTCGAACGCCTTGGCTGCCGCATCATAGTCGCCACGCTCCATCGCCTCACGCGCCTGCGCATAGGCGGGCGGCATCGCTGGCTCGCCGGGTTCGTCGAGGGTGTCATCGGAACCGGGCGGGGCGGAGACAGCCAGGCCCATCTTGGCGGCTGCCGCCAGCACCTGGCCGATCCATTGCCTGACCTGCGCCTCCGGCAGGGCGCCCAGGAACCCGTCCACCAGCTGGCCACCGATCACGGCGACCACCATGGGAATGCTCTGTACCTGCAAGGCAGCGCTCAGCTGCGGGTTGGCGTCAACGTCGACCTTGGCCAGGATCCACTGGCCGCCGCCCGCGGCAGCGAGTTTCTCGAGGACCGGGCTGAGCTGCTTGCAAGGCTCGCACCATTCGGCCCACAGGTCCATGATCACCGGGGTGGTGCGCGACCGCTCGACCACGTCGGTGTTGAACGTCTGCTCGGTGACATCGATCACCCCGCTTGTCGCCCCATCCGGAACGGGACCGGACTGCTCTGGACCAGAAGCCTGCTGCCGACGCTGCGCGGCCGCCTGCCGCGCACCGAGATCGACGGCACCATAGAGCGAGAAATCACGCGGCTGCATGTCTCCATCCTGCCGTATCCGCGCTACCGGTAATACCAGGGCCGTAGCATGAGCCGTGCTACCGTTGCGCCATGAGTAACGCACCGGGCGAACAGGGCTGGGAGCGGCGCGGGGCAGCCACGCAGATAGGGATCAGAGAGCTGCGCCAGCACGCGAGCATCTATGTAGACCTAGCGGAAAAGGGCTACACGGTGGACATCACGAACCGCGGTCGGCTCGTCGCCCAGCTGGTTCCGGCCAGGGCACCGGAAAGCGTACTCGAACGCTGGATCGCGGCCGGTCTCATCGAGCCGGCCGAGGACTTGGGCGGCGTCACCGACATCGAGCCGTATCCGGGAGACGGCCGGGCGTCCGCCAGCGAGATCTTGCGCCAGTCGCGGGAGGAGGGCCAGTGATTTACCTAGACTCATCCGCACTGGTAAAGCTCGCCTTGGCTGAGCCGGAGTCGGGTCCGCTGGCTCAGTGGCTGGCCGCCAGGCCCGATGAGCCGCTGGTCTCGAGCACGCTGCATCGCGCCGAGGTACCTCGCGCGGTATGGCTGGCCGAGCCAGGTGCGCTGCCGCGCAGCTACCGCGTGACCAGGCGAATCGGCAAGGTCGCGCTGACCCCGGAAGTCCTCGAGATCTCAACGACAGTGCCGCCCCGCTCACTGAGCGTGATACAGGCAATCCACCTGGCCTCTGCCATCGCGCTGAAGCGGGACCTCACCGCCTTCGTCGCCTACGACGAGCGCCTGCTCGCCGCGGCCAAGGACGTCGGCCTGACCGTGGTCAGCCCAGCTTGAGAACCTAGAAGGCCGGCGGCTCGGCGTACACCCCCCACTCGGCGCGCAGGGCGTCGCAGATCTCGCCAAGCGTGGCCTCGACCCTGGCGGCGTCCAGCATCGGCGGGACGAGGTTCGCGTCGGTTCGCGCCGCCTGGACCAGCGCGGCGAGCGCGGTGTCCACCGCTTGCTGGTCGCGCAGGGCACGGCGCCGCGCCAGCTCAGCCACCTGCGAGCGCTCGACCTCCGGGCTGACCCGCAAGATCTCCAGCGGCTTGGCGACCGTGCTCGTGTGACAGTTCACGCCGACGATTCTCTTCTCGCCCTTCTCTAGCTTCTGCTGGTAGGCGAAGCTGGCCTCGGCGATCTCCCCGGTGAACCAGCCGTCCTCGATGCCGCTCAGGATGCCGCTCGTCATGGAGCCATCAGGGCTCATCGCCCGGATCCTGGCGAAGATCGCCTCCGCCTCCGCCTCCATCCGGTCGGTCAGCGCCTCCACGTACCAAGAGCCGCCCAGCGGATCGATGACGTTGACCACGCCGGTCTCCTCCATGAGCACCTGCTGGGTCCGCAGCGCGGTTTCCGCTGCGGCCTCACCGGGCAGCGCGAGAACCTCGTCCAGAGCGTTGGTGTGCAGCGAGTTGGTCCCGCCGAGGACCGCCGCGAGCGCTTCGATGGCGGTGCGGACGACGTTGTTCTCCGGCTGCTGCGCGGTCAGCGAGACCCCCGCCGTCTGGGTGTGGAACCGCAGCCACTGGGCCCGCTCGGTGGTCGCGCCGTACTCGTCGCGCATCCACCGGGCCCAGATCCGCCTGGCCGCGCGGAACTTCGCGATCTCCTCGAAGAAGTCGATGTGCGCGTCGAAGAAGAACGACAGGCCGGGGGCGAAGTTGTCCACCGCAAGACCACGGGAGATGCCGAGCTCGACGTAGCCGAATCCGTCGGCGAGTGTGAAGGCCAGCTCCTGTGCGGCCGTCGCGCCGGCTTCCCTGATGTGGTAGCCGGACACCGACAGCGGCTTGTAGCGCGGGATGTTCTCCGCGCAGTACCGCATCAGGTCGCCGATCAGCCGTAGGTGCGGGCGTGGCGCGAACAGCCACTCCTTCTGCGCGATGTATTCCTTGAAGATGTCGGTCTGCAGCGTGCCGTCAAGGGCGGATAGCGAAGCACCCTGGCGTTCGGCCGCGACCAGGTACATGCAGAAGATCGGCACCGCCGGGCCGCTGATCGTCATGGAGGTGGTGATGTCGGCCAGTTCGATGCCGTCGAACAGGACATCCATGTCGGCGGCCGAGTCGATGGCCACACCGCAGTGCCCGACCTCGCCGAGCGAGCGCGGGTCATCTGAATCTCGGCCCATCAGGGTCGGCATATCGAACGCGACCGAGAGCCCGGCACCGCCCGCGCCGAGCAGCATCTTGTACCGCTCGTTGGTCTGGAGGGCGCTGCCGAAACCGGAGAACTGACGGATCGTCCATGGCTTACCCCGGTAGCCAGTCGCATGCAGGCCGCGGGTGAACGGGTACTCACCGGGCCAGCCGATCCGGTCCATGCTCGGCACCTGTGCGCCGTCCGGTCCGTAAAGAGGGTCCACCTCAAGGCCCGACAACGTCGTGAAGTCCGCGTCACGCGTGGCCGCCTGGTTAAACCGAGCCTGCCAGCGTTCCCTTCCCGTCTGCATCCCCGCCTCCGGATAGGATTTAGTAGGACGTCCTACTATCTTGACCCAGTGTAACCCAGTTCGCTCACACCTCCGGCCTCGGTCGGGGTCCCCGGGGCGGCCGGGGTCCCCGGGGCGGCGCGGCGCCCTGACCGCAAGGAGCTTCGTGCGCCATTCGGGCAAGACTCGTGTGCCACTCGGGCAAGAAAAGCGCAACCTATCGGGTCCGCGCGCCGTCTCTATGAGCGCAGGCGAGGGGTCGGTCTGAGCGTTGCTATGGTCCGGGCGGTCGCGGAGGCGCGCCCGGACCCGGTTGGCCCGACGCCCGCATATCGTTCTGGCCGACACGGAGAAGTGTGGTAGACCTTGGCGTATCAATCGGGTGTCCTTGATGACGCTCCGACCGGGCCTCGCATGGTGTTCATGCCGGCCCGCGGAGGTACAACCCCGCACGCCATCGTGCCGACACCCGCGAAGGTCTTCGCTGAGGGAGATCTGGTGGCCACAGATCCGGCATGTGCGGGCCGGGGCTCCGCGGGGGCGCAGGGGAACGACGCGAGGGCGCAGGGGAACGACGCGAGGGCTGGGGGAAACGACAGGGGGGTACCGAGAAACGGCACAGGGTCACAAGAAAGCGAGACAGGGCCGCACGCCATTGTCGGCCGGACCAGGGCCGACGCCGATGAGCTGTTTCGCACCACGTACCCCAGGCTGGCCGGGTGGGTGCGCCGCCTCGTGGACGACGACGACACGGCGCACGAGATCGCGTCGGAGGCCTTCGTCCGGCTGCTCTCCCGCTGGAGCCGGGTGGACAACCCGCAGAGCTACCTGTACATGATCGCCACGAACCTTGTCCGTGACCACTGGCGCAAGACCGAGCGGGAACGGAGGGCCATCCGCAACGTGACCGCAGCGGCCGACGCCGACGCGGTGAGCCTCCCCGGCCAGGACGTCGACGTGCGGAACCTCATAGAGGGCCTGCCCGCCAAGCTCCGCGACCCGTTCCTGCTGCACTATTACGCAGGCTTCGCGATCCGGGAGGTCGCCACGCTCCTGCACCGGCCAGAAGGCACGATCAAGGCGGACCTGTTCGCCGCTCGCGCCAAGCTCAAGACGGCGCTGGGAGACCGTGGTGGCAAGTAATCACGACCACGACGACGTCGATAGCTGGCTGCACGGCCGGATCGATCCCCTGAGCCCGCCGCCGGGCACCTTCGAGGCCATCAAGCGCCGGGCCCGCCGGCGCAAGCTCCGCAAGGTGGTGGTCAGCGCCGGAGCCGCCGCCGCGATCATCGCCGCCGTGGTGGCCGTGCCGCGGGTGATCAACCTGCAGGTCGAGCCGGCCCGGCAGATGGCGGGCGCCACGCCCGCGACCGCCACGGTGAACACGACCGGCGGGCCGGGCAGGGTGGAGGCGCCGACCGCCACCCCGGCCCCGCTGCCAAGCGGCAACCCGGTCCCGCCCAACTTCCAGCCGACCTCGATCACCGCGGTGAGCGCGCAGACCATGTTCGTCATCGGCCAGGCCGGCACCCCTGGCCACTGCGCCACCCAGTACTGCACGTCGGTGGCCCGCACCCAGGACGACGGCGGCACCTGGGAAGGCCTGCCCGCTCCGCTGACCGGAGCGCCGGACGGGGCCACCGGCGTCGGCCAGATCAGGTTCCTCGACGGCATCAACGGCTGGGCGTTCGGACCCGAATTGTGGGCCACACACGACGGCGGCGAGAAGTGGACCCCGATCGGCACGCACGGGCAACGAGTCATCGACGTGGAGACCGTGGGCAACCGGGCGTTCGCAATCGAGGCCACGTGCACAGGCACCGGACCGGATTACGCCACCCAGTGCGTGGACTTCACGCTGTACTCCACGCCCGCCACGGCCGACGACTGGACGCCGCTGGGCAAGACGACGACGAACCTGACCGGCACGGACGGCTGGGGCTCCGCGGCCCTCGTCCTGACCGGCACGAAGGGCTACCTGCTCGCGCCGGACGGCATCCTGTATGACGGGTCAGTCACAGCTACCCAGCCATGGAAGGCGTCAGGCAAGGTACCGTGCGCCGTCGGCCTGTCGCAGCCGGACGGCGCACCGGCCTGGGCAGTGCTCGGCGCGCTCACCCCCGAGCACCTGATCCTGGACTGCACCCAGAGCGGGTGGATCTACCGGTCGTCCGACAGTGGCGCGAGCTGGCAGCAGGCTATAAGCGTACCGAACACGAACGGCCCGGCCGGAGCGGTGACGATAACCACGTCGATAGCCGCCAGCCCCGCGGCGTCTGTCATCCTTGGCACCGACAAGGGCATCGAGGTGCTGCCGGCGGGCGGGACCTGGCGGGCCGCCATGCTCAACGGGACGGCGCCGGATAAGGGCTTCAGCTTCGTCGGCATGACGACGTGGACCAGCGGCATCGCGCTGCCCGCCGACGCGACCGCGGAGACCGTGTGGTTCACCACCGATGGCGGACTCACCTGGACTCCGTCTCAGGTTCAGTAAAGTCGCCAGCGGCCAGCCGAAGCCCGCGGAGCAGTTCGAAGACCTGTCCCAGCTCCTGGTCGGTATACCCGTGCAGCCCGAACTCCGCCGCCATCAGGTCACGGGTCGCCTTCTCCATCACGGCCCGGCCGGCCGGCGTGATCGAGGCCAGCCGGCCCCGTCCGTCGGCGGGGTTCGGCTCGCGGACCACGAAGCCCTGCCGTTCCAAGCGGTCGATCGTGTTGGTCACGCTGGTCGGATGCACCATCAGCCGCTCGCCGATCACCCGCAGCGGCAGCTTCCCGGCCCGGCTGAACGACAGCAGCACCAGCGCCTCGTAGCGGGCAAACGTGAGGTCGTAGGGCCGCAGCAGGGAGTCGAGCGTCCCGAGCAGGATCTGCTGTGCCCGCATGATCGAGGTCACCGCAGCCATTGACGGCACAGCGCTAGCGGTCGGACCTGGGCCGAATCGCCTCATCCAGATCGCGGCTGCTCGTTCGATCGGGTCGAATGGGAGGTCAAGCCGCCTAGTCACCGGAAAGCAGCTCCCCGGCGGCGGCGAACGGGTCCAGCGAGCCGTCGGCTACCCGGGCGGCCAGCTCGTCCAGTGCCGCTGTGGAGATACGCGACCGCAAGGACCCGATGGCCAGCGCCAGGATCTCGGCGCGAGCCCGCCGCAGCCTGCGCCTTTCGCGCTGGCCGGAATCGTTTAGCCAGTCCCAGTGCGCGTCCAGCGCCCGCACCACTTCGCCGATCCCGGTGCCATCGGCACCGACCGTGGTGAGGATCAGCGGCTTCCAGCCCAGCTCCCATGAGCCGAGTGCCAGCATGCCGCGCAGGTCGCGGACCACCTGCTGGACGTCCGGCTTGTCCGCCTTATTCACCACGAACAGGTCGCCGGTCTCCAGGATGCCGGCCTTGGCCGCCTGGACCGCGTCCCCCATCCCCGGCGCGAGCAGCACGATCACGGTGTCGGCCTGCGCCGCGATCTCCACCTCGGCCTGGCCGACACCCACGGTCTCGATCAAGATGATGTCGAAGCCGGCCGCGTCCAGCACCCGCACCACCTGCGGCGTCGCCGCCGCCAGCCCGCCCAGATGCCCGCGACTGGCCATCGACCTGATGAACACTCCCTCATCCGTGGCGTGCTGCTGCATCCGGATCCGGTCGCCAAGCAGCGCGCCGCCGGTGAACGGCGAACTCGGGTCTACCGCGAGCACGGCGAC
>Ga0335074_10001703_pt1 | contig 29679 bp, 27 predicted proteins | sample Lox_Sample_23_FD_206715 | JGI IMG/M metagenome (GOLD analysis project Ga0335074, IMG submission 206715) | Soil microbial communities from Loxahatchee National Wildlife Refuge, Florida, United States - Lox_Sample_2.3 | ecosystem: Environmental > Terrestrial > Soil > Wetlands | place: USA... | reverse complement strand
GGCACGGATCTCACCCCCGCTGCGAGCTAGTGCTGACTGATCCAGCAGCGGCCGAAGCGAGGCAAGCCCGCGAGCTGCCTGGCTGCGCACCGTGGCCTGCTGGCAGCCCAGCAGTACTGCTATCTCGGCGTCCGGCAGGTCCTCGAGGTAACGCAGTACGAGCACCGCACGCTGCCGGGGCGGCAGCGAGGCCAGCGCGCGCCGTAGCAGGTCGCGGTCGTGGCTGCGCTGCAGGCTTGGGTCGTCCGCCGCCACCTCGGGCACGTCGCCGAGCCGCACCCGTGATCCCCACCGTCGCCACCTGGTCAGGTGCGTGTTCACCATCACTCGCCGCACATAGGCGACCGGGTCGTCCGGCCGCGACCGGTTCCATCGCCGCATGGTCTTCCCGAGCGCCTCCTGCACCAGGTCCTCGGCCTCGTGCGGATTGCCGGTCAGCACGTGCCCGAACCGCAGCAGGCCGGGCAGGACTGCGGCGACGAAGTCACCGAACGCCTCGCCGCTGGGGCAGGTCTCGGGCACGGGCCTCCTCTCGTCTACCTTCTAGACTCGCGGCGACCGCGATTTGTTGCACGCGCCGTGCTGTAATCGGCGCATGCCAGAACCGTGCAAACCCGAGCGGGGCATGCCCCGGCAGTTGCCAGCCGATGGTGATCCCGACGCGGACGCCTGCGCCGATGTGGTCGTCGTCGGATTCGGGATCGCGGGCGGCTGCGCGGCGGTCGAGGCGGCGGCAGCGGGCGCCACGGTGCTGGTGCTCGAGCGGGCAGCCGTCGCGGGCGGCACGAGCGCTCTCGCGGGCGGTCACTTCTACCTGGGCGGCGGGACCGTCGTGCAGCATGCAACCGGCCACCGCGATACGCCGGACGAGATGTACGCCTACCTGATGGCGGTCACGCCTGACCCCGAGCCGGACAAGATCCGCGCTTACGCGGACGGCAGCGCAGCGCACTGCGACTGGCTGGAGGGCCTGGGCTTTGAGTTCGAGCGCAGCTACTACCCGGAGAAGGCGGTCATCCAGCCGCAGACCCAGGGCCTGATGTACACCGGCAATGAGAAGGTCTGGCCGTTCCGCGACCTGGCAGTGCCCGCGCCGCGCGGGCACAAGGTCCCGGTGCCCGGCGACACCGGCGGCGCGCGGCTGGTGATCGACCTACTCGAGCGCCGCGCTGCTGCGCTCGGCGTCGGCGTGCGGTACGAGACCGCCGTCACCGGCCTGGTGACCGAAGGTGACCGGGTGACCGGAGTGCGATGGCGCTCTCTGACCGGAAGCGGCGTGGTCTCGTGCGGCAGTGTCATCCTGGCCGCGGGTGGCTTCGTGATGAACGCCGAGATGGTGGCAGAGCATGTTCCCCAGCTGGCGGAGAAACCGTTCGTCCTCGGGACCACCTACGACGACGGCAGCGCGATCCGGCTGGGCCTGTCGGCGGGAGCGGAGGCGCAGCATCTGGATCAGGCGTTTATCACTGCGCCGTGCTACCCGCCGGACAGGCTGCTGACTGGGATCATCGTCAACCGCGCCGGACGGCGGTTCGTGGCCGAGGACAGCTACCACTCCCGCACCTCGGCGTTCGTGCTCGAGCAGCCCGGCAGCGCTGCGTTCCTCATCGTGGACAGCGAGCACATCGCCCACCCGGAGTTCCCGCTCGTCCCGTTCATCGACGGCTGGGAGACGATCGCCGAGATGGAGACGGCGCTGCAGATTCCCGCCGGGAACCTGGCCGCGACGCTCGCTGCCTACAACGCGGCCGCGGCCGGGGGCGAGGACCCGGAGTTCCATAAGCACCCGGACTGGCTCGAGCCGCAGGACGCGGCGCCCTGGGGCGCGTTCGACCTCACCCTCGGCAAGGCCAGGTACGCCGGATTCACCCTGGGCGGCCTGCGCTGCACCGTTGACGGGCAGGTACAGCGCGCGGACGGCTCCGTCATCGCCGGGCTGTACGCGGCGGGCGCGTGCGCATCCAATATCGCCCAGGACGCCAAGGGCTATAGCAGCGGGACGCAATTGGGCGAGGGCTCGTTTTTCGGCCGCCGGGCTGGCCGGCACGCCGCCGCGGCCGCCCGCCTACGATCGGGCCGGGGTGTCCGGGAAATACAGGATCTCCGGGGAATACAGGATGTCCAGGGAACACGGGCAGTCCAGGGGGACACGGTCTGAGAGCAGCGCTCTCCGGCCGAACAGGCGGACGGGGCAGCCCGCTGGACTACGTTCACGAAGTGGGCCGAGCGCACGTTCGCATCGTCCGGGCGCAACCCCGGGACGTGGTGAGTGAGTACGATGCCAGTATGAGCACGCGGCGAAAACACTGACGAAGCCGAGCTCCTCCCTGTGGTTTGAAACTCAGCAGCTCGCAGACGTCCCCGACGTCTTGACGCAGAGGATTCAAACCAAGGAGCTTCATCGTGCTAACCCATCACCAGATCATGCAGTTCCGTACCTTCGGGTACGTCGTCTTGCCCGGCATGCTCAGCCAGGGCGAGGCGGACGCCCTCCGGGCGGAGGTCGCAGCCGAGCTGTCGGCCGCGTTCGGCGTACTCGGCACCGCGCCCGGCCCGAATGACGGCATCAGCGGCGACTACCTGCCGCTCGCGGTGAACCGCGCGCCGCTCAGCCTGTCCCTGATCGCCGACGACCCGCGCACGTTTCTCGCTTCGGCCGAATTGCTCGGCAGCCCGACCGTTCCGTCACTTGGCACGGCGACGTGCTTCACCGGCGACTCGTCCTGGCACACCCGCCAGGGGCCCGACATCGGCGGCGTCGCCTTCTGGGCGGACCTCGAGCAGCGCACCGCGGGGACAGGCGCGATCCGCGTCATTCCCGGCTCGCACCTGCCGGAGTTCGAGCGCCTGCTCTGGCAATACGGCGCCATCGAGCCCGCAGCGTCCGGGTTCGAGGAATGGGACTGGCCGCATGTCGTGATCGACACCAAGCCGGGCGACATCGTGGCGCTGCATCTGCACCTGCGGATGTGCACGCGCGGCGGCACGCCCCGGCTGTCCTGGACCATCGAGTACCTGCCCTGGCCAGGCGTCGCCGATCGGGACCGCATGGCCGCCGTGCGAGACCTGCTCCTGGACGACGTCGAGTACGACCACGAGGACTACGACCGCGAGCGCTGGCCCGGGTGGCGGGAGTGGGCCGACGGCGCTGCCGGGATCACCTCGCGGGAGCTGGCGGTAGAGCGGCTGCGCATCCTGGGCGTGCTGCCTTGACCGGGTCGCCGCTAAAGTGATATCATTTTGATAGAAGATATCAACGGCGGAGGCTAGCGATGGACGTGTCAGGCCGGCGCAAGTGGTACTGGCGGGTGGACTACCTGGGCTACGCGATCGCCTGTGCAGTCGCCTGGGCCGTCATCTGGCTATTGGTAGGCACGCTGGCCAGCACAGGAACTGTGCGCATACTGGCCTACATATTCCTCGGCTGGGCCATCGGCTGGGTGTCTGCGTCGATCGCCAGGATCGTCTACCCGGCGCCGAGGTTCACCCTGCTGACCCGGAAAGGTCGTCGCGAGCTCTGACCCGACGGCCCCAGAGCAGGGCGCGCAGCCAGCCGAACTGCCTGCGGGCCGGAGCGCGCGCTTCCGCGTCCCCGGCCGGCGCCTCCGCTCGCGCCTGCTGGGCCGCCTGCCAGCGGCTCAGCAGGTCGGCCTCGTCGACCAGCCGCACGAAGATCGGCGGGCCGATGGGGATCCGCCGCCATTCCATGATCCGCTGGTTGAGCTCAGCGACTGCGTCGCGCACGTCCTGCTCGGACTTCAGGACGTGGACGTTCTCCGCTAGCTGCGCCGACTCAGCGCGGAGCTTCAACGGCGTGGGGAGCATCTCCCGGGTGGACAAGCCCTCCCGGCGCGCCCAGTTCAGCGCCCATGTCTCGGCGACATCGCCGTCCTGCTGCGGCAGCGGCTTGCCCAGGCCGGGCAGGTCGTCGAAGGCGCCGCGCTCGGCCGCATCGCTGATCTGCTTCTCGATCCACGTCGGGAAGGTCATCTCCTGCGGCTTGCGCTCGGTCACTGGCGGGTCCCCATAGCTGCACTTTAGCCGGGAGCCGGCCAGCGGCCGGACTGAGCTACCTCCGGTAGAACCCGAAGAAGTCTGCCGGTAAGCGGAGTAATCGGTGATGGTGTCCGGGATATCTACGGTCGAGCCGGTGCCGCCGATCGCGGTGTTGCTGCCGGAGCACGCGGCGGTCCTGACCACGCCGTAGGTTGCGCCGAGGCCATAGCGAACCTAGAGCATCTCCCCGCACGGCCTTTCCATGCCACCCGACCGTAAAGCCAGGAAATAAACACGGGATGGCAGTCTCAGCTCAGCATGCTGACGACCGCGGAACGAGAACGGGCCCGGCTCTGGTGAGCCGGGCCCGTTGCCAGTGCTGGGTTGCTGGCGCCTCGTGTTGCAGTACCAGCTAGGGGGCCGGCGTCGTCGTCATGACGATCCCGGTCGGCAGTTCGCCGTCGCCAGCGTTCGGGTAGCCGCCGTAGCCGACGTTGAAGCTGCCGACGGAACTGTCGTTGGATGTGTCGAACACGGTGACGATGCCCGAGGTCAGCCCGCCCACCCACAGCTCCGAGCCATCCGGAGTGAGCGCGAGAGTGTCCGGATCGCCGGTCACCGCGATGGTGCCGGTGACCGTGTCCGAGCTCGTGCTGATCACCGACACGCTGTCGGAGTCCGGGTTCGCGACGTAGAGCGTGCTGCCGTCCGACGACAGCGCCTCACCCCACGGCAGCTCGCCGACCGCGATTGTCCCGGTGACATGGTCGGTAGCGGTGCTGATGACGTCGACCTTGCCGCCGATCGTGCTGGTCACGTAGAGCGTGCTGCCGTCCGGCGACACCACGATGCCGTGCGGGTCGCCGAGGCCGGGCACAAAGCCGGTGACATGGTCGGTGGCAGTGCTGTAGATCGCCAGCCCGGCCGCCGTCGTCACGTACGCGGTGCTGCCGTCCGGCGAGAACGCGATCTCGGCCGGAGCGGAGCGCAGCGGCAGTGTCTTCGTCACCGTGTTGGTCGCGGTGTCGATCACTTTGATGTCGGTCACTGCGGAGTGGCCGAGGTGTCGGCCGCCGTGCCAGCCGGCCGCTGGGCCGCCCTGACCGGTCTGCGGGCCGGTGTCAGCCACCCACAGCTGCGAGCCGTCGGGCGTGACCGTCAGGTTCGTGGGGTCGAGGCCGACCTGAATGAGCGTCTCGGCCGGGTTCTCGTAGTTGCTCACGGTCAGTGTGCCGATGGGCATCACAGCGACGGTGTCGTTGCCGGTGTCGCCGAAGTACAGGGTGTTGTTGGCGAGCGTGATGCCCTGCTCGCTGGAGGAGTAGTTGTAGTCCCCTGAGTCGCCCGGCACCTGCGGGTCGCCCACGTTGTACTGCTGGACGAGATCGCAGTTGGCGGTGTTGATGGCGTCGAACGCCTGATAGCCCGGCAGCGCGATGTAGGCAGCCCCGGCCGGGCCGGTGCACGAGGACGCGGCCACCCTGGCGCTCTTCGTTGCGGCGTGGTCAGCCGCGGCCGCGCGGCTGGCTGCCGCGTGGCTGGTTCCGCTGTGGCTCGTTGTGACAAGGGCGGTCGCAGCGGCGGCCGCCAGGGCGACGGCCGCGGCTCCGGCGATGAGGACGCGGCGGCTGGCCCAGGCCGGACGCGAGCCGGAAGAATCGCGTAGCGACATCTCTTCTCTCACACTCCTACTGCCGGGCGGGCGGGGCGGGCGGACGCACCGCGAACGGGCTTGGTGCCAGGCGGCACCTGCGGGAAGGGCTGGTTGGTGCCCGGATAGGGCGGGAGCTGGAACTCGATGACTTCCCGCTCCGCGGCCTCTAGCTCGCGCACGGTCTGCGGCAGGCGCGGGACGCGCCCGAACGGCACGGAGCCGAGAGCGGTGGTGAAGTTGCCGACGGTCTGGCGCCGCCACGCGGTGATGTTCGGATTCACCACGCCGGTGACGAGCTCCATCAGCTGGGTCACGGAGGTGTGGTCGAAGGTGTCGTGGCAGACGAAGCCGCCGATCGTCCACGGCGAGACGATGACGCACGGCACCCGGAAGCCGAGACCGATCGGGCCGGGCGCCGACTTCTCCGTGGCCGCCGAGGCAGTGATGTACTCGCCGGCCGTGTCCGCTGGCGCGGTGGGCGGCACGACGTGGTCGAAGTACCCGTCGTTCTCGTCGTAGATGAGAATGAAGACCGTCTTACGGAACACATCGGGGTTCGATGCGATGGCCTCCACCTTGCTCCTGATGTAGTCGGCGCCGGCGGCCGGCATGAAGTCCGGGTGCTCCGACTGGTACGAGGTCGGGATGATCCACGACACTGTCGGCAGCTGGTCGTTCGCCGCGTCGTACTCGAACTGGCCGGGCTGGTAGAAGCGCATCCCGTTCTGGTATAGCGGGGAGCTCACCGAGGCGTTCTGGTACTGGTCGAAGTACTCGAGCACGTTCATGCCGTAGTTGTCGATCTCCTGGTACACCTTCCAGGACACGCCCGCCTTGGTCAGCAGCTCGGGATAGGTCGTCCACGAGTAGCCCTCGTCGGGCACCTCGTTGCCATAGATCGGCCCGCCGTTGAGGCCGGCCGGGTCGATCTGCCCGGTCATCAGGTACAGCCGGTTCGGCCAGGTCGGGCCGAGCACCGAGCAGTGGTACCCATCGCAGATCGTGAACGCGTCGGCCAGCGCCCAGTGGAACGGGATGTCGTCCCGGGTGAAGTAGGCCATCGAGTACTCGCCGGCGATGCCGTCCGCCTCGAGGTGCGCGGTGACGAACCCGTCCATCGCGCCACTGTCGTAGGAGGAGTGCTGCGGTCCCCAGCTATGGCTGTTGGACGGCAGGTTCTGCGCGCTCGTGCTGTGCGTGTCGGCGTGGAACGGCAGCAGATAGCCGTCCGCGTTGTAGCCGCCGCTGATGGCCGAGCTCGAGGTCGACGGGATGGGCTGGTAGAAGACAGATTTGCCGGTGCTCAGAGTGATGGCGTTGGGGTCGCTGAAGCCCCGCACCCCCGGCATCGCGCCGAAGTAGTGGTCGAACGAGCGGTTCTCCTGCATCAGCACGACGATGTGCTCGATGTCAGAAATGGGCGCGCTGGCGCGCGAGCTGCTGAGCAGCGACGCTGGCGCGCGGTCGATGAGCTGGCGCAGGCTGGGGGGCAAGGCGAAAGACGCCAGCACCATCCCTCCGGCCGACGTCAGCAGCTGACGCCGCGTTACCTGAATCGTCAACTTCTGTCCTCCTTTGTCGCAGGAGCGGCGGGCCGCACGGTCGAGGCGGCCAGCAGGAGCGCGCAGCTCCTAGCTGGCTGCCCCAAGCGGCACGGTATGCCGCCAGGCGAGGTCTGGGCGTGCAAAACGAAACGAATGGGTGAGGGAGAAATGAATAGTGCGTGCGCACACGCAACTAACAATGGCCAGGCAGCCGGTAGCTAATGGCGTGCGGGTTGAGGCTGTGTGACTTGGAGCACGGGCACCACCAGCCTGGGCTTCGGATGGAGTCGGCTAGCCTGAGCGGCGGGATGCCTAGCCGGCGCCCAGGTAGCCAGCGGCGGGATGCCTGGAGACGGCGGCGGCGGCGGCGAAATGCCCTGAGAGACAGCCCTTGGGAGGAGCAGCGGTGGCGATCTTCGTGCTGGTCCTGTGGGTGGCGACCGCAGCCGCGGGGGCGAGCCTGCTGCGGGCGGGCGGCAGGGCCAGGCAGGCCGTCCCCGAACCCGTCCGGATCGAGTCTGTTGTGGCTGAGCCGGCTCTCGCTGAGTCTGTGCTGGCGGGCGACGCGATCAGGACCGGTGCGGTACCGATGCGGCCGGATGGACGGCCGCCGGCTGGCCCGCATGTGCGCGTGACCGCCCCGGCGGGCGAGCATCCGCTGCTGGAGTTCAGTCATCCGGCGCTCGCCGTGACCGGCATTGCCTGCTGGATGATGTTTACTTACGTGCACTACCGGCCGCTGGCCTGGATCGCCGTCGCGATCCTGGTGGCGACTATCCTGCTTGGGCTGACCTGGCTCGTGCGCAGCCGGCAGGCTGCCCGGCACCACCCGGGCGCGGCCAGGTCGTTCCCGCCGCGGCTGATCCTGCTGCACGGGTTTGTCGCCGGGCTCTCGATCGTGCTCAGCGTCCTCGCCGCGGTGACCGCCAGCCGCGGCTGACTGTGCTGGGCTGACCAAGGGAAGGGGCTGCGAACGTGGAAGCTTTTACCGCACCTGTGGTGACCGCCGAGGACCACATCCGCGGCCCGGCGGACGCGCCGATCACGATCCTGGAGTACGGCGACTTCGAGTGCCCGTACTGCCGGGGAGCGTTCAGGGACGTGCGCCGGATGGTTGACCAGCACCCGTCGCTGATCAGGTTCGCCTTCCGCAACTTCCCGATCCCGCAGCTGCATCCGCACGCCGAGCAGGCGGCCGAGGCCGCTGAGGCGGCCGGTGCTCAAGGCCGGTTCTGGGAGATGCACGACCTGCTGCTGCAGCCGTACGCGCACCTCGACATCGACGAGCTGGTGACCTATGCCGAGGTCATCGGCCTGGACATCCCGCGGTTCCGGCGGGACGTCACCGACGCCGTCTATGCGCCGAAGATCAAGCGCGACATCGAAGAGGGCCTGCGAAATGGCGTCAACGCGACGCCCAAGTTTTACATCAACGGCGAGCGGGTGGACGGCAAGGTGCCGCTGGAGCACCTGGAGCAAATGGTCGACGCCGCCGTGGCGGCGCTGCCTGCCTAGCTCTGGCTGCGCAGGGACAGCAGGGCCGCACTGATGTCCTGACGGCCGTGGCCTGCGTCGACCGCCTTGTGCCACTGCTGCGAGAGTGCGGCGAGGGCGGGCAGCGACGCTCCGTCGGCCGCCGCGAGCGCGAGGTCCACGTCCTTCAGCGCCCACTCGAGCGGAAACTCAGGCGCGTAGTCCTGCTGCTCCATCTTGTGCAGCTTGGCATCGGCAAGCGGCGCATCGAGCGGGCCGCCCTTGATCGCGTCATCGAGCCGAGCCGGATCGATGCCGAGCTGGGTGGCGAGCTGCACTGCCTCGGCAACGCCCTCGATCAGCGTCGCCAGGTAGGCGTTGATCACCAGCTTCATCTTGCTGCCCTGGCCGGCCTCGCCCAGCCACACGGTCGACCGGCCGATGGCGGCGAACACCGGGTCCAGCACCGGCCTCGCCGCATCCGGGCCGGAGGCGAGGATCAGCAGCTGGCCTGACTCGGCCGGTCCCTTGCTTCCCGACACTGGCGCGTCCACAAACATCACGTCCGGCCGCTCCCGGCCGAGCCTGGCTGCGATGTCGGCGGTCGCCTCGATCCCGATCGTGCCCATCTGCGCCCAGACCGCGCCTGCCGAGACCGAGCCGAGAGCGCTGGCATCGTCCAGCAGGACAGAGCTCACCACGTCGGCGGTTGGCAGCATCGTGATGACGACGTCGACGTCGCGCACCGCGTCCGCGGCCGTCGGCGCCATCAGCGCACCGCTGGCCGCGACGGACGAAGCCGCCTCCTCCGATCGGTCCCAGACGGTCGTGGTCAGGCGTGCCCGGACCAGGTTGCGGGCCATCGCCGAGCCCATGATGCCGACGCCCAGCACTGCCACGCTCGGGTGGTGTGAATCGCTGCGAGTAGTCACGAATAATCCTTGCCCGCCGAGCGACCCGGCGACACCTGATCCATGCCGGGCGGATGGTCCGCGCTGGCGGCGGCGCCCGCGCTGGCTGCGGCGGCGCCAAACGGCAAGAATGCCCGGGTTTCAATGAGCGATTGCCCACATTGGCAGCGGCGGTCACTTCCAGATCGCGGTCAGCGCCCGGTAGATGTTGCCGCCGAGCACCGCGCGGATCTCGTCGTCGGAGTAGCCGCTGCTGACGAGCCAGTCGCAGATGTTGGCGAAGTTCTCCGTCGGATTCTCCAGCCCGTCCACGTAGGCGACCGGCTCGAACGCCGGGCCTCGCATCGAGGCGAGGCTCAGCAGCTGCGCAAACGTGCGGTGCAGCGCGACGTGGTCGCCGTAGAGGGTGTCCGGACCGAACGCCACATGCTTGAGTCCGACCAGGTCGACGCAGTATCGGAAGTGATCCATCACGGACTCGATGCTGTGCCGCGGATGCGCGGCCGAGAGCGTCGTGTGCGGTGCCGCCGACATGCCGATGACACCGCCGGTCGCGGCGACCGCGCGCAGCACCTCGTCTGGCTTCATCCGCGCGGTGTCCCAGACGCCGCGCGCGCCCGCGTGTGTGATGAGCACGGGCTGCGAGCTGGCCGCGCAGGTGTCCAGGGCCGTCCGGTCGGACGCGTGCGACAGGTCGATGGCCAGGCCGAGCTGGTTCATCCGCGCGACCGCCCGATGGCCGAACCTGGTCAGCCCGCCGTCACTGTCCTCCGACAGTCCGCTCCCGAGCGCGTTCGCGTCCGAGTAGGCGATGCCGACCTGCCGGATGCCGAGGCCGTACAGCACGTCCAGCCGGTCGAGCTCGTTCTCAATCGGGGTAGCCGACTCCAGCCCGAACACCAGGCCGACCCGGCCGCTGCGCAGCGCCTCGTCAACATCAGCGACAGTCCGCACCACCAGGAACGCCGACCCCGCGTGCGCCAGGTCGGCCAGCCGCATGCCGAGGTCGGTGATGATGTCGTTCCAGCGCCAGGGCGCGCTGCCGGTGACGCAGGCGGTGCCGTCCATCAGGTTGTCGAACACCACCGTCAGCCCGGAAGCCAGCAGGCCGGCGTAGGCGGCGTGCTGCCGGCCGGTCCGGTTGTAGGCGGGCGTCTCGGCCATGTCGGCTGGGAACCGGACCGGGTGATCGTGCAGGCTGATGACCAGGCTGTCGCGCAGCAGCGCGGCCGCACGCGAGGCTTGCTCGCCGGACAGCGCAGCCCCGTCGTAGGCCGGCACCCGCCCGAATTCCGGCGTGAGCTCAAAGTCCGGGAGCGTGCCCGACGGCAGGTAGGAGTACGCGGTGTAGGCGGACTCGTCAGGCATCGAGGCTCCCTTCGGCACCGAGCGGTGCATCTGCGAGTCGGCGCCACAGTGCCTCCCACGCGCGCATGCCCTCGCGGAGCCGGCTGACGCGCAGGAACTCGTTCGGGGCGTGCAGGTTCTCGTCGGCGGTCGAGAACGAGAAGAACAGCGTCTTCGCACCGAGGATCTGCTCGAACAGGCTGGTAGCCGGAACCGTCCCGCCGATGCAGGCGAGCACCACGGGCTGCCCCGGATAGACCGCCGCGAGCGCGCCGGCGGCCGCCCTGATCGCCGGATGGCCAGCCGGGATGGTGTAGGCAGGCACGCCCGGCGCGTCGAAGCGGACGTCAACCGCAACACCCCTGACATCCTGCCGGCTGACGTGGTCGGCGATGGCGCGGGCGATCGCCTCCGGACTCTGGCCGGGAACGAGCCGGCACGTCACCCAGCCGGTCGCTACATGCGGGATCACGGTGTACTGACCGCCGCCGCTGACGCCGTTGATTTCCAGTGTGGGCCGTTCCCACAGCCGCTCCAGCGTCGTGTAGCCCGGCTCGCCGTGACCCTGCTCCAGCCCGAGCGCACGAACCGCAGCCGTCTCATCGAACGGGATGCTCGCGATCTCACGCCGGCGCTCTGCGCTGAGTTCCGTTAGGCCGTCGTAGAAACCCGGCACCGCGACCCGGCCGTCGGCATCGTGCATGCTGGCCAGGATCTGGCTGAGCGCGTGCACTGGGTTCGCCACGCTGCCGCCATACCGCCCGGAGTGCAGGTCCCCGCTGGCGCCGCGGACCGTGATAGTAACCGCGACGAGGCCCCTCGACTGCAGCGACAGCGACGGCTCGCCGGGCCGCCACATCGCGCCGTCGGCGGAGATGACCAGGTCAGCAGCGAGGTCTCCGGCATGGTCCGCGAGGTAGGCGGCCAGGTGCGGGCTGCCGATCTCCTCCTCGCCCTCGAAGAGGAACTTCACGTTCAGCGGCAGCCGCGCCTCCTGCGCGAGGAACGCCTGCGCGGTCTTAACCGTGATGTAGATCGTGCCCTTGTCGTCGCTGACACCGCGCCCGCGGACGATGCGGCCGACTGCGGCGTCGTCCTCGACGCTCGGCTGGAACGGCGGCGTGCGCCACTCGGCCGCAGCCCCGGTGGGCTGCACGTCGTAGTGGCCGTAGACCAGCACGGTCGGTGCGCCGGGAGCGCCGAGCCACTCGCCGCGGACCACCGGGTGCCCCGCCGTCGGCTCGACCCGCCCCGCTGCGAACGACAGGCGCGATGCCAGCCACTGCGCCCCGGCCAGCATGGTGGCAGCGTCGGCGTCCCTGCTGACGGTCGGAACCGCGACAAACTCGCTCAGCTCGCGGACGTAGCCGTCGTCGTCGGCATCGAACCGGAGGCCTGGCGCTTCGGGAGCTGCGGTCACTGGAACGCCGACCCACCGTCGATCGCGATCACCTGGCCTGTCACCCAGCCGGACCGCTCCGACGCGAAGAACTGCACCCCGTTGGCGATGTCGGCCGGGCTGCCGAGGCGCCGGGTGGCGATGCCGCCGATCAGGGCACGCTGGCCGTCCGGGCCATATCGCTGCCACTGCTGCTCAGTCGTCGGGTTGGACAGGATGAAGCCGGGCGCGATGCAGTTGACCGTGATCCCGTCCGGCCCGAGCTCGTGCGCCATCTGCCGGGTGAAGCCGATGAGGCCGGCCTTCGCGCTGGCGTACGCCTGGATGCCGGTCTTGCTCACGGTGAGCCCGGCCGCCGAGGCGATGTTGACAATCCGGCCCCAGCGACGCTCTTTCATTCCGGCGACGACTTCGCGGGTGCAGTGGAATGCGCTGGTCAGGTTCGCGGCGACGACGGCCTGCCAGTCGTCGTCCGGCACCTCCTCGAGCGGGTGCCCAACCTGGCCGCAGACTCCGCCGGCGTTGTTGACCAGGACATCGACGGGGCCGATCGCCACGAAGAGCTCGCGCACGGCGGCCGCATCGGTCAGGTCCACGATGTGCTCGCCGCCGGGTTCCTTGTCGACACTGTGCACCTTCGCGCCGTCGTCTAGCAGCGCCGCGGCGATCGCGGTGCCGATGCCGTGCGCCGTGCCGGTGACGACCGCCACCCGGCCCGTCAGCTGGCTATTCATGGGCTTGGCCTCCTGGGATACGGAACACTGCCCCCCCGGCTATCGGGCTCCCGACCGCAGGCCCGCCGGATGTTGGCACTGCCTAAGCCTGCGCTGGCCGGCGGTGGCGCCACCGAGGCCCTGGTCACCAGGAACATCGGGTCGCGTACCAGGATGTCGGCCGCTGATCCGCCCTCGATCCTGGCGATGAGAGCGTCGACAGCGGCGAAGCCAAGCTCGGCGAGCGGCATGCAGACGCTTGTCACCGGCACTTCGAGGAAGGCGAGGCACTCGTCCTCGTCGAAACTGACCACCGACACGTCGTCCGGCACGGCCACGCCCGCCTCGCGGAATGCCGCCAGCACGCCGAACAGCTGGTTAATGCTGCCGACTGCGCATGCGGTCGCCAGCGGGCCGCCGGTGAGCAGGCGACGGGCGCTGTCGTAGCCGCCTTCCTCGGTAGGCGGTGCGTGCCGGACCGTGACCTCCACCCCGGCCGCCGTGCCGTGCCGCCGGATCGCAGCCACGCGCCGGTGCACGGTATCGACATCCGCCGGACCGTCGATGAGCGCGAGGCTGCGATGGCCGAGGCCCGCCACGTGCTCGACGAATAGCGCCACCGCGCCGGTCTCGTCCATCACGACGTCGTTGCCGCGGTCGGGGCCGCGCCGATTGACGTAGACGTGCGGCACCTCGCCAATGCCAGCGTCGGTCTGCCGCAGTGCGGTGGCCAGCAGCAGGCCGTCAACCCGACTCTCCTCGACGAGGTAGCGGTAGTCGCGAGGCGGCTTCGGAGTCTCGATCGGCTCCTCCATCATCATGACCACGTAGCCGCGCTCGGCAGCCCGCTGCAGCGCGCCGCGCTGCAGCCGGACCCAGATGGGGTTGCGCAGCAGCGGGACTACGAATGCCAGCGCGCTGGTGTGGTCCTGCTTGAGCGCGCGGGCCAGGGCGTTCGGCCGGTAGCCCTGCCGTCGCGCGGCGGCCAGGATCCGTTCGATCGTTTCCGGCCGGATGGACAGGCTCGCATCACCGTTGAGCACGCGCGATACCGTCGAGGTGTGGACGCCGACTTCGGCCGCGATGTCCACCAGCCGGGACGCCCGGCGCGATCCCGCGCTGCGCCCGGAAGACGGCGGTTCGCGCTTGGGAGAGACTCCGTCCTTCGAGGTTGGCGCGCTCAAGCGGTCGCCTTCTCGTCGGCGGGCGTACGCGGCGGTGGCACCGGGGCGAAGGCGAAGTGGCAGGCGGCGCTGTGTGCGGGATCGCCGGGGGAGACGGTCAGCGCGGGATCCTCACGTTCGCAGATTTCCTGGGCGACGGGGCAGCGCGTCCGGAACCGGCAGCCGGTCGGGATCCGGAGCGGGCTCGGCGGGTCGCCCCGTACTGCCGGTGCGTCGCCTTCCTCGCTGAAAGTCAGGCGCGGGATGGCAGCGATGAGGCCGGCCGTGTAGGGGTGCCTGGGGGCGGCGAACAGCTTCTCGGTCGGCGCGACCTCGATGATCCGGCCCAGGTACATCACCGCGACCGTGTCGCACATGTGCCGCACGACGGCGAGGTTATGCGAGATCAGCAGGAGCGTGAGGCCGAGCTCGGCGCGCAGGTCCTGGATCAGGTTCAGGATGGTCGCCTGCACGCTGACGTCGAGCGCGGATACTGGCTCGTCAGCGAGCAGCAGCTCAGGCCGCAACGCCAGAGCGCGGGCAATGGCCACGCGCTGGCGCTGGCCTCCGGAGAACTGCCGCGGGTACGCATGCACCGCATCTTCGGACAGTCCGACCAGGCCGAGCAGCTCCCTGGTGTGCGACTCGACCTCTGCGCGCGGCACGACATGGTGGACGCGCAGCAGCTCGTGCAGCATGCCGCCGACGGTCAGCCGCGGGTTAAGCGAGGAGTACGGGTCCTGGAACACCATCTGGATCGTGCGCTGGTCGGCGCTGGACCGGCGGGCCGGGAGTACCCTGCCCTCCAGTCTGATCTCGCCCTCGTCTGACCGCTGCAGTCCGGCCAGCGCCCGCGCCAGGGTGGACTTGCCGGACCCGGACTCGCCGACCAGGGCGAGCGCCTGACCGCGGCCGATGGTCATGTCCACGCCGTCGACGGCGCGCAGCACCCGCGCCTCGTGCCGCATCCGGGTGATCAGCCCGGCGGCGAGCGGGAAGGTCACCTTGAGCCCGGTCGCCGCTAGCAGCGGTGCTCCATCCGGGGCGGACGGCTGGCCGACCGGCGCCGACTGCGTCGGCGCGCTCATCGCTCTGCTCCGAGCGGGAGCGCTTCCTGGCAGCGCTCGTAGTGCAGGCACGCAGTTGCACGCCCGCTTCTGAGCACCCGCAGCGGCGGCTCCTCGGTCGTGCAGTCCTCCTCGGCGAACTTGCACCGCGGATGGAAGCGGCAGCCGGACGGTGGAGTGATGAGGCTGGGCGGGGAGCCGGGGATGGCGGCGAGGGTCGCGCGCGGGTGGTCGACGTCCGGCGCGGAGCGAACGAGGCCGAGCGTGTAGGGGTGATACGGCTGGGTCAGCACTTCCTCGACGGTGCCGCGCTCGACGATCTGGCCGGCGTACATGACGGCGAGCCGCTGGCAGACCTGCGCGACGACGGGCAGGTCGTGGGTCACGAAGATCAGGCTAGTGCCTGACTCGCGGCAGAGCCTGGTCAGCAGCCGCAGGATCTGGTCCTGGATCGTCACATCCAGCGCCGTGGTCGGCTCGTCGCAGAGGATGAGCTGCGGTTCGCAAGACAGCGCGATGGCGATCATCACGCGCTGCCGCATGCCGCCGGAGAACTCGTGCGGGAACGCCCGGAAGCGCTGCTCAGGGTCGGGAATGCCGACCCGGCGCATCAGCTCGAGCGCACGCTGCGCGGCGGCAGCCCGGCTCAGGCCGAGGTGCACGAGCGGGCCTTCGGCGATCTGCAGCCCGACTCGCATGACCGGGTTGAGCGCGCTCATCGGCTCCTGGAAGATCATCGCGATCTTCGGGCCGCGGATCTTGTTGAGCTGGCCGTGATCGAGCTGGGTGAGGTCGATGCCGTCTAGCAGGACCCGTCCGGCGGTGATCTTCGCCTCCGGCGGCAGCAGCCCCATGATCGCGCGCAGCGTCATGCTCTTCCCGGAGCCGGACTCGCCGACGAGGCCAACGGCCTCGCCCGCCCCGACCGCGAGCGACACACCGTCGACCGCCCGGACCGTGCCGCGGCGACTGGCGATCTGAACGTGCAGGTCGTCGACTTGAAGCAGCTGCATGCCGAGGCCCGGCTCGGTCGGCGCCGGGTCCGTCATGACTGACCCGGCCGCATCAGGTCGGCCAGCCCGTCGCCGATCAGCGACAGCCCGAGACCGGTGACCACGACCACGAGGCCGGGGACCGTGGTGAGCTGCCAGTGCGTGGTCAGGAAGTTCTGCCCGTCGGAAATCATGGTCCCCCAGTCAGGTGCTGGCGGCTGGATGCCGAGGCCGAGATAGCTGAGCGTGACGATGGCGAGGATGTCCTGCACGATGTCGGACATCGCGTAGATGATCGCCTGCGTGATGACGTTCGGCAGCAGATGCCTGGCCATGATCCGCACGCTGGACAGGCCGCCTGACTGCGCCGCCAGGACGTATTCCTGGCGTTTGGCGACCAGGATCTCGCCGCGGACGATGCGCGCATAGGACACCCAGCCAACCAGCGTGATCGCGATGTAGATGCTGCGCTCGCCCGGGCCCAGCACGAATACCAGCGCGATGATCAGCACGAAGAACGGGAACGCGACCACGATGTCGACGAGGCGCATGATCAGCAGGTCGACCCAGCCGCCGAAGTAGCCGGCCACACTGCCGAGCATGGTGCCGAGAGCGAACGGGAACAGCACCGCGATGAAGGCGATGCGCAGGTCAGTCCGGCCGCCGTAGAGCAGCCGGGAAAATGTGTCCCGCCCCTCCTGGTCAGTGCCGAGCCAGTGATGCGCACTGGGGCTGAGCAGGATCGCGTTGAGATTCTGCGTGTCCGGGTTGTACGGCGTGATCAGCGGGGCCGCAATGACCATGAACAGGATGATGCCGATGATCACCAGGCCGGCCATCAGCGCGGGCTGCCGGTACCAGCGCGCCCGGCGCGGCTGTGCCCGCTCTGCCGTCGCGGCGGGCGCCGGGGCGGCAGGGGTCAGGGAGATAGCGCTCACCGGTCGAACCGCACTCTCGGGTCGAGCGACGCGTACGCCACGTCAGTGAGGAGGTTAACCACCACGACCATGATCCCGAAGATCAGGGCGACGCCCTGCACGACCGGGAAGTCACGCTGGAAGATCGAGTTGATCATCAGATAGCCGACTCCGTCGACGGCGAAGACCGACTCCACGATCACCGTGCCGCCGATGAGGAAGCCGATGTTGATGCCAAGCACGGTCACCGCGGGGATAACCGCGTTGCGGAGCACGTGCCGAACGAACAGCCGCGGGGCAGGCACGCCTTTCGCCCGCGCCGTGGTGACGAAGTCCGCGCCGAGCACGTTCAGCATGCTCGCCCGCAGGCTGCGGATGACGACCGGGCAGAGGGCGACGGCGACGGTCAGCGCCGGCAGGAACATCGAGTGCAGGTGGCCGACAAAACCGGTGCCGTAGCCAGTGACCGGGAACAGCCGGAACCGCACGGCGAACTCGGTCTGGAGTATGAGCGCGAGCCAGAAGGCCGGCATGCCGAGGCCGAGAAGTGGCACGACCCGGACGACGTGATCCCGCACCGCGTTCTTGCGGCTGGCCGCGATCATGGCCAGCGGGACGCTGATCACGATGGCGAGTGCCGCCGCGTAGCAGATCAGCCAGAGCGTGGCGGGCAGGTGGCTAGTGATGAGGCTCGACACTGACACGCCGTAATACAGGCTGGTGCCGAGGTTGCCGTGGACCAGCCGGTCCATGAACAGCCAGTACTGACTGGCGAGCGGACGGTTCAGGCCCCACTCGCGATGCAGGATCGCCACCGCGCGCGGGGTGGCGTGGATACCGAGGATGGTCCTGGCCGGATCGCCGGGGATCAGGTGGATCATGAAGAAGGTAATGATCGTCACGCCGAGCACGGTGGGGATCAGCAGGAGCAGCCGCCGGTAGACGAAGGTCATCCGGCCCATGACTACCTCGTTTCGGTTCTCAGTGTGCGGAGGGTCAGCGTGCGGAGGGTCAGTGTGCGGAGGGTCAGTGTGCGGAGAGAGGCCGCCGGGCGCCCGCTATCGGGCGCCCGGCGCGACTGCGTTCTAGGCGCTGGCTACTTGCTCAGCCAGACGTTCTGCATGTGGTAGTTGCCGAGCGGCGTGACATAGAAGCCGTGCACGTTCGACGTGGTGACGTAGGGATACGGCGAGTAGTACAGGAACGCCATGAAGGCATCCTTCGCCGCGTCGGTCTGGATGGTGTTGTACAGCGACTGCCGGACCGACGGCGTGGTGATCTCCTCGGCCTTCCGCACGTCCGTGACGACGGTGGGGTTGTCGTAGTTGGTGAAGAAGGACTTCGCGCCGGACTTCGGGTTGAGCCCGAACGTCGCGAGCTCGTCCGGGTCCGGGATGTCCATCGTCCAGAGCGTGAGGCTCATGTCGTACTTCTCGCTCTGGAAGTTGGCGTTCGCCGTGTTCGGGTCGAGCGTCTGGACGTTGACAGTAATGTTCAGCGGCTTGAGCTCGGCCTGCAGGATCGTGGCGATGGTTGCGTAGTCCTGGTTCCCGGCCGGGATCAGGATCGTGGTGGTGAAGCCGTGCGGCACGCTTGACTCGGCCATCTGCTGCTTGGCTGCCGCCAGGTTGTACTGATAACCCGGTGTGGTCGGGTCGTAGTACGGCACCTCCGGCGGGAACAGCGAGTTGGCCGGCGTGCCGTTGCCGAACAGCACTGCCTTGATGAGGGAGTTGCGGTTGATGGCCTCCGAGATCGCGGTGCGGACGTGCACGTCCTGGAACGGCTTGACGCTCTCGTTGAAGGCCAGGTAGTTGGTCTCGGTCGAGTTGAACAGGTCCATGTCGACGCCGGAGGTGGCCTTCAGGCTGCTGACGGTGGACCACGACGGGAACTGGTCGATCTGCGCCTGGCCGCCCTTGATCTGCAGCTCCCTGGTGTTGTCGCTGGGGACGTCGGTCCAGGTCACGCTGTTGAGGTAAGGCAGGCCCTTCTGCCAGTAGTACGTGTTCTTGACCAGCTTGAGCGCCTGGCCCTTGTGCCAGTAGTCCCACTTGAACGGGCCGGTGCCGATCGGGGCCTGGTAGAACTGTGCGGCGGTCTTGCCGCCGTAGTTGGCGGGCACGATCCCGTTGGCGAACAGCGACAGGTCGGCGAGCAGCGGGGCCCAGACGTACTTGAGGTTGATGACGACCGTATCCGGTGACGGCGCGTCGACTGACTTGATCGCCGCGTCGATGTAGCCCCAGCCGGACGCTGCGGCCATCGTCTGCTCGAGCGAGAACTGCACGTCCTTTGAGGTCATCGGCTGGCCGTTGGAGAACTTGACGCCCTTGCGCAAGGTGAAGGTGTAGCTCAGATGGTTGGCTGACTCGGTGTAACCGGTCGCCAGCCATGGCTGCTCGCTCTTGCCGTTGGCAGTGACGGTGTAGAGCGGCTGGGTGATCTGCTCAAGAATCCAGATCGAGTTGTTGTCGAACACGGTCGACTCGTCCATCGACTGCGCGTCCTGGGGGTTGGCGAACACCAGGTTGCCGCCGTAGACAGGCTTGCCGGAATTGCCGGAGCCGGACGAGCCGGGGGATGAGCTGGATCCGCAGCCAGCGAGGACAGCGAGCACCGCGACGGTGCTGCCGACGATGAGGCCCTTCGTGAGGGCGGTGGGATGTCTCACGAGCAGCTCCCGCTATGTAGATGACGCCGATCGGACAAATGGGGTTCCGGCTTGGCCGCGATCGTTCGGCAGACCTGATGCGTTACGGCAGTGGGCGGGGCAAACCTTTGCCTAACCCAGAGTGGCGAGATGTAAGGCACTTGTAAATAGTCCGCCGCCACTGTTTACACAGCTTTACGGTGTTGTAACGTGCCGCCCGTGCGGTACCTCGTTCTCGGCTGCGGCGCGATCGGCGGGACTGTTGCGGCCGGACTGGCGCGCGACGGCCACGACGTGCTCGTGTGTGACAGCGATCCGGCGGTGGTCCGTGCGGTGGCGGCCCACGGACTGCGGATCGAGGGCCCGGTCGAGCAGTTCACCGCCCGCCCGCGCGCGATCGCGGCGGCCGATCTGCCGGACCGCATCGACGGACCAGTGCTGGTCGCGGTCAAGGCGCACCATACGCAGGCCGCCGCGCAGGCGCTCTCGGGCAGGCTCACGGCCGGCGGATTTGTCGTGTCGCTGCAGAACGGGCTGACCGCCGCGATGCTGGCGGATGTGCTCGGAGCTGACCGGGTCGTGGAGGCCGTGGTCAACTTCGGTGCGGATGTGGTCGCACCCGGCGTAGTCCTGCGCGGCAACCGGGCGACGTTCCTGGTTGGCGAGACCGACGGCACGATCAGCGACCGCGTTCGCGCGCTCGCCGCCGACATCGCGGACGCCGTGGCGGCCACCGACATTCTTGGCTACACGTGGGGCAAGGAAGCCTACGGCGCCATGCTGTTCGCCACCGCGGTCAGCGACCTGCCGATCCATGCCGTCCTCGCGAACCCGGCCTACCGGCCGCTGCTGACTGCCGTTGCTCGCGAGGTGCTGGCGCAGGCGCCCGTCCCTGTGCTGCCGCTCGATGGGTTCGACCCGGCAGACCTGGACGGATCGCTGGACCGGCTGGCTGAGTTCAACCGCCGCACCGCCAAGACGCACTCAGGGATCTACCGCGACCTGGCGATCCGTCATCGCAAGACCGAGGCAACCGCGGTCCTCGGCCCGCTGGATGGCTTCCTGCTGCGACAGGTCGAAGCGCTCATCGCCGCGATCGAGGACGGCTCCCGCACGTGCTCGGTCGCGAATCTCGACTTGCTCGCCGCCTACGAACGGCTGAACCGGCTCGGACGGCCGCTGAACGCCGTTGTGTCAGTCGCCGGCGCGCCGCGCCGGGCTGCAGCTGACCACGCCCCGCACGACGCGCTGGCCGGCCAGCCGGTGGCGGTCAAGGACATCATCGCGGTCGCCGGGCTGCCCACTCGCTGCGGCAGTCCGGCGAGCTCGCCGGTGCCGGCTGGCGCGGATGCAGTGCTGGTGGCCCGCCTGCGCGCGGCCGGCGCCGAGGTGTTCGCCACCACGCAGTGCCTGGAGTACGCGGCCGGCTTCGCCCACCCTGAGATCGGCGACACCCGCAACCCGCGCGATCGGTCCCGTACCTCGGGCGGCTCGTCGGGCGGGTCCGCTGCGCTCGTCGCGGCCGGCGTCTGCGCCCTGGCCATCGGCACTGACACCGGCGGCTCGGTCCGGATCCCGGCGGCGTACTGCGGAGTTGTCGGGCTCAAGCCCAGTTACGGGCTGGTGCCGGTGGACGGCGTGTTCCCGCTGTCACCCACCTGCGACCACGTCGGCGCGCTCACGGCCACGGCCGACGGCAGCGCGGCGCTGCTCTCGGTGATAGCGGGACTCGGCCCGGAATCCCCGGCATCCGGGTCCGCAGCGGACGGGCCGCTGCCCCCGGTCGTCGGGGTCCTCGGCAGGCAGCTCGCAGATCCGTCCGTGACCGCGGAGGTGCGCGACGCGATCGAGTCGGGGCTGACGAAGCTCGCAGCCGCGGGCTGGGGGCTTCGTCAGATTGACGCGCCGTGGCTGCACGACCTGATGCGCTGGGAGCACGCGCTTGCCGTCATCGTCTCGCGCGAGGCCTGCCAGGTGCACCAGGCAGCGGACACTAGCCGGTACGCCGCTGGCACCCGCGCTTTGCTGGAGTTCGGGCGGTCAGTGACGCCGGAACAGTATGCCGCTGCTCTCGCGGACCGGGCCGAGCTGCTGGCCTCGGTGGACGCGAGCCTGGCCGGGGTTGACGTGCTCGCCGGACCGACCGTTGGCTACTGCGCGCCGGAGCAGGACCCGCCGTTCGGCGTGGGCGACGATGCGGGTGAGGGACGCTTCACCGGCCCGTACAACCTGACCGGACACCCGGCGGTCTCGCTGCCGGTTCCCGCGCCGGGGCTGCCCGTCGGGCTGCAGCTCGCCGGACGACGCGATGGCGACCTCTTGCTGCTGACGGTCGCGGCAGCCGCCGAGCGCATCCTGGCGGGCTGAGCGGGATGGCGCCCGGATAAGTCACCAGCTACCAGCCGGGGACAACCCCGAGCCCGGCACGGGCCGGCCAGACCACCCGGATAGAAAGGATGAGGTCATGACGACAGTAGTGCGCCGGACGATCGAGCTCGCCGGGCTGGACGTGCCGCTCGTGGAGATTACCGGCTCCGCTGACGGGCCGCTGCTAACCGTCATCGCGGGCGTGCATGGCTGTGAGTACGCCTCGATGGAAGGCGTACGCCGATGGACCCGCGAACTGGAGTCACGGGGCCTTAGCGGCCGCATCCGCGCCGTGCCGGTGCTCAACCTGCCTGCCTTCCGCGCCCGGGCGCCGTTCGTGGTTCCCGACGATGGCAAGAACCTGAACCGCTGCTTCCCTGGCGACCCGGCAGGCACGCTGGCCGACCGGCTGGCCCATGACGCGTTCATCAAGCTGATCCAGGGATCTGACGCCTACATCGACGCGCACTGCGGCGACATGGTCGAAGCGCTGGAGCCGTTCGCTTTGTACGAGGCCGGCCCGGCTGAGAGTGAAGCGCGGGACCTGGCGGCGGCCTACGGCCTGCCTTATGTGATACGCCAGGTGGTGGGGCCGGACCGCCCGGTCAGTGGCACTAGCAGCGGGGCCGCGGCCGAGGCCGGCATCCCGGCCATCACGGCCGAGGCGGGTGGCTGCGGGCTGGTCGAGGAGGCCGCCGTCGCCATGCACGTAGCCGGGCTTAACGGCGCGCTGGCGTTGCTCGGCATGGCGGACTTCGCCAGCGTGACTGCCGTCGGCGTCAGGAGCACGCAGACTCAGCTCGGTCGCTTCCTGTGGCTGCGCTGCAGGGACGCGGGCTGGTGGTCGCCGACGGTCGCAGCAGGGGAGAAGGTCTCGGCCGGGCAGGTCATCGGCACCGTGAGCACGCTCGACGGGGCACAGGTGCTGGAGTCGATCGTGGCACCGGCGGACGGGGTGATCATCTTCCTGACCAGCTCGCCCGCCGTCGCCGCCGACGGCCTGCTGCTTGGCCTCGGCGCACGCTGAGCCTACGCGGGCAGGTCGCCGATTACGGCGTGCCGCGTGGAGCGGAGCAGACCGCCGGTCGCCCGGTAGAGGCTCAGCCCCTGATACGTCGCCTTGCTTGGCAGCGTGCCGGTCCTACGCACGCGTCGAAGTCGTCCGGGCGCCCGTTCGGGTAGCAGTCGAAGAACTTGCGTACCGCGTCGTCCGGAGTTTGCTGTGCGGTCACTGCTTCTCCTCTCTCTGAGTGGCGGCGGCACCTGGCGGTCGTGCCGCCGACAGATCGGGCAGGCGGCGGATCCCGAAGATGTCGCGCAGCGCGCTGCGGGCGGCGAGCTCGCCGCAGCGGCCGTGCACGCCAGGACCCGGCGGGGTGGACGACGAGCACAGGTACACGCCGGGTAGCGGGGTGCGATACGGGTTCCACCGCGGCGCCGGCCGCAGGAACGTCTGGCGCATGGTCATCTGGCCAGCGGAGATGTCGCCGCCGACGTAGTTGGGATTCAGCATCTCCTCGGCGGCTGCCGTCCTGGTGGCCCGCGCGAGGATGAGGCCGCGGAACCCCGGCGCGAAGCGCTCGACCTGCGCCTCGATGGCCTCGGTCATGTCGACGTCGGAACCGGCCGGCACATGGCAGTACGTCCACAGGACATGGCATCCGGCCGGCGCGCGGCTTGGATCCGCCCCGGTTGGCTGGACCACCAGCACGTAGGGCGACCGCGGGTGGCGGCCGGCTGCGACGTCCGCCTCGGCGCCAGCTATCTCCCCGAGAGTGCCACCGAGGTGCAGCGTTCCCGCCTGCCGGCAGTCGGAGTTCGCCCACGGCACCGGCCCGGCGAGCGCGAAGTCGGCCTTGAAGACCCCGTTCCCGTACCTGAAACGCTCCAGCGCCCGCCGGTAGGAACCGGCCGGCAGGGCATCGCCCGCCAGCGCGAGGAACGCGCGCGGCGAGATGTCGAGCAGCGTCGCCCGCGCTGGCGGCAGATCGCCCAGTGAGCGGACGAAGCGGCCGGTCTCGATCTGCCCGCCGCCATCGCGAACGTAGCCGGCCATCGCGTCAATGATCCGGCCGCTGCCGCCTACCACGACCGGCCAGCCAGCGGTGTGCGCCAGCAGGATCAGGAAGAGCCCGAGGCCGCCGGTTGGCGCCCGGTCGAGGGGCATGGCCGCGTGCGCCGCGACTCCGGCGATCAGAGCGCGGGCCTCCTGCGTCCGGAACCTGGCAGCGACGTGACAGGCGGACCGGATCGCCGGCAGCCCGTACCGGAGGGCCGCGAGCGGCTGGCCCGGCGGGCGCCTGAGGTCGGACAGAACCAGGTCGGTGATCGCGCCGGCGTCATCGGCCAGCGGGCCGAATAGCCGGCGGTAGGGGGCTGCGTCGGCGCCAAGTGTGCTGGCCGTCCCGGTGACCGACCGGGTGACGATGGCGGCCCGCCCGCCGTCGAGGGGGTGGGCGAACTCGGCAGGCGTGAAGGCGAACTCGACCCCTCGGGCCGCGAGGTCGAACGCCCGGAAGAACGGGGAGGCGAGCGCGAGCGGATGTGCGGCCGAGCAGACGTCGTGCCGGAAGCCGGGCAGGGTGAGCTCCTCCGTCCGGCAGCCGCCGCCCGCACCGGCAGCGCCCTCAATCACCAGGACGCGGAGGCCCGCAGCGGTGAGCGTGACGGCGCCTGCCAGGCCGTTCGGCCCGCTGCCGACCACCACAGCGTCGAACTGGTCCGGCACGAGCCCCTCCGGTCTGCTCGCCTCACGAGATATCGGGCGGCCCCTGGGTGCCGTGAACGATCAGCACGGGACACGGTGCGTGCTCGGCGACATTGGCGCTGACCGAGCCGAGCAGCAAGCCGGCGAAACCGCCGTGGCCGCGACTGCCCACCACCAGCATCGTGGCGCCGTCGCAGGCATCGAGGAGCACCTTGGCAGCGCCGCCCTGACCGCTGTCGAGGTGCACGTTCGCCGGTACCTGGTCGCCGAAGGCCGCACGGGAGGTCTTTGCGAGCACCTCTTTCGCGTCGTCAGCCGGGTTCCATTCTGGCGCGATGGCAGCCCAGCCGAAGGACGGCGGGTACTCCCAGGCCATGACAACCTCCAGCCGCGCGCCGAGCACCGCGGCATAGTGCGCGGCCCACCGCAGGGCCAGCACCGAACTCTCAGAACCGTCGATGCCCGCTACGACCTTGCGCTCGCTGCCTTGCCCGTCAGCCATCAGGGTTCCCTTCGCACGGCGGCCGCTCCGCTCAGAATGATCGCACCACCGCCGGACCAGCGATCAACCGGCGTGCGCTGGCGGCAGCAGGGGCTAGGCGGAGATCACCGCACCGAGTTGCGCCGGAGCGAGCGCACCCGCGAGGCGCTCGTAGTCGGCCAGCGTGTTGTAAAGCTGGGCCGACAGGCGGAGCCATCGGTAGCCGCCGAGCGAGGTCACCGGGACCACGACGCCGTGCTCATCGAACAGCCGTGACTCCAGCATCCTCGCCTCGGCTTCGGTCAGCTCCCTGGGAAGCTGGACCACTTGCATCGCCGCTGCCAGCTCGCTCCCGGCGGGAACGCCGGTCCGCGTGCACAGGGTCTGCGCCACCAGTTCGGCGCCGCGGCGGGCAAGCTCGTTGTTGCGGGCCCGGACGTGCTGCCAGCCAGCCCGCGCGAAGAACGACAGCGCGGCCGGCGCGGCGAGAAGCGGCGATGGATCGCGGGTGCCAGTCCAGTCGAACGCCTGCCGGTACCCGTCGAATACCCCGTGCGAGGCCACCAGCGGGCGCAGCGTCTCACGCCACTGCGGTGCTACCTGCAGCACCGCCGAAGCTTTCGGCGCGCAAACCCACTTGTGCAGGTTGCCGACCCAGAAATCGGCGCCCAGCCGGCCAAGGTCGACTGGCAGCTGGCCAGTCGCGTGCGCACCGTCCACCAGGATGGGCACGCCGAGCCGGCGGCACTCGGCGGCAATCTCCTCGACCGGGAAGATGAGTCCGCTGCACGAGGCCACGTGGTCAATGACCAGCAGCCGCGTCCGCCGCGTCAGCCCGGCCAGGACTGCTGCTGCCACCGACGCGCGACTGCGCGCCGGCAGCGCGACCGGTGCGATGCGCAGCGTCGCGTCCGCCGCAGCCACGGCGCGGCGCAGCTGGGCCAGCGCCGCCCCGTAACAGTGGTCGGTCGTGAGGACCTCGTCGCCCGGCTCGAGCCGGATCTGCGAGATCACGGTCTGCGTCCCGGTCGTGGCGTTGTCGACAAACACCAGACCCGCTGCATCGGCGTTCAGGAATGCGGCGAACTCGGTCCTGACCTGGGCAAGCAGGTCGGGAAGGCGGCGGACCAGCAGTCCGACGGGATTGCGCTCAAGATCGGCACGGATGGCCTGCTGTGCGGCCAGTACCGGACGGGGCGCCGCGCCGAAGCCGCCATGGTTCAGATAGGCCAGCGCAGGATCCAGGCTCCACGCCGAGGCGTCCGGAAGCGGCTGAGAGACCGGCACCTGCGCTGATTCGTCGTCATCGCTGCCAGACACGTGACGAGACCCTATGGTCGCGATGCTCCGGCCGGCAAGCTGGCAATGCGGGTGCGGCCCGTTATAGTGCGCGTGATGCCCAGGTACCTGGCCCTGCTCCGGGGCGTGAACGTCGGCGGCAAGAAGCTTGCCATGGCTGATCTTCGTGATGTCGCCGAGCAACTCGGATATACCGGTGTGTCCACCTATATCCAGAGTGGCAACCTTCTGTTCAGCAGTGCGGCTTCGGACCAGGCTGGGCTCGCCGGCGAGCTTGAGCGGGAGATCGCGGGGCGGCTCGGGGTGCAGTGCGACGTCGTGGTGCTCACGGGCGCAGACCTGAACCGGGTGATAGCGGACAACCCGTTTCCGGATGAGCCGAACCCCAGGGCGCTGCATGCGGTGCTGCACCAGGACCACGTGGGGCCGGACGGCCAGGCTCAGCTGGCCACCGCGCTCGACCGGGCCATCGCCAAGGGCTGCGAGGACGAGGCAGCTGCGGCCGGCCGAGCCGTCTACCTGCGCACACCGAACGGAATCGGCCGTAGCGAGCTAGCGGTCCAGCTCGCCAGGGTGCGCAAGACTGGCACGGCACGGAACTGGGCGACTGTCACGAAGCTGATGGAGATGCTGGAGACAGCTCCGCCCGGCGGGGAATGATGTTGGCCATGAGCCCAGTCTCCCGCGGCTTCCACGGCCGCCACCGCGAGCCGGCCGCCGATGCCAGTCGCATCCCGCCCGGCCAGTACGCGACCACGGACTTCCCAGTGCTCTCGGCCGGGCCGACACCGCGGACTCCGCTCGAGAAGTGGTCGTTTTCGCTCCGCCAGGCGGGTGAGACGCTGCGGACGTGGAGCTGGGAGGAGGTCCAGGATCTTCCGGCCGAGGACGTGACGGCTGATATTCACTGCGTGACCAGGTGGAGCAAGCTGGACACGCGATGGCGGGCAGTGTCGATCGACACGCTGCTGGCCCAGGTTGATCACCAGGCGAGGTTCGTGCTGGCGTTCTGCGATGGCGGATACACGACGAACCTGCCGCTTGCCGATGTCACCGGCGGCCAGGGCTGGCTCGCGTACTCCTACGACGGCGCGCCGCTGCAGCCCGAGCACGGCGGCCCGGCGCGGCTGCTGGTACCGCATCTGTACTTCTGGAAAAGCGCGAAATGGGTGCGCGGCCTCGACCTGCTGGCTGCCGACGAGCCTGGATTCTGGGAGCGGTACGGCTACAACAACTACGGAGACCCGTGGCGGGAACAGCGATACGCGGGCGACTGACCTGGCAGACCGCCACGGTCGGCGTGGTGACCGACGAGACACCGTCGGTCCGCACCATCGAGCTGCAGGTGCCCGACTGGGCAGGTCACCGTGCCGGCCAGCACCTGGACGTGCGCCTGACCGCCGAGGACGGCTACACCGCTGAGCGGTCCTACTCGATTGCCTCGGCGCCCGGCGAGCCGGTGATGATCACGGTGGAACGCCTCGACGACGGCGAGGTCTCGCCGTACCTGACCGAGGAACTGCGCGCCGGGGACGAGATCGAGATCCGCGGCCCGATCGGCGGCTACTTCGTCTGGGACGCTGCCGATCCCGCACCGGTACTGCTGGTGGCAGGCGGCTCGGGGGTGGTGCCGTTCCGGTCCATGCTGCGCCATCGCGAGCGCACCGGCGCCAGCGCGCCGGTTCGGCTGCTGTACTCGGCCAGGTCCCTGCCGGATGTGATCTACCGGACAGAACTCGACAAGGAGCCGGACGGCGTCGAAGTCATCTACACGCTGACCCGTCAGCAGCCGCCGGACTGGACCGGGCATAGCGGCCGGGTGAACGCGGCGCTGCTCGCCGAGGTCGCCTGGCCGGAGGACCAGCAGCCGGCCAGTTATGTCTGCGGCCCGACGCCGTTCGTGGAAGCAGTAGCGAACGGTCTGGTCAGCCTGGGCTACCCGGCCGGGCAGGTCAGGACCGAGCGGTACGGGGGAGCGGGAGGGACTTCATGACCGCACACGAAGGAACTGCGTCTGCTGACGCTGCGCTCGATAGCAGTGCTCTCGACGGTAATGCGATCGGCGGACTGCTCCTGGAAATCTTCGGCACCGAGATGACAACTGCGCTGGCTACGTGTGCGACCTGCGGTTCGACCGGGCAGGTCGCGCAGACCGTTGTCTATCTGCAGTCACCGGGGGCCATCATGCGATGCCGTGTGTGCGGCGCCGTCCTGGTCGTCGTGGTGCGCCGGGAGGAGACGAACTGCGTCGACTTGCTCGGTCTGGCCGCGCTGGAGCCGGCGCCAGCGTGATCTTCCCGGTCGAGGCGCGTTAGCTCGGGTCGGCCGGCAGGCTGGCTGGCGCCGCCAGGGCGGCCAGATCTCGCTCGGCGTAAAGCCGGTGCTCCCATTCCTCGTTGAGAATGACGAGCAGGCACTGCCGCACCGGATAGCTATGCGGCCGCGGCCAGCCGGGCCCTTCGACGGGCTCCGTGTGCGCAGCGAGCGAGGCATCGGTCAGGCCGTCGATGACCTGGCGCACGGTCGACATCCGGTCGCGGCGCAGCGCGAGCACGGTGTCGAGCGAGGGCCGGACCTCGCGGTCGCGGGGGACGCCCGGCGTGTCCGGCATCTCATCCCAGGGCAGGTCGAGCGGGTCCCACGGGGACGGATCGCCGAGGATTGCGCGCCTGATCCAGGCGTCAGTCGCGAACGCGAGATGCCGCAGCGTCTCGGTGAATGACCACTCGCCGCCCACTGACTCGTGCAGTAGCTCAGCCGGCAAGCTGCGAGCCAGCTCGACCGTCCCGGCCCAGAGGCGCTCGAGCGTGTCCCAGGCCTCCCGGAAGCCGGCCGGATCCGCGGGGCGCATCTTGGCGCGGTCCGGGTGGCGCCGGTTCAGCTCGGCATCGATCAGCGGGACGACGTCGACCCCGTTGATCACCAGCCGCTCGATCTCGCCGTAGATATCCACGTCGACGAGCTCGACGCCGCGCATCACGACCTTGCGCAGGTCG
>Ga0335074_10001702_pt1 | contig 29681 bp, 24 predicted proteins | sample Lox_Sample_23_FD_206715 | JGI IMG/M metagenome (GOLD analysis project Ga0335074, IMG submission 206715) | Soil microbial communities from Loxahatchee National Wildlife Refuge, Florida, United States - Lox_Sample_2.3 | ecosystem: Environmental > Terrestrial > Soil > Wetlands | place: USA... | reverse complement strand
ATAGTAGATGCGCCCGGCAGGGAATAGGAATCGTCCCGATCTCCCGTGGAGTGGGTACCAGATTGCCCTACTTCAGCTAGTAGCCTTCCCTCACTCCTCGGGCGACGGCGGCAGCGGCGGCAGGATTCCCAGTTCCCGATAAATAGGCCGCATCACCCGGCGCAACTGCGGCAGGTGAGCGGCGAAGCCGGCGGCCCCGGCCAGGCACAGGGTGCCGCCCATCATAATGGTCCACGGCGCTCCGATCCTGGCCGCGATGGCGCCCGCCGCCAGGCTGCCGAAAGGCGCCAAGCCCTGGAATGCCATGGAGTAATAGGCCATCACCCGCCCGCGCTTGTCCTCCGCCACGATGGTTTGCAGGATGGTGTTGGTGGAGGCCATATGGCGCATCATGCCGAATCCCGCGGCGGCCACCGCCACCAGCGAGAGCCACAGCATCCGCGACAGCCCCAGGCCGATCAGCCCCAGGCCGAACAGGCTGGCCGACCACACAATCACCCTGCCCAGCCCCAGGACGCTGGGCCGCATCGCCAGCGTGATGGCGCCGGTCAGCGCGCCCAAGCCCGCCGCCGCCATCAGGAATCCCAGGGTGGAGGCGCCACCGTGCAGCACCGCGCGGGCGAAAACCGGCATCAGCACCGTGTAGGGCATCCCCACCAGGCTCACCAGCACCAGAAACAGCAGCACCGTCCGGATGGGGTCCGACCCTTTCACATAGTGCCATCCCTCGCGCAGCTCCGTAGCCAGCAGGGACGGCTTGCCGCTCGCCGCCCGCGGCGCCACCCGCATGGCCAGCAGCGAGGCGATCACCGCCATGTAGCTGATGCCGTCGATCAGGAAACAGTAGCCTTCGCCCACCGCCGCAATGATTACCCCCGCGATGGCCGGCCCGATCAGCCGCGCGCCATTCACCATCGAGGAATTCAGCGCGATGGCGTTGCCCAGGTCTTCGCGGCGCTCGATCATCTGCACCACGAACGCCTGGCGCGTGGGCATATCGAAGGCATTCACAGCCCCCTGGAACAGCGCCAGCAGGATGATTTCCAAAACCGTAATCGTGTGGCTCAGCGCCAGGGCAGCCAGGGCGAACGATTGCAGCATCGACAGCGTCTGGGTGATGACCAGCGTGCGGTGGCGGTCCCAGCGGTCTACCCACACCCCGGCAAAAGGAGCCAGGAAGAGGATCGGGATCTGGCTCGCGAAGCTGGCCAATCCCAGCAGAAAAGGCGAATTGGTGAGCCGGTAAACCAGCCAACTGGTGGCCACGCGGGTCATCCAGGTGCCGATCAGCGAGACGCTCTGGCCTTCGAAAAACAGCCGGTAGTTGCGCGCATGGAGAGCCCGCCAGAGCAGGCGCCAGCGCGCTGGATTGGTCTGATCCGTGCTCAACCGCCAATCGGGGCGCATACCGAGGGCCGTTGTGAAACCGGCAACATCCACCGCGGCGCGAACCGTCTCCCTTTACCCGCCCGCCGGGAGCGGCGCGCCCGCACTGCCCCCACCCAGGTTGGCCAGCTTGTTCAGGCCGTCGAGATACGCCTTGGCGCTGGCCTCGATTACATCCGTGGAAGCCCCCCGCCCCACCACTTTGCGGCCGGCCTCCTCCACCTGCACGGTCACCTCGCCCATGGCTTCGGTGCCGCTGGTCACGGCCCGGATCTCATACCGCCGGAGCGTAGCGCGCGTGCCGGTTACCTGCGCAATCGCCCGGTATACGGCGTCCACCGGGCCATCGCCAATGGCCGCGCCCTCGCCGGTCTCGCCCTTCACCCGCAGCCGTACGGTGGCGGTGGGAATCGCCGACGTGCCGCTATAGATGTGCAGGTATTGCAGCTCATAAACTGCCGGCAGCGGGTGAATCTCGTCACGCAGAATGGCCAGCAAGTCCTCGTCGAAGACCTCCTGCTTTTTATCCGCCACCGCCAGGAAGCGGCGGTACGCCTGGTCCAGTTCCTGGTCTTCCAACGGATAGCCCAACCGGGCGAGGCGGTCATAAAGGCCGTGCCTGCCGGTGCGGGCCGTCAGCACCACGCGGCTCTCGCCCATGCCCACGTCTTCCGGCCGCATGATTTCGTAGGTCTCGCGCTGTTTCAGAAATCCATCCACGTGGATTCCGGAGCTGTGCGAGAAGGCATTCTCGCCCACCACCGCCTTGTTGCGGGGAACCTGGAAGCCCAGCAGGTCGGCCACCAGCCGGCTGGTGCGCACCAGCTCGCGCGAATCGATGTCGGTGTGGACGCCGAAATAATCCGCGCGCGTGCGCAGCGCCATGACGATTTCTTCGAGCGCCGCATTGCCGGCCCGTTCGCCGATGCCGTTAATGGTGCCTTCCACCTGCCGCGCGCCATTCAGCACGCCGGCCAGCGAATTGGCCACCGCCATCCCCAGGTCGTCGTGGCAATGCACGCTGATCACGGCGTGCTCGATCCCCGGCACATTCTCGCGCAGGCTGCGGATCAGGGCGCCATATTGCTCGGGAACCGTGTAGCCCGTGGTATCGGGAATATTGACCACACCGGCGCCGGCGGCGATGACGGCGGCGATCATTTCAAAAAGATACGCCCGGTCGGCGCGCCCGGCATCTTCGGCGTAGAATTCCACCTCATCGGTGAACTGGCGGGCCAGCTTGACGGCGTCCACCGCCATGGCGAGGATCTTGCGCCGCTTTTCTTCGAGCGTCTTGCCGTAGCGCTCATCTTGAAACTTGCCGGCGATGTGGATATCGGAGGCGCCGATCCCGGTATGGATGCGCGGCCGCTTGCACCCCGCCAGCGCTCGGCCGCAGGCCTCGATATCGGCGGCCACGGCGCGGGAAAGCGCGCAGATGGCGGGTCCCTGGATCTCGCGGCCGATCCGCTCCACGGCCTCGAAATCCTCCGGCGAAGAGTTCGGATACCCGGCCTCGATCACATCCACGTTCAGTTGCGCCAACTGCCTGGCGATGACGATCTTATCCCGGCTTCCCAGGCGCGTGCCAGCGGCCTGTTCCCCGTCGCGCAAAGTCGTGTCGAATACGGCTACTTTTTCAGACATGGCATTGAACACTGACTGTAACAGAGCGCACCGCCCGCCGCACCCGGTCCTTGGCGCCAAGTGCCCACATTTTGAGGACTTCGCGGCTCATCCGCGCCAGGCGTGTTTCCCCGCGCGAAATCCGCTTGCGTTTCTATCTTACCCGTGGGTAAGATATCAGCAGCGCCCTAACCGTGCCGACGGCCGGGCGCATGGTTCGTCATGTCCCGAGCCGCTTCCCCATCGCCCGCTCCGCGCAGGGCCTTCGCCAACCGCCGCCGCGATCCGGCCACCAAGCGCGAAGCGGTCCTGCGCACCGCCGCCGAATTATTCCTCGAAAAAAGCTACGGCCGCACCTCCATGAACGACGTCGCGGACCGCCTCCACATCACCAAGCCGGCGCTCTACCACTACTTCCAGAACAAGGAAGAAATCCTCATCGAGTGCTATCGCCTGGGGGTGGGGCTGATCGAGGAGATCCTCAGTGAAATCGCCGGCCAAAGTGGGGACGGGCTGCAGAAGGTGGAGGCCTTCATCCACTCCTACGCCGGCGTGATGACGCGCAAATTCGGGCGCTGCGTCATGCGGCTGGATGAGGGCGACCTCACCCGGGAAGCGCGCGCCGAAGTCCGCGCCTACAAGAAAAAAATCGACCGCCGCCTGCGCTCTTTCATCCAGGAAGGCATCGAAGATGGATCCATCGCGCCCTGCGACAGCAAGATCGCCGCCTTCTCCATCGCCGGGGCGCTGAACTGGATCTGCATGTGGTATGAACCCGATGGCGCCCTGTCTGCGGAAGAAATCGCCAGCCAGTTTGCCCGCACGTTGACGCGCGGGTTGGCCCGCAGGCCCGCCAGGTTGAGCATCGTTTCCAAGCAGGAGTGAACTCCGATGAGCGTTGAAGCAGATGTCGTAATGGAACCGGCCGCCATGCCGCAGGCTCACCGCACGGCGCCCGCGGTAATCCGTAAGGCCGCCGTGCTGGGCGCCGGAACTATGGGGTCGCGCATCGCCGCGCACCTCGCCAACGCCGGTTTGCCCGTGGTTCTGTTGGATATTCCGGCCAAGGACGGCCCCCGCAGCTCCATCGCCGCGCAGGCCCTGGAGGCCCTCAAAAAGAGCAAGCCGGCGCCCTTCTTCGACCCCGCCTTGGCCGCCCGCGTCTCCCCGGGCAACTTCGAAGACGATCTGGCCCTGCTGGCCGATTGCGACTGGGTGATCGAAGCGGTCACCGAGAACCTGGGCATCAAGCAAGCCCTGTTCGAGAAGGTCGTGCCGCACCTCAAGCCCGGCGCCTTCCTGACCACCAACACCAGCGGGCTTTCCATTGCGTCGATTGCGGCCGGCCTTCCGCCCGAGGTGCGGCAGCGCTGTTTCGGCACCCACTTCTTCAACCCGCCGCGCTACCTGCGCCTGGTGGAAATCATCCCCACGCCCGAAACCGACCCCGCCGCCATCGCCGCCGTCACGCATTTCGCGGATGTCTTCCTGGGCAAGGAAATCGTCTTCGCCCGCGACACTCCCAACTTCATCGCCAACCGTATCGGCATCTTCATCCTGCTGGAAGCGGTGCGCCTGATGCAGGAAGAAGACCTCAGCATCGAAGAGGTGGACGCCCTCACCGGTCCCGCCATCGGCTGGCCGCCAACTGCTACGTTCCGGCTGGCGGACCTGGTGGGTATCGATGTGCTCGCCCACGTGGCCGCCAACTTCGCCGGCTCGGCCGCGCTGCCGCCGTTCCTCGCCACCATGCTCGAGCGCCGCTGGCTGGGCGACAAAACCGGCCAGGGCTTTTACCGCCGCCAGAAGGACGCCGAAGGCAAGGAAATCCGCTATGTGCTGGATTGGAAAACCGTCGAGTATGTTCCCGCCACGCGGCCCAAATTTCCCTTGCTCGAAATGGCCCGCAACGCCGAGACTCTGCCCGGCCGCCTGGCGCAATTGCTCACCGGCGACGTGCGCAAGGATAAAGCCGCGCGCTTCCACTGGCGCCTGTTGAGCGCGCTATGGAACTACGCGGCGGATTGCCTGCCCGAGATTGCCGACGATGCCGCCAGCGTGGACCGCGCCATGCGCTCCGGCTTCAACTGGGAAATGGGGCCGTTCCAGCTCTGGGATGCCGCCGGCCTTCCCGGAACCGCCGCGCGAATGCAGCTTGCCGGGGAGCGCATCAGCCCCATCGCCGAACGCCTTTCGGAAGCGGGCGCCCAAACCTGGTACCGCCATGGCGGCCACGAGTGCTTCGATGTCAACACCCGCGCTTACCGGCCGGTTGCCGAGCCAGAGGGCGTCGCGCGCATCGCCACCTTCCGTGCCTCCCACGGTGTGGTGAAGCACAACCCTGGCGCCTCGCTGGTAGACCTCGGCGATGGCGTGGCCTGCCTGGAGCTGCACTCGAAGAAGAACGCGGTGGGCGAAGATATCGTGCGGCTGGTGACCGAAACCTGCTCCCCCGCGAGCGACGCCGTGCGCAACTTCGAGGCCTTCGTGATCGGCGGCGATGCCGAGCACTTCTCGGTGGGCGCCAACATCATGCAGCTTCTGTTGAGCGCCCAGGAGGGCGAGTGGGACGAAATCGATTTCGCCGTACGCGCCTTCCAGCGCATGACCGCGGCCATCAAATTTTGTCCGCGCCCGGTGGTGGTGGCGCCCTACTCCTTCTGCCTGGGCGGCGGCGCGGAAATTGCCCTTCATGGCGCCCTGCGCCACGCGCACGCCGAGCTGTACATGGGCCTGGTGGAGACCGGCGTCGGCCTGATTCCCGGCGGCGGCGGCTGCAAAGAGATGCTGCTGCGCGCGCTGGATGTGGCGGCCGCGGTGCACCAGACCGCCCGCAACGAATCGGTGGAGCTGATGGGCGCCCTGCGCCGCACCTTCGAAACCATCGCCATGGCGAAGGTATCCACCTCGGCCGTGGAGGCGCGCCACCTGGCCCTGCTGCTGCCCGCCGACCGCGTCACCATGAACCGCGGCCGCCTCCTGACCGATGCCAAGCAATCCGCCCGCGAACTGGCCTCCCGCGGCTACACCGCGCCCCTCCCGCGCACGGATATTCCGGCGCCCGGCGAAAACCTGCTGGCCTCCCTGCGGCTCGGTGTCCACATCATGCGCGAGGGCGACTTCATCAGCGACCACGATGTGAAGGTGGCCAATTGGGTAGCCCACATCTTGTGCGGCGGCCCGGTCACCCCCGGCACCCTGGTCAGCGAGCAATATTTATTGGATCTGGAGCGCGAGGCCTTCCTCTCGCTGTGCGGCGAAAAGAAAACCCAGGAGCGCATCGCGCATACCTTGAAAACGGGGAAGCCGTTGAGGAACTGAGGCAAAGAAATGACGCGGAGGCGCAGAGACGCGGAGGAAGAGGCAGAGAGAAACAGATTGTCTTCTCCGCGTTTTGCTCCGCGTCTCCGCGCCTCCGCGTCAAAGCTTTTAGGAGACAGCATGACAGACGCAGTCATCGTAAGCGCCGTCCGGACGGCTGTGGGCAAGGCCCCCAAGGGAACCCTGCGCGCCACCCGCCCCGACGACCTGGCAGCCGTCGCCATTCGCGGCGCGCTGGCCCAGGTGCCCGGACTGAACCAGCAGGAAGTGGAGGATGTCATCATCGGCTGCGCCATGCCCGAAGGCGAGCAGGGCATGAACGTGGCGCGCATCGCCGCGCTGCGGGCCGGCCTGCCCATCGAATCCGCGGCCATGACCGTCAACCGCTATTGCGCCTCCGGCTTGCAGGCCATCGCGCTGGCGGCCGAGCGCATCCGCAGCGGCGGCGCCCAGGTCATCGTGGCCGGCGGCACCGAATCCATGTCCATGATTCCCTTCGGCGGTAATAAAATCTCCATCAACCCATGGCTGGAGCAGCACTACCCGGATTCCTACCTCTCCATGGGGCTGACCGCCGAGCGCGTGGCCCGTCACTACGGCATCTCGCGCCAGCAGGCCGATGAGTTCGCCCTCGCCAGCCACACCAAGGCCCTGGCCGCGCAGGCCGCCGCGAAATTCCAGGAAGAGATCGTCCCCGTGCCGGTCGCCTTTTCCGCGCCCGATGGCAAGTCCAAAATCCGCCGCACCGAGGTGGCCTTCACGGTGGACGAGGGGCCGCGCGCCGATACCTCACTCGAAGCCCTCGCCAAGCTTAAGCCCGCCTTCCACGCCAAAGGCACCGTCACCGCGGGCAACTCCTCGCAAACCTCCGATGGCGCCGCCGCCGCCGTGGTCATGTCCGCCGAACGCGCGCGCGAGCTCGGCCTGACGCCCCTGGCGCGCTTCGTCTCGTTTTCTTACGCCGGCTGCCTGCCCGAGGAAATGGGCATCGGCCCGGTGTACGCCGTCCCCAAAGCGCTCAAGCTGGCGGGACTCACCCTGGACCAGATCGACCTGATCGAATTGAACGAAGCCTTCGCCAGCCAGGCGCTCGCGGTCATTAAAACCCTGGGCCTGGCGCTGGATCGTGTCAACGTCAACGGCGGCGCCATCGCTCTGGGCCATCCGCTGGGCTGCACCGGTGCTAAACTCACCGCCGGCCTGCTCCACGAACTCAAGCGGCGCAAAGCACGGCATGGGATCGTCACAATGTGTGTAGGCGGCGGCATGGGCGCCGCGGGCGTCTTCGAGAATCTCAACTAGCATCCAACAGAGGAACAAATCATATGGCAGCGACGAACATTCCAGTGATGGCCAAAGCGGCCAAGGGTGGCAGCTTCCTCCTTGAGGATCGCCAACCGCAAGACGTATTCACCCCCGAAGACCTCTCTGAGGAGCATCGCCAGATTGCCAAAACGGCCATCGAATTCACCGAAAACGAGGTGATGCCGGCGGCCGCCGAGATCGAGGCCAAGAATTTTCCGGTCACCCGCGCGCTGCTCGAAAAGGCCGGCGAGCTGGGCCTCATGAGCGTGGATATCCCCGAAGACTACGGCGGCCTGGAGATGGACAAAATCACCTCCGCGCTGATTGCCGAATCCATCAGCAAGCTGGCCAGTTTCTCAGTAGCTTTCAGCGCGCACGTGGGCATCGGCACGCTGCCCATCGTCTGGTACGGCACCGCGGAACAGAAGCGCAAGTACCTGCCCAAGCTGGCCACCGGCGAGTGGATCGGCGCCTACGCGCTTTCCGAATCCTCTTCCGCCAGCGACGCCATGAACTGCCGCACGCGCGCGGTGCTCTCGGCCGATGGCCGCCACTACATCCTCAACGGCGAGAAGATGTGGATCACCAACAGCGGCTTTGCCGATCTGTTCACGGTGTTCGCCAAGGTGGATGGGGAAAAGTTTTCGGCCTTCCTGATCGAACGGAATACGCCCGGCTTTTCGGTGGGCGCCGAAGAGCACAAGCTGGGCATCCGCGGTTCCTCCACCTGCCCGCTGATTCTGGCCGATTGCCAGGTGCCCGTGGAAAACCTGCTGGGCGAAATCGGCAAAGGCCATCACATCGCCTTCAACATTCTCAACATCGGCCGCTTCAAGCTGGCCGCGGCCTGCGTCGGCGGCGCTCGCAACAGCCTGCAGGACGCCATCCGCTACGCCAAAGACCGCAAGGCCTTCGGCAAAACCATCGCCGAATTCGGCTTGATCCAGGAGAAGCTGGCCGAAGCCGCCGCCGGAATCTACGCCGGCGAAGCCATGGTTTACCGGACCATCGGGATGATCGATGCCGCCCTCGCCGGTGTGGATACGGCCGCGGCGAACGCCTCGCGCGAAATCCAGAAGCGCATCGAAGAGTACGCCGTGGAGTGCTCCATCCTCAAAGTGTGGGGCTCCGAGATGCTCGACATGGTGGTGGACCACGTGGTGCAGATTTACGGCGGATACGGCTACGTGGAAGAGTATCCCGCCGAACGCGCCTACCGCGATTCGCGCATCAACCGGATCTTCGAAGGCACCAACGAAATCAACCGCCTGATCATCACCGGCTTCCTGATGAAGCGCGCCGCCGCCGGGCAGTTGCCGCTGCTGGCGGCCATCAAGGGCCTGATGGACGAAGTGATGGCCGGCCCCACAGCCGCCGAAGAGCACGAAGGCCCCTTGAGCGCCGAGCGCCATTTGCTGGCCAACGCCAAAAAGCTCAACCTGTTCGCCGCCGGCGCCGCCTCCCAGAAATACATGATGGCCCTGGTTGACCAGCAGGAAGTGATGGCGGCCCTGGCCGATTGCACCATGGAAGTCTTCGCCCTGGAATCGTGCATCCTGCGCGCCGAAAAACTGCTCGCCGCGCGGGGCGAAGCGGCTGCCCGCCAGGCCATCGCTCTGACCCGCTATTACGCCGTCAAAGCCTTCCAGACGGTGGAGCTTTCCGCCCGCAAAGTAGTCGCCGCCGCTGCTGAAGGCGACCTGCTGCGCACCCAGGCCGCCATCCTGCGCCGCCTCTCCAAACACGAGCCCGCCGACACCATCGGCTTGGGCCGCCAGATCGCCAGGCACGTGCTGGCCGCCGGGAAGTACGCCCTGTAACAGCCGCCCGACGGATTTCTATTCAACCTCAAACGACGATCTCGGGATCTCGGACTGCCGAATGACGCTCAACAGCGTCCCGCGCGCAGTCTGGTCGTGAAGACGCGGTGGCTGCCTCGTTGGCGGACTACCACGAACCCGTTTGTTCGAGAATCCGGCAAACCTCCAAGCCCGAAAGAACCCGGAGTTTACCCAACGGGGACCTCAACCTGCGTCAGGGCACAATGCCACAAAAGCGTCGTCCTCACGCTCGATAATTGCGGTTACGCGTCATGCTGACTGCATGACCCGAGTCTACTCCAGTTGGCCGCCGCGTCCTCTTCCCCCTGCCGGATCCACCGCCGCATATTCTCCGCGCTCCAGATCGCCGAGTCCCGCAGCGTGCCAAGCGGGGCGCGTGGACAGATCTCCACCACTTCGATCCCCGAAACCCTGGCCGGCCTCTGCCCCACCACCCGCACCACCTCAGCCGCCGCCCGCAGCGCCAGCGACGGCAGCCGCGGCAGCGCATTCACCGCCAGCACCCGGGTCGCGCCCATCTCCACCGCCGCCCAGACCGGCAGGATGTCCAGCACCCCGCCATCCACATACCACCTGCCTCCGATCCGCACCGGCGGGTAGCCCAGCGGCACCGCGCAGGACGCCATCAGGTGCTCCGGCGCGATCCGGTCCTGCCCGACGCGCACCAGGCGCATCCAGGGCACTTCCACGATCGTGGCCGAATACGGCACGCGCGGACGGAACCGCTGGTACAGGTCCCGCACGCGCTTCTCCAGCGGCGCCGGATCGATGCAGCCCTTCCACGGCAAAAACGGAAAGTGCGGACGCGTCACCGCCGTCATGGCGGGGTCGAGCCACATAGCCAGGATCTCGGCGGCCGAGCACCCGCCGGCGATGGCCCATCCGTTGATCGCCCCCACCGACGCGCCCACCACCATCTCCGGTCGAAACCGGCCCGACAGCGCATTCCACGCACCCGCCTGATAGGCGCCGAACAACCCGCCTGCCGAAAGCACCAGTGCGCAGGGCATCCGTCACCACCGGTCAATGTAAATCGGATTCGCCGGAGGCCGCCCCTCGCACCAGTAACGGTCGAAATTGGTGATGCCGGCCAGCACGGTGAGCGCCTCCTCGTCGATCCATTGCCGCCCCGTCGCACTGCGCGGCTCCTGCGCGAAAATCGCCATCGCGGCATCGCAGACAATCTCGGTGGTCCGCCACTGCGAGCGGTCGGCCATCTTCCAGTGGATCGAGGCCTGGGTCTCGATGATCGTCCGCGGCCACAGCGTGTTGCCTGCAATGTTGTCCCGTGCGTGCTCCGCGGCCACCCCCAGGGCCACCCGCGCCATCCCCAGTTTAGAGATCATGTACGCCACCTTCCCTGGCGACGCTTCTCCGGTCAGCAACGGGCACATGTTGAGGATGTGCCCCCACTGCTGCTTCACCATCTGCGGCAAAGCGTAGTAACACGCCACATAGGCGGCGCGCGCGTTGACCCCCATCATCAGGTCGAACCGCTTGGGCGGCGTCTGCAGGATCGGCTGGGTCCAAATCGCGCCGGCGTTGTTCACCAGAATGTCCAGGCGTCCGAATTCGGCGATGGTGCGCTCCATGAGGTTGCGAATGGCATCTTCCTCGCGGACATCCGTCGGGACCGCCAGCGCCCGCCGTCCCATTCCGCGGATGGCCTCCGCCGTCTCGTGGATGCTGCCGGGCAGCCGCTCGGTGGAGTGCTCGCTCTTGGCCGCCACCGCCACATCGGCGCCTTCGCGCGCCAGCCGGATCGCCAGGTCGCGCCCAATCCCGCGGCTGGCGCCCGTAACCACCGCCACGCGCCCCGCCAGGTCGGGATGCAACACCGATTGTTCACTCATACTCCCTTAGCCTAATCCCGCTGCGCCCCCGCCAACACGATTCCGCCTCGGTTTCCGGCCCCCCTCTTTTTCGCTATTGCTTTTATCATATTCAGAGCTTATAATCCCAATTGGAGGCGTCTATGTGGAACCCGGATATTCCGGAAATCCTTATTCTGCTGGGCGTGGTCGCCTGCATTGCCTGGGCGATCTATAACCGTTCTCACTACCGCGAGGGGATTCGCAAGTAACCGGTTTCACGGGAACGTGCCGGGGCCGGCAGGGGCAAGTGCGGGGCGGGCGTACCGCAGGCAGGGTAAAATTAACCTTTGCCATGTCCCGTTCCCATACTCCCGTCACCACCGAATTGGCCGATTATATCGCGGCGGTCACCTTGCGCGAGCCTGAATCCTTGCAGCGTCTCCGCCTGGAAACCGAGGACCATCCCCAGGCCTCCCTGCAAATTTCCCCCGAACAGGGTCAGTTCCTGCAACTGCTGGCGCGGCTCGCCGGCGCCCGCAAAACTCTCGAAATCGGCGTCTTCATGGGCTACAGCTCCACCTGGGTGGCCCTCGCCCTGCCGCCCGGCGGCAAAGTGGTGGCCTGCGATCTCAGCGAAGAGTACACCACGCGTGCCCGCCAGACATGGCGCGAAGCGGGCGTCGCGGACCGCGTCGAACTCCACCTCGCCCCCGCCCTCGAAACCCTCGACCGCCTGCTCGCCGAAGGCCAGGCCGGTACCTTCGATTTCGCTTTCATCGACGCCGACAAGGCCAACTACCTCCCCTACTACGAACGCGCCCTCACCCTGCTGCGCCCCGGCGGGGTGCTGGCCGCCGATAACGTGCTCCGCCGCGGCCTGGTAGCCGACTCCGCCAATCACGAACCCGACACCGAGGCCATCCGCGAATTCAATCGCCGGCTCCATGCCGACCCGCGCATCGCCCTGGCCATGGTGCCCCTCGGCGACGGTCTTACGGTGGCGTGCAAGCTCTGATCCAAACCGTCTTCCCGTGCTACGCGGAGGCCGATATGGAAATCGCCGCCGGCCTGGCCACTTTCCTGGAGCGCGGCGCCGACGTTCGCGTCTTCCTCGAAGAAGGCTGCCTCGTGCCTGGCCAGAACCTCGCCGATAAGGCCCGCGAAGCCCGCACCGCCGACACCGTGCTGGTGCTCTTCTCCCGCCAGTCTATGCCCCCGCGCTGGCCGCGCGCCCAATGGGAAGACGCCCTGGTGAAGGAGCCTGCCGCCGAAGGCGTCCGCATCGCCTTCCTGCGCCTCGACGATTGCGTGCCGCCGCGCGTCCTGGAGCCGCGTTTTGAGGTCGCCGAGTTGTCCCTGGCCGGCCTGCGCGCCGTCAAACGCTGGGTCCGCCGAGCGCCCCGCAGCCTCGACGCTTCCCCCGCGCCGCGCCTTCCCGGCTGCGAACTCGACCTCGAACTGCTCGGCATCGCCCTGGCCGATCACCCCGGCTCCGATGTCGCCCCCAACCTCGAACTGGCCCTGGATTTCGCCGACGCCTTCCGCGCCGATTTCGACGCCGTCCTCCGCCTGGAATGCGCGGGCCGCTCCCTGGCCGCCCTGGCCGGCGATCTGGCGGCCCAGCTTGACCTGCGCCTGGAGGGACCGCTCGACAGCAACCTGGCCCGCCTCCGCGAGTTCTGCACCGCGCACCGCTTCCTCCTCCTCCTCACCGGAACCGCTACCGAAGGACCCGCCTGGGACCTCCTGTTCGGCGGACGCTGTTCCACCCTCCTGGTCGAAGCCCCCTCCCCCGCCCCGGCTGCCGATGAGCTAGCCGCCGCGCAGGCTGCCCTGGCCTGCGGTCCCTCCGCCACCGAAGCCGAGTGGCTCGAACTGTGCCGCTGGGCCCGCCTGGGCCGCAGGCTCACCCGCGACGCCGGCCGCTTCGCTGAGTGCTATGAAATGATGCAGCAATGGTACACCGCCGCCCACAGCCGCGCCGACCTCCACGCCCTGGACGAGGCCGCCCGCGAGATGGTCTGGATCCTGGAAGCCTGGGGCGACCACGCCGAAGCCGCGCGCCTGGACTACCGCCGCGCCTCCGAATCCGGCGAGCAGATGCTGCTGCCCTTCGCTTGATCCGCCCCTACTGCTTCGGCAGGAAGGAAACCGTGACCGAACGGCTCCACGTCGCCCCGCTGGTGTCGCGGCCGGTGAAGCCGATAGCCTCCGTGGCCGGCGGCACGATGGTGGCCGATTGCAGACTGGCCGTCAGCGTGCCATGCGCCGCCAGTGTGGTGCTGCCGAAGAACTTATCGATCGACGCCGCGTAGCTCACCCCGCCGAAGGTGAATCCGGTGATGGTGGTGGCCACCCCCGCCGTCTCCTGGAGCTGGATGCTGAACGAGAACGTCGCGCCATTGGCCGCTGGGGCCTGCTGGTAGACCGGATTCGGAGTCACCGTCACGGTCACCGCGGAAGCCGCCGTGGGCGTCCCCAGGTTCAGCGTCGTGCTGGCCGAAGAGGAAGTCGAGGTGGGGCTGCCCGCGTAAGACGCCTGCAACGTATTCGCCGCCGTCGGCAACTGGCTTCCGAAAACCGTCACCGACGCGGTGGCCGTTCCTCCCGAGCCCGAAAGCGGCGCCGCCCCCAGCGTGCTCCCGTTAAGGGTGAAGGAAACCATTCCCATGGGGGAGGCTGTTCCGCTGGCCGCCTTGACCGTGGCGGTAACCACCGCCGACCCGGTGGCCAGGATGGTGGCCGGGTTCGCCGCCAGCGTCATGGTGGTGCCGGTGACCGGAAGTCCGGCCCAGGTCGTGACCAGGTTGTAGGCGTCTACCGAACCCAGGCCCGTCACCAGGTCGTAACCCGGGCCGGCCGAGTAGCCGAACGAGCCCGTGGTGCAGTCCTGCGTCCCCACCTGGCATGGAACGATGTTGTTGCCCACCGTGATGTCGTGAAATGCGGCGCCCTTCCCGCTGGAAGCCAGGCTGTACAGCTTCGGGTTGATGTTCCCCAAGCCCGGCTTGCTCTGCACGTTGTTTTGCACCAGATACTGGTTGAGGAGCGCCAGGATTCCGGCGAACGACGGCGAAGAGGCCGACGTGCCGCCCACCCCGATGGCTTCCCCCTCGGAAACCACAAGATACGGGTCGTGGGCGTCCGAGGCGTTGAGCGCGATATCGGGCACATCGCGGGCGCCATCGTTGGGAACCCCCGTGCCGGTCTGCCACGCGGGCTTGGTGTAGACCACGCTTACCCCGCCGCCCGAAGACGCCAGCGATCCGTTGGCCGCAGTATCGTTCCAGGCCATCTCGGGGATGTAGGATAGCGCCGAGCCGCCGTACGGACCATTGGTGGTGCTCCAATACGTGAGGCTGCCTTCGTTGAATTCCGTGCCGCCCACCGCGGTCACTTCCGGAACACTGGCGGGAATCCCAACGGCCAGTCCCTGGGTCGCGATCGGGGCATCGTAATCGCACCCCGCCGCCCCCGAATCGCCCGACGAGGCCAGCCAGGTGATCCCCAGGGCATTGCCTTTTTGCGCCTGGATCTCAAAGCTGGACAGGCCCAGCCGTTCGGTGGCCACCTGGTATTCGCACAGCCCGAAGCTCTCGCTGATTACCGGCCCCAGGTCGTTGTCAATGGCAAAGTTCACCGCGTCGTTCACGTCCACGCTGTAGACGTAGGTGAGGCCGGCAAAGCGAGCCACCGCGCCGGACCATTCCAGGTCCAGGTCCGCCTCGACTTCGTCCCCGGTCACGCCCGGATAGTCGCCGATCGAGACCATCTGAACCTGCAATCCCGGCAGGTCCCAGGTGGAGCGGAAGGAGGCAATATCGTCTGGGTCGATGTCGCTCTGCCCCACGATGGTAATGTTCTGCCCCGCGCCCGTGTATCCATATCCGTATAGCGGCTCCACATCGTAGATGGTCGCGAAATCGTCCGGCACCAGAAAGTGGGTCCCATCGGTGTCGCTGTAGTTGGGCTGGAAACGCTGATGCGGCGCCCTGGGATGAAAATCATGCAGCCCCCGCACGCTCGCTACCAGCGGCGCAATGGCCTCCGGCAGGCTGACGTTGGTGGCGTTGGCAAAGTGCGTCCGGCCGCCTACCCGGTAGCGGTGGATCTGGGTGTGGAGCGCCGCCTCCACCTGCCCCGCCGTGCCGCTAAAACTAAGGTAATCGCGGCCGCGCGCCGTGTATTTCACGGTGAAACCTTCCGAGCGCAGCCAGGTGGCGATCTGGTCCAGGTCCCCCGCGCTCATTCCGAAGCGGTCGGCATAGCTCTCCGGCGTTAACCAGTGGTGATAATTGGGCGATGCCGGATCCTGCTGCTCGGCCAGCAATTGTTCCAGCGCGGCCTGCTGCGCCGGCGAACGCCCCAGCATCAGGCTGATGTTGCCCAGCCGGAAATCCGCTTCCACGGATCCCTGGTCGTACCGCGTCTGCGCCTGCGGAGGCACGCTGCCCCGCAGCACCACCGAACGGCGGCCATCGATCGGGGCCGTGATGCGATCCTGCTGTGCCGGCAGCAGAAAGGCCAAGAGGCAGACAAATGCTGCGGTGCGTACACCGGTGCGCAATACCATGACTCCTTCTACCGTGCGCCGCGATGCGATGTCCATTACCAAAAGGTTGACGGGCGGGTGTAGCCTGAGGTAAACCAAGACCGCGGGCGAGCGCCCCCGCGCACTCGCCGCGGGGACCAAGGCGCCTACGAAGCCCCGCAACCCAACGCCCGAGCCGCGACCGTATCCTCACGGGGCGCTTCCATGCGGGCCACACCGCAGGTTCGCTCGAACACCGCCGGTCGCTCTCGCACCGCCCCGGACCACCCCGCACCGCTCTCGCACGGGCGGGTCGCCTGCGCCGCCACACGCCACCAACCGCCCACACCGCCGGGTCGCTCTCACACCGCCGGGCAGCTCTCGCACCGTCACGCCGCCCTCACACCCCCGGACCACCCCCGCACCGCCGGACTACCCCACAATGCCGGGCCGCCCACACCGCCGGGCAGCCCTCGCACGGGCGGGGATTCTCCGGTTCCCGGAAACCGGCACTCTTCTGTTTATGGACATTGGGCCTGGAAAAGGCCTCTGGCGGCGGGACAGGACAACGGACTCGGGGCACGAGGGCCCGCACCAAGCGGGCCCCTACCTACTTAGTCGCTACGCGGCGGCGCGGCGCGCGGCGGCCTGGACTTCTTCCCACAACCCCGTGTGGAACGACAACCACAGCGGCGTTTCAAATAACCCGGCCCGATCCAGGCCGGTGGCCGGCCGGCGCGCTTCCCAGCCGCCAACCTTCGCCGGGAACAACAGCCAGCCGGAATCGTCCGTGTAGGCGACCCAGTGCTGCGGATAGGAGGCGCTGCGATAGAGTCTCGGCATCGGACGGCTCCTTAGTTGCCTCGCTTGGGACTGGGCGGAGGCACGGGTTTGTCGAAACGGCAGTAGGATACGCATCCCTTGTTTTTGCAGGTGAGGCAAACACGTTTCTGAGTCATTTGAATTCAAGGTAGCGGAAAGCCGGCTTTCTCTCAATCCGTTTGATGTGGGTGTTGGCCCCCAACTTTGTGGGGATTGGGGAGGTTTTGTGGGCCAGTCGTAAGCAGAATACCCGATGGCCGCAGGGCCGCAGGGCCGCCGCCCTACGTCCGCGGGATCTCGACGGCTTGCACCGGAACTTCCGCGGAACCGCCCTTGGTGTTCGCCAGAACCAGGCTGTACAGCAGCCGCTCGATGGGGCTCAGCGAGCCGCCGGCGCTCCGCAGGTCGTGGAAACAGCGCTCGACGTTGCGCGCCGAAGTGACCGCGCGGGACACCGGTCCCGGGTTGGTGACCAGCACCGCCGCCACCGCCAGAGTACCGAATATGGAAGCTCGCCGCCTCATAATTCCTACTCGATGAGACGGATACCCTTCGGGAAAAGTTAGTCCTTCGCCGCTATGTTAAGAAAGTTTTACGTCCGCCCTTGGCGCGATTCAGGCCGTTCCGGGCGCGTCAGGGCGCGCCAGGGCCCATCAGGGCCGCCAGTTCGGCCTCCGTCAAACCTTCGATCTCCACCACCTTCATGCGGCTGGCCGCCCCTTGCGCAATCCGCACGCGCGCCCGCGGCACACCGGCCAGCTCGGCAAAAAATCGCACGCATTCCTCGTTGGCTTTGCCATCCACGGGCGGCGCCGCCAGGTCCAGCTTCCAGGCGTCGCCCAGCCGGCCGGTGAGCGCGGTGCGCCGGGCGCGCGGATGCACCTTCACCGTGAGACGCGCCATTCCACCTGAGCCCTCAGATTGGCCACGCCGGCCGCCGCGCGCGCCGCCACTACGTCGAAGGCAATGGCATCGTCCAGCCAGTCGTGGCTGGTGCCATCGGAATTCTGGGTCGCCACCGTCAAGGTGTATTCCTGCGGCGTCAGCCAGCATTCGATGCGGAAATCCACCTCCAGTTCATCGCCGGCCTGGAAATCGCCCAGCTCGGTCTGTTCCAGCCGCGTGTTGGTTCCGTAGACGTCCATGCCGATGCGCGTGCGAATCAGAATCCCCACCATGGGGTCGGACTTGGGCTCGCGGAAACGTGAGCGCACCCGCACCGTCACCGGCTCACCGCTGGCCACCGAGGCCACTTCTTGGCCCTGCGTGTTGAGAATCTGCACACGGAGAATCTCGCTCGCGCCGTCGCCGTGGCGGAAGCTGGACGGCAGGCGCTCCTGCCTGCCCTTGCCCGGCGCCTGCGCCAGCACCAGCCCGATATAACGGTTGATCACGTCCTTGGGCGCGCCCTCGGCTTCCAAGCGGCCGTGCAGCAGCAGGATGGCGCGGTCCGAGAGCTGCTTCACCAGCCCCAGGTCGTGGGATACGAACAGCACCGTGATTTTGCGCTCGCGCAGCTCCTGAAACTTGCGCACACAGCGGTTGGCGAAGACCGCGTCGCCCACCGCCAGGGCTTCATCCACAATCAGAATTTCGGGGTCCACATGGATCGCGGTGGAAAAGGCCAGCCGCACATACATCCCGCTGGAGTATTCCTTGACCGGGCGCTCCATGAACTCGCCGATCTCGGCGAAAGCCTCGATGGACGGCATCACGCGGCCGATTTCGGCGCGGCTCAGCCCCATAATTTCGCCGTTCAGGTAGACATTCTCGCGGCCGCTGAACTCGGGGTTGAAGCCCGCGCCGAGTTCCAGCAGGGCGGCGATGCGCCCGCGCGTGACCACGCGGCCGGTGGTGGGCTGCAGGATCCCGCTGACGATCTGCAGCAGGGTGCTCTTCCCGCAGCCGTTGGGGCCGACCAGGCCGAGCGTTTCGCCCTTTTCCACCGAAAGGTTGATCTCGCGCAACGCCCAGAAATCGGAATGCCGCGGGCGGGAGCCCGGAAGCAGCTCGCGCAGCCGGTCGGACGGCCGGCGGTACAATCTGTAAATCTTGGAGACGTTCTGGACCAGGACCAAATTCGATTCTACAGCGCGCGCCCGTCGCACCCGGCCCCACGGCCGCGGCGATGCGCGGCGATAGATGGCATTGGCGGCCGGGGCGAGTTGTATGCTAGTGTCGTGTCCCGGCCAGGAATTGACAGCCGCCCCCTTACGCTCGCGGCTTCGGGCTAGCCATGCAGCTCCCTCCGGCCAGCGCCTCCTTCCGTTTCTATGCCGAATTGAACGACCACCTGCCGCCCGGGCAGCAATACCGAACCATCGCGCGCGAGTTCTTCGCGCCGGCATCCGTGAAGGACATGATCGAGGGCCTCGGCATTCCGCACACCGAAGTGGACCTGATCCTGGTGAACGGCGAGTCTTCGGATTTTTCGCGCCTGGTGCGCAACGGCGACCGCGTGGCCGTGTACCCGATGTTCGAATCGCTGGACATTGCGCCCGTGCTACGCCTCCGGCCGCAGCCGTTGCGCGATCCGCGGTTCGTGCTGGATGTCCATCTCGGCCGCCTGGCCGGCTATCTGCGCCTGCTGGGGTTCGATACCCTGTATGCCAATCGCGCCGGCGACGCCGAGCTGGTGCGCCTCTCGTCCGAACAACACCGCATCCTCCTCACCCGCGACCGCGGCGTGCTGAAACACTCCGCCGTGACGCACGGCTACTGGCTGCGCGAGACCGCCGTCCGCCGCCAGGCCGAGGAGGTGGTGCGGCGCTTCGACCTGGCCCGGCTGCTTCGCCCCTTCACCCGCTGCATGGTCTGCAACCAGCCGCTACGCGAGGTCCCCAAAGCCGACGTAGGCGGCCGCGTACCGCCGGGCGTCCTGGCATGGTGCCACGATTTCCGCGAGTGCCCCGGCTGCCGGCGGGTCTACTGGGACGGCTCGCACTGGCGGCGCATGCGCGAGTGGATCGGTCAACTGGGCGCCGGCCCCACGCCCGCTACAGCTTCTTCAACAGACTGAATCTCGCCAACTGGACCCGGATGGCGGCACGCCGGTCATCCGGCCAGAAGCACAGGTACTGTGCCACATGCTCCGGTCGCTTGTTGGCGTTTTGCCTCTGCGGGGCAATCTTCTGCGTCCCGTGGCCTGCGGCGGCTGCGGACAAGCTTAGCGGAGTCACCACCCCGGCGGGGCAGTATCAACTCCACGGATGCATTTGGACTCCGGACGCGCCGGGACCGTTTCCGGCCATGATCTTCAATCACAGCATCGAGAAGAATCCGGCGTCCTGCGGCCCTCCCGGCTTCAGTTATTACGACCAAAGAAGGGGTTCTACGATAACACCAATCTTGTCGAGACAGACTACCCGAACAGGGTCAGTCGTCCATTAGTCCCTCAACGATCTCCAGAAACTTCCGTCCGGGAATCCAGTTCCTGTCGTCTTTGACGCCCTTGCCGCCTTCGGTATGGTCCCACTTGAAAGCCGGACGCTTGCATATCTCGTCCAAAGTCGTTGCGCGCAGTTTTCTGGGCCCGCCATCAAAGCCGACGACAATCGTGTTTCCGTTTTCCTCGCACAATCTCACCATCTCTTCAAACCCGCAGGTGTCCCCGTAATTTCTGCGTTCGCCGCCTTCCTGCGTGCCATTCCTGGAATGGCGCGTCATGCGGTCCAATTGCACCAATTGCCTGCGAATAATCCTCCACTCCACAGCGAACTCGCCGGGGGCTTCCTCCGGCAGATCCTGAAAGCTCAGCCACTCAACCCCGTTCCCGGGATGCTGGCCTCGGGCCTCCCTCATGGCTGCGGGTGCGAGATAAACGAGCTTCGCTTTCCTGCAGTTCGAGTAGCACGGGTCTTGAACACATTTTAGGACCTCTTCGTATTTCTTTCGTTCCAGCGAGGCGAACATGATCTCCTCGATATCTTTGACGAGAAAGGACGATCCGCACTCGCCGATCTCCATGATCAAGCGACGATAGATCTCCTCCTGCGCTGGGTCGAAGCTGGTATCCGCCGTTTTGAGTTCAAGAAACACGAGTTGATCATCAGTAGCGTCATAAAGCAGCCAGTCGATGTTCGTGGACTGATATGTCCGGATGCCTTTTGCCTCTTTCGCTTGCGCTTTCCGCAGAGGAAACTCCTCGCATATCATCACCACCTGTTTGCTCCACCTTGCTGAAAGTAGCTCAGCGATGAACAATCCGAGTATCGGCGCGACGGCACGCTCAACCTGAACTTTCGGAATCATCGTTAGGCGCGTGATGTGGGCCATCAGTTTTTCTATAAAGGCTTCTCGCGGTTCGGACATAACTTTCCCCCCTTATGGTATATACCATTGAGGTCGCCATTCGCCATTCCGTTCCTGCATGACGGGAACTTGGAAAGAATCCCGGTTTGGCGGAGGACCTCATGTGACATGCATTTTCCGATGAGGGCAGTGAGACGGCCATTTCGCTAAACCCCGCCTGCCCCCCGGCCGCCAATGCAAATTCCCGCCCGAATGAACCAAACGTGGTGGCGCTTCCCCGATCGCCGATCCACCCTCGGCTTCCACAGACTACCTGAGCTTAAAAAGTCGCGACTCCCCCTAACCAAACCAAAAATTCGGCGTACTATAGTCAGACCGCCTATGGGAGCGGAGAAAAATATTGATGAGCGGCCATTTGCACGGATACGCCGCTGCGCAACTGATCCAACAACTGTCCGGCGAACTCCTGCGGGTGGAGGAGGGATCGCCGGCGAGTGGGACCTCTCGGCGAATCATCGGCGGGATCGCTTTTACAAACTGGCGCCCGGCGGCCGAAAGCAATTGGCGGAGGGGTCGGCCCGCTACCGGCGGGTAACCGGCGCGGTCGCTCGGATTATGGGGTTCGCTTAGAAGGGGCAACGGAAATCGCGTGCGGGCAGATTCCAGTTGGGGCATGTCTGCGGTCGAAGCGCGCGCGGCGGCAAGGAGGAAGTTCGGCAACATGACGCAGAAATCGGAGGAATCCCGCGGTATGTGGCTGGTTCGCTGGTGGAGCGATCTGGCCCAGGACCTGCGCTACGCGTTTCGAGGGATGCGGCGCGATGCCGGGTTCACCGCGTTTGTAATTCTCATCGCCGGCCTCGGCATTGGGGCCAGTTCGACCGTGTTCAGCGTGGTGAATGCGCTCCTGCTGCGGCCCCTCCCGTTCCCCGATCCCGGCCGCCTCGTTTGGATTGCGAACCAGGAATGGTCCACTCAAGTGAGCAACTTCCTGGACCTGCGGGAGCAGAATCGCTCCTTCTCCGATCTGGCGGGGTGGTTCGGGTTCTATGGCGCTGGAGACTGGCAACTGACCGGAACCGGCGAGCCGGAACGGGTGACAGGTGTTCCCGTGACGCAGAACTTTTTCTCCTTGCTGGGCGTGGAACCGGTGCTCGGCAGATCGTTCACCGCCGACGAATGCCGGCAGCCGGTGGCCGCTCCTCCGGCGGTGCTTCTCAGTCACGGCTTTTGGCAAAGGCGGTTCGCCGCAGACCCCATGGTGGTGGGAAGGAAGTTGATGTTCAACAACCGTCCCGTAACCGTAGTGGGCGTGCTGCCGGCTTCTTTCGACTTCGCTGCCCTGTTCGCCCCAGGCACGCCCGTGGATATCTTCGTCCCATGGCCGCTGACTGACGAAACCAACCGGCGCGGCAACACTCTGCAGATCATCGGCAGCTTGAAGCCCGGCGCCACCGTAGAGGCCGCCCAGGCGGAATTCACTCTGCTGGCCAAACAGATGGAGAGCCAACATCCCGAACGCAACCCGGTCCATCCGAAGCTGGTTTCACTCGATCGGCGCATCAATGGCCGCGTGCGGCCGGCCCTGCTGGTGCTGGCGTGCGCGGTCGGCGTAGTGATGTTGATTGTGTGCGCGAACCTCTCGAATCTGCAGTTGGCCCGCCTGGGAGCGCGGCAAAGGGAGCTGGCCATGCGCGCGGCACTCGGCGCGGGCCGCCTCCGCCTGCTCCGGCAGATGTTTACGGAAAGCATCGCGCTCTCCTGTTGCGGGGCTGCGCTCGGGCTGGCTCTGGCGATGGCCGGCGCTCGTGTGGTGGCGCATCTGACCGCTTTCAACCTTCCCTTGCTCACCAGCGTGCGCATCGACGCCAACGCCCTCGCTTTCACGCTTCTGGCGGCGGTTCTTACCGGCGTCCTGTTTGGTGTGCTGCCTGCGCTTCAGGCTCCCGCATTCGAGGTGCAGGACGCGCTCAAGGAGGGCGGCCGCGGGATGAGCGCCGGCAAGAGCCGCGCCTGGCTGCGCAACGGACTGGTGGTAGCCGAAATCGCCTTCGCCTCAATCCTGCTGGTGGGCGCGGGACTCCTGGTGCGCAGTTTTGTGCGCGTGCTCGACGTCAATCTGGGGTTCCAACCCGAGCACACCGCGGTCTTGCGGGTCGATCCGCAAACTCGCAGTGCCAATCTCGCGCAACAGAATGCTTTCCTGGATGATCTGCTGCAGCGGGCGCGATCGGTCCCGGGCGTGCGGGCCGCCGGAGTGATCGACATCCTGCCCTTCGGCGGGGACCGGTCGTGGCAAGTCTCCGGCAAGGGACAAATTTACCCCAAGAACCACCATCCCGAGGCCTTCATTCGCGTAGTCAGCGATGGATACTTCCAGGCCGCCGGCGTCCACTTGCAAGCGGGCAGAGAATTCACCGGGCATGATCGCGAGTCGAGCGAACCGGTCGTGATGGTGAACCAGACGCTGGCCCGGACTCTTTGGCCGGGCGAAGATCCGGTTGGACAAGTGATGACGCAGGACGGGGGCCGGCGGGTGATTGGCGTCGTGGCCGATGTCCGTCACGAGGCGCTGGAAAAGACGGCCGGGTCGGAGATGTACCTGCCGCTGCGGCAGACCAGAGACTATTCCGCAATGGAGCTGGTGGTGCGAACGATGCTTCCGCCGGAGGCACTCGCGTCCGGAATCCGCACCGCGCTACGACCCCTCGATCCGAATCTGCCGGTCCAGGAAATCCGAAGCCTGCAGGATTTGGTCGACAAAGCGGTGTCTCCGCGACGGTTTCTGGTGATGCTGCTGGGTGGATTCGCGGCCTTCGCGCTGCTGCTCGCCTCCCTTGGCATCTATGCGGTGATTTCGTATTCGGTAAGTCAACGCGTGCAGGAAATCGGAATTCGCATCGCGCTGGGGGCGTCGCCGGCCGAGTTGCAACGCCGCATCCTGCTGCGCACGTTCGGCCTGGCGGCCTTAGGCCTCACGTTGGGCATGGCGGCGTCGCGAGCCTTGTCCAACACCCTGGGGGGCCTTCTGTTCGGCGTCACCTCCGGCGATCCGTTCACCTATGCGGCCGTGGGCGCCTTGCTGGTGGTGGTAGCCGCGGCAGCCGGATACATTCCGGCCTGGCGCGCCTCGCGGATCGATCCAATGGTGGCGCTACGGTCGAATTGAACGCGCCGAATTCGGGCACAATCGCGGCTGTCAATTCTCCGTGAGCTTATCGAGGTGGTCGATCACCAGAAATTCCACGGGCCCTTTATACCTCTTGAGCTGAAGCCCGAGCTGCTTAACGGCGGCCACCACGGCCGTATAGTCCGAAGGATCATCGCCTCTGGCGAATTCCACCTGGAAATTGTACCTGCCGGTGAGGCCGGTCTGATCCAGAACCGATGTGCTCAGCAGGCGCTGCAAACGTTCCGTGAATTGCAGCATCGTAGCACGCTGTCCTTCGATGGTGCTCACACCTTGCGACGGGCCGTGTGCCGAGACCCATCCATCCGATAGCGCGGGGTCGTCGGAAGCTTTCTCTTCCTGAACGGCCTCCATTTTCGGGCCGCCTTGCGCCACGGTCAGAGCATAGCCCTCCACGGCGGCTTTCGTCTCGCGGTGGCTGACCATCCGGAAGCGTTCCATGAGCAGGGTTTGCAGCATCAGGCGCTCCTGATCTTCGGTGGCACCCGGGCCCGTAGTGGCCTCAATCTCGTAAATCGAACCGAGGCTGACAGGACCCGGGGCGGACTTTTCGGAAATCCGCCACCACTCCATGTGATACGCATACCCCAGCAGGTACATGAGCTGCGTTTTCCATCGAAAACGTCCCACCGTCCTTCTGGGCCGGGTTTCTAAAGTGCTCTGGTCGGCGGCGAACTTGACGGACGCCACCTCAAATCGCATGGGCGCGGCTAAGGCCGATTGAGCGCGCATCTTTGGCGGATGAGCCAGTCCGATGGAGAGCGCTAGGGCCACTGCGGCCATCCCCAGACTCGCCGGCAACAGCCTCATCAGACCATGGTGACACGTTAGTCGGCCTTGCGCTGGGCCAACATCTGTCCGGCCGGCCGTCGCGCCGGGGCTGGCCCTTGCCCACCGCCCGAAGCTCACCCTGCCTTACTGCGCCGACGTCCCGCTCCCGCCGGGCGCGGTAATCTGCAGGTCCGCCGAGACGTACTGCCAGTCGGGCAATTCGTAGAGCTTCAGCTTGGTCGTCAGCGGCGCCTCCAGTTCTTTGGTGCTGTTGGCCGGCACGTCGGTTTTGAAGCTGAAAGTGCCCGCGGCGTCTTCCTCCGATTTCCTGGTGCGGCCCCAAAGCGTCACGTTGCCCGCCAGTCCTTCGGCTTCCTCACCCGCGTGATTGGTCAGTATAAACTTGACCACGGGCTCCTTCTTGCCGTTCTCGATAAACCGGATCCCCGAGACTTCAATGTACTTCTGCCAGACGTTGGTGGGCGCTCCCGGTTGGGCCGCCGGGCTCTCCACCGTGGTCGAGGGCTTCGCCGCACTATGCGAGCTGCCCAGCAGCCAATAAAGGCCGCTAATCACCACCACCAGGCCGCCGGCGAACAGAATCGTCATCAGCCAGGTGGGCAGTCCGCGCCGCGGAGCCGCTTCGGCGGGAGTCGACGGGCCAAACAGCATTCCGCCCGCGCGCGGCGCTCCCGGCTCGTGCGATGGCTCGGGCGGCGCGGCCACTACGGCGGCCGCAGTCTCGGTACGCGGGGCGGAGGGTGGCGCGTACACCGGCTGCTCCACGGGCGCCGCTCCAAACAACGTGCTCCCCGTCCGCGGCACTACCGGCTCGGCATGCATCGGGGGCTCCACCGGCGCGGAAGCAAACACCGGCGCCGTATCGGTGCGCGGCGGCGGTGGGGGCGGATAGGACTGCTGCGGCGGATACGGCGCCGCGTACTGTGGCGGCCCGTACTGCGGCGGATAATTGGGCGGCGGATACTGGGGCTGCTGATACTGCTGCGGCGGGTATTGCTGCGTGGGATACTGCTGCGGCGGGTAGGGCGGATACGGTTGCGGCGGGTATCCCGCCGGATACTGCTGGGTGGGGTATTGCTGGGGCGGGTAATACGGCGGTGCGCCCTGCGCCGCGTAGGGTGGCTGCGCCGGCGGCGCTCCCGGGGGCGCCTGCGGCGGTGGGGGCGGACCCTGCGGCGGCAGTGCGCCCTGCGGTGGAGGCGGTGGATATTGCGGTGACTGCGCCACTGCCGCTGCCTCAGCGCCCGGCGCCGGCGCGGCTGGTGCGTTAGCCCGCGCTGCGCAGTCGGGACACTCCGTATATGCCGGGGGAACTTCGCGCCCGCACTGCGGGCAAATCCACGTAAACATCGTCTAGCCTCATCCTCTACTGTACCGCCAGCGGACTGCCGCTCTCGGCCGGCGCCCGCCGGGACTTTTCCCGCAGGCCGCCCGTCTCACCGATGGGTTCGGCATCTCCTCCAATTGGCGCAAATGGGGTATATCCGCTGGACGTGTCAATTCGCCGCTCCGTTACCGGGATTCGCCCCCACGCACCGCATAGCCTCACGGTTCCTGGCGTATGCCCACAAACGAATACAGCCTTCCGGCTGCCTCTTTATCCCGCCGGAACGAGTGCAACTCCTCCGCGTGGCACATGGTGCACAGGCCCGCGACATACACCCGCTCTGCCCCTACGCCGGTTTCCACCAACTGCCGCCGGTTCTCCTCCGGCAGGTCCAGGTGCACCCGGCCCTCCCTCCCGAACTGCGCCGCCACCTCCGGCCCCACCTCGTAGCAGCACGGTCCGATGGCCGGCCCGATGGCGGCCTGCAAATCCTCGGGCTCCGTGCCGAACCGTTCGCGCAGGGCCGCCACCGCGCGCCGCACGATCCCGGCCGACGTCCCGCGCCATCCCGCGTGTACCGCCGCCACCGCGCGCCGCCGCGCGTCCACCAGCAGGATTGGCACGCAATCGGCCGTCTTCACCGCCACCACCGCGCCCGGAGTATTTTCGAGCAGCGCATCGCCCCGCCCCAATTCTCCGTGCCGCCCTCCGGCAGCCATGCACTCCGCCGAATGAATCTGCTTGAGCGTAGCCAGGTTTCCGAAGAGCGCCGGAATATCGGACCAGCGTGTCCCGAAGCCGTGCACCAGCCAGGGGATCGCGTCCAGTTCCGGGACGCGGTAGATGTTTTGGGAATCCTTATAGAACACGGAAGCTTGGAAGATACCAGCAATTAGCCGCTGATGAACGCAGAGGAACGCTGATGTTCTCGTTTTATCAGCGTTGATCAGCGTTCCTCAGCGGCGAATAATTCCTTTTCTGTTACGCCGGGTTCTGGATCTGCGCAATGCGCACCTGCTCCTTGAAATTCGCCAGCATGCTCTCGTCCAGGTGTACATCCGTCGGCCGCTTCACCAGCGTGGTCATCTGGTCGATCTTATCCTGCAGCTTCAGCAGCGCGTAGAACAGGTTCTCCGGGCGCGGCGGGCACCCCGTCACGTACACATCCACCGGGACGATCTTATCCACCCCTTGCAGCACCGCGTAGGTGTTGAACGGGCCGCCCACGCTGGAGCAGGCCCCCATCGAGATGCACCACTTGGGGTCCGGCATCTGGTCCCAGATGCGCTTCAGCACCGGCGCCATTTTCAGCGTTACGGTGCCCGCCACAATCATCAGGTCCGATTGCCTCGGGCTGGGCCGGAAGACCTCCGCGCCGAACCGCGCGATATCGAAGCGCGACGTGCTGGAGGCGATCATTTCGATGGCGCAGCATGCCAGCCCGAACGTCAGCGGCCAAAGCGCCGACTTGCGCGCCCAGTTGAACACATAGTCCACCGACGTCGTCACCACGTTGCGTTCAAACTGGTTTTGGATGAAGGAAGACACGCAGCTCTCTCCTTGTGCTTAAACGGAATTGTATCACCCCCGGCCGTCCTGCAATCCGCCGCCCCTCGCCCAAACGTACCATCAGTGTTCAGATTGCGCCCGCCGGAACGGCCCGTTCACCACTCCCGGCGAGGAAAGTTGGCCTCATTTGCAAACCGTTAGCCGCGCCCGATTTCGGAGTCCAGCCCCGCCCCGTGCTATATCTCGAAACGGGAGGTGCCCGGTGGACACGCTTCCCACCCGGGCGGGCCGCGTCCCGAACAAGCCAACCCAATGCATCGTGAAAATTACCGAACGAACCCATTTTTGGCGCCAATCCAAACAAATGAAACGCCTTACGCACCATCCAACGAACCCGTTCCGAAGCCATCCGCGCCGTCCGCCCCGCGGCGCAACCTTTCACCGCAACCTACGCGCCGGCCCCACGTTTGCCGCGGCGCGGCGCTTTGTGTGATGCTGGCGGCTGGGCATGCACATTCCTGACGGATATCTAAGCCCCTCTACCTGCGTGGCGCTGTACGCCGCGTCGGCGCCCTTCTGGTACACCTCGCTCCGCCGAGTCGAGCGCCTGGTCCACACCCGCATGGTGCCCCTGCTCTCGGTCTTCGCCGCCTTCTCCTTCATCATTATGATGTTCAACCTGCCCCTGCCCGGCGGCACCACCGGACACGCCGTCGGCACGGCCGTCGCGGCCATCGTCCTGGGCCCCTGGGCCTCCATCCTTGCCATTTCCATCGCCCTGGCCATTCAGGCCATCTTCTTCGGCGATGGCGGCATCACCGCCCTGGGCGCCAATTGCTTCAACATGGCCATCGTGGCTTCCTTCACCGCTTACGCCATCTACCGCGCCGTCGCCGGCCGCTCGCCTATCGAATCCCCCCGCCGCGTGGTGGCCGCCGCCCTCGCCGGATACGGCTCCATCAACCTGGCCGCCCTCTTCGCCGCGGTCGAATTCGGCATCCAGCCGCTGCTCTTCCACGATGCTTCCGGCGCTCCCCTCTACGCCCCTTATCCCTTGCGCATCGCCATCCCGGCCATGATGATCGGCCACCTCACCGTCGCCGGTATGGCGGAACTGGTGATCTCCGCGGGCGTGGTGTCCTATCTGCAGCGCGCTGAGCCATCCCTGCTCGCCGCCACGGCACCCCATGCCGTCCAAAGCGCCACCCCGCAGACCCCTGCCTCTCCGGCCACCCGCCCGCTGTGGATCGCCCTGGCCGTCCTGCTGATCCTGACACCTCTAGGCATCCTGGCCGCCGGATCGGCCTGGGGCGAGTGGTCCCCCGAGGAGTTCTCCAACGCCGCTGCCCGCCAGCGCATTGCCGCCGCCTCCGGCCATCGTCTGCCGCCCGCCGCCGCCCCCGCCGGCCTCCAGCGCATGGCCTCTTTCTGGACCGCCCCCATGCCCCGCTACGCCCCTCCTTTCCTGAAAAGCGCGGCCTTCGGGTATGCCCTTTCCGCCATGACCGGCACCGGCATGATCCTGCTGGTCTTTCTGACCGCCGGCCGCATCTTCCGCGGGCGTGCCGGATGACCACCCGCGGCACATTCAGCCGGCCCCACATGAGGCGCCCATGAAATCCGGCTTCATCGAGTGCACCCTGGCCGGCCTCATCGCGGCCTCCGATTACGCAGCTTCCGCCGAGCAACTGGCTGCCGCACACGGCGTGTTGCAGGCCATCGACCCACGCGTCAAGGTGGCCGGCCTGTTCGCCCTGGTGCTGGCCGCCGCCGCCGCGCGCAACCTGGCCACCGTCGCGGGCCTGTTTGTCTGCGCGCTGCTGCTGGCCGGGCTCTCCCGCATCCGCTTGCAGCGCCTCTCCGGCTGGGTCTGGACGCCCGTCCTCTTCTTTACCGGCACCATCGCCCTGCCCGCGGTGTTCCTTACTCCTGGCCGCACGCTGGCCGCCTGGGGCCCCGTGGCAGT
>Ga0335074_10001701_pt1 | contig 29685 bp, 24 predicted proteins | sample Lox_Sample_23_FD_206715 | JGI IMG/M metagenome (GOLD analysis project Ga0335074, IMG submission 206715) | Soil microbial communities from Loxahatchee National Wildlife Refuge, Florida, United States - Lox_Sample_2.3 | ecosystem: Environmental > Terrestrial > Soil > Wetlands | place: USA... | reverse complement strand
CCTCGAAGCGCCGCCGGTCAGTCAGGTCCCTGAAACAAAAGACCACCGCCGTCCCGTCGTCCTGCCAGACCGTGGGTGCTCCGATGACTTCGATGACCCGCCATCCCGTTACGGTCATGACCCGGACCTCGATCAGGGTCCCTACGACTTTTCGCTGCACGCTCGAAAATGAGCGCAGGACAAGCTCGAGGTCGTCGGGATGGACGAGGTCGAGCGCCGGCATGCCCACCGATTCGTTGAGAGACCGGCCGAACATCCTCTCGGCGGCGCGGTTGCCCCAACGGACGTTCCCGGACGAGTCGAGTACGACCACAGGTTCTGGGACCGCCTCGAGGATCGTCGCCGCGAAGCTCGAGGGGTCGTGCGCCATGCCCATCGTGAAAATATTCTGTCACCTCGGTGACCTGCACAGACAAGCCTGAGGCGGGTACGGAGATGAAGATCCGTACCCTACCAGCGCTTTTGAGGTGGACCTGACGCTGACGGCTGCGGGGGCGCGCACCGCGCCACCTGGGTGCGCCCGGGCGGCGGCCGTGGTGCCGGGGTTGCCCGGGTTGGCCGGTTGCCGGGTTGCCGGGTTGCCCGGGTTGCCCGGGTTGGTCGAGCGGGCAGTGATGATGGAGGTGCGCCGCCGGCCGCGGGTGCCAGGCGCGCGCATGGAACTCGTCAGAGTAAAACCAAGGAGGGCACTCTCACGAGGTCCATGCGCGAAGACGCGCATAGAACTCACGAGAGTGGGGCTCGCCGCATAACTCTCGTGAGATCTAGCCGCGCCAGCCCCGAACGGAGCGCCGCCAGAGGGCCTGGGGACTGGAGCCCGGAGCCCGGAGGGCGGAGGGCGGAGGGCGGGGGGCGCCCCGAAACCAGGGCAGCCGAGAGGGCCCGGCGGCACCCGCGGGGGGGACGATTGGTGAGCCAAAACCGGGCGCCCGACCGAAGCTGCAGGTCCAATAGCCCCAAAGGTCGGTGCCAAGCGTCACCAGCCCGGGTATCTTTAGCGAAGTGGCCCGAGTGCTCTCGATCGTCTTGGCCGGCGGCGAGGGCAAGCGACTGTTACCGCTCACTCTCGACCGGGCCAAGCCGGCGGTGCCCTTCGGCGGCCACTACCGGCTGATCGACTTCGCGCTGTCCAACCTCGCCAACGCAGGGCTCCTCCGGGTCGTCGTCCTGACGCAGTACAAGAGCCACAGCCTCGACCTCCACGTGAGCAGGACCTGGCGGCTGTCGACGCTGCTCGGCAACTACGTGACCCCGGTGCCGGCGCAGATGCGCAGGGGCCCGTGGTGGTTTTCGGGGTCGGCCGACGCCATCTACCAGAACCTCAATATCGTCGGCGACGAAAATCCGCAGTACCTGCTGGTCTTTGGGGCAGACCACATCTACCGGATGGATCCCCGCCAGATGCTCGCCCAGCACGTCGAAACCGGTGCTGCCGCGACGGTGGCCGCGATCAGAGTGCCTGCCGCCGACGCGGGCGGGTTCGGCGTGATCGAACCGGGCACCGGGACGTCGATAGGCCGCTTCATCGAAAAGCCGCCCGAACCGTTGGCCCTCGCCAATGGGCGGGAGCACCTTTTCGCCTCGATGGGCAACTACATATTCACGGCCGATGCCCTCGTGGACGCGCTCCGCGAGGACGCACAGGACGCCAACAGCCGCCACGACATGGGCGGCGACATCGTCCCGAGGTTCGTCGGCTCGGGCGAGGCCCATTTTTACGACTTCTACCACAACCAGGTCCCCGGCTGTACACAGCTGGAAAGAGGTTATTGGCGCGACGTCGGCACCCTCGATTCCTATTACGACGCAAGCATGGACCTTGTTGCCGTCCAACCGGTCTTCAACCTCTATAACACCGAGTGGCCGATCTTCACCAACGTGCCCCAATCGCCGCCGGCCAAATTCGTCTTCGAGGAGGGCGGCCGCACCGGTATGGCTGTCAATTCGATCGTGTCCGCAGGCTCGATCATCTCGGGTGGCACCGTGCGCCACTCGGTCATCTCGCCGCGGGTCGTGGTCGAACACGGGGCGCTCGTCGAAGACTCAGTCATCATGGACAACGTCCGGATCGGTGAAGGGGCCGTGGTGCGCCGCGCGATCATCGACAAAAACGTCGTCGTCGAGCAGGGTGCCCGCGTCGGGACCGATCCCGAGCTGGACGCGGGCCTGTTCACCATTTCGGCAAGGGGGGTCGTCGTGATAGGGAAGGGTGAGAAGGTAATCGGGTGACTCGCGTGGCCATATTGACCCGCGAGTACCCTCCGGAGGTCTACGGCGGAGCGGGGACGCACGTCGAGTACCTTGCCCGGGAGCTGTCCAAGGTTGCCGGCATCGACGTCGGTGTCTACTGCTTCGGCAAGCCCCGCACCGACCCTCTTGTCGTCCGGGCGTACGAACCCTGGGGGGAGCTCGGCCGCGACGGCACGGGGGCAGCCCTCCGGGCGCTTTCAGTCGACCTGCTCATGGCGGAGGACCTCGGCTCTGCGGACGTGGTCCACAGCCACACCTGGTACGCCAACTTCGCCGGCCACATGGCGCAGGTCCTCTACGAGGTCCCTCACGTCATGACGACTCACAGCCTGGAGCCCCTGCGCCCCTGGAAGCGTGAGCAGCTGGGGCCGGGCTATGGCCTGTCGTCCTGGGCGGAGCGCACTGCCGCCCTGCATGCCGACGCCATCATCGGGGTGTCGGCATCGATGGCCGAAGACGTGGCCCGCGTGTACCCCGAGGTCAAGCGTTCGAGGGTGAAAGTCGTGCACAACGGGATAGACGCCGAGGAGTTTTTCCCCGACCCGTCCACCGCCGGCCCCCGCATGCTGCAGATCGACCTGTCGAAGCCCTATGTGCTCTTCGTCGGCCGCATCACGCGCCAAAAGGGCATCACCTACCTCCTCGAGGCTGCGAAGAGCTTCAGGGCGGGCGTACAGGTCGTCTTTTGCGTCGGGGCGGCGGACACGCCCGAGATCGAACGGGAAGTGTCGGCGCAGGTCGCGGAGCTCGCCTATAGCCGCGATGGCGTCATCTGGGCGGAAAAAATGCTCGAGCGTCACGAGCTCGTGCAGGTGATGAGCCATGCCGCAGTCTTCGTCTGCCCGTCCATCTACGAGCCGTTCGGGCTGATCAATGTGGAGGCGATGGCATGCGGCGCCCCCGTGGTGGCGAGCGCCGTGGGGGGCATACCCGAGATAGTCGTCGACGACGAGACCGGGTTCCTCGTGCCGTACCAATCGAGCGGGGACGCTTTCGGCTCTCCACGGGATCCCTCAGCTTTCTCGCGCGCCATCGCGGAGCGTGTCAACGCTCTCCTCGATGCCCCCGAGGTCGCCGAGGCGTTCGGGGCGGCAGGTCGCCGCCGGGCGCTCAGCGAGTTCACCTGGGCAGCCGTTGCGGCGAAGACGGTCGGCGTCTACGGGGAGGTGCTCGCTGCCCGGCAGCGCTAGAGGGCCCGGAGCCGCGCCCGTCGGCAGGGCGCCGGCCCGCTCGGGTGGGCAAGCCCGCGCCGCCACCGGGCGCCTATGCAGGCCGGGCCGCACGAGCCGCGCCCGAAGGGGCTGTTCAGAGTATGCTCTTTGGATGCCGCTCGGCATGTCCGTACCCGGCCGTAGAGCCTGATGATCCGCTTCGACACCGTCCGCAAGACTTACAAGGGGGATGTTGTCGCGCTCGCGGGGATCACCGTCGACATCAAGCGCGGCGAGTTCGTCTTCATAGTCGGCCCGTCCGGCTCGGGGAAGACCACCTTCCTGCGCCTGGTCACCAAGGAAGAACGAGCCGACTCGGGCGAGATCTGGGTCGCCGGGAAGGAAGTCGGCGCGCTCGCTCCCTGGAAGGTCCCCTACCTGCGGCGCAACATCGGCTGCATCTTCCAGGACTACCGGCTCCTGCCCGAAAAGACCGTCTACGAGAACGTCGCCTTTGCTCTCGAGGTGATCGGCCGCTCGAGGCATTTCGTGCGCTCGCAGGTGCCCCAGATCCTCGACCTGGTCGGCCTCGGCCAAAAGATGGACCGCCGCCCCAACGAGCTCTCCGGCGGTGAACAGCAGCGCGTCGCGGTGGCCCGCGCGTTCGTCAACCGGCCGCTCATCCTGCTCGCCGACGAGCCGACGGGCAACCTCGACCCCGCTACCACGGCGGGGATCATGCGGCTGCTCGAACGGATCAACCAGTACGGCACGACCGTCGTCATGGCCACCCACCAGCACGACGTCGTCGACGCCATGCGCCGGCGGGTGATAGAGCTCGACCACGGTACGGTCGTGCGGGACCAGGCCCGGGGCGTTTACGGCATGGTCGACGCGTAGGACTTGCGGCACCGCTAATGGAGATCCCGAGCCCCTACGTCCTGCGCGAGACCGGTAGCAACCTGGTCCGCAACATCGTCATGACGGTCGCCGCCATCATCACGATGGCGGTCTCGCTCACGGCTCTCGGTGGTGTGCTGATCATGCGCCAGGCGGTCAACACAGCCACCGTGCAGTACCAGCACGGGGTGCAGTTCATCGTCTTCATGAACCCGAGGGCGAGCAACACCGAAGTCGCGGGTATGCGCGGCGAGCTCGGCAACATGGTGCCCGCCGAGATCCAAAGCTGCAGCTACATGGACAAGGCCCAGGCGTTCGCCGAGTTCAAGCAGATCTTCCACGCTGAGCCCGACATGGTGAAGGTCATGCGGCCGGACCTGATGCCTTCGTCGTTCGGTTGCGTGCCCGCCAAGGCCCAGGACATCAACCAGCTGGCAAGCGAGCTCGGGGGCCAGCCCGGAGTGCTCCAGGTGAGCTACCTCGGCCAGGAGATCCGCGACGAGCTGGCCCACTTCTCGGCGCTGCGGGCGGTGGCCCTGGTGGTGGCGGGCGGCGTCATGCTCGGGGCGATAGCCCTCGTGGTCAACACCATCCAGCTGGCCATCTTTGCCCGGCGGCGCGAGGTCGCAGTCATGAAGCTGGTGGGGGCGACCAACTGGTTTATCCGGGTGCCGTTCATGCTCGAGGGTCTCGTGGAGGGCCTGGTCGGCGCATGCATCGCCTTCGGGGTGACCTACGCGACCCGGAACACGCTCGCCTCTTTCACCGGTACCAACCCCTACTTCGTGAACGTGCCACTCGACGTCACTTCGCACGCCGCCTTGCTGACCGGGATCTTCATCGTCGCGGTCGGCGTCCTGGTGGGGGCACTGGGATCGGGCTTCGCCGTCCGCCGCTTCCTGTCCGTCTGAGCCGGGCGGGCAACGTTGAGCCAGCGCATCGAGGACTATGCGCTGATCGGGGACACTCATACCGCAGCCCTCGTCGGGCGCGACGGCTCGCTCGACTGGCTTTGCCTCCCCCGCTTCGACTCGGGGGCATGTTTTGCGGCATTGCTCGGGACGCCCGAAAACGGGCGCTGGTTGCTCGCGCCTAGCGGGGGAGGACCGGCGTCCCGGCGCAGCTACCAAAAGGGGACCCTCGTGCTGGTCCAGGAGTGGGACACCGATGGGGGGTCCGTCCGCATCACCGACTTCATGCCCGTCCGTCACCACCGGCCCCGCGTCTTCCGCCGGGTGGAGGGCTTGGGTGGCCGGGTCGAGATGGCGACGGAACTGGTCATCAGGTTCGAGTACGGGTCGCAGATCCCCTGGGTCGTCCAGACGCAGTCCGGGGTGCGGGCAGTCGCAGGGCCAGACGCGCTCCACCTCGACACCGCTGTCCCCCTCGAGGGGGAGCACATGCGCCATCACGCCACCTTTTCTGTCGGGGAGGGTGAGAGCGTCGACTTCCGCCTCCAGTGGGCGCCGTCGTACGAAGAGCAGCCTCGTGAGATCGCGCTCGACGAGGCGCTCCAGGCAACCCTCCAGTACTGGGGGGACTGGGGCGGGAAGTTGAAAGAAGTGCACGGCGACTGGGAGGACATGGTGCGGACCTCCCTCGTGACGCTGAAGGCGCTCACCTACGCCCCGAGCGGGGGGATAGTCGCCGCGCCCACAACCTCACTGCCCGAAGCCCTTGGCGGGCCCCGCAACTGGGATTACCGCTACTGCTGGGTACGGGATGCCACCTTGACCATCGACGGGCTCGTGGAGGCAGGCCTCAAGGAGGAGGCCGAGGCGTGGCTGTCCTGGCTCCTGCGCGCCGCCGCCGGCAACCCCGGCCAGCTCCAGGTCCTCTACGGCGTTGCCGGCGAGCGGAGGTTGCCCGAGCTCGAGCTCGACTGGCTACCGGGTTACGAGGGTTCGCGCCCGGTGCGGGTGGGCAACGCGGCGTCGGTGCAGTTCCAGCTGGATGTGTACGGCGAGCTGATGGAGGCTGTTGACATAGCTCGTTCGCACGGCATCGCAGCCGACGGCGCCATCTGGGACCTCCAGCGCGCGGTGCTCGACTTCGTCGAGAAGCACTGGGATGAGCCGGACCAGGGGATTTGGGAGCTGAGGGGCCCTCCTCAGCAGCTCGTCTACTCCAAGGTGATGGCCTGGGTGGCGGTCGACCGGGGAGTACGTGCGGTGGAGCAGTACGGGTTCGAAGGGCCGGTTGACCGGTGGCGCTCAACTTGCGAGGCGATCCGCAGCCAGGTGCTGGACCAGGGCTACAACGCCAAAGTGGGGGCTTTCACCCAGGCCTACGGCTCCGAAGAACTCGACGCCAGCCTCCTTCTCATACCTCTCATGGGGTTCCTCCCGATGGACGACGAGCGGGTTGTGGGCACGATCGAGGCCGTCCAGCGCGAACTTATGGCCAACGGCTTCGTTGCGCGGTACCGCAACAGCTCCGGGGCCGACGGCCTCCCCGGCGGGGAGGGGACCTTCCTTCCTTGCACGCTGTGGCTTTCTGCCTGCCTGGCGCGCCTCGGCCGCCTCGACGAGGCTCGCGAGCTCCTCAACAGGGCGAGCTCGGTTGCGAATGATGTCGGGCTGTTCGCCGAGGAGTACGACACCGACAAGAAGCGCATGGTCGGCAACTTCCCCCAGGCCTTCACCCATGTCGCCTTCATAAACGCGGCGCGCGTGCTCGCAGAGATGAGCGAAGGCACCCAGGGCACGGCGAAGGGCGCCTGAGTTGCGCTGTCCTTGCCGGCGCACCCGGCTCTAGGGCCAAGCCGCTCGCTCGGCTAGGGCGCGGACCATGGTCGCCACGGAGGCGGGCTTGAGCTGGGGGAGCAGGTGACCGGCGCCGGGGATGACTTCGAGAGAGGCCCCGGCTATCTCGGTGGCGAGACGCCGTGCGGCCTCGGTCCCGATCACGCGGTCGGCGCTGCCCACCACGACCGCTACCGGCGCCCGCAGGCCGTCAAGGCGGGCCGTCAAGAGGCCCAGTTCCTCGACGAGCGCCCTTTGCTCTATCGCGAAGCTCCTCCACGCTGAGGGGTGGTGCCACGAAGCACCGAGCGCGCCAAGCGCCGCGGCGACTTCCTCGTGGCCTTGTAGCTGCCTCCCGACGGCCGCGCTACCCGCTGAGGAAGCGATGAGCCGTCCGGCGGTCCCAAGGAGCACGGAGGCGACAGCAGTCCCGAACAACGGCTTGGCAAGGAGCCGGTCCGTCCTCGAAGGTGGCTCATCGGGGACTACGGGCGATACGAGGCCAACTCCGGCCACTGAAGAAGGGAAATCGAGCGCCCCCTGCAATGCGACGCCGCCTGCCCAGCTATGGCCGACCAGGAGGGCACGCCTTTCGCCGAGACGTCCCATGAGCCTGACAACTGCTCTCGCATTCACTGCGAAGCCGCCCGCCTTACCGCCGGTGCGGCCGTAGCCGAGCCTGTCGGGGACTATCACCCGGAAGTCTGCTGCCAGGTCTTCGGCGACGGCCCGCCAATCGCTCGCCGCGCCCGGTTGGCCGTGCAGCAGGAGCAGTGCGCGGCCATGGCCGTAAACGTCGACCGCAAGGGGAGGCTCCCTGCGACGGTGCCAAAACCGCAAGGACTGGTGGGTGCTCGTGCTAACAGTTCACCAGATGGTTGGCGACGCCTTCGAAATGGGCGAGCAACTGGGCGCGTTCGAGCGGGCCGGCACCGCTTTGGGCGACAGCGGCGGACATGTGGGCCAGCCAGGCGTCCCTTTCCGCCACACCGATGCGGAACTCGAGGTGGCGGGCCATCAGGCGCGGATGGCCACGCAGCTCGTCGTAAAGGCGCGGGCCGCCCCAAAATTGAGCCAGGAAAAGGCAAAGGTGGTTTTGCGACAGCGCGAGGTCCTCGGGGTAAAGAGGCCGCAGCACGTCGTCGCCGGCCACACGTTCGTAAAAGTCTGCCGTCAACGCTTCGAAAAACTCCATACCGCCGAGGCGTTGGTACATGTTGCTTGCTGGCACTTGCGGGCGCTTTCGCTGCTTTGCGGGCCCCCTCGGCGCCCGCCGTGGCATTTTACGGCCTACGCACGGGGTGGCAGTAGAGGGGCCTGGCCAGAAGAATATGATCCAGCTGTGCGCCTGCACGCGGTGGCGGTTGTACTTGTCCTTGGCTCGGTCCTCGGGTCGTGCGGTGGCCACGGCGGGCCGAGCCGGGCGGGCGAGCAGAAGTTCCTCAACTCGGTCTACAGCCAGGCTCCTGACATTTCCGGTTACCGGGACAGTTCGCAGCTTGTGGCTCTCGGGCAGGCGATATGCCAGGACCTCGAGTCGGGGGCGTCAGTGCTCGAGGTGGGCGACCGTTTGCCGTTGATCGAGGGCAGCGTCGCCCTTCCCCCTGCCGACCTGGGGGCGGTCATCTCGGCGTCGGTGGCGGTATTTTGCCCCAAGTTCCACAATTTGCTCGGCGGTGGGTAGCTTTCAGCTCGGCCAAGCGGACAGGAACGTGAGGACCCTGCCCCCGCACGACACGTGCGACCCGTTCGGCAATTCGCGCTGCTCGTTGCGGCTGAGTTGTGACCAACCCTCGGCGGACGGGCCCTGCATGCAGCTGCCACTTTCTGCGCCCCGGTCTATCAAGTAGGCGCTCCATCCCCGGGCCTGGATCTCGGCATGGACGGCCGCCATCGTGTGGTTTGGCCCCGCCCGCATGGCGATCGGCTGGGCACTGCCGGACTGGGCCTCGGGCGCTACGGCCGGGTCGCTGCCGATGATGCAGCTGGTGCTCAGTGAATAGATCGAACCGTCGTCGGCCAGGAGCAAGCCGAGCGGTGGCCTGGGCCCGCTCTGCTGGGGTGTACCGGCGAGGATGGCACGCCCGCAGCGTCCGCATTTTTGCGAGCGGGGGTGGTTGAGATGGCCGCGTGGGCACGGGGTCCCCAGGACGTCGGCCCCCGGCCGGAGAGGTCCCGTCCAGCCGGCCGCCGAAGGGAGGGGGAACGAGGTGCGCAGGCCTACCGAACGGAGGTCGGCCGTCGCCGCGCCGGTCCCGCCGGCCCCCCCTGGGATGATGGCTGGTGCGGAGGTGACCGGAGCAGCTGACGCACTGGAGGCGGGCGGTGAGGTCGAGGCGGTCTGAGCAACCGAGGTGGTCGAGGCGGTGGGCGCGGTCGAGGCAGAGGCGCCACCCTGCCAACCCTGGCCCCCGCCGCCCATGCCCCCGGGCCCCGGGATGCCACCGGGGCCTGGTGTGGCGCCCGCCGCCGGCCCAGGGCCCACCACCGGACCAGGGCTCCCCGCGCCGGGGGGGCCGTAGGTCTGCCCGCCGCCCTGTGGCACCTGGAAGGGCGTGCCGCCTGGAGGCTGGACGGCCGGAGACGGCCCGGTGGGAGGGCGGAGGACGACGAACCCGGCACCTGGTACGGCCCCGGCCTGCAGGTCGAGCGGGTTGCCTTGCTGGCTCTGGGGAGGCGGCGGGGCACCGTAGGGCAGGATTATGAGCGGCCACGGCCGCCCGATCGGTGTCACCATCCACCCCGGTACGGGCTGGGGGTAAAGCCAGCGCCCGCTGTCCCAGGCCTGTACAGGACCGTGGAGGAAGAGCGTCAGCCCATTGGGCCCTGGCCCGAGCACAGCAAAGGGGGCCTGCGGCTCGGGGTCGCCGCGTTGGAGGATGGTAATCAAGGAGCTCGCGAGCTGGTCGCCGCCCGAAGGGTCGTGCGCGAGGCGCTGCGCTTCGCTGACGAGGTGCGCCTGGAGCGCAGCCGTTGCCTGCGGCCCCGCCCAAACGGCTACCTCGCCGAAGCGGGCCACGAGCCCGGGGCCGGGAATGACCTCTAACTTGTCGGGCACTTGTTGCCACCTCCGGTTTCCGTGAAGACGAGCCTGCCAGCTCCTTGCTTCACCACTTGGACGCCGCCTCCTCGAGCCGCTCAGCAACTTCGCCGGCCGTGGCCGGCCGTGCTTCGGGATCCTCGGAAAGGCAGCTATCGATCAATGCAGACAACGGCTCGGGCAAACTCGGCCCGGCCGCCGCTCCCTCCGTCGCCGGCGATGCCGGTACCGGCACGGGGGCGGGCGACGTCAGCAATTGCGCGAGCGCCCTTACCACCGGCAGGTCCTCCATGCCCGGGAAGGGCGAGGACCCTGTCGCGGCGTAACGGGCCGTCGCACCAAGCGACCAGATGTCGGACCATCTCCCACCCTGGCCCCGCAGGAGCTGAGGGTCGACGTAGCTGATCGGCGGGTAACCGATCTGGGCGAGCGGGTGCGCCCCGTCGGCGAGGGCGGGCGGGGCGAGCACGGCGGGAGCCGAGCCGTCAGGGCTACCGCTTTCGACGAAGGCCACCGCATGCGGGCAGATGGCGCCATGGAGCAGCCCGTTCTCGTGCAGGGCATGTGCCGCCCGCGCGGCCGAAGCGACCGCCCGCAAACGGTCCGGGACCGGGGTTGCGGTTGGTGCGGCGGCCAGCGAGCCGCTCACGCGTGTCCCGGCGCTCAGCCACACGACCGGGCGCTGGGCCCATTCGGCCACGCCGGCTTCCAACCACTCGGGGAGGAACGGGCCCCGCACTGCCGCCGCCGCCGTGAGCCTGGCGCTTGCCGCCGCCCAGGAGGTGCGTGCGACGGGCCCGAGTACCCACACGGTCGCAGCACTGTCGGCGCGCCCGAGGCGTTGAGGGCTCCGCGCCCTGAGGCAAGGGAGGGTGCCGTCGCCGGGTACAGTGCCTGTGACCTCGTAATCAGCGATATGGGCAGACATCTGCCGTTTCCTTTTCTTGCACGAGCACCCCGCTTGCGGGCACTACCCAAGGTGGGCCCACCTCGAGTAGGGCGCAGGTCTCACCTTTGTAGCACGCGGGCGCACCGTGGCTCACGAGGCGACCGTCAGGGTCGAGAGCACTTCCCGGGTCGTCGAGTCGACCGGGGTGACGATGAGCCAGATTTCCGACTGGGTCGATTTGACCCAGGCGAGCACGCCGGCCCCCTCATCGCCACCGGCCAGGTGGAACGTGTACTCCCATGCCTCGGTTGCACCGTGCAGCTTGTACGGCGAAGGGTGGGCGACTTCGAACTGCTTGACGAGGTAGGTGCTCACGATTGTCGGGAGACGGGTCGTGCTCGGCATCGAGCCGGACTGGACAACTGACTCCCCGGCGGCCCCGCCCGGCCCGGAGTAGTAGACGTCCCCCGCCGAATCGCTCATCGACTGGTTGAGCGCCCAGCTCCTCGGGGCCGAGAAACTCGCATAGACGCCCGGCACCGACTGCCAGCCGTGAGGTACAGGCGAGGCAACCGTGGGGTAGTTGCCGTTGAGGTCGAGCGCAGCCCAAACGACGACGCCGAGGCAGATCGGCGTGATCCCGAGGAAGGCCACCCAGAGGAGGAGCCGGCGACGGTCCTTCGGAGTCGGGGGGTCCACCCGCGGGTCGTGCCGCCAGTAGTCCTGGACCGGTCGCCGGGCGTTCAGCGTCCTCTTGTCGGCGCTCACAGACCCCAGCCGGCAAGCTCGACGACGGCCCTACGGCCGCTCGTACAGCGCTGGGATGTGCCCCGGAGCCTCTGCTCGACGAGCCCGTGGAGCGTCTCGTTCACTACTGCGACCCTACCAACGAGCTGGCCTGGAGCCCGGCCCCAGCCAGGCGGTGGTAGCGCTGCCCGGCCGGTGTTTTGGTTGGTCATGATGGCCGGTACGCTCACGTACTTGCCGCCTACCTGCGAGATGACATTGGCGTACTCGTTTTCGGCTCGGACTGTGACGAACCTGAGGGTCGGGAGGGACGGTTGCGCCACGCCCTGTTCGTAGTCAACCCGGCCATCCCGCACTTCTCGTACGTCACGCGCACCCTGCTCGCCTCCGCCGTGCGCTACGGGTGGGGGGCCGAGCTGGTCCTCGCTGAAACCGTCAACCACGGCCAACGGGTGGGCCAACGGCTGCACGACTATCTGGCCAGGGAAAGCAGGGAAGTGGGCGACGGGCTCGTTTTTGCGGTCGGCGGCGATGGCACGGTGCGGGCTTGCGCCGGCTGGCTGGCCGGGACGGGGACCTCGCTCGCCATCGTGCCGAGGGGCGCGGGCAACCTCTTCGCCCTTGCGCTCGGCATCCCCGGCAGCATCGAGGCGGCTCTGCGCGTGGGTTTCAGCGGGCAGGACCGGGCGGTGGACATCGCAACGGCCGAAGGGCAGGTCTTCGTCGCAATGGCCGGGGCGGGCATCGACGCCGCCGTTGTCGGGTCGACCCCCCACTGGATGAAGCACCACCTCGGCTGGCTCGGTTACGCGGCCGCCGCAGTCCCTCATCTGGCGCGCCACCGGTCCCACACGGTCACCATCCGTCTGGACTCCGGGGAACCCTTCGAGCGCCACGCGCAGGCCGTCGTGGTGGGCAACGTAGGCATCCTGCCCGGCAACTTCGAGCTCCTCGGCGGTGCCCGGACCAACGACGGCCTCCTGGAGGTCGGCGTGCTCGAACCCGGCAACGTCCTCGGGTGGCTGGCGATAGCGCGTCGCGCAGTCCTGTCGGGGGCGGGAGGCGGCGGCTTCGAACAGTTCCAGGCCCGGCATGTAGAAATCACCTGCGGCACCGAGATGCCGCGCCAGCTCGACGGCGACGTCATAGGGCGGGCCGCCTCGCTGAGCGTGGCCGTCCAGCCGTCGGCGCTCGTGGTACGGGTGCCCGCGGGCAGTGCCGCGGAATAGCCCCGGCGGCAAATACGTTCCAACTCAGCACAGGGTTCGCCCGAAACAAATGTGCTTTTGGCGGCCTGGCTGAGGAAGGTCGGTAAATGCCAGCAATCACGGTTGAAAATATTCTTTCCCTCCCCCGCTTATTGGCGCCGGCGCAGGGCCAGGTGGAGCGCGAGGTGCGTTCCGCGACCACGGCGCCGCGCGGTTACGAGGGCGAGGGCTTCCCGGTGCGGCGTGCTTTTGCGGGTGTCGCACTTTCCGATCTCGACCCGTTCGTCCACATGGACCAGATGGGCGAAGTCGAGTACGCGCCCGGCGAGCCCAAGGGTACGCCGTGGCACCCCCACAGGGGTTTCGAGACGGTCACCTACATGATCGACGGCATTATCGAACACCAGGACTCAAACGGAGGCGGCGGCAGGATAACGGACGGCGACACACAGTGGATGACTGCCGGCGCCGGGATACTGCACATAGAGACGCCTCCCGAGTTCCTCGTTGTATCGGGCGGCCTTTTCCACGGGATCCAGCTCTGGGTCAACTTGCCCAAGGCGCACAAGTGGGACCCGCCGAGGTACCAGGACATCAGGGCCAAGGAAGCGGCGCTGCTGGCGAGCCCCGACGGCGGGGCACTGGTGCGGCTCATCGCCGGCGAAGCCGGGGCGCACTCAGGCCCGGGGATGACTTTCACGCCGATAACTCTTGTCCATGCCACAATTGCGCCCGGGGCCGACCTCGAGCTGCCCTGGAGGGCGGACTTCAACGCACTTGTCTACGTGCTGGCGGGCGAGGGTTACGCCGGCCAAAAAAGGCGGCCGGTCTCGATGGGCCAACTCGTGGTGTTCGGCCCGGGTGACTTCTTGCGGATGGGCGCATCGCCCGGCGGCCATGGCCAAAGCGCGAATTTGGAACTACTGGTGTTGGGCGGCCGGCCGATACGCGAGCCGGTCGTGCACTACGGCCCGTTCGTCATGAACACGCGCGACGAGATCGTCCAGGCGCTCGAGGATTACCAAGCGGGCCGGCTCGGCACCGTGCCCGCTTCGCTCGTCCCGCACCGGCACCCCGGCGACATCGACCCCGAGCAGGGCCAAGGTTAAAGAGCGCGATTACCTTCGTGTTTTACCGGTTTTAGCCGCAAGGCCCCGGCCGGCGAAGTAAGGCGTGAGAGCAGTAGTCGCGTTGACAACCTGCGGGTGCCCCCTTACCTTGAAGTAAAGGCGGCGGTACGCAGTGCAGCCGCGCCCGCACCTGAGGGAGCCCAAAACTTTGGCCGGAGACACAGAGCTTTCCAAGCACGGTATCCGCCGTGGCGACCGGCGGCTCATGGCCGACATGAACCGCAACCTCGTCTTCAACGTCCTGCGCACCGGGGCAGTGTCGCGTGCCGACGTTGCCAGGGCGACCGGCCTGAGCCCCGCCACCGTGTCGGCGATCGTGTCCGAGCTGATGGAAAACGGCTTGGTGAACGAGGTTGGTCACGGCAAGTCCCACGGTGGGAGGCCGCCGCTCGTCCTGCAGATCAACGACGAGCGCAATTATGCCATCGGGCTCAAGCTGGTGGAGGACGGCGTTTTCATAGTGGTGACGGACGTTCGTGCCGAGGTCATCTACTCCGAAATGGTCGAGCTCGATTGGGCGCCGGTGCGCGGCGACAGCGCGCTGAGCGCACGCACGAGCGGCGACGGGCCGGTACCGGTGGTCGACCTCATCTGCCAAGCGATCGAGAGCTCGGCCAACCGCGCCGGCGTCGGTCTGGAAAAAGTGGTCGGTATCGGGATCGGCTTGCCCGGCGTCGTCGACAGCGAAAACGGGATATGCCGCTACTCGCCCACGTTCGGTTGGCGCGACGTCCCGGTTACGCTGCCGATCGCAAAGCGGCTCGGCCGGCCGGTGTTGGCCGACAACGACGTCAACGCGCTCACGGTGGCGGAACAGTGGTTCGGTCGCGGGTACGGGGTCGACGATTTCGTGGTCGTTTTCGCCGGGGAAGAAATCGGCGGCGGCATCGTGGTGGGGGGCAGTGTCTACCGGGGCGCCGACGGTGCCGCCGGCGAGATCGGCCACCTGCCGGTCAACGGCGAGGACGCCCCTTGCCGTTGCGGCCACTCGGGGTGCCTCAACGCCCTCAGTTCGGACGGCGCCGTGCGCCGTTACGCCACCGAGGCGATGGCTGCGGGTAGGCCGAGCCGGCTGTCGGCCGTACCGGCCCGGGATCTGACCAGCGAGGCAGTCACTCTGGCCGCTTCCATGGGCGACAAGGTGGCGCGGGGGGCGATCGAGCGGGCAGGCCGGATGCTTGGCCTCGGGATAGCGAGCATGGTCAACCTGTTCAACCCGAGGCTCGTGATACTGGCAAGTTCCGGCACCGGGCCGCTGCGCTGGGAGGCAGCCATATCGGTGATCCGGGAGCGGAGCTTTGCGGGGATAGACCGCAACATCGACTTCTTCATCGACTCGGTGAGCGACGCCGATTGGGCGAGAGGTGCAGCGTGCATCGTGCTCGGGGAGCTGTTCAGCCCCCCGATGCACCGCAGCGTCGACCTGGGGCCGCTCGCCAATACATCCAGGTAGCCCCGGGGGAGGGGCCCCGGGGATAGTTGACAGGGGGCCCGGCCAGGACGACTATTGGGGACGTGCAGGCCCGGAAGCTTCTCGTGACCATCTCGCTCGGCTCCGCAGCAGCGCTGACAGCGTTGGCGGCCTCGCCGGTGGGGATCTCGACCTCCGGGGCCTTGCTCGGGGCGGCAGGGACGGCAGGTGCCCAGCCGACGACCACCTCGTCCACCACGAGCACAACTGCTGCGTCGACAACGACCAGTACCTCGAGCACCACCAGCACGACGATGCCAAGTTTGAGCACCACTTCGGTCCCGGCAAGCTCCACCACCACGACGGCAGTACCGACCACCACCACGACGACGGTCCTGTCGGCCCAGGCCTTGCTCTCTTCGGCCATGAACGCGTTCGCGGCCGAGCGCGCCGTCGAGTGGACTTACCGGATCAAGGCATACGGAGGGTCCTTCGTAGAGGTTGTCCACGACGGCGTCCACGACGGGACGGCACATGTAACGCTCACAGTAGGGGGCCAGGTCGCCAAGCTCGACAGAGTGCTCGACGGAAAGGCATTTTTCGAGGGGAACGCGGCCGGTCTCACCTATTTCGCCGACCTGAAGGCCGCAGATTCGAAGCTCGAGGCGGGCAAGTGGGTGTACGTCCCGAAGGATTCCCTCTTCTTCGCCTCCTACGCCAACGGGCTCACGATGTCCTCGGCGGTGCAACAGCTTTATCTCGGCGGCACGGTGACCTCGTTGCCGCCCAAAACCCTCAGCGGCCGCAAAGTGCTCGAAGTGCACGAGGCTTTGAAGTCGAAAGGGACGACCTACTCGATGGACGTCTACATCCGGGCAAGCGGCCGGCCGCTGCCCGTCGAGGCCGTACTGACCGTCAACGGGGTGCCGGCGACGATCGCCTTCGGGCCCTGGGGAGTCCCACCTACGGCCAAAGTGCCGAAGGGAGCGGTACCTTTCAGGGCTGTATGGGTCTCGGGGACCTGACCGGGCTCCCGGCTGCCGGCCGGCCAGGGCCCCATCGCCGGGCGTTGGGCGCAGTCGCTATTCCCGGCCCAGCCAGGTCAAGAACTCCTCGAGCGGCTTTGCGTTGACGATGGAGCCGGGAGCGAGGCCCGCAGCGACCGCTTGTTCACAGCCGTTGCTCAGCCAGCAAAGCTGACCGGGCGCATGGGCGTCCGAGTCGATCGCAAACTGGCAACCCGCACGTGCCGCTACCTCGAGGAGTTCGGCGGGAGGGTCGAGCCGGTCGGGGCGAGAGTTGACCTCTACGGCAGTCCTGTTGGCGGCGCAGGCGCTGAAAACGGCCTCTGCGTCGAACACCGACTGAGGCCTGCCTCGCCCGAGGATCCGGCGGCCGGTGCAATGCCCGAGGATGTCGGCATGGGGGTTGGCGACAGCGGTCGTCATCCGGCGCGTCATCTGGGCCTGGTCCATCCGTAGCGCCGAATGGACGCTCGCGACTACTACGTCCAACTCGGCGAGGAGGTCCTCTTCCTGGTCGAGGCTGCCGTCGTCCAAGATGTCGACCTCGATCCCGGTGAGGAGCCTGAAAGAACTCTGAGCGCTGTTCAGTTTTGCGACCACGTCCAACTGGCGCCGGAGCCTTTCGGGACTGAGGCCGTTGGCGACCGTGAGGCGCGGGCTGTGGTCTGTAAGAGCCAAGTACTCGTGCCCGATCGCCTCGGCTGCAGCAGCCATCTCCTCGATCGGGCTACCGCCGTCCGACCAATCCGAGTGGCTGTGGCAGTCGCCCCGGAGCGACCCGAGCAGTGAAGCAGCGGGCCCGGGGGCAACGCTCGGAGCCGTCTCCTCGAGCGCCGTCAGGTAGCCCGGGATCTCGCCGGAAAGAGCTTGCGCGATCACCTCGGCGGTCCTCGGCCCGACATCTTTCAAGCTGTCGAGGCGCCCCTGTGCGGCCAGGTGCTCCAACTGGACGGTCCCGACCGGCTCGACGCTCGCCGCGGCTCGGCGGAACGCCCTGACCCGGTAGGTTTCGGCCCCTTGCGCCTCGAGCAGGAAAGCGATCCGGCGCAGTGCCAGTTCCGGTCGCACACTTTCACACTATGGCCGCTGACCGGGAGCCCAGAACGGTGACGAGGCAAGGAGGGCGGGGCGAAGTGACGGAACGGCTCGGGGCGCCTTACCATTGACGCAGGTGGTTGGTTTGTCTTGTCGGCGGCTTTTGTTCTTGACGACGGTGGCGGCCGGCCTCGCCTGGGTTTGCCTGCCCGCCGGGACTTCTGGGGCAGTCACGGGGGGCAGCGCTCCACCCCGCGTGCCGCCCTGGGCGGCTTTTATTGCCTTGGGGGCCAACTCGCCGTCCGGCAGCCCGATTTGTTCGGGCGCGCTCATAGGCGACGGCTGGGTGCTGACGGCGGGGCACTGCGTGGAGGACGTAAGCCCCTCCCAGATGCACGTGCTCATAGGCGAGCCTTCGGGCAGCATTACGTCAACCACGGGTTACTACGACGTCGAAAAGACCTTCACGATGCCCGGCTTCGACCTCGACGCGTCGGGGAACCCTCCGAGCGACATCGACGATGCGGCCCTCATCGAACTGGCCTCCCCCCACCTGGAGGACCAAAACGCCGTCCCCCTTGCTTTCCAGGAGAGCGTGGTCTACGGGCCGGGAGCCGTCAGCCTCTTCGGTTATGGTGCTGACGGCACGACGGCGCAGGGAGCGGACCTGGGGCTAGGGGTGCTGCGTGAGCTGCCGGCGGGAGCTTTCACGGATGCCGGAGCCTGCGCTGCCTTGCTCTGCCTTCACCGCGACGGTTCGGCAGATCTGGGTGACGGCGACTCCGGAGCGCCCTGGGTGCGTCCGATGTCGGGCCAATGGCAGCTCATCGGGGTCGAAGACGTCGTGAGCGGGCCCTCGGCGTCGCAGGTGACCCAGGCCGGCGCGACGCCAACAATCGGTCATGGCGCGACACCGGGTGCTACCGACCTCGTCAACTGGGCCAGGTCAGTGGCCGGCCTACCCGTCGTCTCCCCGGGCTCCCTCATCTGGGACTCGAGCCAGAAGACGGCTTGGCTAGTGGGTGCCAACGGCTACCGCTCAGCGGTGGCGTCGTCCGCCGCCTATCACTGCCTCCTCGCTCATGGTCACAAATCCGTCACCCTGCCACAGGTGCTCACGACGACGATGCCCCAGGAAGCTGGCCCGCCCGTGGGCTGCCGGGCGCCGAGCTAGCTGGCCGGGGCGCCCACCGTGTAGGAGTAGGGCAGCGCCGCAACGACGTCTGCGTCGGGCCACAGGGCCTGGATGTTGGCGAAGCTGTAGAGGGTGAACGCGTCCACGTAGAGCGTCCCCGAGACCTTGGTGCCCACGGGCGCGGTCGGCTTGATCGTCACCTTGATTTCTGCGATCTGGTCGGGCTGGACGTAATAAAACTTCGAGAAGCTGAAGCCGACCTGCCATAGGTCGTCGCTGTTCGTGCGCATGCCAGGGTCGAAAGCCTGGGTAACTGCGGACAACTTGGTGTCTACGAACTCTTTCGGCGCGCCGGTCGGAGCGTAAGGCCCGACTTCGTCGGGCACCACTGCCCATATCCCGGGGCTCACCTCGGGCTTGCTGAAGCTCAGGCTTGCCGAGGACGACGTGCCCGTGCCCGACACCCCCGTTGCCGTGACTTCGGGCGAGATGTCGGGGTCGCCCTCGAGCGGGCCCATGTCGAACGAGACTGGCCCAGAGCCGCTGAGGCGCGTCACCGACGCCTTCAATTCGGTCGTCCCGGGGGGTACCAGGTAGAAGGGGATGCCCAGTGGAGGGGTGATGTTGGGCGGGCGCGGCAGGCGCAGTTTGGTGGCGCTCGTCCCGGGGCTCAGGTTTTTGAGCGGGATGGTTGTCTCCCGGTCGAGCCGAGGGTCGGCGAAAAATGCCGCCGGGGCCACACCGGTGTTCGCGATCAGCACTACGGCCGTCGTCGTCTTACCGCGCGCCAGGGTCTTGGTCCCAGACGTCGGCAGCCCGCTCTCGGCGAGGAGCACCTGGTTGAACGTGATAGCGCCCTGGAAACCTTCGGCCAGCTCGTTGCCTGTCACAGGGTTTTCCCATTGGAGGACCAGCTCCCAAGTCCCTGCTTGGGGGGCGGCGTGGTACATCTCGAGGTAGGGCGTCGTCCCGGGCACGAGCACAGCGGGGGCGGTCGGCTCGAAGCTGCTGCCCGAGGGCACCAAGGTGTAATTGCTCGAGTAGCCAACCGTCTGGCCGTCGGGGTCGACGAGGTACCCGACGAGGCCCTCGTCGGGGTCGGTGGACAGAGCGATGCTCGCCTCGATGTCCGACTTACCTTTCGGGACGTCGAAAAAGTAGGTATTGATCTGGGCCGCGGTTTCCTGCCTCCCGTTGCCGCCCGAGAGGACCCCACCGAAGGCCCCCCCGTCAGCCGATATCGGGATCATCGTCCTTACCGCCACAGGGACGGTTGTGCGCCCGGCCGGCGTCGAGATCACGATCGACTCGCTGGTGTCTCCCGGCCGGTGGGGGTTGACGACTGACAGAGCAGCCGTCGCAGTCTGCCCGGGGGCGATGCTGAGCACGCTCGGGGTCAGCGAAGGTCCCTTTGTGTAGTCCCAAACGCTTGCGTCCCACTGGACCGGGCCGCTCGTCCCGATCCCGCCTTTGAGCGCGCCGTTTTGCTCGGTGAAGAACAGCGCCGTCCATTTCCCCGCTGGCGGGTCGGCGACCTCGACTTCGGCGTAGTCGGCCTGGCCCTGCGGGTCCGAGTAAGCGGCAAAGGTCCCGTCGGGCTCGAACAGGGTCACGTGGAGCTGCGAGGTCTGGTTCGTGTGCTGGTAGTCGGCTGAGAAAACGAGGCGCGAAGAGCCGGAGACGGGGACCTGGAAGTGCTCGGTCTGGTAGACCTCGTCCACCCCGCTCCAAATGGGGAAGGCTCCCAGGTTCGTGGACGGCTTCGACGGGTCCATCGTGAACTGTCTCGAGCCGGTGGAGTAAACCTCGTGGTCCAGCTCCCGCGAGGAAAGCCGGACGGTCTGGGCGGCTGTACCGGTGTTGGTGAGTGAGAGCACTTCGGGGGTGGCGGCTCCCTCCTGCCCGACCACGTCCAACTGGTTGGGGCTGACAAGCAGGTCGCCCAGCGGTGCGGCAGAGAGAGGCGTGCTGGTCTGTTGCGGCGAAAAGTGCGAGGAAAGTTGCGCGCGGGCCGATGCGGCTACTGGAGCGGTGCTCGCTGCTGCCACAGTGGTGCTGGTAGTGCTCGTGGTCGTCCCGAGCACCGCGGTCGTGGTCGTTGTAGAGGCCCCGCTCGGCGTGGTCGTCGAGGTCGTCGAGGAGGTGGTGGTCGACGACGGCGGCGTGGTCACCGTGGCAGGCAGCGATTCGGCCAGCTTCACCGCGCCGGCGATGTTGAGCAGGCCGGCGCCCTGTTCGTCGGCGGGGGCGCCGATGTCGGTGGCGGTGCTGCAAAGGATCTCTTTGATGAGCGCAGGCGACGGGCTCGCCCCGTGGTGGTAGCGCGAGTAAGCCTCGATCACGTCTGCTACCGCTGCCGAGGTCAGGGGCGCCGCCTCGCTGGTACCTCCGAAGGCCTGCACCCCGATGTCCTTGCCGCCGAGGATGTCGGCGCAGTCGGTGTACATTTTGGCGTTAGTCGAGCAAAGTGCCCAGTTGAGGTCGCCTGGGGCGACGAGGTCGACTGTGCCACCTGCCTCGTTGAAGCCAGCCGAGGACAGCGACGCGATGTTGTTGCTCACCCAGTGGCCATTGCCGACGGCGGGGTTGTAAAAACCTCCGAGGTCCGTTTGGGCATAGGCCCGGTAGTTGGTCGTCGCCCCCACGCTGATCACGTCGGGGTCCGACGCGGGCGACCCGATCGTGTTGGTGGGCCCGCCGTCGCCGGTGGAAACGACGACCGTGACACCGGCTGCGACGGCGGCATCGTCGGCGTCGCGTATTACGTCGAGGCCGGTATCGGGGAACTCGTCCGCTCCGAAGGACTCGTTGATGACCTTTGCACCGTGCTGGACCGCGTACTGGACCGCCTGGATGAAGCCGGAGTTGCTCCCCTGTTCGTTGGAGCCGAAGACCTGGAGCATCAGGAGAGACGCACCGGGGGCCGCCCCAAGCACCTTGACCCAGCAACCGCTCTTTGGCATCAAGGCGGCGATGGCAGGATTGACGTACCGGGCGAGGTTGTACACGTCGTTGGCCTGCGCCGCGATCGAGCTCGCGTCGCCAAACGCCTCTCCGCCGCCCGTCTTGACCCCCGTGCCGTCACCGGTGAAGTCGAGGTACTTCGTCACCACGTGCGTCCCGGGGACGCCGTAGGCGGCGTTCCTGATGAAGTCGGCGTTCGTCGGGTGGATCCCGTCGGCGAGGACGGCGACGGTCACGCCCGAGCCGGTTATCCCCATCGCGCGCGCCCGGTTCGCCGTGATGTCCTGAAGGGCCTGGGGGTCGAGCTCGGGGTCTGTCTTGGTGCCACACAGCTCGGCTGCCGGCGCAACGTTGTGCGAACCGAGCGACGCCTTCTCAGTGCCGCCGTAAGCCCCCTTTTGGGGCTTCGTGCTCTCGCCTGAGCCTGCTGGAGCGCGCGAGGTGCCGCCAATACCGGAAGTGGCAGCGGCCACCTGGACGACCGGCACCACTTCGGACACGAGCGACCATTTCGACAGCGCACTTTGTTGGTCCGGGCTGACCTCGGCGGTCAGCGTGTCCACCAGGGTCGTGGTGGCGAGGATCTTTGCCCCAGCGGCCTTCAGCTGAGCCACGACGGGGGCCTGGGCAGGGCAGGGCACGCCGGCGACAAGGCGCGAGCCGGTGGGGCAGGTGGCCTTGAGCACGACCATCACCTCGGCATGCGCTCCGCGGGCGACTTGGGCGTGGGGGAGCGAGAACTTCGCTCGAGGGCTCGCGCCCGAAAGAGGGACCGAGGTGAGCGACGTGACAGCCAGCAGGACGCACCCCGCCGCGGCAGCGCCCGCTTTAGTCAATGAGGACCGAGTGATGACTGCCAACCCTTCCCGTCTTAGCGCCGCCCGCTTGAGGCCCTGGCCTGGGCGGCTTGCTGGAGCACAAAGTAGCTCCGAACCTACCAGCCATCCCTCTCCACCCGGCGGCGCGCCGGGACCAGCCCTAGTGCCCGGGCGGGTCGACAGCCTGGAGGTCCCACCAGGGCAGCCGGGCGACGACCGAGTACTCGGGCTGTCCCCGGAAACTACGCGTGAGAGGGTCGGTGCCCTGGTGCCCCTGGGCTGCCCAATCGCTTTCCTGTTCTGCCTCGATGCAGACGCAGCCGCCCTGGTCGACGACGACCATGCCGTGGACCGAGATCGCCCTGAAGACCATGCGCCCAAAGGGCGTCAACCCGCCCGGCATCGTGGTCCCTGGCGCGAAGCGGAACCATTGTCCCTCATGCGGTTGACCTGGGTCGTTGCCGCAATCGCCCCGGTCCGCAGGGTAGACCGGAGGGCCGTCGCAGCGCGGCAGGATGACCGCTATTGCATGGCCGATCGAGCCGCTTTCGATATCGGCCTCCGTGACGGTCGTAGCCAGGTAGCTGATGCCCGTTGCCGACAGGCCCCAGGGGAACGGGAAGACGCCGTCCGAGCTCGCCATGTTGAGCCGGCCGCCCCAGCAGGCCGTGTAGCTGCCGTTGTAGAGCCGCGACGCCTTCCAGAACTCCCATTCGGTGTGCCCTTTGTAGACGACGAGGGGGCTGTCACCCGAACCGTTGAAGGATACGTCGTCGGGGATAGGGACGCTCCTGCCCGTCTCTCCCGTGAAGTTCCCGCAACCAGCTGCCGCCGACACCGAGATAGCCGGCTGGTTGCCGGGCGCCTGGTACACCGGGAGAGTGTTGACGCCGACGGTGCCATAGGCGGTCTTGTAATCGGCCACCACGTCGGCCACGTACTCCTGCGAGCTCGGGTCTACAGCCCAGCCCTGTACGTCGAGGTTGAAAACGCTTTTCGCGAACAACGAAGCAGGTGGTACGGAGCTGGCGGCCGGCACGCTGGTTACGAGGGACGCAGCAAGCAAGGGCAACAGGACGAGGGCGCTCACTATGGCGCTCGCCGCCGGCAAAGAGCGCGGACGCCTGGCGAAGGTGAAGGCAGTCCCCGATCTCATACTGCACTGGCCTCGGCCGGCCACGGGAAGAACTTTAGTGCCGTGCGAGCTGACCACTAGGGCTTCACCTTCACATCGAGCCCGTCGGGGACGAGCTCCTCCCAGGTATTGCCCGGGGTGAGGGTGATCCGCGTCCCATTGGTTTCGACGAACACAGTCGGGTGGTCCAGCAAGGGCCGCTCCCATTTGCCAAAAAATTGAGCCCCGTCCCGGAAAACCCAGGCAGGCCCGCTGCCCTTCAGGGTCAGCTCGTTTTCGTGAGCGCCGTTTATATCTTCGGTGTACTTGGTCGCCCACTCGTGGACCAGCATAACGATCACGTTGGATGCAGCTATCTGCGAGCCGTCTCCTTGGAGGGCGAGCCCGGTGTCGGAGTACGAGCGGTACCAAAGCCCGGTACCCCTGTGCCAAGTCCACGTCGTGACATCGAGGGGAAAGTAGACGCTGACCGCCGAAGCGGGCGTCCCACCAGGGGCCGGGCGGCCGTAACTGAATATGGCGACTGGAGGTTTCTTCGTGTAGTGAAGTGCCGCCGCGGCCGAGTAAAGGGCCGAAGTCGACGTGACGAGGTTGTGCGGGATCTCCCTGTCGGGGTCGCGCCAGTACGCACCTCCCGCGTAGTTGGCCCCCACGTCGTCCAAAAGCGATGTTTTTGCGTCTACTTCGTTGATCACGTACTGGGTGGCGCCGGAATACGCGAACAGGATCCTTCCGAGCGGCTCGAGCACCTGGGCATCTACAAGTCGCGCCGAGCGTACGGGTTCGATCCGGTCGGCTGTCCCGCACTGGTATACGGCGATGAAACGTGTAATCCCGCCCTCCACGGGTTCTTCGAAGACGATGTCGGCCTTGTCCAGGCCCCATTGCGGCCTCGCGACAGGCAGGTTTTCCACCTTCACTGCGAGGCCGGCCCTTCGCGGGACATGCCCGTCAGGCGCAGGCAAGCCGGTTAACGGGCACAGTGCAACGAGATGGGCCTGTGCGTTGCGGCGCAGGTGCCTCGACCGCTCGAGAGCCGGGCGCTTTTGGTGCCTCTTGCTCGGTTTGTGATGGGCTTTTCGCGAAGGCGGCCGGACTGGCCGGCGCCGTTTGCTCTCGGGCCGCGCAGAGGTTGCCACGGTCGGTGGGACGGTCGGCGCCGCGGTCGACGGCACGCTTTGCGAAGTGGTGCTCGACGTGCTCGGGGCAGCAGCCTTGTGCCCACCGCAGGCACTGGCGAAAAGCAATACCGACGCGGCCGCGACCGGTACAGCGCGACGCCGACGAAAGATCCCGCCAAGGGACAACTTCACTCCGGCCCAATCTAGTGGCTCGAGCACGCCGGAGCGCGCCACAAGGGGCCGGCCAACCTGCCTGGCGCCCTCAGGTCCAGCTTGAAGTGCCCTTTTGTGCCTTTCGCGCACTCAGTCCCGGGGGCGGCAAACGGTAAGAAACCGGCGTTTTGGAAAGACGGACGGGGTTGCGGGCGAGCCTGAGCGGGGCTCCTTCGACCGAACGCAGCTGGACGAAGGGGGCGAGGCCCAGCCTGTCTGCAAGAGCGAAGGCAGCGCCTATGTCATTGACTTGACCAGCGGGTACCCCGGACATCACTAGCTTTTCTACCCAGTCCTCGGGATCGCCTGCGCACAACGCGCCCTCGATTGCAGACCGGAGTGCAACCCTGTTCGCGACCCTTGCCGGGTTGCCGGCGAACCGCTCGTCTTCAGTGAGTGAAGTAAGGCCGAGAACCCGGCAAAGCGCCTCGAACTGGCGCTCGTTGCCGACGGCGATCACGATATCTCGACCGCCGCACTTGAACAGTTCGTAAGGCGCGATGCTCGGGTGAGCGTTGCCGAGCCGCGACGGCTCAATTCCTGCAACACTGTAGGCCGCAGCCTGGTTCACGAGCGCTCCAAGAATTGACGACAAGAGGTCCACTTCGACCCTTTGGCCTTCGCCGGTAGCGTCGCGGTGGCGCAAGGCGGCGAAGATCCCGACAGTCGTAAACAGCCCCGCAAGCACATCGACAAGTGCTACCCCTACTTTCTGCGGTGCGCCGGCCGCCTCGCCCGTTATGCTCATCAGGCCTCCAAGGGCTTGGACGAGAAGGTCGTAACCAGGCAAGCCGGCGCCTGCTCCGCTCCCGAAGGCGGTTATCGAGCAGTAGACAAGCCTTGGGTTGTCCTTGCTCAGCTCTTGGTAGCCGAGGTGGAGCCGGTCCATTACCGACGGCCGGAAGTTTTCGACGACAACGTCGGCCTGCAACGCCAGGTCGCGAGCGAGCGAAAGATCCTCCGGATCCGTAAGGTCGAGGGAAATACTGCTCTTGTTACGGTTCACCGAGAGAAAATATGTGGCTTCGCCGCTCGGCCCGTACGGCGGGGCCCAAGAGCGGGAGAGGTCGCCGTCACCGGGCTTTTCAACCTTCAGCACCGTCGCGCCGAAGTCGCCGAGCAGCATGGTGGCGAACGGGCCGGCCAGCACCCGGGAAAAATCGAGGACCTTCAGGTCGCCGAGCACTTCAGGCATGGCCGGATCCTAAACCTTCCGCATGATGGGCCCTGCCGGGCTCGGGGCCGCCCTGGCGTCCTGTTAGCGTGAGAGGCGGAGACCGCATCGCTGTGAGCACGTTCGACCCATCAGACTTGGTTGCGCTTGGCGCAGAGCTGAGCGAGGAGGAGCGCCTTGTCCAGCGCACCGCCCGTGCATTTGTGCACGACCGGGTGCTCCCGCAGGTCGGGCACTGGTTCGAGGCAGGGGTTTTTCCTCGCGAGCTCGTGCGCGAGCTGGGCGGTCTCGGGTTCCTCGGCATGCAGCTCGAAGGGTACGGCTGCGCGGGAGCCGGTCCGGTCAGCTATGGGCTCGTCTGCTTCGAGCTCGAGGCAGGCGACAGCGGCCTTCGCTCCTTCGTCTCGGTGCAGGGGTCGCTCGCGATGTTCGCGCTTCGCGAGTACGGCGACGAGCAACAAAAGCAGGCTTACCTACCTCTCATGGCCAGCGGCGAACTCGTCGGGTGCTTCGGGCTGAGCGAGGCCGACGCCGGCAGCGACCCCGCCTCCATGCGGACCAGGGCTCGCAGAGACGGTGGCGATTGGGTGCTCGACGGCTCCAAAATGTGGATCACCAACGGGTCGATCGCAGACTTGGCCGTTGTCTGGGCTACAACCGACGAGGGGATCCGGGGCTTTTTGGTACCGCGCGGCACGCCGGGCTTCAGCACGGTCGATATTCACCGAAAATGGTCACTGCGCGCCAGTGTTACGAGCGAGCTCGTTTTTGACTCCTGCCGCTTGCCGGCAGACGCCCAACTGCCGGGGGCCACCGGTCTCAAGGCGCCCCTGTCCTGTCTCGACGAGGGCCGTTACGGGATCGCCTGGGGCGCCCTGGGGGCCGCCACGAGTTGTTACAAGTCGGCGCTCGACTACTCCCTGCAGCGCAAGCAGTTCGGGAGGCCCATCGCATCGTTCCAGCTGACACAGGCGAAGCTTGCCGATATGGCGGTCGAGCTGCAAAAAGGCCTGCTCCTCGCGTACCACATGGGCCGCCTCAAGGAGGCACACCGGATCAGTGCGGTGCAGGTGAGCATCGGCAAGCTCAACAATGTACGCGAGGCCCTCGAGATCGCCCGGGAGGCGCGGACAATCCTCGGGGCAGCCGGGGTGACGCTCGAGCACCCCGTCATGCGCCACGCAGCCAACCTCGAGTCGGTCCTTACGTACGAAGGCACTTCGGAGGTGCACCAGCTCGTGATCGGGCGCGCTCTCACCGGCATCAACGCGTTCGACTAGTTGCGAGCCGAGCGCTCCCCCGCCGCCAACTATGCTCCTGCCATCGTTCAACGATCGACGATGGAGGTTGACATGCAGCGATCCTGTACCGGCGCCGTAGCGAGCGCTTTGGTTGCCGCCTTGGCTATGTTCGCGCCGGCTGTTGCGGGGAGCGCCCCCGCCGGCGCCTCGACGGTCCCCGCCAGCTCGACTGCGGTGAAGGTGCCGCCCAAGTACGCCTCGGGCATCGCCGTGGCAGTCGACGCCACGTACCCGCCTGACGAGTTTATGCAAAACGGCAAGATCGTCGGGTTCGACGCCGACCTCGCCCAGGCGCTCGGCAAGGTCATGGGCGTCAAGATGGAGCTGAAGGACGCCGTTTTCGACACCATCATCACCGGGGTAGAGGACGGCAAGTACGGGATAGGCGACTCGTCGTTCACCGACGAGGCGAGCCGTGAAAAGGCAGTCACGTTTGTCGACTATTTCGTCGCCGGTGAGGCCTTCTATGAGAACTCCGCCTCCAAGGCTGTTTTCAATGGCCTGCGGTCCCTTTGCGGGCACTCGGTTTCGGTCGAGTCGGGTACTACGGAGCAGACCGATGCACAAACGGAAGCCAAGCACTGCAAGGTAGATGTCGAGACCTTCGAAAACCAGGACCAGGCAAACCTGGCGGTATCCGACGGCCGGGCCGACGTCGGGTTCGCAGACTCGCAGGTGGCCGCGTACATCGTGCACCTTTCCAATGGGCAGTTCAAGCTGACCGGGAAAGCTTTCGAGACAGCGCCTTACGGCTTCATCGTTGCCAAGAACAGCGGGCTGGCGCAGCCGCTGCTTGCAGCGTTCAAGGTGATGTTTGCTGACGGCCAGTACAAGAAGATCCTCGACAAGTGGGGTGTGCAGTCGGGCGCCGTCGGCGCGCCCAGCATCGATGGGGCGACAAGCTAGGCCCGCTGGCCAGTTCGGCGCTCAACGGGGCCCAACCCGCCGACCGTGATACCCGCACGCCGGCGCCGGGGCGGTAACGGCTCGATAGAGGCTGTCCCGGTCCGCCATCCTGGCCGGTGGGTGGCGGCCGGAGTGACCCTGCTCTTGCTGGCCATGTTCGTCCACTCGCTTTTCTTCTCGCACGTCTACATAAACGGCGTCAAAAGGGAGCGTTTCGAATGGTCGATCATCGACCATTTTTTCTTCTCGGGCGAGATCGTCCACGGTCTGCTCACGACGTTGGAACTGACGGCGATAGCAATGGCCGGGGGCATCCTGCTCGGCATGGCCCTTGCTGTGATGCGCCTCTCCCCCAACCCGATCGTCAGCTGGTCCGCCTGGGTCTACATATGGTTTTTCCGCGGCACCCCGGTCCTTGTCCAGCTCCTCTTCTGGGAAGCGGCCGCATACATCTTCCCGACGTTTTCCCTTGGCGTCCCTTTTGGCCCGGCACTTGTCCACGTCAACCTGAACGCAGTGCTCACCCCCCTCGTAGCGGCGAGCCTCGGGCTGTGCCTCAACGAAGGTGCCTATATGTCAGAGATCGTGCGGGCCGGGATCGTGTCGGTCGACGAGGGCCAGACCGAGGCGGCGCTGTCGATCGGGATGTCGCGCTTGACGGCTCTGCGGCTCGTCGTCCTGCCCCAGGCCATGCGGGTGATAATCCCGCCCACGGGCAACGAGACGATCTCGATGCTGAAGACGACGTCGCTCGCCTCGGTCGTCACGGTCCAGGAGCTCACCTTTGCCGTCGAACAGATCGCGGCAGGCAATTACAAGCCCATCCCGCTCTACATCGACGCCAGCCTGTGGTACCTGACCGTGACGACCGTGATGATGGTCGGCCAGTATTACCTGGAGCGCTACTACGCACGCGGTTCGGTGCGCCAGCTCCCGCCGACTCCCCTGCAAAGGTTGCGGCGCGGTTTGCTGATCAGGCCCGACCGCGCCGGCTTCGGGCGCTTCCCCGGCATCGTGGGAGGTGAGGACTGGGTGCCTGCGGTGCCGGGCGGCGGGGAGCGCCCCGACGATGCCGGCTAACGGCTCTGGCGCCGTCATGGTGAAGGCGGACGGGGTCCTGAAGAGCTTCGGCAACAACCACGTGCTGAGAGGGGTAGATCTGGAAGTCCTCTCCGGCGAGGTCATGTGCATCATCGGCCCGTCCGGCTCGGGCAAGTCCACGTTCCTGCGGTGCATCAACCACCTCGAGAAAATAGACGCAGGCCGGCTGACGGTCGACGGGCAGCTGGTCGGGTACCGCGAGCAGCGGGGACGGCTCTACGAGCTACGTGACAGGGAGATCAGCGACCGGCGGGCGCAGGTGGGCATGGTCTTCCAGCACTTCAACC
>Ga0335074_10001700_pt1 | contig 29685 bp, 30 predicted proteins | sample Lox_Sample_23_FD_206715 | JGI IMG/M metagenome (GOLD analysis project Ga0335074, IMG submission 206715) | Soil microbial communities from Loxahatchee National Wildlife Refuge, Florida, United States - Lox_Sample_2.3 | ecosystem: Environmental > Terrestrial > Soil > Wetlands | place: USA... | reverse complement strand
AGCAAGAGCATCGCGTTTGCCGTCGTCGTAGAACACGGCGGATATGGCGGGACGACGGCGGCGCCCATTGCGCGTGAAATCGTGGACGCGGCCGCCGAATTGGGACTGGTGAAATGAAGATCTCTGAAATCATCGAACGGCTGGGACGGACGGTGTTTGAAGCGCCTTTTGGCGCGACGGCGCAGGTGGTGGGCGATTCGCCCGAGATCGCTGAGATTCGCATCGCGGTGCTGGATGAAGTGAAGAAGAAAATCCAGCGAGCGGGCGGACAAACGCTGTTTCCGTACAACGTCGTGCGCGTTGTGATTCGTGCAGCGGGTGATGAGGGCGCGGTGTTTGAACGGGACTTTTTCCGGCGATTCTTCGACGAGGAACTGCGCAAAGGCCTCGCCAAGGAAGCCTGCCGTTTTCCGGAGGATTTGCGCGTTGAGATTCGGGCGATCGCCGGGGCCGGTGACGATACCTGGCTGCGCGTGGAGACGATTGCCGAAGACCCGCCGGTGGTGGTGAAGGAAGCTCCGCCCGCTCGCCGTGTTGCACGGCTTGTGGTTACTGCCGGAAGTGCGAACAAACCGGAGATCCCACTGCAAAAGGTGCGCACCAATCTTGGCCGATTGGTTGACGTCTACAAATCGGAGGGGCTTTCGCGGCGCAACGATCTGGCGTTTGCGGAGGACAATGCAATCAATCGCACGGTTTCACGCGAGCACGCGCATATTTTGCACGACAAGACGACGGGCGAATACCGCTTGTTCAATGATCGCTGGTACCAGCGCGGGAACAAGGCCGAGAACAATTGCGGACTATGGATCGTGCGCGACGGGATGGGCCAGGAAGTGCATCGCGACACGCGTGGAACGCGGCTGGAGCCAGGCGATGAGATTCACCTGGGAAAAGCAGTGGTGAAGTTTCAGGTGAAATGATCTACACCAAGTCGAGCGCCTGCTCAAAATCGGTCAACAAATCGCGCCAATCCTCAATACCGATCGAGATGCGCACCAAGCCATCCGTGACCCCGGCGGCGGCGAATTCCTCTTCGGTGAACCCGGAATGAGTCGTCGTTTTCGGATGGCATACCAGCGTCTCCACGCCGCCCAGCGAAACCGCGTTGCGCGCGATGTGAAGGTTACGGAGAAACTCGAAGGCGGCCGGCTTGCCGCCGCGCAGATCGATGGAGAGCATGCCGCCGGGGAAGTCGCACTGATCGCGCGCAATCTGGAGCTGCTGCTCGTCCGTAAATAAAGTCGGGTAGAGCACACGCGCGACTTTCGGATGTTTGGCCAGCCGCACCGCGATACGCTCGGCATTTTTGCTCGATCGATTCATGCGCAGTGTGACCGTGGGCAGGCGGCCTTCGAGCATCCAGCATTCGTCCGGCTGCAGGATGTTGCCGAACAGGTTACGCTTGGAGCGCATGCGGCGGATCAGCTCGGGATCATTCGCAATCGCCGCGCCGGCGATCAGATCGCTCAGGCCCGAAAGATACTTGGTGGCCGAATAAAGGCACAGGTCGGCGCCATGCACCAGCGGGTGCTGAAACGTCGGGCCGAGCAGCGTGTTGTCCACCATCACGATGGGTTTGGGCTTCAGCCGGGCGGCAGCGTCGGCGGCTCGCTGGATATCGGTCATCACAATGGTGGGATTGGCCGGTGTTTCAATCAACACGATGGCAAGATCGTTGGCGGAACGGATGGCGTCATCCAGGCCGCGTGTATTTCCGGCCTCTACGGGAACACCGCCGATACCGAGGGTGCTGAGGAAATCTTCGATCAGGTGCTGTGTGCCGCCATAAATCGGGACAGTATAGATGATGGTTTGGCCGGGCTGCGCGAAGGTGAACAGTGCAGTCATGATGGCCGCCATGCCGGAGTTAAAAGCGAGCGCTGCGCGGGCGCCGGTTTCGAGCGGGACCAGACGTTCTTCGAGAATTTGCGCGTTGGGGTGATTGAAGCGCGAGTAAATCAGGTCGGGCTGTTCGCCGGGCTCGGCGTGGGCGCGTCCAGCCACCAGATCGAAGGCGCGTTCCGCGGCCTCAGGGCTGGGGAAAACATACGTGGAGCTGCGAAAAACCGCGGGGCGTGCGGATCCAACGGAAAGAGTAGGGTCGAAACCGCGGGTAAGAACTTGCGTGGGCGGGCGGAGGTTCTGCCGGTCAGCCATGAACTGCCTCCGACTTCAGTGTAATCGATCCGTGGGGAAGGGCTGCTACGACGTGCGCGAAAAGAGCGAAAGCAGTCCGGAGATCGAGTTGCTCTTTTTGTGATTCGCCTCGGAGCTGCCGGCCAGCCGATCGACCAGCGCAATCATGCTCTTGCCGAAGCTGGTATTGGGTGCAAGCGGCTTGCCTTCCATGAGCGATTTCTGGATAGCCTCGTAATCGGCCGGCAAAATGTGGAAGATCTCCGTGTGAAGGGCGGTGCCGATGACATCCTTGCTCAATCCGGTGTGGCGATCGTAACGGTTCACAATCAGCCGCAGCTTATAGCGCGGAATATTGTGAGCGTCCATGTACCCAAGCACGCGCTGCACAGATTGGAGAGACGTGAGCTCATTGGTGGTGACAAGCAGAATCTCGTCGGCAAGCTGGGCCTGGCTCAGGTTCCAATCGCCGTAGGCGCCGCCAGTATCGAGTACTACGATGTCATACGTATGGCGGGCATATTCGATGATGCCGCGGGCGTCGCTCAGCTCGCTCATACCTTCCGTCATGACTTCGGGCGAGAGCAGCACGTCCACGCCTTGGCGGGCGGTAACCACAGCTTTCCAAAGGTCCGCGTCGATATCCTGCGCGCGCGCGAGCACGTCCATGAAGCTGTAGCTGGATTTGATTTTCAGCAGGAAAGACAGAGTTCCAGCCAAAGGGTCGAGGTCTGCCAGGAGAATCCGCTTGTCGCCGCGTTTCAATTGATAAGCCAGGTTACTGGCAATGGTGCTTGCGCCGCAACCGCCCTTAGCCGGGACGACGCAGTATACTCGGCCGGGCGCTTTCAGGCGGCTAGGTTGTTGCCGGGCGATCTTTTGAAGCGCCGCCTCCACTTGCTCCAACGTGAAGGGCTGAATCAGGAAGTCGCTCGCGCCCTGCCGCAGGCAGCGCAGCACCAGTTCCGGATCGTTGCTCGAGAGGACGACGATGATGGGCAGCTTGGCATCGGTGCGCAGCATTTCGGGAATCTGCGCTAGGCCTTTTTCGTAGGGTTCAGAGATTTCGAGCAGGCAGATGCTGGGCGCTTCGGAAGCGAGGAGTTCGGCGAACTGATGGCGGGTGGGATAGGCGTTGAGATCGTAGGCGGAAAAGGTCTGCAACAGCTTGCTCATGAGGGGCGCTAACTCCCGATATATCTTGGGGTTAGGGCATACGAACAAAGCCTTCCATGCTCCGCTTAGTTTCAGGGTTTCAGGCTGCGGCATCGGCGCGCTACGAGGTTCTCCCGCAGGGGAGTCCTACAACTCAAATCGGCTAAGGCTGATGATACCATGAGAGCCTTACTCTTCCTGCTCAACTAAACATTCGATCGTACTCACCGATAAGGCTTAGTTTGATCGTGAATCAAACTGAGGCTCCCACGAAAAGGGCGTGCGGGCTGGCAAGAAGAGCAAAAATGAGCGAAGACCATTCGAAAAAATCCGTCGCCGTGTGCGACACGCAACCGATCACGGCCGAAGGGCTGAGAAGCCTGCTGGCCTCGGCTGAAGAGCTCCAGTTCCTGGCATCGTTGAATAGCCTGGAGGCGGCTACCCAGCTGGCTACTTCGAGACCGCCCGATATTATGATCGTCGACAAAGGCTTCGGCATGCGAGCCGTGCTCGACTGGATTCACGACTTGAAACTGACCGATGCAACCCCCGGCGTCACGGTATGGGGAGTTTCCATGACCGAAGCTGAGGCGCTGCGTTTACTGCAAGCGGGTGCTCGCGGCATTGTTCGCAAGACGGCGAGTCTGGATCATATTCTGGCGTGTCTGCAAACCGTGGGATCCGGGCGGAGCTGGATGGAAGACTGCGTTTTCCGCGATTCCACGCGGCAGGAGCGGTATACGCGCTCGGAGCTGACGCCGCGCGAACACCAGGTGCTCGAAATGGTGGAGCAGGGCTTCAAGAACAAAGAAATCGCGCTCGAATTGGGGATCCGTCCGGGAACGGTGAAGATCCATATGAAGCACATCTTCGAGAAGACCGGCGTGCGCGGGCGCTATGGGCTGGCGATCAGCGGGCTGAAGGAGCGCGGTCTGGTTTCGATGGTGAGCTAGCCCGTTACCGCCCGGAGCCTTCGGTCCAACCGTCTCCGAGGCCGCAGGGATGGTCACGAAGGGCATCGGAAACGCAAGGATTCGAGAGCACCCTGCGGTTTCGACGAAAGACTCATAGTGGTAGTGGCACTTTGCGTACGATGCCGTCGGGACCCATTTCGAGTCTCTCGGATCCCTCAAGGCGTAGCTTTGTGACCGCGTGAGCCGATTTCCCCCTATGACCCGACCGCATGAAGCGAGCGAACAGTTTTGCCTGCTCAGTTTCATGTCGTTTGGTCGCCTTGATCACAATGATTCCCGAATGCGTACATATTCTGTAAAGCTTCTCGTTCAACCTTCCCTCGACGGTCACGAGAATCTTTCCACCAGCTGTCGCATATCTGACCAGTTCGTTGTCTGGAGTGCCCTTATTGCCCAGTGGGTGCTCGGCATTTATTGCTTCGAGGCTTGAGATACCGGGTGTAGCGGCAATGTCCCGAGACAGTTGGGCTGGCACGCACTCGTCAAGGAGTAACGGTATCTTCGTGCTCAATAGGGCACTCCACCACTAGTTTGGCAAACCCAACGGCGTCCTTTACTTGCTGTAAAGTAAGACGCGGATAAGACTTAAGCGCCCCTTCCAGCGATCCATAATGCTCTACAGCATCAAGGATCATGTAAACAGGTATCCGAGTACCCATGATGCACGGCGAGCCTGCCATCACATCGGGGTCGATCGCTATCTGCGGATAGGCCCGGCTCGCCCGTAGGAAAGCATCAGAGAGGGGGATGGTGTATGCTCGAACTTCTTCTTCGCTTGGGATGTCCGATCCTCGTAGCAGCTGCTGTCTTGCGTCGAGCCAATATAGCTTTTGGGAAAGCAGAGCGTTGTGACCGGAAGAGCTGTGCGCCCAATCCGCAATCCAGTTAGGAAAAGTCTCCTCCGACTCCTTCCCGCCGCTAACAACCCCGATTTTTCTCGGGCGCATCGTTCCTGGTGCTTTTTCGAAAATAGGAATTTTGGAATTGGTTGGTGGCATCTGAGGTTTAAATCCTATCTTGCATCAAAATAGGGAGTGCCGGTTTTCTCGATGAGTTTTTCAAGGACGGAAGTCTTAGCTTCCGCTCGGTCAAGAACTTTTCTCAGTTTTGCTATGTCGGCGTCGTCCAAGGCTATGAAAACCTCTTTAAACTCGCCGCCTTCTGAATACTTGATGTTAAGATTGTGGACAATCATCGTGCCAACTGCTTCGGTACCAGCCTGATTGAAGACGGTCCGCGTGTCGGTGACAATCCTTGCTGCGATGAAGAGCTTTTCGTACTCGTGCTGAACGTCAAACGCCTTTGCTGATATTACCAACGTTTCCACACTGAGTAGCAATATGAGCTTCCGCTCCAGCGTGTCAGCACCGGGGCTCTTGTCTTTACGCGCGGCAAACTGTGCGGATATGTCGTGCGCGAACTCCCGCACGGCCACTTCCGCACCCACTCGTGCGTTGTTCATGTTGCTTAGGGTATGGATAATCTCTGGCAGGTCGGGAATATCTTTCTTTAACGTAGACTGGAGGTGTCCAATAATGGTCTCAACTTTGAGTGTCGGAGCAGCGGTGGCTAATGCCTTGTGCAAATCGTCGACATCCGCGTTTGACATCGCAGCGATTCTTACCAGCGCAGGTCTGAAGCCCTCGGGGATGTAGAAGCTCGGCATTTCTAGGCCTCCGTTAGCGTACTCTTGGCGTGAGCATCATACGAGCGCTTATGTGGCTCAGATAATCTTTCATACCCTAATTATAGAGGTGGTAGCGATTCGGGTGATCCGGCCCTGCATAATATCTGAGACTACCGCCCGGAGCCTTCGGTCCAACCGTCGCCGAGGCCGCAGGGATGGTCACGAAGGGCATCGCTTCCACTTCGTGAATCTTGCCGCCGCGGATACCGAAGCTCTCTACGATCATCGCGCTTATCAACATGCCGGGAGGCGCATCCGGTGCGCCGCGCCGCGTTCCATCGTGCACGAACAGCACGAACATCGTAACCACGCCTTTTTGCTGATCGATGATGGTCGCGTGGCGTGGCCGGATGTGTTTCAGGTAGGCGAAAATCTTGGTGTCGATCTGTTGCCGGCAGGTAAGCATGCTGAACTTGAGCTGCTGTTGGCCTTGCGGCGTGATCTTCAGGCGCGCCTGCAACCCAACCTGCGCGGTCACCGGATCGGCGATGTAAATCTGAAATGGCGTGGGTTCCACTGTGGCGAGCCACAACATGCCCTCGCCGACGTTCTTATGGCCCGTATTCTCAGTCATGCGGTAGCCTATCGCCAGCGGCGAGACAGCCTTGGGATCGTGCTTGTAGACGGCGTTCATGTACCCATTCATGAAGCCGACCAGGCACTCGCGATGGCAGTCTTTAACGCGCGCGCCGTTCCATTCCGGCTCCGACGCCAGCATTTGCACGGCAAGACTGAACGCGATGATCGCAATGTGCATGAATTTCATGAGCAATCTCCTCCCGCAAACGCGAAGACCGATATATTTGAAGCGGTAGCCTCCCGCTACAATGGGAGGTCATGAAAGTACGCGTGTATGTCTCGATGAAGCCGACGGTTTTGGATCCGCAGGGCCAGACCATACGGTCGGCGCTGGCGGGCTTAGGGCATAAGTCGATCGCCGCGGTGCGGCAAGGCAAATACTTCGAGATTACGCTCGAGCCGGGAACCGATCGCACACAGGCGGGCGCCGAGATTGAGCAGATCGCGCGCGATGTGCTGGCGAATCCGGTGATTGAGGAGTACCGGGTGGAGTTTGTGGAATAGCTGCGGCGGCGCGGTCAATAACCACGCAAGGAAACCATGTCGAGCACGCTCTTCATGCGCTCTATCGCATAACCGCGTGCCAGCTTGTCGGCTGGTTTCGCGTCAGGAGCATCGCCCGATTCCAGGAATCCAGGGCCGACGTCTTTATATGTGACTGCTTCAAATACCACACCGGCCGCTTTCGCCGCGGCCTGCGCCGGGGGAACTGTGGCGTTAACAGCGGGATCGTTGCCGGCGTAAAAGCCAAACACGCTGCCTTTGATTTTGGCGATCGAATCCTTATCCGGGGACGCGCCACAGAACACGAGAGCCGCGGCCAGATCCGCACGTTCGCCGGCGAACCGGAAGCTTTGCGTTCCTCCCCAACCGATGCCGGCGGCGAACAGCATTCCATTCGATGCAGGCAGCTTCTGGCCATAATCAGCGGCCGCGTTGAGATCCGCCATCGCGTGGCTCTCATCGGTGATTGCCGGAGCCAGCACCACATAACCCATCCCCGCGACTTCATCGGCGAAGCTCTTGAACCAATCCGTGACGCCAGCCTTATCGGGAATGAGCAGAATCGCGGGCCTCTTCGTTTTCGCTTCCGGATAGACGATAAACGCCGGGATTTCGCGTCCATCAGCCTTGATCCTCACCTGCTCGTGATGGCGCGGCGATTTTTCGAGCTTGGCCTTGGCCCAGCCCTGCGCATGGATGGCAGGCGCGCTCAAAACGGCGAGCAACACTAGCGTGATTCGTTGCATGGCGACCTCAGAAGTGGTCGTGATTTACGATGTGGCCGGCGTCGAGAGATTCGCAATACGGCGCATCGTAGATTTCATCGAGTGGATTGGTGTCCAGGCGCAGCACGCGCGTAGGCCGCACCCAGGGTTTCGTAAAGACCTCGGGATCGTCCACGGTGACCTGGTAATGCAACGTGTCACCCTCGCGAGTGAAGCTTTCAACGACGTGCATTTTTTCGGAATGAAACCAACCGTCGCTACCGAGCCAGGTGTCATCGTTGAATCCGGTATCGTCGACGACGAGAGTGTCGCCTTCCCAATGCGCGACGGAATCTCCGTTATAGGAGCCGTCGAGATCGGTGCGATGCGCGCGGCCGTCGGTCGGGATGAGCCGCTCGAAATTGCCAGGCTCGGTCACATAGATGAACACAATCCATCCTTTGCTCTGCACGATTCGCGCCGGCGGACCCATGCGCGGCACGCCGGGCGGATGGCATTTCACCACCGGATCGAGCTTGTTCTCGTCGCGGTCCAACTGGTGGACCTTGGCCTCGAGCTCGGGCTTGTACGGCGGCTTATTGGGATTATCCGCGCGCTGCTTGTCGCCATCCACCTGAAGATAGTAGCGGCTCAATTTGCCGTCAGGGTCTTCGGACTTGGGCGCCTGGCGAGCGGGTAGGTAAATGTGAGTTCCCTGGGCGTCTTTGAAGGAGTAAAAACCGCCTTGGCCACCCCAGCGGCCGGACAGATCCGGATGGCCATCGTCGGTGTGCGGCGTCGGCTTGGCCGCCAGTTCCGTGATCGATTCCTTGGGCGGTCGAGGCAGTTGCGCGGCGAGGTGCACCGGGAGCAGACAGGCCAAAACCAGCAAACCCGCGCGCTCGATTCGAATACTTGTCATGGCCGCTCTCACTCTCGTCCCGGATAAATGGGCCTGCCGTTTTCGTCCAGCCCGCCAATCCAGAGTTCAAAGTGCTGGCCGTTGTCAGGCCCGCTAAGGAATGTGAGGTCGCGCAGGAAGGCGAAATGCTGGGTGCCATCTTTCGCGGCGTAAGCGCGGATCTTCACCACGATTCCATTGGCGAGCATGGCCTTGCGCAATCCACCTCGATGCCATTGGTTCGGTGGACCGCTCTCGATGTGCCACTTGATGACTTTACCGTCTTCGCCCATGGAATCGAGATATACCTGAACGTGCGGATTGACGTAATCGATCCCGGTGACGGTGCCGGTAAAGGTCACCGGCTTTTCGACGTCGAACTCGGCGGTGAAGGAATGATGGGCGAACACCGGCAATGCTGCCAAAACAAGCGCACCGGCGATTGCAAGGGAGAAGTGGAAGGAAGAGAGTCGCAAATCTTGGCGCTCCTTTCGAAACGAATACCGCCTAACGCCGAGCAGTATATCAAAGACTGCGGTTGTCCAAATACGTTTCTGGACGCGTTCCAGGCCTAAATGCTCGGCTTATGCGCCAATTCTCGCGTGAGCCAAGCCAGATATTTTTCCGAACCATCCACCACCGGGAGCACGATCACTTCGGGGACTTCATAGGAATGGAGCCGCTCGAGTTCGCCGCACAGATCCTCTAACAGCGGCCGGCTGGACTTGATTACCAGGAGCGCCTCTTCCTCTTCCTCGATGGCGTCCTTCCAGTGATAAATGCTGCGCACGCCCGGCACGATGTTCACGCAAGCGGCCAGGCGTTTCTCAACCAGCGCCCGCGACAGCCGTTGCGCCTCTTCGGGCGAGCCGCAGGTGCTTAATACAACAATCTTGTCGGTCATGGAGATTTTTTTCGCTGTAGCTCTGGATCTTTTCGCAAAACAGGATTATAAACAAATGTAAGGACTCACATCGCTACGCATGGGCAAATTCATTCAGGGCGCTATCCTGGTTCTTGTTTTCGCATCGATCGGCGTCTATGGCGTGATCGAGTTGCGCGGTCCCGACGGACTTCCCGCACTGAAGGAGCGCTGGACCGAAATTCGCAAGCTGGAGGAACAGAACGCGAATCTTCAGCGCGAGAACGACTACCGGCGCGAACGCATCAAGCGGCTGGAAGGAAGCGCCTCCGAGCAGGAGCTCGAGATTCGAAAGCAGCTGAAGTTGCTGCGGCCCGGTGAAACCACCTTCATCTTGCCCGAGCAGCCCAAACAACCAGCCGATCAGCAGTCCGATCCGGCGCCGGCCTCAAAATAGGGCGTGATGATCCACGGGGCCGGCTCCGGCTCCGAGCCCTGGATTTCCGCGAATGGCCTCCGTGATGTAGCGCTTGGCCGCTTTGACGGCTTCTTCAAGATTGGCGCCAGAAGCTAACGCGGCTGTGATGGCGGCTGAGAACGTGCAGCCGGTTCCGTGCGTGTTGCGGGTTGCGATGCGAGGCGAACGGAACTCACGGAATTCATCTCGGTAAAACAGGACGTCGACTGCATCGCCATCCAGGTGGCCGCCTTTTACCAGCACTGCTTGCGGCCCGAGATGGGCCAGCCTCCGAGCCGCGTGCCGCATGCCCTCGACATCGCGAACGCCGGCGCCGGTGAGGAGCGCGGCTTCGTCGAGATTGGGGGTCAAAAGAAACGTATACGGCAGCAGGCAAGTCTTCAGCGCCTCAATTGCATCGGGGGCCAGCAGATCGGCGCCGTGCTTGCTCGAAATGACCGGGTCGACAATCAGCGGAAAGGAGAATTGCGCGGCGAGCCCGGCCACGGCCTCAATAATGCCGCGATTGCCGAGCGCTCCGGTTTTCGCTGCGGCGGGTGGAATGTCTGCGATGACGGCGCGGATCTGATCGGCCACCAGTTCAGGCGCAAGGCATTCGACCCGTTGAACGCCGAGTGTGTTCTGCACGGTGATGAGCGTGACGGCCGCTTCGCCATAAACATTAAAATGATGAAATGTCTTGAGGTCGGCCTGGATGCCTGCTCCGCCACTCGGGTCGGATCCGGCGATCGTGAGGGCAACCGGTTTAGCCGGCATGGTTCATCCCCGATAAGCGCTGCACCGTCTCAAATGTATCGGCTTGGGCCGCAGTTTTGTCCGGCCGATAGCGCTTCACGCGGGCGAAGCGCAATGCCAGGCCGCTGGCGTAACGCGGACTGATCTGAATTTCGTTGAACGCGATCTCGACCACCAGTTTCGGCTCGACATAAACCGTATAGCTGTCGCGGCCGATTTCGAGTTTGAGCAATTCCTGAGTTTGCCACGTAAGCATCTCGTCGGTCAGTCCCTTGAATGTCTTGCCCAGCATCGCGAATCCGCCCTTGTCGGTATCGCGCGCACCCAGATGCAGATTGCTCAGCCATCCCTTACGGCGGCCGTGTCCCCACTCGGCGGCTAGAATGACCAGGTCGAGCGTTCGTGCGCGCTTCACCTTTACCCAGCTTTGGCCGCGGGCGCCGGCGGCGTACTTCGCATCGGTCGCCTTCGCCATGATGCCCTCGTGGCCCTGCGCGATGGCCTGCTCGAGAAATTCGTCGCCGGCTGCAGCGCTTCCGGTGACGATGTGCGGCATCAAGGAACCGGGCGCGAGCTCGGAAAGCGCCTGGAACCGCTGCGCCTGTGATTCGTCCAGGATCGCGCCGCCGTTCAAATACAGCAGATCGAACCAGAACGGCGTCATCGGAAGCTCCTGGCGCATGCGCTCGACGTCCATTTTGCGGCCAAAGCGCCGCATCGTGTTCTGAAACGGCTGCGGGCGGTCATCGGGCAGAAGGCTGATTACTTCGCCATCGAGGATGAGATCCTGGGCGGGCAGCGCGCGGACCAATTCCACGACCTCGGGGACAGCCGTGGTGACATCTTTCAGGCTTCGCGAATACACTGCCACGTCCTCGCCCGATTTGTGGACTTGCACACGCGCGCCGTCCATCTTGTATTCGAGCGCGGCTTCTCCGATCGATGCCAAGGCTTCTGGAATATCGTCCGCGGATTGCGCTAGCATGGGCTGGACCGGCCTAAACAATTGAATATCGTATTGTTCCAGCCCCGTTTCGCCCGATTCCATCGCCGCGCTCGCCACCCGAGCGAGATCGCCCGCCATCATCGCGGCCCGGCGTATACGCTCGGCGGAAATGCCCGAAGCCTTCGCTACGGCTTCCAACATAATGCCTTCGAGCGCGCCCTGCCGCAATTCGCCCATTAACAATCCGGTGAGGAACTGCTGCTCGGGATCCGCAGCGCGCGCGAACAAGGATTGCAGAAGGTGGAGACGGCGGGATTGCGATCCGCTGCCGCTGACTTCAGTGAGAGCTTGGAGAATCCGGTCGACTTCGATTACTTCCAAGCTGGCCTGGGATGCGGGCGAACTGCGGGCATCTCGCAGCGTGGCGTAGCCGATCCCGATCCTGCCCTGGCGCGTTTGCCCCGCCAGGAACGGAACCACGATCCCGATTTCCTCGGGACGGAGCTGCCGAATCAGCGCGGCGAGAAGCCCGATCTTTTCCAGACGTTTGCTGGTATCGGCGACGCGCCGCGAAGTCTCCACCACGGCGCCAAGCAGCATGCTTGCAGCATACTAATTCTCGATTGCGATCTGCTGCGCCGTTGTGGTGCCGGCGGAGTTGGTGATGGTGGCCATGACAAAACCGATTTGCGTAGTATCGCCAGAAACAGGAAACGTCGCGAGCAGCGCGAAGGAACCACCGGCCTGTGTGCTGCTGAAATACTGCTGGAATTCGCTAGCGGCGTCGACGTTGATGGTCCCTTGCGCCAGCGCGAGGCCCTTGAGGTCGTAAAACGTAAACGATATCTGTGACGCCGAATACGTATTATCGAAGCCCCCGAACGCCACGCCGAGCGAGCCATATTGACGCACGGCGGTGAAGTTGTCGAGGATGATCGGCGAAGGAGCGATGTTAAGCGTCGCCTGTTGCGGAGCGCCGCCGTTCAGCGTGAGCGTAAAGGTGATGATTCCGGCAGTGGTTCCGGTCTGGAACCCGATGCTGGGCTGGCCGCCGATGCTGGCCGTAGCGGCGCCGGGGGAAATGCTGACCGAAGCCTGGCGCAACGGGCCGGAGAGGAACTGAATGGCGGGATCATCCGTCACTCCGGTCACGCTGGATTGGAAGCTCATGGTGAGCGTGCCCGTGCCGCTGACTTGGGAAGCGGAGGCCAATGAAATTGTGAGGCTATTCTGTTGTGCGCTCGCGGCAACGGTTGATGCGAAAACGATAGTTGCAGTCGGCAACGGAGCAGCCAGGCCTTGGCCGGCGAGTGTGAACGTGCGGGTTCCGACGGTCAACAAGCCCTGCGCGGGCGATCCCGATTGCGGCGTGAACGTCACCTGAAAGGTCGCGGTCTGACCAGGGTTCAGTTGAACCGGCGCGGTGAGGCCGGTTGGTCCGCTGAAGCCGGCGCCCGAGACCGATAGCGCCGCAACCGTGACGCTGACAGTGCTGGAATTGGTCAGAAGGAAGCCCTGGGTTTGCTTCGATCCAATGGGCACTGATCCAAAATTCACCGTGGATCCTGCGGCAAGCGGCGCGGTCGTGCCTGCAAGCAGTACCGATGCCTCAGGCGCCGAGGCGCCCGTCAGAACGATGCTGACGTTGTTGATCGCCAGGGTCGCACTGAACGTGGCGGTGATGGTGGGGCTAAACGCGATGTCGACTTCCGCTTCCGATGCCGGCCCGACGTAGGGCGCCAGCGTGAAGGGAAGCGAAGGCGCGGACTGGATACTGAAAGCTTCGCCGGAGAGGGAAAGCGTTTGCAGGACGACGGGGCCGGCGCTCATGTTGCGTACGCGGAAGCGCGTGACCACGGTATCGCCAGGCGCAGCGGCGCCGACGTTGAACACCGGACCCACTTCCGTGTAGTTGGTTCCATCGAATTGGTAAACCTGAAGCTGCGCAAGGGCCGAGAGGGGAAGCAGCGATGCGAATAAGAGAATGCGATGAATCATTGGCCGGCCTCCGGCAGTTGATAGAAGCCTTCCCGGCCCGGCGTGATGCGGATTGCGAAACGGCGCGCGGTGGCGGCGTCGGCGAGCTGGATCCAGTCGCTACTCATTTGTTGAAAGGAAAAGCTGGCTGGCAGTTGCGCGGGAATGTGAACCTCGGAATTGTCAGGCTGGCGCAGCACGATTCCGCCGGCATCGCGAAACACCAGGCAGCCGGAAGCGAGTGCGAGTACGGGGGCGGTTAAGCCGGGCAGGGCCTGCTGCGACGCGGCTTGATCATGAGTCAACGGAAGCCGCACCTCCCAGAGTTCGTCGCCCCGCTGAACGATGAGCGCGGCCTCAAACGCATTGGGCAACGCGATGGAGAGGATGTTGTCAGCCTCGGGCTGGAAGGGAACCGTTGAAAACTTGGCCCCGGACCACTCGATCAAGGTGTTGCTGCTTGCGACGTAGGCAAGAGCGGTGACGCCATCAGGCGAAAATGCGAACAATGCCGGGCCGTCCGTGACAGCGATACTCGCCAGGACATGGCCTTGTGGATCGAACGCGCTCAAGGTTGAGCCGGTTTTCAGTAGCCCCAACGATCCGGAGAAGGCCTGCGAAAGGACATTCGCGGCGGCCGCTGGACCGAGGATGAAATTGCCCGCAACGCCGTAGACGGGGCGCAGCGAGCCATCCGCCGCGGCGGCGAAGCCCATCTGCGGAGGGCGAATCGCCGTTTGAGCGGCGAGGGTCGAGAGCGACAGCAAGGTTATAGCGAAAAATTTCATAATTACGGATGCCCCACGATAATGCTCGGTGAACCGATCGAGAGTCCGGTCACGGCTGAGGTGGTGGATGCGGGCGAAGATCCTCTGGAGAATGCGAACGCCGCGCCCGCGCCGGCGGCTCCTGCAATTGCGGCCAACCACAGCCATTTGTGTCCATGCGATGCCTTGAAAACGCCCTCGCCGCCGGATTTCGGGGCGACCGAGTCACTGAGGTATTGGGTGCTGATGATGCCCGCGCGCGCCTGCTCTTTGATGGCCGTGATGCGAATCTCGACTGGCCCCGGGGTTTTGTTCCACTGCATGCCCCAAACGGTGGCGCGTCCGTCGGCGCCCGTGGTGACGATTTCAGTGCGCAGGCCGGAGTTGAACGTGCCGGTTGCTCCGTCGTCAGGCAGGCGGAAACTGACCGTCGCCATATCGACGGGCTTTCCGGTTTCGTCTGTGACTAGAACGGTGAGGCCCCGCGTCGCGCGCGTGCCCGTGCGATATACGACACCTTCGCCATCGACGACCTTCAACTGTACGATGACGGAGGCGTTAGCGGAAAAAGCGAATGCGAGAGCGCAGCAGATGAGGCCGCGCCCAGCGTTTATTACTTTGGAATGCACGTCCTATACGTGCGCTGGAATGGGGGATAATCTCAGGCCGCGGGAGGGCCATTCGGATTCTGGGGGAGACCAAGAAGGATCTTCCGCAGTGCCGGCTGAACAGAAGCAGTTCCCACTTTGGCCAGGGGTAACTGCCGGTGTAGCTGAGTCAAGCGGCTGCTGCCCGCCGCGCGCGCCTACTGAGAAATCGGCTGGCCGAACCGCTGCCACTGGCCGTTCGAATAATAATAAGCCCCGCCGTTATTGTAGTTTCTCGCTTGCCCCGGAGGCGGATTATTGGGAGCTGCCGAAGGCGGAGGCGCCTGCTGAGGCGCACTCTGCTGCTGCGGAGGTGGAGGACCATAGGGCTGCTGCTGCGGCGGAGGGCCATAAGGCTGCTGTTGAGGAGGAGGGTCCGGATAGCCGTAGCCGTAATAATAGGGGTCCGGAGAAGAATAATAGGGACTGTAACCCGGATATCCATAATAAGCGTACGGATAATAGGGATAACCATAATAGCCGTAGTATGGCCAACCCCAGCCGAGGCCGAATCCGACGCCCCAGCCGCCATAATATCCTCGGCCATAGCCGCCATAGTAACCTCGGCCGCCGTATCCGCCATACCCTCCGCGATAGCCGCCGTAACCGCCGCCGCGGTATCCGCCCACTGCACCACCACGGTATCCGCCGACTGCGCCGCCACGGAATCCACCACCCCCGACGGCGCCGCCGCGGAATCCACCACCGCCGCCCATGGCGTGGCCGCCTCCGCCACCATGTCCGCCACCGCCGCGTTGGGCGAAGCTCATTCCGACAGCAACGGTAAACGCTAGAAATGCGATTTGAAGAGCACGCATGCGAGACTCCTTATGAAACTCTCCCTAGCAATTGACGCCGCCAGGTGACGATCGGATACCGAATTTTACCTGGCTCTTACTTAGCTTATCGCTGCGCAGCGCTTACTGGGAAGGCTGGCGCGGAGCGAGCAGCTTTTCCACGTATTTGCCGATCAGGTCCACTTCCAGGTTGATCCGCGCGCCCGGGCGATACTCGCACATTACGGTATTTTCATACGTGTGCGGGATGATGGCAACACCCACCACGCAGGCGTCGAGGGAAGCCACAGTCAGGCTGACGCCATCGAGCGTGAGGGAGCCTTTTGGGATCACGTACCGGTCAAGCTCGGCCGGGATTCGCACCGCCAGCCACCAGTTTCCCTCGGGCAACGGATCGAGCGCGGCAAATACGGCCGTGGCATCCACATGCCCTTGAACGATGTGGCCACTCAAGCGATCCCCCACCGCGGCCGGACGCTCCAGGTTCACGATCGAGCCATCGCGTAAGTCTCCGAGATTGGTGCGGGCCAGCGTCTCGGGCGAAAGATCGCACCAAAATCCGTCCGAAACGACTTCGACCGCGGTCAAACATACACCGTTCACCGCGATGCTGTCGCCGGACTTCGTTCCTTCGAGCACCTTGCGGCACTGAATCCGCATATGATGCCCGGCGGCCGAGATCCGGCCAACCTCTTCGATGATGCCGGTGAACATTATCTTTCCACCCAGGCCTCCACCGCGAATTCGTCGGGCGGGATGGAGTGGAGCCGGACATTGCGAAACCGGATCGCGTCTTTGCGGTGCAGCCGGCCCGTTCCGCCGGCCACGGGAAGCGATCGCAGGCCGCCCAGAATCTTCGGCGCGTAGTAGAAGAAGATCTTGTCGACGATGCCGGATTCAAGCGCCGCCCAGTTCAGCTTGCTGCCCGATTCGATCATCAGGGACCGATACTGTTCGCCGGCCAGGAATGGCGGGAGTTTTGTTAAATCGGCGCGGCCCCCCGGCCCATCGAACACCAGCACCCGCACGCCACGAGACTCGAGCGCGCGGCGGCGTTCTTCGGATGCGGCCGAGGTCGTGATCACGGCGACATCGCCCTGGGCGCTGGCGATCATGCGCGAATCGAGCGGAATGCGCAGCGTGGAATCAGCGACAATGCGGAGCAGCGGCCGGCTGCGCTCCAGGCCGGTGCGGTCGGTAAGCAGGCAATCGTCGGCGAGCACAGTTCCGATTCCGGTGAGGATCGCGTCCGAATTGTGACGGATCTGCTGGACGTGCGCGCGGGCGCGTTCGCTGGTGATCCATCCGCTGTTGTCTTCGGGAGCCGCAATCTTGCCGTCCAATGTGAGCGCGGCCTTCAAAGTCACTAACGGGAGGCCGGTGCGCATCGAGTGCACGAACGCTTCGTTCAGACGCGCCGCTTCGTCAGAATATTCGGACGCCACTTCTACGGTGACACCCGCTTCGTGCAATCGGCGGAATCCTTCCCCAGCCACCTGCGGATTGGGATCTTCCATGGCCGCGATGACGCTCGCCACTCCCGCGCGCACCAACGCATCGGCGCACGGCGGCGTACGGCCGTGATGGGAGCAGGGCTCAAGCGTGATGTAGAGTGTCGCACCGCGCGCCTGTTCGCCGGCCTCTTCGAGAGCCATCACTTCGGCGTGTTTGGTCTGCGCGTAGGTGTGAAAACCGCGGCCCACAATTCGGCCGTTCTTCACCAATACCGCGCCCACGGCCGGATTCGGACTGGTGCGGCCGAGGCCCTGGCGGGCAAGCTCCAGCGCTTCATCCATGAGCGGGATTCGCATTGGCGGGGTCTCAGGCGCCGAAGAGCGACGCAATGAATTTGTCGGGCTCAAACGGCAGCAGATCGCCGGCCTGTTCTCCGACTCCAACGTAGCGAATGGGCAAATTGAGCTCGCGCGCGATTGCCACCACCACGCCGCCCTTCGCCGTTCCATCCAGTTTGGTGAGAACCAGGCCCGTGACGCCCGACGATTCGGTGAACTTGCGAGCCTGTTCCAGGCCGTTTTGGCCCGTGGTGGCATCGAGAACAAGCAGCACTTCGTGCGGGGCGGATGGAATCACCTTAGCAGCCGTACGCCGCATTTTTTCAAGCTCGGCCATCAAGTTTGTCTTGGTGTGCAGGCGGCCGGCCGTGTCGATGATCACATAATCTACTTTGCGCGCCTTCGCGGCTTGCAACGCGTCGAACACCACTGCGCTCGGGTCGGCGCCGGCGGATTGCTTGATCACATCCGTAGACGTCCGCGTGCCCCACACCTGCAACTGTTCGATCGCCGCGGCGCGAAACGTATCGGCTGCGCATAACAAGACGCTGCGGCCTTCAGATCGATAGCGATTCGCGAGCTTGCCGATGGTAGTAGTTTTGCCGGCGCCATTCACGCCCACCACGATCACCACCGCCGGCGGCTCGGCGACGTGCGGCATCGGACGGTCGGCCGCTTCCAAAACTTCGAGCAGATGCTGCGCGATGAGCTGCTTGATTTCGCCCGCGTCGGCGAGTTGTTTGCGGTCCGCACGCTGGCGGATCGTTTCGAGAATCTCGCTGGCCGTGGTCACGCCGATATCGGCGGTAATAAGCGCGTACTCGATTTCGTCGAGCACATTGGCATCGATTTCCTTGCGCCCGGCCACCGCATCTTCCAGGCGATCCATCAGTCCGGCGCGAGTTTTCTGGATACCGGTCTTCAGGCGTTCCAGCAGGTTGGGTTCTTGTTCTACGGATCCGAATAGCGTTTGAATCATCTGTACTTTGTGTGGGCAGGCGGCGCAGATTTATTGTATCGAATGGCTGATGCGCTGCTGCAAATATGCCAGTTACGGTCAACTACTCACGGGTTACTCTGGAAAGAGGGGCAATGCTTCCTATTCTTCAGCCTACGGCGGCTCACGATCCGGTTTGCGGGATGAAGGTCGATCCGCAAAAGGCGGCGGGATCGGAGGAATATCAAGGCAAAACCTACCATTTCTGCTCCCAGGGCTGCGCCGCGAAATTTCGGTCCGATCCTGAAAGGTATTTGCACGCGGAAGCCGCGCCGAAGCGGCACATCGAGGCTGCGGCAAGCGGTGTCCAATACACCTGCCCGATGCATCCTGAAATCCGCCAGATCGGACCGGGATCGTGCCCCAAGTGCGGGATGGCTTTGGAGCCGGTGCATCTGACCGCGGCAACCGTGGACGATGTCAATCCCGAGTATGCAGACATGCTGCGCCGTTTCTGGCTCAGTGTTCCGTTTGCCGCGGTATTGCTCGGCCTGATGTTTCTTCGCGTCGATCTGCCGTGGCTGGAACTCGTGCTCGCAAGTCCCGTGGTTCTGTGGGCGGGTTGGCCGATTTTCGCACGCGGCTGGGCTTCCATCGTAAACCGCAGCCCAAATATGTTCACGCTGATCGCCGCCGGCTCAGGAGTCGCGTACCTGTTCAGCGTGATCGCGACGGTGGCGCCCGGCCTTCGCCAAATCGGGCTTTATTTCGAACCTGCGGCGGTGATTATCACGCTCGTCCTGCTCGGCCAGGTACTCGAACTGCGCGCCCGCAGCCGGACCAGCGGCGCAATCAAGGCCCTCCTTGGCCTGGCGCCGAAGACTGCGCGCGTGATTCGTCCGGGCGGCGCGGAAGAAGATGTAGCGCTCGATCGCGTTCATCCCGGCGATGTCCTGCGTGTCCGTCCGGGTGAGCGTGTGCCGGTGGATGGCGTGGTCGTTGACGGCGCCAGCAGCGTGGATGAATCCATGATTACAGGTGAGCCGATCCCGGTTGAAAAATCCGCTGGCGCTCGCGTGACCGGCGGGACCATCAACGGCACCGGCGCTTTTGCAATGCGGGCCGAGCGAGTCGGCGCAGAAACTATGCTCGCGCGCATCGTACAGATGGTCAGCGAAGCGCAACGATCGCGCGCGCCCATCCAGCAGTTGGCCGATCGTGTCTCGGCCGTCTTCGTGCCGGCGGTGGTCGTGGTCGCGATCGCGACCTTTGTTGTCTGGGCGATCTTCGGCCCGCAACCGCGCCTGGCCTACGCGCTCGTTAATGCTGTGGCAGTGCTGATTATCGCGTGCCCCTGCGCGCTGGGCCTCGCGACGCCGATGTCGATCATGGTTGGCACCGGGCGCGGCGCAACGGCCGGCGTGCTGATCCGCAACGCCGAAGCGCTCGAAGGCCTGGAAAAAGTGGATACGCTCGTGGTCGACAAAACCGGCACGCTCACCGAAGGCAAACCCAAGCTCGCGTCGGCGCCCGATGATGAAGTTCTGCGCCTGGCTGCCAGCGTGGAGAACCTGAGCGAACATCCGCTGGCGGCGGCGATTGTGGCAGGCGCGGCCGATCGGCATTTGACGTTGGCGAAAGCAGTGAACTTTCGATCGGACACAGGGCGCGGAGTGACGGCCGCGGTCGATGGCCATGAAGTTTTTGTGGGACGGCCGGTCGGTTCCAACGGCAGTGCTCCCGGCCAAACCCTGGTCGACGTAATCATCGACGGCAAGTCCGCCGGCACGCTTGGCTTGGCGGACCCAATCAAATCCTCCGCGCGAGAAGCGATCGCGAGCCTGCATCGAGATGGACTGCGGATCGTCATGCTGACGGGCGACAACCAGTCGGCCGCGAACGCGGTCGCGCAATCGCTCGGCATCGACGAAGTCCACGCGCAAGTTCTGCCGGACGGCAAAGCCGAAATTGTTGCGAAACTCCAGGCGCAGGGTCGCGTGGTGGCCATGGCGGGCGACGGCATCAACGACGCCCCCGCGCTGGCTCGCGCCGATGTGGGAATCGCTATGGGATCGGGAACGGATATCGCAATCGAGAGCGCGCCCATTACACTGGTAAAGGGAGATCTGGGAGGGATCGTTCGCGCCCGCGCGCTCAGCAAAGCAACCATGCGAAATATCCGCCAGAATTTGTTCTTTGCTTTTATCTACAACTTGATCGGCGTTCCGCTCGCGGCCGGCGTACTCTATCCATTTTTCGGCCTGTTGCTCAGCCCCATCATTGCCAGCGCCGCCATGACTTTCAGCTCTGTTTCCGTGATTAGCAACGCGCTGCGGCTGAGAAAGCTCGCGTTGTGATCGATCTGCATAGTCACACCAACGAATCGGACGGAACCGCAAGCCCACTGGAGCTGGTGGAACTGGCGCTGGAGCGTGGCGTGGAAGCACTCGCCATTTCCGATCACGACACATTCGCCGGTTATGACGAGGCGCTGCCTGAGGCGCGTACGCGGGGCCTGGATTTGGTATGCGGAATCGAGCTCAGCACGCGCGTTCCAAGCGGAAAATCGCAATCCGGGCATCTGTTGGGATATTTTCTGCACCAGCCTGCAACGGCGGAGTTTCGCGCCTGGCTGGATGAGTTGATTGAGGGCCGCAGGGATCGCAACCGGCGGCTCATCGCAAGCCTGCGGGACAAAGGTGTGGACATCGAGTTACCGGAAGTGGAGCGTTTGGGCCGCACATTGACGGGGCGTCCACACTTCGCGCGCGTTTTGATCAACAAAGGCTACGCAGCCAATTTCGACGAAGCATTTCGCCGCTATCTGGGCGAAACGGCTCCCACCTATGTGGAGCGCTACGCTCCGTATGTCGCGGAGGCGATCGAGCGTGTGCGCAACGCGGGAGGCTTGCCCGTGCTGGCGCATCCGATCCGGCTCGGGATACGCGATCCCAATGCCGAGGAAGCTTTCATCCGTGAGCTGCGCGATGCGGGACTGCGCGGGATTGAAGTGTTTCACTCGGATCATCGCCCGGCGGACATGGAACGTTACGGAGCGATTGCGCGCAAGTATAATTTGCTGGTGACGGGCGGATCCGATTTTCATGGCGAGAATAAGCCGCAGATTTCGCTCGGCACCGGCATGCGCGGAAATCTGAATATCCCCCTGACTGTGTTGAACGATTTACGCGCGCATTCATGAGCGGAAACTTCGACGCGGTAGTGATGGGCGCGGGCGTATTCGGCGCGTGGACCGCTCTGCGCCTGCGCCGCTCCGGCCGGAACGTGGCGCTCATCGACATTTACGGGGCGGGGAACAGCCGGTCAAGCTCAGGCGGCGAGACGCGCATTTTGCGCGCGGGCTATGGCGCCGACGAGATCTACACGCGCTGGGCCATGCGGGCGCGTGAATTGTGGCTGGAGTTTTTCGACCAGATCGGAAGGCCTGAGCTTTTTCAGAACACGGGCGTCTTGTGGACGCCTCCGCCGGGCGACGCGCGCGCGGAAGCGATTCGGGCGGCGTTCGAAAAATGTAGGGTCGAGTTCCAGCACCTCTCCCCCGGGGAACTTTCGCGATCTTTCCCCCAGTTTTGTTTTCGCGACGAACGAGAGGGACTGTACGAGATGCAAGCGGGCGTGATTTTGGCGCGGCGTGCCGTGCAGGCCGTGGTGGCGCAAGCGATCCGCGAAGGCGTCGCGTACAGCGAGGACGGATCGTCCTTTGCATCCGCGCGCGACCAAGCGGGAATCATCGTCTACGCGTGCGGCCCGTGGTTGCCGAAGATCTTTCCCGAAATTCTAGGCCGCCGGATTCGGCCGACGCGGCAGGAAATATTTTTCTTCGGAACGCCGGCGGGCGATTCGAGCTTCGCGCCGCCGCGCATGCCGGCCTGGACCGACATTACTGACGAGCACTCCGCCTACACGCTTCCCAATATTGAAAACCGCGGCCTGAAACTCGCGTTTGACCGGCATGGCCCCGAGTTCGACCCCGACACTGGCGATCGCGTGGCAAAGGGTTTGCCCGAAGCACGCGCCTTCCTGGCCGAGCGATTTCCGTCGCTCGCCGGCGCACCGCTGGTTGAGAGCCGCGTTTGCCAATACGAGAATACATCCAACGGCGACTTCCTGATCGATCGCCATCCCGATCGCGATAACGTCTGGCTCGTCGGCGGAGGCTCTGGGCACGGGTTCAAACACGGTCCGGCGGTAGGCGAACACGTGTGCGCGCTGATCGACAGTCGCGTAGCCGCTGAGCCGCGATTCTCCCTTCAGACTAAAGCCCGGACGCCTCAACGCTCCGTGTTTTAAAGCCACGCGTTTTAACGCGGCCGGGTTCATGCCACAATCAAGTCCATGCGACTTTTGCTGCTCAGCTTTTCGGCTGTGGTTCTCTTCGCCCAGAACACCGATCTGGCGCACGCGTTGAGCGCGCCGCGGCAGCGCATTGATTCGATCGACCACCAGATCGTTAATTTGCTGAACGAGCGCGCGCAGGTGGTGCGCGACATTGGGCTCATCAAGAAAAAGTACAACGCGCCGGTGAGTGCACCGGGGCGCGAAGAAGAGGTTGTGCGCCGGGCCGGCGAGCAAGCGCGTGCACCGTTGAGCACGCCTGCCGTCGAAGCGATTTACCGGACCATCCTGCACGAAATGTCAGCGATGGAGCAGACCGAAGTCGAGCACTCGCGCTAAGCGAGCTGATTCTTGATTGGCAGCTCGCGAATCCGTTTGCCGGTAGCCGCGAAGATCGCGTTGCAGATCGCGGGCGACATCGGCGGTACACCGGGTTCGCCCACACCTGCGGGTGGCGCCATGCTGGGCACGATGTGAACATGCGTTTCCACCGGCGCCTCATTCAAACGCGCTACTAGATAGTTGTTGAAGTTCGATTGCTGAACCCGGCCGTTGGCAGCGGTGATTTCGCCCATCAGCGCGATACTGGCGCCGAATACCGACGCGCCTTCCAGTTGCGCGCGCACGCGATCCGGATGCACCACTCGGCCGGTGTCGAGCGCCACGTCGACGCGCGGAATATGGATCTTCCCCTTATTGTCCACTTCCACCTCGACCACGGTCGCGACATAAGTAAGGAAGCTGCGATGCACCGCAATCCCAAGCGCGCGTCCATGTCCGGCCTTTTTCTTGGCCCAGCCGGACTGCTCGGCTACAATTTCGACCACGTGCCGCATGCGGCCAATGTCGAGCATGTACGGATCGGGGCCTTTGCGCCGCCGGGCAGGACGCATGTCGACCTGGCGAGGTTGGCCCAGCACGTCGAGCAGGTACTCGACGCGATCGCGGCCCGCGGCTGCAGCGAGTTCGTCGGTGAATGACTGCACCGCGAAGGCATGCGGAATATTTGCCACCGACCGCATCCAGCCGATGCGGATGTGGGTATCGGCCGGTCCGCATTCGGCACGAAAATTGGGGATATCGTACGGAACATCGGTCCAGCCCATGTCGAGTTCGCCCATGCCGTACTTGGCGTTGACATCGTCCTGCGACTCAATCGGAGGAAATACGCTGCGCTGCAGCCACGCAGTGGGGCGGCCCTTCTCGTCGACCGCCGCTTTCACGTACATCGCCGCGACGGCATGATAAAAATCGAAGCGAATGTCGTCTTCGCGGGTCCAAACCACCTTCACCGGCTTGCCTAGTTGCTTGGAGAGAACCGCCGCTTCGGCGACGTAATCCGGCTTCGATTTGCGTCCGAATCCGCCGCCGAGCAGCGTGACGTGACAGGTGACGTCCTCGGGCTTGATACCCACCGCTTTCGCAACGGTATCCTGCACGGCCTGCGGATTCTGCGTGCACGTCCAGGTTTCCACTTTGCCGTTCTTGAATTCCGCGACCGCGACGGGCGGTTCCATGGATGCGTGCGCCAGGTGCGGCACGTAGTATTCGGCTTCGTGAGTTTTGGTAGCGGTCTTGAACGTAGCGTCCACGTCGCCATCGTTGCGCGCGACCTTGCAAGGCTTGCGCGCGGTTTCCTGCAACGTCTTTTTGTACGCGGCGGAGTCGAGGCTCACGTTGGGCCCGAGATCCCAATCCACTTTGAGTTTTCTACGGCCCTGCATGGCGGCCCAGGTGTTGTCGGCGATCACGGCCACGCCGCCCAAGGGCTGAAACCCATAGGGAGGTTGGAAAGGCGGAACGGTCAAGGTCTGCGAGACGCCGCGCACCTTGCGCGCTTCGGCGTCGTCGTAATTCTTGAGCTTGCCGCCGAAAACCGGCGGGTGCTCGATGGAGGCGTACACCATCCCCGGCATCCGCGCATCCATCCCGAAAGTCGCTTGCCCTTCCAAAATGGCGTCGAGATCGACAATCGGCACGTTCTTCCCGATGTAGCGATACTCGGCGGGAGTCTTGAACCTGAGCTGCGCTTTCTTCGGCACGGGCTGTTGAGCCGCGAGAGTTACCAACTCGCCAAAGCCCAGCTTGCGCCCGGATTTGCTGTGAACGACCTCGTGATTCTTGGCCTGGCATTCGGACGCGGGCACTCCCCACTGCGAAGCCGCGGCGCTTTCGAGCATCGCGCGGGCCGTAGCGCCGGCCACCCGCATGGGATCGAAAAAGTGGCGGACGGATTCGGAGCCGTCCGTATCCTGGCTGCCGTACTTCGGATTGCCGAGAGCCTGTTCGACCTTCACGCGCTTCCAATCGGCTTCGAGTTCGTCAGCCACCACCATCGGCAGGGCCGTCCGAATGCCGGTGCCCATTTCCGAACGATGCGCGACGATAATGACACGGCCATCCGGTTCCAGTCCTAGATAGACGCTGGGTTGCCAGGTAGCATCAGAGGTCTCGTCCGCCAAGGCTTGCTTGGTGAGAGTTTCGGGGACAATCGTCGCGCCCAGCACCAGCGCGCCGGCTGAGAATATGCCGCCCAGAAAACCGCGGCGGCTGACGATGGTGATGGAACCCGTCTCCGTCGGTTGACTCTTCATGCCCTTCATACCTTGGCTCCTCATGCCTTCACCCCCGCAGCCATTCTCACGGCCTGGCGAATTCGTTGGTACGTCCCGCAGCGGCAAATGTTGCCTTGCATCGCGGTGTCGATATCGCGATTGGTCGGCTTGGGCTTTTCCGCGAGCAGCGCCGCCGCCTGCATAATCTGCCCGGCCTGGCAATATCCACACTGCGGCACGTTCACCGCGCGCCACGCCTTCTGCAAAGGATGATCGCCGTTCGGGCTGAGGCCCTCGATCGTGGTGATGCGTTTGCCCGCCACGTCGCTCATGTTCGTCACGCAGCTTCGCATCGGCTTGCCTTCCACGTGCACCGTGCACGCTCCGCACAAGCCGATGCCGCAGCCGAACTTGGCGCCGGTCAGTTCCAGAAGATCGCGCAAATACCAAAGAACGGGCATTGCGGGATCGCCATCATACTCCCGCATGGATCCATTGACTGTGAGTTGAATCATTTATTCCTCGCTATGAGCGTGGATCGGATCAACCCAGCGCACGGGGCTCGGCTCCTCCACGGGTTCGATATCCAAATTCACGACTACCGCCTCATTGTCGCTGCGAACCAGCACGCATTCGAGCGTCTCGTTCGCGGACGCGTTGATTTCCTGGTGCGGCACATATGGCGGCACGTAGATAAAATCGCCGGGACCGGCTTCCGCCACGTATTCCAGGTGATCGCCCCAACGCATCCGCGCTTGCCCACGCACCACGTAAATCACGCTTTCGAGCGCGCCGTGATGATGAGCGCCGGTTTTGGCATTGGCGCATATGCTGACGGTTCCGGCCCAGATTTTTTGAGCGCCCACGCGCGCGTAGTTGATCGCGGCCGCCCGATCCATGCCGGGTGTCTGCGCAGTATTGGTGTCGAGGGAATCCCGTGGGATGACTTTCACCCCCTGGGTCTTCCAATCGACCGTTGCACTCATATCGATTCAGTTTAGCCGACTTTGCACGATTCTAGTAGAGACCCATGAGATCGGGCATGGTAGCCTTTCAGGATGATCCGGGCGTTTGCTACGTTGCTTCTTTTCGCCGGTCTCTCTCGAGCCCAGCCGGCTGGGGTTCAGGATTTCCGGCTACAACAAATCGGCAACGGAATCTGGGCCGCTATTGTCAACGACGCGGGACTGGCGGGCGGAAACGCCGGGTTCGTGATCGGCAGCGACGGCGTTCTGGTAATCGATACTTTTCAAGATCCGCGGCCGGCGGAAACATTGCCGGGCGAGATTCGCAAGCTAACGCCGTTGCCGATCCGCTTCGTCGTGAACACGCATTATCATCTGGACCACGTCAACGGCAATGATGTTTTCGCAGCAGCAGGGGCCACGATCGTCGCGCACCGCAATGTACGGGCCTGGATGCATAGCGAGAACATCAAGATGATCGATCCTCCAGTCACGGCGGAGAAGAAGGCGCGTGTGGAGTCGCTCCCGCTGCCATCGGTGGTATTTGATGACCAGATCGAGCTGTATCTCGGATCGCGGCGCATCAACGTCCGGCATTACCTTGGCCACACCGGCAGCGATTCGGTGGTCTGGATTCCGGACGCGCATGTCGTATTCTGCGGCGACATGTTATGGAAGGAGCATGTTCCGAATCTGATCGATTCGTCGACGGGGCCCTGGATCGAATCGCTGGATGCGATGCAAAAGCACTACGGGCCGTCGCGCTGGGTTCCGGGCCACGGCGATGTGGCCGATGCGCAGGATGTAGTGACGTTTCGCAAGTATCTCGTGGATTTGCGGGCAAATATAAAGCGCGAACAAGCCGCTGGAAAATCCGGCGAGGCGCTGGTCCAGGCCCTTCTGCCTGGTCTCAAGGCTCACTATGGCACGTGGGCTTTTTTCAACGATTACGCAGCTCTCGGCATCGAACAGACGGCGCAGGAATTGTCAGGAACGAAGCGATTACCGCCTAATCCTGCGCGCTAGCTTGCAGCATCTTGACGTGCGCCGGCTCGAGGAAAATTGTTTGATGCGCGATACGTGCTAGCGATGCGCGATGCGTAATCAGGATCGCTGTGCGGCCTGCCGCCACACGGACCAGTGTTTCGGCGATCGCGCGTTCGTTGGCTTCGTCGAGCGCGGACGTCGGTTCGTCGAGCACCAGAACTTTCGGGTCGGCGAGCAGCGCACGGGCCAAGGCGATCCGTTGTCGTTCCCCCGCGGACAGTGTCTGTCCACGTTCGGCAATGCTGGTTTCGTAACCCTCCGGCAGCGCCATGATCCGGTTATGAATGGACGCGGCCTGGGCGGCGCTCACGATGTCGTCGTAAGAAGCGCCGGGACGGCCATAGGCGATGTTCTCGCGCACGCTGGCATGGAAGAGATAGGGCGATTGATCCACCAGCAGGATGGCGCGCCGCACCTCGGCGAGAGGAACATCGCGCAAGTCACGGCCATCGATTCGGATCGCGCCTGCCGCGGGATCGTAAAAGCGGACCAAAAGATCGGCCAATGTCGATTTGCCCGCGCCGCTGGGGCCCAGAATCGCGCAAATCGTTCCGGGCTCCACGCGGAATGAGAGGTCCTCGAGCACCGGCTCGGCGCCATAGCTGAACGTAATATGATCGAACTCGATTTCTCCGCGCACCTCACCCAGCGGTTTCGCGCCCGGCCGGTCCACGATCTCGGCATTCGTGTCGAACAGTTCCCAGACGCGCGAAAGCGAAACGCCGCCCGACACAAGATTGCTGTACAGGCTCATCAAATTCTGCACCGGTGAAAGCAGGCGCAGGTGGTAGGACATCAGCGCGACTAAAGAACCGGTGGTAAGCGCACCATCGATCACGAGTTTGCCGCCGTAGAGGAAAATCGCCGCGGTAGAGAGCGTCAGAATCGTGCCGGGCACGGCGCCCGCAAAAAACGATGTCAATTGCATGCTCAGGAGCGCGTCCAGGAAGCCCTGGTTTCGATCCCGAAAACGTTCGACCTCCCGCTTTTCGGCGCGCGACGAGACGATCAGTCGAATCCCGAGCAGGCTTTCTAGCAAAAAGCTTCCGATGTCGGCGCTGCGTTCGCGCAATGTGCGCACCCGCGTGGCCAGCCGATGCTGATAGTGCTGCAATGCCCAAACACCAGCCGGAACCGCGGCCAAGCTGACGAGAAACAGCTTGGGGCTGAGCGCGATCATGATAGACGCGCTGCCGATCAGGAACACGACGTTCGAAAGTACGCTCAGCAGGCTGTCGGAGGAGACGCGCTGCACCTCGGCGATGTCATTATTAATGCGCGACACCACGTCGCCCAGTTTCCGGCTGGCCCAGAAGCGAGGCGAGAGCGTTTGCAGGTGGGCATAAAGCGCCAGCCGCATATCGAAGAGCACGGACGCCGATACCCGCACGTACTGATAGCTGGACAGGATGTTCAGCACGAAACTAAAGACGGTGACGCCGAACATCAGGCCGCTCACCACCAGCAGCATGTGAAAGTTGTGCTTCAGCAGCGCATCGTCGATGAGCAGCTTCGAAATATACGGTTGCAGCAGGCCGGTCCCGGTGGCGGCGACGCCCACCAGCAGCACAAAAACGAGGCGAGGCCAGTAGGGCACGATGAAGCGCAACGCGCGGCGATACCCGTCGAGAGGAATCGCGCCATCACGCCTGGGTTTCTGCGGCATCAGTCACCTTGTTAATAACACATGTCGGGACTGGCCGCCGCGGGGAGATGACTCTCATAAAGAACTTTTATTCCGGGCGGCAGAGCGAAGGTGTATGATATTCGGATAAGGTTATGAAAATTCTGCTTGCATCGATTCTGGTGCTGCCCATGCTTGCTCAAGGCCAGAAGCCACAAGCTGCCACGTCTGCAGAACCGGCTCCATCTGTGCCCGTTGAGGGCATCCCAGTCAACAATCAATTGGTGATCTCCAAGTGCGGAGCTTGCCACACCCGCGACGCCAAAGGCGACATGCTGCGCATCTCCTGGGAGCGCTCCACGCCCGAAGGTTGGGAAGAAGCCCTCAAACGGATGATCCGTTTGCGCGGCGTCAAGCTAACTCCCGAAGAAGCTCGATCGATTTTGAAGTATTTGGCCACCGATCATGGATTGGCCCCCGAAGAGGCGAAGCCGATCATGTACTACAATGAGCGGCGGATCCAAGACGAAACCAATATCCCGAACGACAACGTGCG